>Ga0070714_100002331_pt1 | contig 13958 bp, 14 predicted proteins | sample LARL83metaG_FD_65450 | JGI IMG/M metagenome (GOLD analysis project Ga0070714, IMG submission 65450) | Corn, switchgrass and miscanthus rhizosphere microbial communities from Kellogg Biological Station, Michigan, USA - LAR L8-3 metaG | ecosystem: Host-associated > Plants > Roots > Rhizosphere ...
CAAATTCCCGACTGATCCAGGACTGGTCGCGCTGGCTGTAAAGCGTAACGGGCGTATCGCCGTTGCGCAGGATGACGGCGTTAAGATCCCACGTGTAAACCTCGCTAATCGACTGCGAAGAATCTCCATTGTTGTCAATGAACGACTCGTTCACGCCCAAGGCTCCTCCGAGCGTGAGATCGAAGAAATTTGGGTGGATGAAATAACCGTGCGTGTTGAGTTCGAGGGACTGTTGAAAAAACGCCTCGCTGAACGTGCTCGCGTGACCGGCCGTCTTTTCACGGTCGTGGGAATAGTTGTTCACCGAATTCAGCGCTAGAGTCGGCGGGTCAAGGTGAAAGCGCTCGTATTTCGGGAGCTCGCCAACAACCAGCGGCCCGTCCTCAGGGCCTGGCGCCAGGCTTTGGGCCAGCACGGACGGTGAGCACCAGGCGGTCGCCAATGCCAGCGCGATGCCGCCGTGAAAGAGATGGCGTGACCGTTTCATCTGCCGCCCCCGTCTCCGGTCGTGGCGGGCAATGTGGCGGGAACGAATTTCCGTGTAGTCGCCAGCGCCTTCTGGAGCTTATGATTGCTCCCGCCATGGCCGCTGTGACACGAAAGACAATTGCCTTTGGAGTCCGCATGTTCCGGCGTGAACTTACTCAGCGACGGAATTTCGTGACACTGAAGACAGACCTTCGGCGCCGGTGTGCGAAGCAGGTGCTCGTTCGGCGAGGTGTGCGGAGTGTGGCAAAGGATGCACGCGTCGTTCACCACCGGACCGTGCATCACTCGATGCTCGATTTTCACCGCAGCGTGACACTCGACACACACGTTCGCGCGGACCTTGGCACGCGCGAAGATGTCGTCGGTGTTCAGGTGACAAGCATTGCATTTCTCATCCGCGAAGGGTTTGTGAATGAAGATGGGTTTACCGCTGGCCCCGCGCCGTGCCGTGAAGCCGGTTTTTGCGGCGGCCGGGTTGGGCACGCCGTCGAAGAAAAAGCTTAGAGTCTTGTAGTGTTTTTCCGGCGAACAACCGAATACCAGCGTGATAAACGCCACCAGAAAAAGCAGACCTGTCGCGCCCCCCAGCCATTGGCGTGCGGTTGGTGGGCGAGCACTCATGACACAGTTCCTTTTCAACATCTACGGTCGCGCTGATTTACCAACAGCGCTGCTTTCCGGTGCTGCCGCGGCAACGGACGGCGCGAATGCTGCGGGGCTGGTGCTGGTCGTCGGTCCCGTCGTGGGCTGCGTCGTGGCGACAGTCCCCGCAGTCACGTCGGCGCGCATCGGGCTTATGTCCGCCAGCGATTTCCCCTGGCGAAGATGCCCCTGCGCAAACACCGAAATCTTGTTCGGACCGAATTGGTTGGTGACCAGGATCAGCCGCTCAGCCTCAAACGCGGGGTGAATGTATTGTTCGAACAGATCCATATCTGTTTCGCTTACTTCGAGTCCCGCTGGAAGATCCATAGCGCCGGGATGATTCCCGCGCGAGCCGTAAAATCCAACAACCTTCCCATCGGCATCGAAGACCTGGATGTTGTTAAACGCCGCATCGACGATGTGCACTTCGCCGTCGGCGCACACCCCGATGTGCTTGGGCCGCACGAAATTTCCCGGCCGATCGCCCGCTTCGCCATAGGCCAGAAGCAGCTTGCCTTCGGGCGAGAATTTCTGGATTCGCGCTTTAAGCGTATCGGTGACATAAACATTGCCTTGCTTATCGCACGCAACCGCCAGCGGACCGATGAACTGCCCGTCTTCCCCGCCTTTTTCACCGATGGTGCGCAGCTCTTTACCACTGTTGCGGTCCAGAACTTTGACGTGCCCGGCCTTGAAGTCGGTGACGTAGAGAAGGTTATCGTGAACTGCAATGCCCACCGGATTGCTGCCCGGGAGTTGGAAAAGATTCACAAAACGTTCATCGGCGTTGAAAACGACGACCGCCGATTGGCTGGCGTCGACCACATACTTGGTGCCGTCGGGCGCGATCGCAAGGTCGATGGCTTTGGTCAGTGTTCCGTTGCCGGTTGCGCCCATGATGCGCGTCTGTCGCTGACGCAGGTCCAGCACGGTCAGTCCTTTGGAGCGAATATCGCAAACGTAAATTCGCCCGTTCCACATGCGCACGCCATACGGCTTGTTAATCGCCAGCGATTGGTCTGCCTCGCGCCCGTAAACCATCTGTTCAAATCCCGAGTGCGCAGGCGCGATGTCTCTGCTGGAGTTGATTGCCGTGAGAAACTGGATGTGCGGCATGTCCGGGGCGGCAGGCCAGAACGCGTAATTGCCGCGCTTCGCCAAAGCCGCGGGTGTCGCCGGCGCGCTACATCCTTGCACGCTCGCCAGAAGCGCAATCGTTAATACTGCAAAGGCGAATTTGGCGAGAAGGGTTTTCGCGAACAGCATGGAACACCTCGTTCTAATTCCACTCCGGCGCCCGAGCATTTCCTGGTGGTGAACAAATCGGCGCGGGACGGCTTCGAACAACTACTTGTTGTGACAAGTCAGGCACAGGTCGCTGTTGTCATTGCTGACTCGTAGCAGCCCAGGCTTGTCGCTTGCTCCGGCGTTGTGAACGTCATGGCAGGTCATGCACGACACCGAGTAATAGTTGGTGTACGTGATTGCTGCCCCGGTCTGATCTGTCTTGCCCGCCGGAAACGCATCGGGAGATATGGCGAGTTTCAGTTTCGCCTTGATGCTCGCGATGGATTTGTAGCGGTAGTGGGTCACCCCACCGACCACCGACGCGTTGGTCTCGTCAATGTGGGCTTTGTATCCCACCGGGTGATCGTTGCTCAAATCCGTGCCCAGGTTGGCCTCAGCCGAACCGTGCTGCGCGTCTGAGCCCATCATCTGACCGTCGGCGGTTCCGTCCTTGCCCATAAAGCTGTCCAGCGCCACCGTGCCGTCGTGGCACGAGAGACACAGGCGGGTCGCGCCGTCCATGTCCGTTTGCGCCGCGGTGCCGCTGGCGTCCTCAGTCGTGGTGATCCCGTCCAGGGGTTTGGTCGCCAGACCGTGGTACTTATAAGTCTGTGTGGACAGCGTGTGCGCCCACAGTCGTCCAGTGATCGCTGCCTGTGTCCCGTTGTGGGGAGTGTGACACGGCTTGCAAATTTGTTGGTCACTCCAGGTTGCCGCGCTGAAATCGTGCTTCGAGCTGGCGATGTCGCCCCACGCGAAGCTGGCCGCCATCAGCGGGATAGCTGCGGCCAGATATTTAAGGTGTCGTAACATGGTCATCTCCTTTTAGGTTGACCTTCGCTTTGAGTTGCCAGCTCGCTGGCGGTCCTCTCGCGGGTTGCCACCCGCTCCGATTCGTTCACCTGACATCCTTAAAACAAGCGCCGTACCAGTGGCGCTTGCTCCATTAGTGGCTTTTGCAGTGTGAAAAGTGGAATTCCAAGGATCGCGATAACGCTTCCATCCCACTATCAAGAACGCGTCCCCGCGCACCGTTTCTCTTCCGGGAATCCCCCCGGAAAATCCCCAGCGCCGAATTCTCCCGGCGATAGGGCGCGCTCCCGAGGGCAAATCTCATCTCTGAGAGAAAATGAAACAGGACATATTTGTCCTATGATTCGCGAGTGTCGCAACTCGTTTTCATACAGTCTATTACGGAAATTAACTCGATTCGATGGCAGGCCTCCGACGGCGGCATCCCGCTTGACTTAGGTAATGGCAATGAACGTCGTTCGTAACAAGTTGATTGTCGTGGGATTCGTCCTGTTGGCGGCTCTCGTCTATCTCGCCTCCGCCAGCGTCAAGTCGGGGTTCGTCTACTTCCTTGAAGTGGATCAGTTTTTATCGGACCCAAAGTACGCCAGTCAGCGTGTTCGCCTCCATGGGAAGGTCAGCGGGGAGGCGTTCGAGGCTAAAAGTGGTGCGATGGTCGCGCGCTTTGGTTTGCTGGGGAAGAAACAGGTGCTCGCGGTGACCTATCGCGGCGCGGTTCCCGACATGTTCCAGGCTGGCCGCGAGGTGGTCTGCGAGGGCCAGCTGGATCAAACCGGGAATTTCCAAGCAGACGTCCTTATGACCAAGTGCGCCAGTAAGTATCAGACAGCGTCGCCCCACGGGGATGGTTCCAAGCAAGCCAAGTTAGCGGAGCGATCATGATCACAGAACTGGTTGGAAATTTTTCACTGAGTCTGGCGCTGCTGATGACGGCGCTGGGAGGAATGTTATCAGTGGCAGCCATCCGCTTTGGGTCTGACCGGCTGCTGCGCGGCGCGCGGGCAATGGTCGTGGTCTATTTCGCATTCCTCACCGTGGCCTCCATCGCGCTCATCACCGCGCTGCTCAGCAACGATTTTCGTCTGGCGTACGTAACGCACTACACCGAACGGGCGCTGCCCTTTGGTTACAAGCTGGCGGCGTTCTGGGCGGGACAGGAAGGAAGCCTGCTGCTATGGGCGTGGTTGATCGCGGCAATGGCAGTGTTGTTTGTCGCGGGTCATCGCAAGGAACAAGGCAAAGAGGCGGCGGTCGTGAACGTCACGCTATTACTGGTTCTCGGATTTTTCGCCGCCCTCATGCTCTTTGCCGCCAATCCGTTCAAATTGAGCGAAACTGTGGCGAGCGACGGGCACGGGCTGAACCCGATGCTTCAGGATCCAGGAATGGTCGCGCATCCGCCGCTGCTGTTTTTAGGATATGCGGGATTCACGATTCCCTTCGCGATGATGATTGGGGCGCTGGTGGCGGGACGACGCGATAACGCATGGATTGGTGGAACTCGTCGTTGGGCGCTGGCGTCATGGTTGTTCCTCAGCGTTGGCATCCTGTTGGGCGCACAGTGGGCCTATGTGGAACTTGGCTGGGGCGGCTATTGGGCGTGGGACCCGGTGGAAAATGCCTCCCTTCTTCCATGGCTCACCGGAACAGCATTGCTCCATTCGATCATGGCGCAGCAGCATCGCGGGACACTGAAGCTGTGGAACACGATTCTAGTCGCGCTAACTTTTACTTTGTGCATCTTTGGAACCTACCTGACCCGCAGCGGCGTGATTCAATCGGTTCACTCCTTCGGTGAGTCACTTGTCGGAACCTTCTTCCTCGGTTTTCTCGGTTTGATCGTGTTGCTCAGCGTGATCGTGATCGCCGCGAGGCGGAGTTTGCTGAAACCTGAGCACGTGATGGACGGATTGCTCGGGCGCGAGGGCATGTTTCTCGCGACAAACGTGCTGCTTTTAGGCATGACCTTCATCACGCTGGTGGGAACCTTGTTCCCGCTGATCAGCCGCGTGCTGAGCAAACAGGAAGTTTCAGTGCAGCCGAGTTTTTACAACAAGGTCGTAGCGCCGCTGGGGATGGTGCTGGTGGGATTGATGGCGGCGGGCCCGCTGCTCACCTATGGCAAGGAAGCGGCTGCGAAGCTGGCGAAGGGATTGATCGTGCCGGGAATCGCAGCGATCGTCGTAGTCGTGGGATTCTGGATCACGGGGCTGCGCGAGGCGTGGTCGCTGATCTGCGCGGCCGTAGGCACGGTGGTGGTCTTCAACGTCGTGATCGATCTGGTGAAGACACTGGCAAGCCGGATGCGCACCAGCGGCGAGAACGTAATTGTCGCGGTGGTCCGATTGCTCGACAGCAACCACCGTCGCTACGGCGGGCAGATCGCGCACATCGGGGCAATGATGATTGTGGCGGGTGTTGTCGGATCAAGCGTCTTCACAAACAAGCAGCAGTTCCGGCTCAAGCCGAATGAGACGGTGGAATTCGCCGGGCGCACGCTGACGGTCAGCGAACTGCGTGAAACCCCATACGGCAATTACACCGCGGTATCGACCGACGTGGTCGTGAAAAATGTCAACGGCACGACGATCACAATGTCTCCGCAAAAGCGGTTCTACACCAAGAGCGAAGACCAGCCGAACACCGAGGTCGCGATCGCAGCGACATGGCGGGAGGATCTTTATGTGACGCTGGTGGCATGGGACGACGGGGGGAAGAGCGTGACCATTCAGGCGATTGTCAATCCGCTGGTCAGCTGGATCTGGATCGGCGGAGTTGTGCTGACCATCGGTGGCCTGTTTGGGCTCTTGCCTCGACTGCTGCCGCACCGTGCGACGGACGTGGTGAAACGACCGGCTCACGGATCGAGGAAGCCGGCCACGCCAGCGCACGTTCAGGCGGCGGTTTAACAAAATGAGGAGTGCAAAGTCGTGAAACGAACACTGATGAGAAACATGGCGGCAGTGAGCGTATGGATGATGTTGGGGTGGATGCAGGTTGCGGCTGAACCCGCGCAGCCGGCGTTGCCCAAGGGGCATCCGAGTATCTCGGAGATGAAGCAAAAACAAACCGGGATGATGCCTGCGTTGCCTGCGGGACATCCGGACATGGCGGCGATGAAAGCAAAGGCGGCGGCCACTTCGCAGCCGGCGGTGCTGGGAATTCTGGCTGTTCATGCTGTGCAGGGGACACGGAACGGACCCGCGATCGGCGCGGATTCGACAACGATCGAGGCGTATCTGGAAGGAGAACTCACCAAGCGGGTCGAGGTCAAGCTTGACGCGCGCGGCAACGCATCGGTGCCGGGGATTCCCTTTGGCGCTGGTTATGAGCAACTCGTGAAAATCAGCCACGGCGGCGTGGAATTCGCGGCGGCGCTGGAAGCGTCGAACAAGGGCTCGGGCGCTATCGAAGTTCCGGTTTACGAATCAACAGATCAGGCGCCGGCGTGGCAGGTGCGGATGTGGCACATGATCGTGCAGCCAACGACCGGTGGCGTGGAAGTTCTGGAGGTGGTGGCGGTGGAGAACCCGACGGACCGGGCGTGGCTCGGAATCGCGCGGGCGGATGGCAAACACGAGAGCCTGAAACTGGCGCTGCCGGCGGGAACTAAAGAGGTGCAGTTGATGGAAGGCTTCCACGACTGCTGCACGCAGGTGGACGCCAGCGGCGTTTCGAACACCATGCCGATGCTGCCGGGCGTGACGCAATTCAAGCTTGGTTACATCGTGCCGTCGAAAAACGGAAAGGCGGAAGTGACCGCGGTTACCCCGGCAATGGTGAAGACAATGATGGTGCTGGTGCCCAACGACGGCAGCGTGATTTCCGCACAGGGTTTGGAAGGACCGTCGGTGGTGAACATGGGCCGCGGCGACGTGCGGTACTTTAAGGGCAACGGGATCGCGGCGGGGAAGCAATTGAAGATTACGTTGCCGAGTAAATAAACGCGCGAAGGAGAATGTGACATGACTCGGGCATCCTCTGCCATCTTCGAAGCGAAACGAGCAAATCCGGCCACACCGGAACCGGTGGTTCGTTGCCAGCGGCTTTCCAAGTCGATCGATGATCGCAGCGTTTTGCGGGAGATCGATTTGCAGGTCGGTGCTGGATCGTACCTGGCGCTTTTGGGGGCGAACGGCGCGGGCAAGAGCACGTTGCTGAAGATCGTCGCGACATTGATCCCCGCCACATCTGGTGAGATCGAGTTGTTTGGCAATCCTCTTTCGCACAATAGCGCGAGCGTGCGCGCACGAATCGGGTTTATCGCGCATCAGTCGATGCTGTATCGCGATCTGTCCACCAGGGAAAACCTGGAGTTTTATGCTGGTCTGTATAGTCTGAAGAATGCCAGGGCGCGCGTGCGACGCATGCTGGAGATGGTGGGGCTTTCCGGCCGGGCGAACGATCCGGTAAAGACGTTCAGCCGCGGCATGGTGCAGCGGGCGGCGATCGCGCGGGCGCTGCTGCACGATCCGGATCTGATCCTGGCAGATGAGCCGTTTTCGGGATTGGATGCGCCCTCGATCGAATCGCTGGAGCGGTTCTTTAGTGAACTGCACGTTGCGGGCAAAACGATCATTCTTGTGAATCACGATATCGATCAGAGCCTGCGCCTGGCAGAGCGGGCGATCGTGCTCCGCGGCGGGAGGATCGCGGTGGATTCTCCGACGTACCGGCTGTATCCGCGCGAAGTTTTATCTGAGGTGAGCGCATGACTGGATCAATCGCTCAATTTCAGTTGCTCACGGCCAAGGATCTGAAGATCGAGGCGCGCAGCCGGCAAACGATGAGCCTTGTGCTGGTGCTGGGGGTTCTCATTGTCGTCGTGCTGGGTTTGGGACTGGGGACAACGAACAACGTCGCGGGGTTCAACGCCATGGCGGTGCTGTGGGTGGCTTATTTGTTCAGCGGGGTCCTCTGTTTCGAAAAGACAATGGCGGTCGAGCGGAACGACAATGTTCTCGCCGGCCTGATGATGGCGCCACTGGACAGGGGGCTGATTTATCTATCCAAGCTTGCGAGTAATTTAATCCTGATGCTGGCGGTGGCGGCGGTGGTGACACCGGCGGGAATCCTGTTCTTCGGATTTGATCTGTCTGCAGCACCCGGATCGTTTGCGGCGGTGATGTTGCTCGGAATTCTGGGATTCGCAGCGATCGGAACGCTGTTCTCAGCGGCCGTCAGCTCGACGCGCCTGCAAGGCGGTTTGCTGGCGATGATGGTGTTTCCCGTGTCGCTGCCGCTGGTGGTGGTTTCGACGCAACTCATGATTCGAACGTTCCGCGATGGACAGGCGCCCGGACTCTCAGGCATCGGCATCCTCGTGGCGTTCGATGCGATTTTCCTGGTCGTAAGCTGGATGGTGTTCGAGCTGGTTCTCGAGCCGTAGGAGTCATTTCAAATGTGCACACCTCGCAAAATTTTCATCCGGGCGTATTGGCTCGTGACATTCGCGCTCTTTGCCATCGCCATCGGAGCCGTGATCGAATATGCCCCGGATGAAGAAACCATGGGGCCGATTCAGAAGATCTTCTACCTGCACCTGCCGGTCGCGATCAGCACGTTTCTGGCTTGTCTGGTGTGCTTCATCGCGAGCCTCGGATATTTAGTGCAGCGCAAGACATGGTGGGACGATCTCGCGGCGGCGGCGGCGCGCGTTGCGGTGCAGCTGTGCGCGGTTGTGCTCCTGACTGGAATGATCTGGGGCAAGAGCGCATGGGGCCAGTGGTGGACGTGGAGCCCGCGCCTCACGTTCAGCCTCGTGCTGTGGTTGCTCTACGTGGTCTATCTGACGGTAAGGGTGTCGGTGGAATCGGGACAGCGTCGCGCGGTGATCAGCGCGATTTACGGAATCATCGCGTTTCTCGATGTGCCGCTGGTGTGGCTATCGGTGCGCCTGATGCCGGACATTCATCCCGAGTCGATCGAGCTTGCTGCGCCGATGAAGTTGACGCTGGCGTTGTGGTTCGTGCCGGTCGTCTTGCTGACGGCGGGATTGATCGTGGCGAAATTCAACTTGAATCAAATCCAGCGAAAGCGAAGCGCGGTGTTGGAAGATGAGAAATCGACCGCGGCCACTTCAGGGCCGCTGCACTGGGCAGGAGGTGCCGCATGACTGGCACGACTTTCGTCATTCTCGCGTACGTGATTGGTTTGGGGCTTTTGCTGGGATACGCAGCCACGTTGTGGACCGCGACCCGGAAACATAATCGGGGCAGGGAAGGCAGCGAGTCATGATCCTGTTAATTGGTTTGAATCATCGCACCGCGCCGGTGGAGATTCGCGAGCAGCTTGCCTTTAGCCGCGACGGTGTGGCGACGGCGCTGATGTTGTTCCGAAACCAGTTCCCCGGCGCCGAGGCCGCCATCATCAGCACGTGCAATCGCGTTGAAATCCTTATCGCCAGCGACGGCGAGAAGCCGACGGTTGCGGATGTGCTTTCGTTTATAGCGCAGGCTCGGGATCTTCCGGTGCAGCAGTTCAAAACATACATGTACACGCTTAGCGGCGAGCAGGCGTGCCGGCATTTTTATCGCGTCGCCAGCGGTTTGGATTCGATGGTGCTGGGGGAAAGCCAGATCGTGTCCCAGGTGAAACAGGCGTACGCGCTCGCCAGCGAACAGGGGCTGACCGGGCGTGTTCTCAATCGACTGTTCCATCAGGCATTTGAGGTCAGCAAGCGGGTTCGCACCGAAACACAAATTGGGGAAGGCAAGCTATCGATCTCCTCGGTGGCGGTCCAAGTTGCCAAGCAGGTTTTCGAGTGTTTCAGTGATAAACGGACTCTGGTGGTTGGCGCGGGGGAGATGGCGCAGCTCGTTTGCCAGTACCTGCGCGAAGCCGATGCGCGCAAGTTCGTAGTGACGACGCGGACCCTGAATAACGCCCGGCTGCTGGCGGAGGCCTGCGATGGCGAGGCGGTGCCGTATGAGCAGCTCGATGAGCAGCTCGCCCGAGTGGACATCATCATCATGGCCAGCGCTTGTCCGTCGCCGATCCTGACGGTGCAGCGCGTGACCGAGGCACAGAAAATGCGCGGCGGCCGACTTCTCTTCATCATCGATCTGGCGGTTCCGCGAAATGTGGAGCCGGAGGTTGGAAATCTGTCGCAGGTGTACGTCTACGACATCGATGCATTGGGCCGGATCGTGGCCCAGAACCAGCAGCAACGGAATTCACAGGTGGAGATTTGCGAGAAGATCCTCGACGAAGAAGTCGGGGCATTCGAGCAGTGGCTGGACGAAACGAAACTCAATCCGCTGATCGAGCAGATGTTCCGTGACGCCCGCGATCTTCGCGACATGGAATTGCAGAGGCTGTATCGCCGTTGTCCCGACCTGACGGAGGAGGAGCGCAAGGTGGTGGCATCGGTCATCGACCGGCTTGTCGGGAAATTCATGCACCCGTGCGTCAGCACGCTGCGAAGGCATATGGATTCGTCGACGACGCTTGCGGGCGAACTTCACGCTGCGGCGTTGAAGGAGCGTCCGGAGGCACCCGAGCAACGCGCAGAAGTGCGGAAATGAACGGAAATCAGGACCAACTCCCGGATAACTCATATGGCATTCTCAATAACCCAAACCGACGCCCGACTGCTTGATCATCTCCAGACAGCGATTCCTCTGGTCGATCGGCCGTTCCTTCAAATTGGACAAGAACTGAGCTTGAGCGAACAGGAAGTGATCGATCGGGTCACCGCTCTTAAATGCAAGACTGGCGGCGTGATTCGGCAGATCAGCGCGATTTTCGATAGCCGATCGCTGGGGTACGAGAGCTGTCTGGTGGCGGGGAAGATCCAGGAAAGTCGAATCGATGAAGCTGCCGCGGAAGTAGGCAAGCATCCAGGCGTTTCGCATAATTACCGGAGGAACCACGACTACAACCTGTGGTATACGTTGGCGGTTCCGCCGGACTCGCGCCTGGGACTGCAGAAGACCGTCGATATCCTGCACGCGCGAAGCGGGGCGTCAATCACGCGATTAATGCCGGCGATCAGGATGTACAAGATCGGAGTGAAATTCAGCCTCTCCGGCGAATCGGATGGCCCGCCGCGAAAAGACCCTGCCGAACATCGCGGTACTGCAACACCGGTTTTTAGCGCGACGAGTCGCGACAAACAGTTGATTGGCTTGCTCCAGAAGGATTTGCCGATCGTGCCCCGACCGTTCGACACGTACGCGGAGCAGGCGGATATGAACGTGGACGAACTGCTGGCGGCTGCAAAGCAGTACGTTGCATCGGGCGTTATGCGGCGGTTCAGCGCTGTTCTTCGTCACCGCGAGGTTGGTTTTTCGGCAAACGCAATGGGCGCATGGATCGTTCCGGAGGCGCGTCGCGATGAATTTGGCGCGATGGCTGCTCGTTTCCGAGAAGTGAGCCACTGCTATCTGCGACCAACCTACGAGGACTGGCCGTATTCGCTATTCACCATGGTTCACGGGACGAGCACCGACGCGTGCGAGACCGTTCTCCAGGAGATTTCAAAGATGACGGGCATAGCGGATTACCGGGCACTCTATTCGACGCGCGAGTACAAGAAGGTCCGCGTTAAATACTTTACGCCGGAGATAGACAACTGGGAGAGCGAGCACGCCTTGGCGTGAGGCAGGTTGTAATCACATGTCCCTACGTTTTTATCAGGGGAACCACCTATCACGGGTGACTTTGACAGAATCTAGTATCGCAAAATCAATGACTGCGATTGAAACCAGCAGCGTGCTTCCGGACGCCGCAGCCAAACATCCTCGAATCATCCAAGGCGGAATGGGCGCCGGCGTTTCCGGCTGGCGGCTGGCGCGCGCGGTTTCAAAAGTCGGGCAGCTGGGTGTGGTCTCGGGAACGGCGATGGCGGCGATCCTGGCAAGACGCTTGCAAATGGGCGACGCCGATGGCGACATCCGTCGCGCGCTTGAGCGTTTCCCTGTCGATGGCGTGGCGGGGCGTCTGATCGCCAAATATTTTATCCCCGGTGGTAAGCCGAACGACCAACCATTCAAAGTTACCCCTCTTCCGGCGATTCAATTCAGCCGCGATCTACTTGAACTGACAGTCGCCGCAAATTTCGTCGAAGTATTCCTCGCGAAAGAAGGGCACGCCGGCCTGGTTGGCGTGAATTACCTGGAGAAAATTCAGACACCGGCGCTGCCCTCGCTTTTTGGCGCGATGCTCGCGAACGTGGATTACGTGTTAATGGGGGCGGGCATACCCCGCTCGATCCCCGGCGTACTCGATGGTCTGGCCAGGGGAAACCGAGTGCAACTGAAGATAGACGTGTCGGGTCTTCCTCCGGGGGAAGAAGTTTTCAGCACGTTTGATCCGCGCGAGTTTTGCGGCCGAACGGTGCCGCCATTGAAGCGCCCACATTTCCTGGCCATAGTCGCCTCGGCGACGCTCGCCACGGCGCTGGCGCGCAAATCCAACGGACGAGTCGATGGATTCGTCGTCGAAGGCAGCAGCGCCGGTGGCCACAACGCGCCTCCGCGCGGTGCGCTCCAACTCAACGAGCGCGGCGAGCCGCTCTACGGTTCTGCCGATGCCCCGGACCTCGAGCGCATCCGCGGTCTGGGTCTACCTTTCTGGTTGGCAGGATCCTATGGCAGTCCAGCAAAGCTGGCTGAAGCGGTCGCCCTCGGAGCGGCTGGAATCCAAGTGGGGACGCTGTTCGCATTCTGCGAAGAGTCCGGGATCACAGATGAACTTAAACGGCAAACTCTGGATCGGGCGTGTTCAGGCGCCATCGAAGTGTTCACCGATCCCGCCGGATCTCCGACTGGCTTTCCTTTCAAGGTCCTTCAGTTGGACGGCACGCTGTCCGAGGCTGAAGTTTACGCGTCCAGAAACCGGCGCTGCGACTTGGGCTATTTGCGAACCGCCTATCACAAGACGGAAGGGTCGATCGGCTACCGCTGCCCGTCGGAGCCGGTGGAACAATTCGTGGCCAAGGGTGGCGATGCTGCCAATGCTGCCGGTCGAAAATGTCTTTGCAACGGTTTGGTCGCAACGGTCGGCCTCGCACAGATCCAATCGAATCGCGCAGCAGAGCCCCCGATTGTCACGTCCGGCGACGAGGTGGCACAGATCGCACTCCTTGCGCCGCCGCCACGCACGTCATATTCCGCTGCTGAAGTGGTTAGCTATTTACTCGCAGATAAATCCTCGTCGCGACCTTAGTCGAATTAGTCCCGGTTTTTGGAATCCGCTTCGCAGTCATCCGCCAAGATACGAGCGGGTGGGGTGTCCAGGTCGTCAAATTGACCTGTGCTGGCAGAGACGAGGAAGGCGATGAGGAACAAGCCAGCGAGAAAAAGGGCGATGGGAAGCACGATGAAAATTACGTCCATGGTTCGCCATCCTTCCGCGATTGCGGCTGGCGTGTATTGCGTGAGATCGATGCTATCGCAATAGAGAGGACCGACACGGAGGAAAGTGGCATAATGATGGCGGCGATCATCGGGGTCATCACGCCTGTTGCGGCGAGTGTGCCGGCGACGATGTTGTAAGCCAGGGACACGTAAAGATTGCGGCGAATGGTTCGCATCATGCGGCGTGACATCTCGACGAGTTCGACGATCGGCGCGAGACCGGGGCGGGCGATGTAGACATCGGCGGCGGCGAGAGATGCTTCGGCGCCGCCGTGGACGGCGATGCCCACGTCGGCAGCGGCGAGCGCGGCAGCATCGTTGACCCCATCGCCGATCATGATGATGGGGTTGTTGTGCTCACGA
>Ga0070714_100002332_pt1 | contig 13956 bp, 10 predicted proteins | sample LARL83metaG_FD_65450 | JGI IMG/M metagenome (GOLD analysis project Ga0070714, IMG submission 65450) | Corn, switchgrass and miscanthus rhizosphere microbial communities from Kellogg Biological Station, Michigan, USA - LAR L8-3 metaG | ecosystem: Host-associated > Plants > Roots > Rhizosphere ...
CGGCAGCCTGGTGATCGAATCCCGCCAGCCCGGCGCCACCCTAGGGTTCCGGGTGCACTGGGCCGGCGGACGCAGCAGCGATGGCGGCACCAATTGCGGGGTGTCTGCGGATCTGCTGCTCGGCCAGGACGATATCGAGGTCCTGGCGATGGCGGCCGGCGGATTCGGCGTCGCGGCCAACAAGTCCGCCTTCTCGTCGCTCTGGCGCTCGCCTGCCGCCGTTCAGTAACGGCAGTGCCGCCAGACGGGTACCAGACGGGTACAGGCGTTGACTGGCTGCGCCGGTATCTGCGACCAAGGCTCGTGTCGTACCGGCAAAAACACCTGTTGGCGATCGAGGGCCTGCATCCGCCCGAGATCGGCCACATGCTTGACCTGGCGGAGAGCTACGTGCTGCTCAACCGTTCGGGCAAGACGCAGCGCGACCTGTTGCGCGGGCGGACCCTGATCAATCTGTTCTTCGAAGATTCCACCCGCACGCGCACCAGCTTCGAGTTGGCGGGCAAGCGGCTGGGAGCGGACGTGATCAATATGTCGGTCTCGACCTCCTCGGTGAACAAGGGTGAGACGCTTCTGGACACCGCGGCGACGCTGAACGCCATGCACTGCGACCTCTTGGTCGTTCGTCACGATCAGTCGGGCGCACCCAATCTCCTGGCACAAAAGGTCGATGCCGCGGTGATCAACGCCGGTGACGGCACGCATGAGCATCCGACACAGGCGCTGCTGGACGCGCTGACCATTCGCCGGCGCAAGGGACGACTCGAGGGGCTGACCGTGGCGATCTGCGGCGACGTGCTGCACTCGCGCGTGGCGCGATCGAACATCCATCTGCTGACGACAATGGGCAGCCGCGTGCGCGTTGTGGGGCCGCCGACGCTGATGCCGGCCGAGGCGGAACGCCTCGGAGTGGAGGTGTTTCATGAGATGGAGCACGGCCTTGCCGGCGCCGATATCGTGATGATGCTGCGGCTGCAGCGCGAACGGATGCAGAGCGGCCTGGTGCCGAGTGCCCGCGAGTACTTCCGGTTCTTCGGCCTAGACACGGCGAAGCTCGCAGCGGCCAGGCCGGATGCCCTGGTGATGCATCCCGGGCCGATGAATCGCGGCGTGGAGATCGACAGCGCCGTCGCGGACGACCCGCAACGTAGCGTGATCCGCGAGCAGGTCGAGATGGGTGTGGCGGTCCGCATGGCGGTGCTGGACACGCTGTCGCGCGGACACGGCCGGAATGAGCTGTAGTCGCCCGCCAGAATACTTCCCCTCCCCTTGCGGGAGGGGGTTGGGGGGAGGGGCAGTTTGCCGGAGCGCCGACCGCTGACCGACACGATCTTCACTTCAGTTCGCCTGCTGGATCCCGCCTCGAGTCTGGACCAACAGGGTGACCTCCTGGTCCGTGACGGCCTGATTACCGATTTCGGCAGTGGATTGGGCCGACCGGATGGTGCGACCGTGGTTGCCGAGGCTGATGCTATTCTGTGTCCGGGCCTCGTTGATATGCGCGCGGCTTTAGGGGAACCCGGCTACGAGTACCGCGAAACCATAGCCTCTGCGGCGGAGGCCGCCGCCGCCGGGGGCATCACCACCCTCGCCGCCCTGCCCGATACACTGCCCGCGATAGACGACCCCGCTCTGGTGTACCTGTTGCGAACCCGTGGCGAGGAAACTGGCAGTCTGACTATTCTCCCATATGGCGCGGTTACCTCTGGCTGCAGGGGTGAGGAGCTTGCAGAGTTCGGCCTGCTGGCCGAAGCCGGCGCGATTGCCTTCACCGACGGCAGCCGGGCAATCGGTTCGACGCGACTGATGCGGCTTGCCCTCTCATATGCCCGTGGGTTCGGCATGCGGATCGTGCAGCATCCCGAAGACCCATCGCTCGCCGCCGACGGCGCCGCCACAGAGGGTGAACTGGCCACCAGGCTCGGCCTCCCCGGGATTCCCGCGGCAGCCGAGGCGATCTTCGTCGCCCGCGACATCCGGCTGGCAGAACTGACAGGCGGCGCGGTTCATTTTTCCCATGTCTCCACCGCCGCTGCGTTGCGGCTGATCCGTCAGGCCAAGGCTGACGGTCTAGCTGTGACCTGCGATACCGCCCCGCCGTATTTCGACCTCAACGAGACCGCCATCGGAGACTTCCGCACCTATGCGAAGCTGTCCCCGCCGCTGCGCAAGGAAGCGGATCGGCTGGCAGTGGTGGCAGCGCTCGCGGACGGCGCCATCGATGTGATCGCGTCCGACCACCAACCGCGCGATGCCGACGATAAGCGCCAGCCGTTTGCCCAGGCGACGCCTGGGGGTGCCGGACTTGCTACGCTGCTCGGCGTGACGCTGGCACAGGTGCACAAGGGTGCTCTGTCAATGGCCCAGGCGATTGATCTGCTGACGGCACGGCCAGCGACCCTGCTGCGGACCGACGCGGGGCGCTTGGCCAAAGGCCGGTCGGCGGACCTTTGTCTGTTCCATCCCGACCGAATCTGGCAGGTGGAAGCCGGACGTCTCCCCGGCAAGGCGCAGAACACACCATTCGACGGACGCGCACTGGAGGGGGTGGTCTTGGGAACCTGGAAGGCCGGCCGACGGGTGTTCGGCTAGATGCCATCCCCAGTATTCGCGCTGCTTGGTTATCTGCTCGGGTCGATCCCGTTTGGCCTGATCCTGACGCGGCTGGCCGGCCTGGGCGACATCCGCCGAATTGGCTCAGGCAATATCGGCGCCACAAATGTGCTGCGCACGGGCAACAAAGGCTTGGCTGCCGTGACCCTGCTGCTGGATGGTGCAAAGGGTGCGGCCGCCGTCCTGATCGCCGTCTGGCTCGGAGGCCGGGATGCTATCGCCTGGGCCGGCATCGGGGCGGTCCTTGGCCACGCCTTCCCGGTCTGGCTCGGGTTCCGGGGGGGCAAGGCCGTCGCTACTTCCTACGGCGTGCTGATTGCCGCCGCCTGGCCGGTCGGGATCTTTGCCGGAGGCATCTGGCTGGTGATGGCGGCGCTCAGCCGCATCTCCTCCCTCGCGGCGCTCGCATCGTTCGCGCTTGCTCCGGTCATCGCCGCCGTCCAGGCCGATGCGGCCGTCGTTAAGCTTGCATTGGTAATCGCCGTGCTGGTGTTCGCCCGTCATCACACGAACATCCGCCGCCTGATAGCAGGCACCGAGCCACGCATTGGTCAGAAAGCATGAGCCACAACACCCGAACCCAGCCGACGCGATAGACCGGCTGCGGCTCGCGCGCACCGAGGGGGTCGGCCCGGTCGGCTATCGTCGCCTGCTGGCGCGCTACGGATCGGCTGCGGCCGCGCTCGATGCGGTGCCAGGCTTGGCCCGTGCCGGCGGTCGTCCGTCACCCCCCGCCTGCCCTTCGCCGGACGATGCTGCGCGTGAACTGCACGCCCTCGATCGGCTCGGCGCGAGCATGATCTTTGCTGGCGAAGCCGGCTATCCGCCGTTGCTGGCCATGCTGGACGATGCACCCGCCATCCTCTCCGTACTCGGCGACCGATGGCTCCTGCTGGATCGGGCGGTTGCGCTGGTGGGTGGACGAAACGCCTCCGCCAATGGTCAGCGCATGGCGGAGACCCTTGCCGCCGAACTGGCGCACTCCCTGCTGATCGTCTCCGGCCTTGCCCGGGGGATCGACGCCGCAGCGCATACCGGCGCGTTGCAGACCGGGCGTACTGTCGCGGCGGTGGCGGGCGGCCTGGACGTTTCCTACCCGCCCGAGCACGCTGATCTTCAGCGACGGATCGCCGAGACCGGGGTCGTGGTCACCGAGGCGCCCCTCGGCACCACGCCCCAGGCGCGCCACTTCCCGCGCCGCAATCGGATCATCGCTGGCCTCGCCCTCGGCGTCGTCGTAGTGGAGGCGGCGCTGCGATCCGGCAGCCTGATCACGGCCCGTCTCGCCCAGGAGGCGGGACGCGAACTATTCGCCGTCCCGGGTTCGCCGCTCGACCCGCGCTCACGGGGCGCGAATGACCTGATCCGCCAGGGTGCACACCTCACCGAAACGGCGCAGGACGTGTTGGACAACCTGCCCGACCACCCCTCCCGCGAGGGACTGGCCCGAGTCCCGCTGTTCGCGCGTGGCCCCTCCCCAGGCCTCGCCGAACCGGCGCCGGACTGGCAAGAACCTATTGAGACCGCCGAGGATCTCGTGAAAGCACACCGACAAGTCATTGATCTCCTTGGTACTTCTCCAACAGCCGTTGACGATGTCGTACGGCGCTGCCACTTCTCTGCGGCTGCGGTCATGGCGGTACTGCTGGAGTTGGAGCTTGCCGGCCGGATAGAAACGCTGCCGGGGAGCCGGGTGGCACTGCTGCCGGGCACCGCATTTTAGGTTGCCAAGGACCAGTATGTCAGACGTCGTCGTCGTCGAATCCCCAGCCAAGGCCAAGACCATCAACCGCTATCTCGGTGGCGGCTACACGGTCTTGGCCAGCCTGGGCCACGTGCGCGATCTGCCGCCGAAGGATGGCTCGGTGCGCCCAGAGCAGGACTTTGCGATGGACTGGCAGTCCGATCAGCGCGGTGAAAAGCAGGTCGGCGCCATCGCCAAGGCCCTGAAGGGCGCCAGCACGCTCTATCTCGCCACCGACCCCGATCGCGAGGGCGAGGCGATCTCCTGGCACGTCAGGGCGATGTTGGCCGACAAGAAGGCGCTGAAGGGCGTCAAGGTCCGCCGCATCACGTTCAATGAGATCACACGCAGTGCTGTCCGCGCCGCGATGGCGGCTCCGCGGGATCTCGATCAGCCGCTGATCGAGGCCTACTTGGCCCGCCGCGCACTCGACTATCTGGTTGGATTCACGCTCTCGCCAGTGCTCTGGCGCAAGTTGCCTGGCAGCCGGTCGGCTGGTCGCGTGCAGTCGGTCGCACTCCGGCTGGTTTGCGAGCGCGAGGCCGAAATCGAGGCGTTCCGTGCCCGCGAATACTGGACGGTGGAGGCCGACTTCACCACTCCGGGCGGCGCCCCGTTCACTGCGCGGCTGACTCACCTCGAAGGCAAGAAGCTTGAGCAGTTCGACCTGCCGAACGAGGAGCAGGGGCTGCGCGCGAAGAGGCTGGTCGAGGCCGGCCGGTTCCATGTCGGCGTGGTGGAAAAGAAGCGCGTCCGGCGCCACCCGTACGCCCCGTTCACCACCTCGACGTTGCAGCAGGAGGCATCGCGCAAGCTGGGCTTCGGTGCGCAGCAGACCATGCGACTGGCACAGCAGCTCTACGAGGGTGTGGAGCTCGACGGCGAAACGGTCGGCCTGATCACGTATATGCGGACTGACGGCGTGCAGATGGCACGCGAAGCGATCGCCGCGATCCGCGACCATGTCGGCGCCACCTATGGCAGCAATTACCTGCCATCGGCACCGCGCGAGTACCAAAGCCGCATCAAGAACGCTCAGGAGGCGCACGAGGCGATTCGCCCGACCGATGTCTCGCACACGCCCGACAGTGTTGCGCGCTTCCTCTCTAACGATCAGCGCCGGCTATACGAGCTGATCTGGAAGCGGGCGGTGGCGTCACAGATGCAGTCTGCCGAGCTCGATCAGGTCAGCGTCGACGTGACTGACGGCAAGGGTACCACGCTGCGCGCTACCGGTTCGGTCATCGCGTTCGATGGATTCCTCAAGCTGTATCGCGAGGATACTGACGACGCGACCGAGGAGGAGGACAGCCGCATGCTGCCGCCGATGGCGGAGCGCGATCCGCTTGGCCTCGGCGACGTGACAGCGACGCAGCACTTCACCCAGCCGCCGCCGCGCTATTCGGAGGCAAGCCTGGTGAAGAAGATGGAGGAGCTCGGCATCGGCCGACCTTCCACCTACGCGTCTATCCTGTCTGTGCTGCAGGACCGCAAATATGTCCGATTAGAGAAACGGCGCTTCATCCCGGAGGACAGGGGACGGTTGGTCACCGCCTTCCTGGTGAGCTTTTTCGAGCATTACGTCGATACCGGCTTCACCGCCTCGATGGAGGAGAAGCTCGATGACATCGCCGGCGGTAATGTCGAATGGCGGGCGATGCTGCGTGCGTTCTGGGAAGAGTTCTCGCACGCCGTCTATCAGACGAAGGACCTCAAGATCAGCGACGTGATTGCCGCTCTGGACGAGGACCTTGGGCCGCACTTCTTTCCGACGCGCGAGGACGGCGGCGATGCCCGCGCCTGTCCCGCCTGTGGCAATGGGAGGCTGGGCCTGAAGCTGGGTCGATACGGCAGCTTCATCGGCTGTTCGAATTATCCGAACTGTCAGTACACGCGGCGGCTGGCGATCGAGAACGGCGACGACCAGGGGGAGACACTGAAGGAGGGCATGCGTGTCCTTGGCCAGCACCCCGACAGTGGTGAGGAGATCACCGTTCGCCGCGGCCCTTACGGCTTGTATGTGCAGCAGGGCGAGAACGGCGAGACCAACGGAAAGAAGTCGAAGCCGCGTCGGACCGCGTTGCCACGAGGGATGGATGGCGAGCAGATCACCCTGGAGCAGGCGCTCGGTCTTCTGTCATTGCCGCGGGTCATTGGCATTCATCCCGAAACCAGCGAAGCGATCGAGGCGGGCATCGGCCGGTTCGGTCCTTATGTGCGCATGGGCGCGGTCTTTGGCTCGCTCGATCGCGACGATGACGTGCTGGCGATCGGCATCAACCGCGCAGTGGACCTGATCGCGCGTAAGATGGCTAGCGTGCGAACCCTTGGACCGCACCCGGCGAATCAGGAATTGGTAGCGGTGCGCAAGGGCCGCTTCGGTCCTTATGTCCAGCACGGTAAGATGGTAGCCAACCTGGCGCGTGGCGTGATGATGGACGAGATCACACTGGACGAGGCAGTGGCGCTGCTGAAGGAGAAGGGCAAGCAACTCCGCCCGCGAGGTGCGGCCGGGCGGCGCGGACGCGGTGCAGCGACGAAGCCTGAGGCCGCCGCACCCGAACCAAGGGCGCCGGCATCGCGCAAGGCCAAGCCCGCCGCCAAACGGCGCGGCACAAAAGCCAAGCGCGCCACACCGAAGAAGGCGGCCGCGAAGGCGCCGGCGAAGAAGAAGGCGGCGGCGCGCGCTCGGAAGCCAACAGCACCACGGAGATAATCTGAGAGGTCCCCTCCCCTCGCCCCCCTCCCGCAAGGGGAGGGGGAGGAGCGCCAATACTCCCCCTCCCCTTGCGGGAGGGGGGCGGGGGGAGGGGGCGGTACCAAGGCGTTCGTCTGAACGCACCGTCATCGTCGTCATCACCGGCACCGATCCGGATGGTGACGCAATCGCCCGGCCTGCAACTTGGGACTCCGCGAACGGCCCGCCACCGATGATCCTTATGGCGCCTGAGGAGCGCGGCCGACCGGCACTGGCTCCCGGCGAGCGCGTACTGGCACGCCTAAAGCCGGCCGGCCCAGGCCGCTATGAGGGCCGCACGGTCCGCCGCCTTTCGGGGGCACCAGTCCGTGTCCTCGGCATTTATCGGCACGGCCGCATCGTCCCGACCGACCGGCGTGCGAAGGCGGAATGGGTTGTTCCGCCTGGTGAAGAGGGCGGTGCCAACCCGGGCGAGATCGTGCTCGCAGAACCGCTGCCGCACGACCGCCTGGGCCTGAAGCCAGCCCGCATCATCGAGCGCCTCGGTGCGATGGGCGACGCCCGCTCAGTCAGCCTGATCGCTATCCATACGCACGACATCCCACAGGAATTTCCCTCCGCCGCGCTGGACGAGGCCGAACGCGCCGACGCCACGCCGCTTGGCCGGCGCACCGACCTGCGTGACGTCCCGCTGGTCACCGTCGACGGTGAGGACGCGCGTGACTTCGACGACGCCGTGTTCGCCGCACCCGACGGAGCGGGCTTCCGCCTGATCGTCGCGATTGCCGACGTCGCGCACTATGTCCGCCCGGGATCAGCGCTGGACCACGCGGCGCGGACCCGCGGCAACAGCGTCTATTTCCCGGACCGTGTCGTGCCTATGCTGCCCGAGGCGTTGTCCAACGGCTGGTGCAGTCTGCGGCCGAAAGAGGACCGTGGCTGCCTGTTCGTCGAACTCCATATCGACGCGCATGGCCGCAAGACCTCCCACCGCTTCGGCCGCGGCCTGATGCTCAGCACGGCCAGGCTCACTTACGAAGGCGTGCAGCGGGCCCGCGATGCCGGCGATAACCGATATGCGCATCTGTTTGCGGCATACCGCGCCCTGCTGGCCGCCCGCACGGCGCGCGGCACGCTCGATCTCGACCTGCCGGAGCGCCGGATCGCGCTCGACAGCGATGGTGTTGTGCGCGACGTCGCGCCGCGGCGGCGTCTCGACAGCCACCGTCTGATCGAGGAATTCATGGTCCTCGCCAATGTCGCCGCCGCAGAGGAACTCGAGCGACGTCATCAACCGGCGATGTATCGCATCCACGCCCCGCCTTCCGACGAAAAGCTTGCGTCGCTGCGTGACTTTCTGCACGGGTTCGGTATCTCGCTGCCACCTGGCGATCAGGTGCATCCGCGCGATCTCGACCGTGTGCTGCGCCGCGTCGAGGGCACGCCGGCAGCTCCGCTGGTCAACGAGGTCATGCTGCGTAGCCAATCGCAGGCGGAATACAGTCCCGACAATATCGGCCATTTCGGCCTTGCCCTGCCACGCTATGCGCATTTCACCAGCCCGATCCGCCGCTACGCCGATCTGCTGGTGCATCGCGCGCTGATCCGGGGCCTGCGGCTAGGTGAGGGTGCCCTCGCCGCGGACGAAGCTGCACGCTTCCCTGATACCGCGTTGCACATCACGTCGACCGAACGCCGAGCACAACTCGCCGAGCGCGACGCAATCGACCGTTACCTGGCTGCCTATATGGCAGACAAAGTTGGGGCGAATTTCACTGCGCGAATTTCTGGTGTGACGCGATTCGGACTTTTCGTCACAGTCGTCGAAAGCGGCGCAAGCGGGCTCGTTCCGGTGCGCTCGCTGCCTGACGATTTCTGGCAGCATGATGAAAGGGAGCAGACCCTGACAGGACGTCGGACCCGCCTCGCGTTTCGCCTGGCTCAGGAGGTCGACGTCCGGCTCGCGGAAGCGAGTCCGGTCACTGGCGGCCTCGTGTTCCACATTCTGCAAGGTGTGCCAGATCGCCGCCGCGGCCGACAGCAGAAGGGGGTGCGATCCAGACCCAGGTGATCCGCATCGGCACCCTGTTCGTTTTGTTGCTGATCGCTCCCGCGCACGCCCAAACTGTCGCCGCTCCTCCCGGCTTCGACCCGCATCTCGTCGCCGATGTCTATGCCACAGCGCTCGCCTTCATGGCTCCGCGCACATTGGAGCCAGTGCCAGTCTCGCAGCTTACCGTTTGGGGGCTGCGCGGGCTGACCGCTCTGGATTCCGAGCTGACGGCGCAGCTGAGTGACGGCAAGCTTCGCCTCACCCAGCGAGACCGCGTCATAGCAACGCGACCGGCGCCCACCGAAGCCGACATCAACGGCTGGGCGGATGCTGCCGCGGATCTTGCCCTGGCCGCCGCCGGCACGTCCTTACCAGTCCGCAGGGGCGGTACGCAGGCCGTCGTGCAGAACTTCTTCGACGAGTTGTTCAACCACCTTGATGTGTACTCTCGCTATGTACCGCCGCACGAGGCCAAACAGGATCGCGAGCGCCGCGTGGGTCAGGCAGGAACCGGGCTCCATCTCATCCGGCGCGGATCTGTGATCGTGGTGGACGCGGCTGTCGCCGACGGACCCGGTGCTGTCGCCGGTATCCGGCCTGGCGACACAATCCTGTCGGTCGATGGCCGTTCCGCACGGGGCAAGGACGCCACGACCGTGATGAGTTGGATGGCCGGTCCGGAAGCGACCTCGCTTACGATCGCCTGGCGCAGCCACGATGGACGCGCTCACTCAATCGGCATTGAGCGCGCCATAGTCCCACCGGAGACCGTGTTCGTGGAGCGAACCGGCGACCTGATGCTGATCCAGATCACCGAGTTCAACCGCACTACCGACAGTCACCTGGCGGAGGCCATCGGGCAGGGAATCGCCGGCGCGCGTCCGCCCGCAGGCATCATCCTGGACCTGCGTGGCGACCGCGGCGGGCTGCTCCGCCAGGCGGTGAGCGCGGCCGATACGCTGCTGCCAGCCGGGATTGTGACCATGACCGTCGGGCGCGATCCGGAGGCGACAAAGGTATGGCGCTCCAACCCGGGCGAACTGGCCGGCGACGTGCCGGTCGTCGTCGTGGTCGACGGCCGCACCGCCAGCGCGGCGGAGATATTGGCAGCCGCATTGGCGGACCGCGGACGGGGCGTCGTGATTGGCAGTTCGACACTCGGCAAGGGGCTTGTGCAGACCATTGCTCCCCTGCCGGACGGTGGCGAATTGTACGTCACCTGGAGCCGTGTGCTCGCCCCGCGCGGCTGGCCGATCCAGAGCCTTGGGTTGCTGCCACAGGTCTGCACCAGCCTCGGACAGGACGCTCTGAGCTGGCAGCTTGCGGCGCTGGCGCAGGGCCGGCAGCCGATGGCAAAGGCGCTGGAGACCCACCGTGCCGCACGGGCACCTCTGCAGCCGGCGCAGATACTGGCGATCCGCAACAATTGCCCCGCCGCCGAGGGCCGCGACGCAGACATCGCAACCGCCCGACTGCTCGTCCACGACCCGGCCGCCTATGCCGCGGCGCTGCTGCCACCACTTCGATCGACCAATGGGCAGGTATCGGCGGTCAGCGGACAAGCGGCCACGCCTTGACCGCAGGCCGACGGAACCGCATCTTCCGGTGGTCGAAAGGGACCAGCCATGGCGAAGACCAATACAATCCAGATCAAGCTCGTCTCGAGCGCGGATACCGGCTTCTACTACGTCACGAAGAAGAACGCGCGCACCCAGACCGGCAAGCTGGAGATGAAGAAGTACGATCCGGTCGTGCGCAAGCACGTTCCGTTCAAGGAAGCCAAGATCAAGTAGGCCGGGCTAACCGCTTTGCGTTGCCGGGGCGGCGACTTCGATCCGATTGCGCCCGCCCCGCTTGGCCGAGTACAGCGCGACATCGGCCGCGCGGAGCAGCGCCTCGGGCGTGGTCGGATGCTGTGCGCTGCAGGCCACCCCGACACTCACGGTCAGCCGGCAGTTCCTCCCGGGTTCCCATGGGAATGCTGTGGATTCGACTGCTGACCGGAGCCGTTCGGCAGCCTGCGCCGCCTCATCGAGGGCACTGCCCGGCATCACGACGACGAACTCCTCACCTCCGTAGCGCGCGAGCGAGTCAAAGGCGCGGGTACAGCCACGCAGCACGTCGGCGATGGCGCGCAGCGCCAGATCCCCGGTCGCGTGGCCGAACTCGTCGTTGACCGACTTGAAATGATCGACATCGATCATCAGCACGCCCAGATTTGGACTCTGGCCGCTCTCCAGCAGGCCCCGCAGATGCCGCATCAGGTAACGCTGGTTGTAGAGGCCAGTCAGCGGATCGATCAGCGCCATCTCGAGTGCTGTGCCGAGGTCAGTGCGTAGCCGGTCCTGGTAAAACTTGCGGCGGATCTGGTTGCGAGCCCGAGCGCGCAGTTCATTCTCATCGAGCGGCAGGATCAGCCAGTCATTGGCGCCGAGGTCGAAACCCCGCAGGATCCTCTCGTGCTCTTCCGGCTCCGCTATCAACAGCACGGGAATCTCGTGCGTGGCGTCAGCCGCGCGGAGCGAAGAGGCGAGCTTGAGCGGATCTTCCTCGATGAGCGATAGGCTGAGCACGATCAGATCGAATGGGATGGCCGCCGAGAGCTCCATCGCTTCGGCACCCGTGCGGGCACGGCCAGCGATGATCCCATCCTTCGTCAGCGCCGCCTGGATGGTCTGGGCGCCAAGGTCCCAGTCATCGACCACCAGCGCCCGCGCGCCGGCGATCGATGGGGGCGCCACGCTCTCGCTGGCCAACCCCATAGCCCGGGCGGTCTCGCTTCGGGCGCGCCATTCATCGAGCAGCCGCTTGAGTCGGACCAGGCTGCGCACCCGGGCCATCAGCGTCTCATACTCGACCGGCTTGGTCAGGAAATCGTCCGCGCCTGACTCCAACCCGTGCAGTCGTTCGCCTGGTTCGCCGAGCGCGGTAACCATCACGACAGGGATGTGGAGTGTCGTCGCCTCTGCCTTCAGCCGGCGGCAGCACTCGAAGCCATCCATCCCTGGCATCATTACGTCGAGCAGGATGAGGTCGGGCTGCCATTCGAGTGCCATGCGCAGCGCCTCGAATCCGTCCTTGGCCGTCGCGACCTGATAGTATTCGGCCGACAGCTTGGCTTCCAGCAAGCGGGTATTCGCCGGCACATCGTCGACAATCAGGATCCTGGCTGTCATAGGCGGCGGGCTCGCCCCTTGCTGGTCTCATGTGGCGCCAAATGCCACCACCAAATACACTAGATCGGCTTAAGCAACCGTTGCATTTCTCAATAGCGCCTAAACCCAATGTGGCGGGCCTTTCACTTCCCAAGAGTTTCTGTAAATGTTATTCCGAATCGGAAGTAGAATATGAAGAAAAAGTGTCAACTCGATGACAAACACCATGAATGCGGGCGCTGATGGCATCGCAACTATCGATACTATTCCGAAACGTGGCGTTGCCAATCCGGCAATGTTCTTCCGCCGCTGGCTGGCGAACCCCCTGCAGATGGGTTCTGTGGTCCCCTCATCAGCGGCGCTCTGCCAGCGGATCGTGAAGCACGCTCGGCGCGTCGCGGATGAGGCCGTGCTGGAGTTGGGAGCGGGTACCGGCGTCGTCTCGCGGGCGCTGCTGGATGGTGGCGTCCCACCGGAGCGGTTGATCGTGGTCGAAATCGTACCCGAAATGGTGGACCACCTACGCAGCACGCTTCCCGGCGTGCTGGTGATCGAAGGCGATGCACGGAAGCTGCCCAGCCTGCTACCTCCCAGCTGGCACGGGCGGATCAGCAGCGTGATATGCGGCATTCCGCTGGTGCTGCTGCCGCTGGGCGAGCAGCGGCGGATAATTACGGCGATCGAGGCCGTGGCTCCGGGTCGAGGCTTCCTCCTCTACAGCTACTGCGCGACTTCGCCGCTGCCCTGGCGCAAACACGCGCTGACGGCCCGCCGTGAAGCCTGGACGCCACTCAATTTCCCGCCGGCCAGCGTGTGGCGCTACGTTCCCGCCGGGTAGTGGACCGATAGCTGGTGGTCGGATGGTGCTACCGACCACAGCCATGTTGCGTCTGGCGCCGTTCGGCTTCGTGCTTCTGTGGGCCTCCTCGTTCATCGCATCGCGGGCGGGACTGAGATACCTGTCTCCGATGCTGTTCGTTACGGTACGGCTGGTACTTGCCGCCGCGGTCATGGTGGGGGTGATGGCGGTGCTACGACGGTCGTGGCGCGTGATAGCCGGGCGATGGGGGCACCTCGTGGTCGCGGGCGTGCTGACCAACAGCGTGCTGCTCCTGACCGCACACTACGCCATGGTGCATGTCAGCGCGGCGCAGATAGCCCTGGTGCAGACGCTCAATCCGCTGCTGACTGCTCTGCTCGCGTGGCCGCTACTGGGCGAGCGGCTCCAGTTACTGCAATGGGGGGGATTGGGGCTGGGAGCAGCCGGCGTCGTGCTCATCGTCGGCCTCGCCGCAACGCGCAGCCCGCTCGAACTGCATGGCCTCCTGCTGACCGCCGGCGGAGCGCTGGGCCTGTGTTCCGGCACCTTGTATTTCGGCCGCTTCTGCCGCGGCGTGCCGATTTTGGAGGGCACTACGGTGCAACTGCTGGCGGCTACCGCGGCTTGCGCAGCGGCGATGGCCATGTTCGAGACGCCGCACGCGGAGTGGGTTGGTCCAGCGATCGCCGCTATCGCGTGGAACGCCGGGGCGGTGTCCCTCGGAGGAATGGCACTCTATTACCTCATGCTGGTGCGCGGTACGGTGGCGCGCGCAACCGCCAACTTCTACCTGGTACCCGGCACCGCGGCGCTGATGGCCTGGGCATTGCTCGGCGAACGCTTGTCAGCACTGACCGTGGCAGGACTGATCAT
>Ga0070714_100002333_pt1 | contig 13955 bp, 11 predicted proteins | sample LARL83metaG_FD_65450 | JGI IMG/M metagenome (GOLD analysis project Ga0070714, IMG submission 65450) | Corn, switchgrass and miscanthus rhizosphere microbial communities from Kellogg Biological Station, Michigan, USA - LAR L8-3 metaG | ecosystem: Host-associated > Plants > Roots > Rhizosphere ...
TGGGACCGTCCCGGCACGCCCGGCCGCGGCTCCTTCGTCGACCTCGGCACCATGGCCGCCGAGGCCGACGCCATGGCCAGCTTCGGCTGCACCGCGACCCTCGACGGCCGCGTCGTGGTCCGCCACGGCCCCGCCGACGAGCGGGGCTGGATCGGCCTGCGCGTGGCCACGGCGCTGACCTTCACCGGCCGCCCGGTGCGCACCGTCCTCGACGGCGCCGGCGCCGGCTGGGCGGTGCGGGGTCTCGACGCCCGCGCCTGGCTCGACGGCGACCCCGCGCGTGACCTCGACGGGCTGGTCGACGACGCGGGCGCGAGTGTCTACGCCGGCGCCGCCACGCTGGCCACCCACGGCATCGAGGCCGCCGCCGTGCGCCCCGCCGTGCAGGTCGTCGACGACGCCTGGCAGGCCGCCGCACCCCAGGCGCCGCAGCCGGGGCCGGTGCTGCACGCGGTGACCCGCAGCATCACCGACGCGCTCGCCGTCCACGCCATCGCCGCCGACGCGCACGAGGGCCTGCCCGTGCGCACCCTCGGCCTCCACGACGGCGTCTACGAGACGACCGTGCTGGCGCGGTCGCTGAGCGCCGAGGGGCTCACCCAGGTGCGCCTCGGCGCCGAGGACTGCCGCCGCCGCGGCCTCACCCCGCCGCCCGAGAGGCTCGACGAGTACCCTGCCATCGTCGACGCCATGCTCTCCGCGGCGGCGACGTTCGTCTGGTAGCAATGTCCCAACCGCTCGACGCCAAGCTCGACGCCGCCCGCGCCCGCCTGCGCGAGTGCGGCAGCGTGCTGGTCGCCTTCAGCGGCGGCGCCGACTCGGCGCTGGTGCTGGCCCTGGCCCGGCAGGCGCTCGGCGCAAACGCGGCGGCCGGCATGGGCCTCAGCGCCGCCTACCCCGCCGAGGAGGTCGACGCCGCCCGCGCTGTGGCCGCGCAGCTCGGCGTGCGCTTCCTCAGCGCCGACACCGCGCAGCTCAGCGACCCCGCATTCCTGCGCAACGACTCGCAGCGCTGCTACCACTGCCGCGACGAGCTCTACACGGTGATGCGCGCCGTCGCCGACTTCCACGGGCTGGTTGCGGTCGCCGATGGCACGAACGCCGACGACCTGCACGACCACCGCCCCGGCCGCCGCGCCGCCGTCGAGGCGGGCGTGGTCTCGCCGCTGGCCGAGGCGGGCATCACGAAGGACGAGGTGCGCGACGCCTCGCGCGCGCTCGGCCTGCCGACCTGGGACAAGCCGCAGCAGGCCTGCCTCAGCTCGCGGATCCCGCGCGGCACGCCGATCACCCTGGTGGCGCTGCGCCGCGTCGAGCGCGCCGAGCAACTGCTGCACGCCGAGGGCCTCCGCCAGGTGCGCGTCCGCGAGCACGGCGAGTGCGCCCGCGTCGAGGTGGAGGCGAGCGACATCCCGCGCCTGCTCGACCGTGCGCTGCGCACCCGCATCGTCGACGGGCTGCGCGGCGCCGGCTACGCCTTCGTCTCCCTCGACCTCGAGGGCTTCAGCAGCGGCAAGCTCAACCGCCTGGTCCCGCAGGGCGAGCTGGAGGTGGCGCCGTGAGCGACGCGGCCGAGCTGAGCGACGCCGACCTGGAGCGCTACGCGCGCCAGATCGTGCTGCGCGAGGTCGGTCCCGCGGGACAGCGCCGCATCCGCGCCGCCCGGGTCGCGGTGGTCGGCGCCGGCGGACTCGGCTCCGCGTCGCTGCTCTACCTGGCGGCGAGCGGGATCGGCGGCCTCAGCGTGATCGACGACGACCGCGTCAGCCTCGACAACCTGCAGCGCCAGGTGCTCCACGACACCGCCGCGGTCGGCGAGCCCAAGACGCACAGCGCGCTGCGCCGCCTCGACGCGCTCAACCCCGGCGTCCGCGTGCGCACCGTCGAGCGCCGCCTCGACGCCGGCAACGCCCGCGAGCTGCTCGAAGGCCACGACGTGGTCCTCGACGGCAGCGACAACTTCGCCACCAAGTTCGCCGTCAACGACGCCTGCGTCGCCCTGGGCATCCCCGCCGTGATCGCCGGCATCCTGCGCTTCGACGGGCAGGTGGTCACCGTGCCCGCCGGCGCGCCCTGCTACCGCTGCCTGTTCCGCGACGAGCCGCCGCCGGGACAGGTGCCGGCGTGCAGCGCCGCGGGCGTGCTCGGTCCGGTGGCGGGCGTGGTCGGCAGCCTGCAGGCCGCCGAGGCGCTGCGCCTCCTGCTCGGCGCCGGCGCGTCGCAGGAGGGTCGCGTCCTCACCGTCGAGCTGCTCGACCCGCGCGTCCGCGCCGTGCCCTTCCCCCGCGACCCCGCCTGCCCCGCATGCGCCGGCCGCCCGTCCGCGCTCGCCAGGTAACCGCCACAGATGACACAAACATTGCTGCACCGCCTGCGCCTCGCCGCCGCGACGGTGATCGCGCTCGGCGGCGTCACCGCGGGCACGGCGCTCGCCGTCGCCCACGGCACCACTGTGCAGACCGCTGTCCCCGCCGGCGCGGTCCCCGGCGTGCTGCAGACGCCCGGCGGCGGCGCCTGTCTCACCCAGGCGCAGGCGCGCGCCGTGTGGCAGAGCGTCGACGACCGGCTCAACGCGCTGGAGCTGCACCCGTCGCTCCGCGGCGTCGACGCCCTGGCCGCCGGCACCGCCGCGGCGCAGCTCCACCAGTACGTGCAGCAGCGCCTCCTCGACGCGCACCTCACCGAGCGCGAGGTGCAGCGCCTCGACTCGATCAGCGTCCTGCAGCCCGCCTGCGGCAACCAGCCGCTCACGGTGCGCGTCTACGTCACCCTGGTGGCGGACGACTACCTCGCCGCCGACGGCCACGTCGACCACCGCGATCCCGGCGTCGGGCAGACCTCCGAGGTGCTCGAGTCCTACGTGCGCACGCCGGGCGGCTGGAAGGTGGTCACCATCGCTTCGCTGGTGCCGCCCGCCGCGTCCCCCGGGACCTCCGTGTAGCGTGCCGCGCCGCCCGCCGTTCGCCTGTCTCGCCGCCGCGCTCGCCCTGGTCGGCGCCGCGGGCCTGAACCCGGGCGCAACCGCAGTGCACGCCGCCACCTCGCCGCTGCTCTGGCCGACGTACCACGCCGACCCGACGCGCGGCGGCGAGGACACCGCCGACTCCGCCTTCGGCTCGGTGTCGCGCGCCTGGACCACGCCGGCGCTCGACGGCCAGGTCTACGCCCAGCCCATCCTCGACGGCAGCACGGTGATCGTGGTCACCGAGAACGACAGCATCTACGGCTTCGACGCCGGCAGCGGCGGCCAGCTCTGGGCCAACCACCTGGGCACGCCGGTCAACCAGGCCAACCTGCCGTGCGGTGACATCAACCCGCTGGGCATCACCGGCACGCCGGTGCTCGACCCGGCGACGCACACCGTCTTCGCCGTCGCCGAGCGCGTCCCCGCGGGCGGCGGCGTGGAGCACGTGCTCGCCGCCGTCGACGACCGCAACGGCACCCTGCTGGCGACGCGCAGCGTCGACCCCGCCGGCATGAACCCCACCGTGCAGCAGCAGCGCGGTGCCCTCCTGCTCGACAACGGCATGGTCGACGTGCCCTTCGGCGGCCTGTCCGGCGACTGCGGCACCTACCACGGCTGGGTGGTGGGCAGCGCCGAGAACCTGGCCGGCAACCTGTCGGTGTGGGAGTCGCCGGGCACCGGCGAGGCGGTCTGGGCGCCCGCCGGAGTTTCTGCCGACAGCGGCCACAACGTCTACGCCGCCACCGGCAACGCGCTGACCTCGTCGCCCTGCAACGGCGGCAACAGCGTCTTCAAGCTGAACGCCTCGCTGCAGGAGACGGCCCGCTTCGCCGACCCCAACTGCACCACCGACAACGCCAACGACGCCGACATGGGCTCGGCCGGCGTGCTGCTCCTCCCCGACGGCAGCCTCTTCGTGCTCGGCAAGCAGAGGGCGGCCTACGTGGTGGCGCAGTCCTCGATGGCGATGCGCAGCTCGCTGGCCGGCGTCTGCCTCTCCATCGGCGGCGACGCCTACAGCAACGGGCGCATCTACGCGCCCTGCCTCGACGGCAGCGGCCTGGTCGCGCTCAATTACACCAGCAGCACCGGGGCGCTGTCGGTGGCCTGGCACGGCCCCTCGGACGCCAACGGGCCGCCCATCGTCGCCGGCGGCTACGTGTGGGTCGCGGCCTACGGCAACGCCAAGCTGTACGCGCTCGACCCGGCCAGCGGCGCGGTGGTGCAGCAGTTCGCCACGCCGGGCATGGACCACTTCGCCTCGCCGAGCGCCGGCGGCGGCCGCGTCTTCCTCGGCGCGGGCAACCAGCTCCTCGCCTTCAACGGCCAGAGCCCCTCGATCCCCGGGCCGCCGCCGACCCAGGGCTACTGGACCGCGGGCGCCGACGGCGGCGTCTTCACCTACGGCGCCGCGACCTTCCAGGGCAGCATGGGCGACCGGCGCCTCAACGCCCCGGTGGTCGGCATGGCGGCGACGCCCGACGGTGGCGGCTACTGGCTGGTGGCCTCGGACGGCGGCATCTTCACCTTCGGCGACGCGGGGTTCTTCGGCTCGATGGGCGACCGGCGGCTCAACGCCCCGGTGGTGGGCATGGCGCCGACGCCGAGCGGGCAGGGCTACTGGCTGGTCGGCCGCGACGGCGGCGTCTTCACCTTCGGCGACGCGGGCTTCGCCGGCTCGATGGGGGACAGGCGGCTCAACGCACCCGTGGTCGGCATCGCGGCCACGGCGGCGGGCGGCTACCGGATGGTCGCCTCCGACGGTGGCGTCTTCACCTTCGGCCCGGGCTCGACCTTCTACGGGTCGATGGGTGGCACCCGCCTGGTCGCGCCCATGGTGGGCATGGCCTCGGCGCCGGGCGGCGGCTACTGGCTGGCCGCGGCCGACGGCGGGCTCTTCAACTTCGGCCCCGGTGCCGGCTTCGACGGCAGCATGGGCGGCCACGTGCTCAACCAGCCGGTGGTGGGCATCGCCGCCCTGGCCGACGGCAGCGGCTACCGCATGACCGCCCGGGACGGTGGCATCTTCGACTTCGGCAACGCCCCCTACTACGGCAGCCAGGGCAACCAGCCGCTCAACGCCCCGATGGTGGCGATCGCTGCCATCGGCTGACGGCGAGGACGCAGCGCGCCCGGCGTGGGTTATGGTACGCGTGACCTAAACCACTCCCCAGCGGGGACCTGCAGCCGTGGATTCCACCGTCGCCGACCGGATCGAGCTCCTGCGCCGCGAGCGCAACGCCGTCATCCTCGCCCACAACTACCAGCTCGCCGAGGTCCAGGACCTCGCCGACTACGTCGGGGACTCCCTCGGCCTGAGCCGGGCGGCGGCGCGGACCGACGCCGACGTCATCGTCTTCTGCGGCGTCCACTTCATGGCCGAGACGGCGGCCATCCTCAGCCCCGGCAAGACCGTCCTGCTCCCCGACCTCGAAGCCGGCTGCTCGCTCGCCGACACCATCACCGCCGACCAGCTCCGCGCCTGGAAGGCGCAGCACCCCGGCGCGGTGGTCGTCTCCTACGTCAACACCACCGCCGAGGTGAAGGCCGAGTCGGACTACTGCTGCACCAGCGGCAACGCCGAGGAGGTCATCAACTCGATCCCGCGCGACCGCGAGATCCTCTTCCTGCCCGACATGTTCCTCGGCGCCCACCTGGAGCGGGTCACCGGCCGGAAGATGCACGTCTGGATGGGCGAGTGCCACGTCCACGCCGGCATCGACCCCGAGGCCCTCGACCTCATGCGCGCCGAGCACCCCGACGCCGAGCTGCTCATCCACCCCGAGTGCGGCTGCACCACCTCGACCGTCTACCGCATGTCCCACGGCGACCTGCGCGGCGTCTCCACCGTGGTCACCTCCACCGAGGGCATGGTGCGGCGGGCCACCGAGTCGCCCGCGTCGACCTTCATCGTCGCCACCGAGGTGGGCATCCTCCACCGCATGGAGCGCTTCGCCCCCGGCAAGCGCTTCCTCCCCGCCTCGCGCGGCGCGGTGTGCCAGTACATGAAGAAGATCACCCCGGAGAAGATCGCGCGCTCCCTGGAGCTCATGGAGCCGCGCGTCACCGTCGAGCCCGCCGTCGCCGACCGCGCCCGCGAGGCCATCGAGAGGATGCTCGCCGTCGCGGTCTGAGCCGCGGCGGAGTGGTGGCTTAAACGAAAAGAGGGCCGTGGTGCGGGAATCCACGGCCCCCAGGGGTGATGCGGTCCTAACCGCCTACTCGCACTGGCTCACGGACTGGTTGACGACGTCCGAGCCGTTCACGGTGAGCTGCGCCGAGGCGCTGGCGCACACGGTCGAGGCCGAGGCGGTGACGGTGGTGATCAGCCCGGCCGAGGCGGCCAGGCCGGCGACGATGGTGGCGAGGGCTGCGACCTTCTTCATATCCCGTTCCCTTCCGATGCGGTTGCGGCGGTCCCTTCCGTCCGAGGGTCGTTCGCAAGGTCAGGACGCGGCCGCCCGCGATTCTTGACAGCCCCGCCCAGCAGCCCGCGAGCCGCCTGTGGGACCATCGCCCGCCATGACCGCGGAGACGGCGGAGATCGGCGTGATCGGCGGCTCGGGCCTCTACCGGTTCCTCGACGCCGCCGCCGAGCTGAGCGTCGACACCCCCTACGGCGAGCCCAGCGACGCGCTCACCGTGGCCGAGCTGGAGGGCCGCCGGGTGGCCTTCCTGCCCCGCCACGGCCGGCGCCACACCATCCCCCCGCACCGCATCAACTACCGCGCCAACCTCTGGGCGCTGCACGCCCTCGGCGTCCGCCGGGTGCTCGGCCCCTGCGCCGTGGGCAGCCTCAGGGCTGAGCACGGCCCGGGCACGGTGGTGGTGTGCGACCAGCTCGTCGACCGCACCCGGGGCCGCGCCGACACCTACTTCGACGGGCCGGAGGTGGCCCATCTCAGCGCCGCCGACCCCTACTGCGAGGAGCTGCGCCCGCTCGCCGCCCGGGCGGCACGCGACGTCGGCATGGCGGCGCGCGAGGGCGGCACCATGGTCGTGGTCAGCGGCCCGCGCTTCTCCACCCGCGCCGAGTCGCGCTGGTTCGCCAATGCGGGGTGGGACGTGGTGGGCATGACCCAGTACCCCGAGGTGGTGCTCGCCCGCGAGCTGGGCATGTGCTACGTCACGATGTCGCTGGTCACCGACTACGACGCCGGCCTGGAGCACGACGGCAGCGTCACCGCGGTCACCCAGGAGGAGGTTTTTGCCGTGTTCGACCAGAACATGCCGCGCCTGCGCGAGGCGCTGCGCCGGCTCATCGCCGCCGTCCCGGCGCAGCCCTCCTGCGGCTGCGCGGCGGCTGCGCCGGCCAGCGTGTCGCACTGATGGGCGCGCCGGTCCGCGTCGAGCTGGGCGACAACGGGGTGCTCGACGTCACCCTCGACCGCCCCGAGGTGCGCAACGCCCTCGACATCGAGTCCTTCCGCATCATCGGCGAGGCCTTCGGCGAGCGCGCCCACGAGAAGGACGTGCGCGCCGTGGTGCTGCGCGGCGCCGGCGAGCACTTCTGCAGCGGCCTCGACCGCAACCTGCTCGCCGCCCTCGCCGGCGCGCGGCCGCACGACGCCGAGGCGCAGAACGGCAGCGGTGAGGGCCTGCGCTGGCAGCGCGCCCTGATGGCCGTGGAGAGCTGCCCGCGCCCCACCGTCGCGGTGGTGCAGGGGGCGTGCGTCGGCGGCGGCGTCGAGCTGGCCCTGGCCTGCGACTTCCGCATCGCCTCCTTCGACGCCCACTTCTCGCTCATGGAGATGCGCTACGCGTTCCTCCCCGACCTGGGCGGCATCCACCGCCTGCAGCGCGACGTCGGCCTGTCCCGCGCCAAGGAGTTCGTCTACTTCGGCGGCCGCGCCGACGCCGAGACGCTGCACCGCTGGGGCGCGCTCAACGAGGTGGCCGACCGCGAGGCCCTGGAGTCCACCGCGCAGCGCTGGGCGGAGCGCTGCCGCAGCGCCGCGCCGCTGGCCGTCGCCGCCGCCAAGAAGCTGATGCAGCGCGACCCCGGCGGCGCCGACGCCCAGGCCAGCCTCGACGAGGCCATCCGCGCCAACCTCGACCAGCTTCTGCGCACCGCCGACTTCCGCGAGGGGCTGGCCTCGGCCATGGAGCGCCGGCCGCCCCAGTTCCGCGGCGAGTAGCTGCCGCAGATGGCAGAAACGGCGCCGCTGCTGCTCGCCGTCGACCAGGGCACCACCGGGACCACCTGCCTGCTCGCCGGCCTCGACGGCACCGTGCACCGCCGCGCCTACCGCGAGGTCGAGGTGCGCTACCCGCGCAGCGGCTGGGTGGAGCAGGACGCGCTGCAGCTCGAGTCCTCGGTGGTCGAGGCCTGCCGGGAGCTGCTCGACGGCACGGACGCCACGCCCGCGGCCATCGGCATCACCAACCAGCGCGAGACGGTGGTGGTCTTCGAGCGCGACACCCTGCAGCCGGTGGCTCCGGCCATCGTCTGGCAGTGCCGGCGCAGCGCCGCCATCTGCGAGGAGCACCGGGAGCGCGGCGAGGAGGAGGAGGTGCGCCGACGCACCGGCCTGCTCCTCGACCCCTACTTCAGCGCCACCAAGATCGAGTGGCTGCTCCGCGAGCGGCCCGAGCTGCGCCCCCGCGCCGAGCGCGGCGAGCTCTGCGCGGCCACGGTGGACGCCTGGCTGGTGGCCCGGCTCTGCGGCGGCGAGCCCTTCACCGACGCCAGCAACGCCAGCCGCACCCTGCTCTACGACCTCCGCGAGGGCGACTTCTCGGACACCCTCTGCGACGTCTTCGGCGTGCCCCGCGCCATGCTCCCCGAGGTGCGGGGGAGCGCCGAGCGCCTCGGCGTCACCGACCCCGCCCGCTTCCTGGGCCGGCGCATCCCGGTCAGCGGCGTTGCCGGAGACCAGCAGGCGGCCCTCTTCGGCCAGGCCTGCTGCAGCCCGGGGATGAGCAAGAACACCTACGGCACCGGCTCCTTCGTGCTGGTCAACGCCGGGACCAGCCCGCCCGACCCGGGCCACGGCCTGCTCACCACGGTCGCCTGGCGCATCGGCGGCGAGGACACCTTCGCCCTGGAGGGCAGCATCTTCGTCACCGGCGCGGGCATCAAGTGGCTGCGCGACGGCCTCGGCCTGATCCGCGAGTCTGCCGAGGCGGGGCCGCTCTTCGACTCCGTCCCCGACGCGGCCGGCGCCTTCTTCGTGCCCGCCTTCTCCGGCCTCGGCGCCCCCTACTGGGACCCGCACGCGCGCGGCGCCCTGCTCGGGCTCAGCGCCGGGGTCACCCGCGCCCACGTGGTGCGGGCGGTGGTGGAGGCCATGGCCTACCGGACCCGCGACGTCATCGAGGCCATGGAGCGCACCGCGGGCATCCGCTTCGACGAGCTGCGCGTCGACGGCGGGGCCAGCGTCATGGACGGGCTCTGCCAGTTCCAGGCCGACCTGCTCGGGCTCCCCGTGGCCCGCGCCGCCTCGGCGGAGACCACCGCCCTGGGCGCGGCCTGGCTGGCCGCGGTGGGGGAGGGGCTGCTCGACGGCCCGGCCGCCGTGGCCGAGGCGTGGCGCCCCGGGCGCCGCTTCGAGCCCCGCACCCCGGGCGAGCGCCCGCACGAGCAGTACCAGGCCTGGCTCGACGCCATCCGCCGCGTGCGCGAGTAGGCCCCCGGCGGGGCGCACCTACTGCACCCCGCCGGGACGCGTGACCCCCTCGGCGGTCAGCCCCCCGACACCGCGGACCCGTGAAATGAAAAGGCCAGGGGCTTGTGACCCCCGGCCTTTCCAAGGAAGGGAATGAGCTTCAAGTTCGGGGTCGGGCGAGCATTTCGCCGCGACGTCCGTACTGTAGCGCCCAGCCTGTCAACGCGCTGTTGAGGTTCCGTGAATTGTTGTTAAACGGTGACGGCGCCCTCGGGGCGGTTGGGCACGGCGGGCCTGTCCGGCACGCTGACGCGCGCCTGCCTCGGGGGGGAGCGCCCCCCACGCCAGCACCACCGCTGGAGTACGGCGCCGCCAGCGTTCCCCTCCGCCCGGTATCCTCCGAGCGCCCGCACATGCCTCAACGCCACCCCCTCCTGTACGACGTCGAGCGCTGGCGGCAGTGGCGCTTCCGGCTGCTGGGGCTGGCCGTGGTGTGCTTCCTGCCCGCGATCCTGGCCGGGGTGAACCCGTCCAAGGCCAGCGCCAGCGCGGGCATCACCCAGATCTACTCGCTGATCGCCGCCTTCCTCATGGCCCTGGCGCTGATGTTCTACCTGCGGGCCCGGTCGAGCTGGATGGCGGTGGACGGCGACGACCTGGTGGTCAAGATCGCCATCAGCGGGCGGCAGCGCATCCCCCTGGCCGAGATCCGGCGGGCCCGGCTGGCCAAGCTGCGCTCGGTCTTCGACAAGCCCGAGATGCAGCGCCTGCGCCCCCGCCCCTACCCCAAGTGGCAGGACCGCGAGGCGCTGGTGCTGCGCATCGAGAGCGAGGCCGTCGACCTGGTCAAGCTGCGCCGCATGCTCGGCGCCCGCTGCGTCATGGGGCGCGACGTCATGGTCCCGGTGGTCGACGGCCCCGGCCTGCTCCGTGAGATCGACCGGGTGATCGCCCCGGTGCGCCAGCCCGCGAGCTCGGGCGAGGGCGGCAGCCGGGGGGCGCGGCGGAGGAAGCGGCGGTGAGCAGCGAAGGGGAGGTGATCGTCGCGCCCCAGCGCGACACGGTGGCGCCCGGGCCCGTTCCGCGCACCGGCGCCCGCGCCTTCCTCGAGCTGGGCCGGGCCGACGTCATCTGGCTGGTGGTGCTGGTGGTGGCGGCGTTCGTTGTCCGCGTGGCCAGCCCCATCTACCTCAACGTCCTCGACTCCGGTGCGGCGCAGCACAACGTGGCCAGCGCCTGGGGCGTGGGCTACCCGCTCAACAACGACGGCTGCATCGACGACGTCCCCGTCGGCCCGCACTACGCGCCCAAGCACGTCTGCGGCTTCGTCTTCGACGAGGTGTACTTCCCGGTCGACGCGGCCAAGGACACGGCCGGCGTCGACTACTTCGACCCCGAGCCGCCGCTGGCCAAGCTGCTGATGGCGCCGCCGATCATCATCGCCGGGTTCAACAGCGGCGCATGGCGCACCACCACGGTGCTCGCCGGCAGCCTGCTGGTCGGCCTCGTCTACCTGATCGCGCGCCGGCTGCGGCGCGGCGACCGCTTCTTCGCCGTCGCCGCCGCGGTGTTCATCGCCTTCGACGGGCTGTCCTTCGTCGAGTCGCGCACCGGCGTCATCGACATCATCGCCATCATGTTCGCCGCGCTGCTGTGGTACGCGTTCCTGCTGCACTGGCAGGCGCGAACGCGAAGACAGTGGACGGCGACGCTGTACTTCATGGCGCTCTGCGCCGGCCTCGCCTTCGGCGCCAAGCTGACCGCGCTGGCCCCGGCGGCGGTGGCGGCGGTGCTCATCGCCGGCCGCTTCCTGGAGCCGGCGGCGATGGACCTGGTTCCCGCGCTGCACCGCATCCGCGGCCCGCGCGCCGGCGAGGCGATGATGTGGCGCGACGCGGCGGGGGGCGGCCGCGCCTTCCTGCACTACACGGCCGCCATCGTGGTGGCCATCGCCCTGTTCTCGGCCTGCTTCTCGCGCTACCTCAGCTACCCGCACGCCACCGTCTACCACTTCTCCGACTGCACCCAGGAGTCCGGCCTGGTCACCGACCACGTCGACAGCTTCAAGGTGCCCTGGACGCAGATCGGCCGCGTCCGCGTCCCCGACGTGGTGCAGGCGGAGCGCAACATCATCGACCTCATGGCCGCGGGGCTGCAGTACCACAGCGCCGAGTGCCACGGCCACCCATACGCGTCCGACTGGTACACGTGGCCGGTCATCTTCCACCCGGTGCTCTTCTACGCCGACTACAAGTCGAACACCACGCCCGCGGGCGCGCCGGAACGCGGCTGGATCAGCGACATGGGCAACCCGGCGGTGTGGTGGCTGGCCATCCCGGCGCTGCTCTTCTGCCTGTGGCGCGCGGTGGGAGGGCGCGGCAAGTGGCCGCTGCTGGTCGGCACGTCGGCGGTGGTCGGCTTCGGGACCTTCTACGTGCTCGCCTACAGCGTCAACCACCCGCACGTGCGCTTCCTCGGCATCCCCGTGCTCGTGCTCGGCCTGTGGTACGCGCTGCGGAGATGGTGGCCGGTGGGCCTCGCCGCGCTGGGCATGGTGGCGCTGGCCGAGATGATCGCCCAGTACCACGCCGCGCCGCGCTACGACCTGGTGCGCGTCTCCGCCGGCACCGGCTTCAAGGTCGCCTTTGCGGCGATGATCGTCTTCGGCGCGCTGCTGGTGGTCAACGCGGTGGTCTCGCGCCGCTTCGTGCCCAGCTTCATCCTGCTCGGCTACCTGGCCGCCTGGCTGATGTGGGTGAACGGCAACGAGCGCCGCGTGCTGTTCTTCTACCACATGCTCGGAGCGCTGATCTTCATGTGCCTGGCGCTGGCCTACGCGCTCGCCCACCTGCGGCGCGCCTCGTTCACCCTCGGCTCGCGGCGGCTGCCCCTGGCCTCGGCGTCCTATGCGGTGATCGCCCTTGTTCTGGCCGCCTTCGTCTTCTTCTACCCGCTCTGGACCGCAGCGCCGATCACCAACAGCGACTTCCTCATGCGCATGTGGGTGGCGAGCTGGCAGTGACCGCACTGTACTGGCTGCTCACCGCGGTGTCGGGCGGCCTGGTGGCGGGGGTGGTGCGGGTGCCGCTGCGCGTCGAGGAGCGCGTCGCCATCGCGGCGGTCACCGGCATCCTGGGCAGCGCGGTGTGCGCGCTGGGGCTGGCCACCGCGTTCGGCGTGGGCGAGGGCGCGGCGCTCTGCGGGCCGGTGCTGCTCGGCGTCATCGCCCTGCTGGCGCTGTTCCTCAGCGGCGGCATGCTCGACGCCTGGCGCGAGTCGATCGCCGAGGTGCCGGCGCGCTGGCGCTCCCACGAGCTGATGATGGTGAGCGGCGTCGCCGTCGCCGCCGTCGCCGGGTTCAGCGTGCTCTTCGCGCACACGCTGTTCACCATTTCCGACGGCTCCATCGCCTCCAACGTCAACACGGTGTGGGCCGACTGGTCGATGCACGCCACCACGGCGAACAACTTCGCCCTGGGCCACAACCTGCCGCCCACCGATCCCATCTTCAGCGGCACCACGCTGCTCTATCCCTTCCTGCCCGACTGGCATTCGGGGATGCTGGTGTCGCTGGGCAGCGGCATCGGCGCGGCGCTGGCGGTGCCGGGTGCGGTGCTGTGTGTCGCCATCGCGCTGCTCGTGGTGTCGATCGCGCGGCGGCTGACCGGCTCGGTGATCGCCGGCGTGCTGGCCATGGCGATGTGCATGCTGGGCGGCTCGCTGGGCGCCGAGGGGCTGTACTGGGACGCCTGCACCGCGCACGGCACGGCCGCGTCGCAGTGCGCGCCCTCGCGGTTCCTCAGCGATCCCGTCGGCGCGGTGGGCACCGCGGTGCACACCGTCACCAACGTGCCCGGCGCCGTCGCCGCGCAGGGGCGTCCCTACGACTCGCTGCTCAGCGACCCGACCCACCCGCCGCCGCTCAGCAACGTGCAGTGGTACACGCCGCTGCTCGCCTGGTGGCTGCCCCAGCGCCCCTTCCTGTTCGGCTTCGCCGCGGTGCTCTGCGTGCTGCTGATCATCCTTGCCGCACGCGGGCAGCCCGGGCGGCGATGGACCGCGTTCGCCGTCGCCGGGATGCTCTGGGGCGTGCTGCCGCTGGTGCACGTGCACTCGTTCATCGCCCTGTGCATCCTGCTGCCGCTGCTCGCCCTGTGGTGGCGGCGGCGGGAATGGCTGGTCATGGTCGGAGTCATGGTGGTGCTCGCCGCGCCGCGGCTGATCCAGCTCGCCGGCAGCGACGAGAAGGGCGTCGCCGCGCTGGGCAACACCTTTCCCTGGCTGGAGCCGGGGTGGTTGTCGGGCGTCATCCCCACCGCGGTGACGGAGCATCGCGGGCTCGGCGTGGTCAACGTGCTGTGGGCCGTCGGCAACGGCATCCG
>Ga0070714_100002334_pt1 | contig 13955 bp, 15 predicted proteins | sample LARL83metaG_FD_65450 | JGI IMG/M metagenome (GOLD analysis project Ga0070714, IMG submission 65450) | Corn, switchgrass and miscanthus rhizosphere microbial communities from Kellogg Biological Station, Michigan, USA - LAR L8-3 metaG | ecosystem: Host-associated > Plants > Roots > Rhizosphere ...
TACGTCTACAAGACGACCGACTACGGCGCGACATGGAGCGCGATGACCGCCGGCATCCCGTCGGATCAATATGTCTTCGTCGTCCGTCAAGACCCGCGCGAGCCGCGCGTCATGTTCGCCGGGACGCGCAGCACCGTTTACGTCAGCCTCGATGCCGGCTCGAAGTGGCAGCCGATCACGCTCGACCTCCCCGGCGTGCAGGTGCGCGATCTCCAGATCAACGCGCGCCAAGGCGAGGTCGCCGTCGCGACGCACGGACGCGCGTTTTGGATCCTGGACGATCTTGCGCTTCTCGAGCAACTCGCGCGCGGATCGAACATGACGGCGTCGACCGCGCAGCTCTTCGCGCCGGAGACCGCCTGGCTCTCGCACGCATACGGTCAGCCAGGCTTTCCGATCCCGAATCTCGGCGATAACCCCGAGTACGGCGCGACCGTTTACTTCGACATCCCGAAAGACTATAGCGGCAGGACGCCGGTGAGGCTGACGTTCCTCGACTCCAAGGGCAAGACGGTCCGCTCGTTCGACCTGCACCTGCGCGACAAGAAACCGAAGGAGCTCTCGTTCGCCGAACTCGCGTTGCTCGACCAGCCTACGCAGACGGCCTACCACCTGCGCAGGCTGACCGCGATCAACCCCGGGATGAACAAGTTCCGCTGGGATCTTCATTACGCGCCGGCGACCGAGGTGACCGGCCTGCACAACTCCATAGCGGACGACTACAGCTCGGGCATGATCGGCCCGACGATCGTGCCGGGGTCGTACACCGTCGTCCTCGACTACGGCGGCAAGGTCTCGCGGAAGACGTTCCAGGTCGCGCTCGATCCGCGGCTGCATCCCGCGTCGGGAGAGCTACTGGCGCGTCTGACGTTCGCCTTGCGCATCAGCGACTATCTTGACTCGCTCGACAAGACGGTGAACGCCGCGCTCGTCGCGCGCGATCGCATGCCGGCTGCCCAACGCGCGCAGGTCGATGCGATCCTCAACGACCTCGTCCAGTTCAACATCCGGTCGAGCGAAGGCGATCTGCTTCACGAGTCGCGTCTTCACGAGCAGCTCGCGTTCCTGATGAACTCGCTCGACCTCGCATACCAGGCGCCGACGAAGGCGGAGTACGCCGCCTTCGACGACCTCAAAGCCCTGACCGACGCCGATCTCGCGAAACTGCAGACGGCGATGAAGTCACAGTGACGCGCGGCGCCGGTCGGCCGTTGCTCGCCTAGCGCCGGCGGTCCGGATCGACGGCGACGCCGAAGGTTCCGCCGCCCGGGTTGCCGGCGACGGTGCCTATGAGCGTGCCGCCAGGATAGAGGTATTCCTCCGCCTGGTTGTCGAGCCCGTCGGCGATGAACCAGTGATGCTCGAACTCGTTGATCGCCATGCCGGTCGGCGCGCCGATGACCGGGAACGACTTCGCGTGCGTGCGCGGCAGCTCGAACGTGTCGGCGAGCCCCGTGCCGGCTTCGTCGAGCCGAAGGTCGCCGCCCGAGTCGAACGCGAGTCCGTTTGGACCGACGAGCGATGGACCGATCACCTCCGTCATGCTGCCACACGCGCCGGTGGGGCATGAGACGGACCATAAGCTCCCGATGTTCGTCTGACCCTCGAGCTTGTCGAAGAACACCATGCCGTCAGCGCGGACCGCGAGGAACTCTCCGACGCCTCCGGCCGGCATCGCGAAATTGCCGACGAAGGTTCCGCCGTTCGGTCCTGCGATCCACGTCGATAGCGAACCGTCTTCACGAAGATCCTCGCGCACGAGGTTCGACGCGATGACCGTGCCGTCGGGCGCGAGGACGACGTCGACGGGATCTTGACCGCTCGGATCTGTGTACGTGTCGTACGGCGTCGTCTGGCCGCGATGGAACACGATGATATCGTGGCCGAAGTCGTTCGCGACGTAAAGATCGTGCGTCGCGGCGTCGATAGACATCCCCCACGGCGCACGCACGTGCGACGTCAACGCGCCGCACGGCGCTTGTCCGTTGAAGTTGCCCGTATACACGTCGATGACGTTGTTGTTGTAATCCGAGACGTACTTCAACGATCCGTGCGCCGGACAGTTGTAAAAGCTCGAGATGTTGTGCAAGTGCGAAGCGGGCTGGATGGGTGGCAACCCGGGCGGCGCGACGGGCGTCGATCCGCTCGAGCAACCAGAAAGAAAAGCGAGTGCGGCGAGCGATGCGAGCGCCGCAGGATTCCGAATGCCAGTCATCGTCCGACTCCTCAAAGCGTGGGGCGAAATTGCGAATGCTTTACCCTACGATTAACCGGCAGCCTGTCGCTGGCACGCGGTTGACACGCTAATATGGGCTTTTCTCCGCCGAGAGTCCCCGGCATCGCACTTTCCGAAGGCTAAGAAGCCGGCACGAGTGAACCGGCGCGTCAGAAAGGGGTGGTCGCATGGGCAAGTATCTCATACAAGGCACGTATTCCCTCGAAGGCCACAAAGGGCTGCTCAAGCAAGGCGGCACGGCACGGCGTGAAGCGATCGGTAAACTGATGGAAAGCGTCGGCGGTCGTCTCGAAACCGTCTACTTCGCTTTCGGCGCCGACGACTTCGTCATCATCGGCGACCTGCCGGACAACGTCGCCGCGACAGCCGTCGGATTGAATGTCGCAGCGAGCGGCGCGGTCGGAAACGTCCGAACGACCGTGCTGCTGACTCCGGAAGAAGTCGACCAGGCCACTAAGAAACAAGTCGCGTATCGGCCGCCGACTTCTTAAGCACCCAAGCGCTAACGGCCGCGGCCCGGGCGGCGATCAAGAATCATCCGATCGATCCAGCGCCGGTTTTAGGTCGACGATGGGCGTGCCGTCTATCGCCTCGAGCGGTCCAACGAGCAGACGGCGGCCTTTCACTTCTCTCACGACAACGCGATGCAGCCCGATCGGATTCGGCCGATCGGGCGATCGCGTGTCGAAGACGCCGGTGAGCGGATTCGAGCGATCGCCCCGAGGATGTACCTTCAACTCGTCTCGACGCGCGAGATGCAGCCACGTCAAGATGATGACCTCGTCGCCAGCCGCGATACCATCGATCCCCTCGGCGACATCAGCCTCGATCTCGAGCCACGCGTCCGGCGCTCCTTCGTGACCCTGTTTCGGCGCGTCGCCGCGCCGTTTGATCGTCGATCGCACGACGCCGATCGGACGGACGTCGAATCCTTTATTCACTCTAGCAGCCCAGCTTCGCGATGATCTCGTCGGTCATGCCGATCTCGCCGATGCGCTGGAAGATTCGAGTCAGTGCGTTCCGATGAGCGTCTTCGAACAAATCGGTCATCGCATCCGAGGCGAACGTCAAATTATATCCGCGCTCGAACGCATCGCGGGCGGTCGACTCGACACCGATGCTCGTCGCGATGCCGCACATGACAATGCCGGTCACCTTGCGCCGGCGCAGCTGCAAGTCGAGTTCGGTGCCGTAGAACGCGCCCCATTGCCGCTTCGTGATGAAGATGTCGCGCGCGTGGTCGGCCTCCAATTCGTCGGCGAGTTTGGCGAAATCGGGCGTCAGCGTCCGCGCAGGGGGCTTTGCGTCCGCCCGCGGTTGGAGCATTATCTCAGGACGCCACTCGACGTTCACAAGAACGACCGGTTTGCTTCGCGCTCTGAACGCATTCGCGAGACGGCTGCACCGCTCGACGATGTCCGCGGTCGGTTGAAAGGTCGCAAGACCGATGACGCCGCGTTGGATATCGACGACGACGAGCGCCGTTTGCTCGTCAAGGGCTGTGACCGCCATGTCGTCTCTCCGCGTTCGCGGCGACTTGACGGGCCTGGGTCGCCAGTCCTCGTCGCACGCGAAGCAGTGCCTCGTCGGCGCGTCCGGCTCAATCCAGCAGCCGCCGATCCATATCTTCTCTTCGGCTTCGAGCAGATCCACGGCCGCTACGGGCAGTCCGTACGTGATCGGAGCTCTCCACTCCGACCGGCAGGCGGGGCACAGCGTTTTCATCACCATCGCGGCGACGTTCGTCGTCGATCGCCCGATCGCTCCATTGACGGACGGCCTTCGTCTGTGCTATAAACTTGCGCAACGGAGTGGCAACGGCCGGAGCGACACGAGCGCTCGAAGGGTTCCAAAATAGAAGACGTTCTGTTTTGAAGCCGGGCATTGCCCCGGTTTCTCGCGTTTCTTGAGGAGGATGACCAGTGAGCTCTGAGATCGCAGAACACCTCGTCGACTTGTTCCTGACCTATGGCGGCACCACGGTCGATCCGGATGACGGTTCGCCGATCGACGGCCCGTGCGGAGCCCGCCTGCAGATCTGCTCCGAATGCGGCGACGTCTGGGTCCTTGCAATCGGCGTATCCCGCTCTTGGTGGTGTCCGCGATGCAGTGCGAGCAGGGTGAGCACGACTCGATGTCTCTGCGAGCACGTTTATGGCGAGCATGCGACGGTGCGGCCGAAGCCGGCCGGTACCGAGCGAGACTTCGGCGAGTGCACGCGCTGCAAGTGCTGGTGGTATCGGCCCGCCCTTCGGCGCGATGAGAACGGCGTCAGCGGGGCGGATCGGTGAGCAAGAACTTCACGACTGCGACGGTGTCGAAGTAGAACATCTGCCCGCGCGCCAGCAAGCCGTCGCGCACCTCGTAGAGACCGAAGACCTCGCAGTCGAGGCGCTCGCCGTTCACGTTGACCCCGCGCTGGTGCCAGACGACCGCGACTTCGTTCTCGCCTGCTGCGACGACGCGCGGATCCATCGATCGCTCGATCGGCGTCGGCTGGTATGGATCCCATATCTGATCGTACGTCAGCTTGCGCCGCGCGATCGGCTCCGGCCAATGGAACGTGACCGATGGATGCGAGAGCCGGGCGAGGCCCTCGTCATCGCGCGCCTCGACGGCTGCGAACGCTTCAAGGACGATCCGCACCGCGTCGTCAGCCGTGGCAGCACCTGTCGTCATGGCTCGATGCCCAGCTCGCGACGCATTCCTTGTCGCCCTTTCGACGTCACTTTGAGCGCTCGGATCCGCGGAAGGCGTTCGAACCATCCGAGTTCGAGGAGCTTCGTCGCTAGGGCGGCGCCGATCGCGCCGCCGATATGCGGCAGGCGCTCGCTCCAATCGAGGCATGCGTGTGCGAACTTGCGACGCTCGGCGCTCGCGGCGTCGACGTCGACGTCAAGATCCTCGAGCCAGCGTTTACCGGATGGCTGCAAGTCGAACCGGCCCTCGCGACGCCGGACAAAACGCTTGCGAGCCAGCGCATCGGTTATCGCGACGCCGACCTTGCCGGCGAGATGATCGTAACACGTCCGCGCGTACGACAGGACGCTGACGTCGCGCGGCTCATGGATCGCGTCGAAAGACGTTCCGGGCGAGATCGCGACGAGCGCTTCGATCGCGGAAGCGACGTCGGTGCTCGCAAGGCGATAGTAGCGGTGCCGGCCGTGACGCTCGACCTCTAGAAGGCGGCCGGCGACGAGACGCGCGAGGTGCGCGCTCATCGTCGGCGCCGTCACGCGCGCTCGACGCGCGAGATCGGTCGCCGGCAGGGCGGCAGCGCCCGCAAGCGCGCAGAGCACCGTCGCACGGGCTGGATCGCCGATGAGGCCGGCGACCTCGGCCAAATCGTTGTGTACATTCATATTTCGGCTGCCATCGAATTATCAATGATGGCATTCGAACGGTTGCGCCGGATTCCTCCGGTGCGGCTGCAGCTGGGAACTCTTTCAGTGCAAGAACAGGAAGACGACACCGAGCGCCATGATGACGCCGCCGCTGAGGACCTCGCCGTAGCGCTCGAGCGGGCCGATGCTCAGCTGCTGGAGTCCGCTCGCTGACACGACGCACAACCCGACGTACGTGGCGATCGTCGATAGCGCGAAAACGGCCGACATGAGGACGATGAGGCCCGGTCCGAACCGCGACGCCGCGAAGAACGCCGGGATGCCTTCGACCATCGGCGACGACCCGAGGATGAGCAACAGCGCGGTCCTCGAGGATGTCGGATGGTCGTGTTCGTGCTCCGGCGGTGCATCAGGGATGACGACTGCGGCGTCGTGCCACTCACGGGCCTCGTGCGTATGCCAGTGCGCATGGACGAGGCTTCCGTGGCGGTGCCGGTGCGTGTGTCCTCGCTTCGCTGCGTTCGGCTCGTCACTAGCGCTCGCCCACGCCGCGCTCTGTTCTCGCAGTTCTCGCAACGCGCCGATGAGCACCCACGCACCGAACGCGATGAGCGCCCAGCTCGTGATGACGTCGATCGCATGGCCGAAGCGCTCGGCGAAGAGCGAGCCCGCTAGCCAGACCACGAGCGCGATGACGAGCGTCGAGACTGTGTGACCGATGCCGGCGACGGCGGCTGCGCGCGCGGTCTGCGATCTGCTCCAACCTTGTTGCCGAGCGACGAGCGCGATGGGAACCCAGTGGTCGGGCACGAGCGTGTGAAGCACGCCGACCGCGGCTACAGCGACGACGAGGAGCGCAGGTGTCTCGAGCTGCGTCATTGGGCAGGCGGCGCTTCCGCTCGCCGTCGCCAGCCTCCTAGCCCCCGGGCTTGCGCAACCGCTTGAACGCATTGAAGATCGCGAGGTCGTATGCGATCTTCAATCCTCCGGCGATGAAGAACGGCGCGCCGATAGCCGCCGTCGCGAGAGATAGACCCGAGAAGATCGGCGCTACTGCGGCCGCTGCAGGGCGCACCGCGTTCGTCAAAGCGGCCGCATGCACGCGCTGTGACTCCGGCACCGCTTCCATCGCGAACGCCTGACGCGTCGGCACGTCCATCTGCGAGAGCGCGAAGCGCGCGAGCAAGACCGCGGTCGCGCTTGCGAACGTCGGCATGAGGGGTACGATGCACAACAAGACATTCGAAGGCAGATGTGTGAAGACCATCGTCCGCAGCAAGCCGATCTTCGTCGACAACCACGCCGCGATCGGATACGACAGCGCCGACAGCGTGTTCGCCGCGAAGAGCACGACGGCAAGCATCTGCTGATCCACGCCGTAGCGCACATGCAGCCAATATGCGATGAAGCTCTGGACGACGAATCCGCCGGCGAGCGCGTCGAGGCCGAAGAGCGCGGCGAGCCGTTCGGCCGTGCCGAACCGGACGCGGACTGGGCCCTTCACCTGGGGGGCCGGCGCATCGATCGCCGGCATCGCGGCATAGAGCAGCATGAGGGCGACGCCGCAGGACGCGTACGCCCACGGGATAGATGACGTCGCGATCGCGCCGGCAGCGAGCGCGCCGAATGCAAGGGCGAACGCGCCTGCGAGATTGTAATTCGCGAATGCGTGTGCGCTCGAGGCGGTCCGCGTCGACGACGCGATCGCATGCTGCTCGATCGCCGCGAACGGACCGACCTCTTGCCCGCCTGCGCTGAGTGTTCCGAAGAGGCAGGCGACGATCATCGCGATCGGGCGATCGTGCAACGATAGCAGCGCGCCCGCTCCGCACATCGCCGATGCCGCGATGACGAGCGTCGCGCTGGCACCGAGTTTGCGGACGAGCGGCGCGGAAAGCGTCAAGAACGCCGCACCGGCGAGAAGCGCCAGGCTCAAGATCGCGCCGATCGCGACCGGCCCGAAGCCCGCGCTTGCCAGATAGAGGGCGAAGGCGACCGACAACAGACCGTAGCCGAACGAACGGATGACCTTCGCCGCGACGACGAAGGCGAACATGCGCTAGCGGACCGCTCGCTCGCGAACCCGGCTTTGGCACCACGCATAGAGCGCGTCGTACATCGGCGTCTCGAGCGCGAGTTTCCGATGATCGTCGTCGCCGTGCAACGCCGCGAAGCCGTGAGCGATGGCTCGCAGCCCCGATGCCTCGGGCTCGATGTCGATATCTTCCGGCACGTCCGCGCCGTGAACGATCCGACCGACCAGCTCGAGCGCGGGGTCTAGGACTTTGCTCCAAACCAAGATCGACTCGAAGCTGCACCGCCCGGCGACGTGCCCGAGCTCGACGCCCGGCACGTCGTATGGTATAGCGCCCTCGGCCTGCGCGACGCGCATCACCTCATCGCGATCGACGTACAAGAACTCGGCGTCCGGATCGACGAAACGCTTGATGAGCCACGGGCACGCTATCCGATCGACGTTGGCGTTTTTCTTCGTGACGTACTTCATAAGCGACGCTCCTAAGTCTGTCCTAAGAAGGTCAGTGGAGCAGCCATTGCGGCTGCAAGAGAGGATACGCGATGAGGCCGATCACAGCGCCGACGGCGACGAGGAGCGCATCGGGCAGCCTCTTCACCAGCAGCGCCGCAGCGAGCGCGCCGACGCCGATCGAGATCGACAGCGCATCGCCGATCGCCGTCCGCCCGACCAGGTACGACGTTCCGACGAGCACGCCGACGACCGCGACGGTGACGCCTCGGACGAATCCTTGGAGTCTCTGACTCGAGCGGTAGCGCCGCAGCAGCGGCGTTCCTATAACCGTGAACAACACCGATGGTGAGAAGATCCCGAGAGTCGCGGCGAATGCACCCGATAGGCCGCTCATGAGGTAGCCGACGAAGGTCGCGGTGATGACGACCGGCCCCGGCGTCATCATGCCGATGGCGACCGAGTCGAGGAACTGACGTTCGCCGAGCCAGTGATATTGATCGACGACGTACTCCTTTAGGAAGGGCACGATGACGAGCCCGCTTCCGAACACGAGCAGGCCGGTCTTGAAGAAGAACCAGAACAATTGGAGCGGCACCGCTCCGCTGGATCCGAGCGCTATCGCGCCGAACAAAGGGAAGACGGAACGTGACACGGTCGTTTTCGAGGGCGCGGGACTACGCGGCGTCGATCGCGGTTCCCGCCGTGCGAACGTGAAAACCCCGAGGATGCCGGCAGCCAGGAAGATGGCCGTGAGCTCGCGCTGGACGACGAGCGTTATCGCGCATGCTATCGCGGCGATCGCCCACGCCAAGACGTCCGTCTTGATCGTCTTCTGTGCCAGATTCCAACATGCTTTGATGATGAGCGCGACGACGACGGGGCCGATGCCGTAGAAGAGACCGCGCACTTCCCACGCGTTCTCGTAGCGGACGTAGAACCAGCCGGCGACGACCACGATGATGAAAGGCGCCACCGCGAAGGCGATCGCCGCCGCGAGTGCGCCCGCAAGACCGCGCAGGACGTACCCCGAGTAGATGCCGAGCTGGTACGCGAGCGGTCCGGGGCATGCGGTCGCGATCGTAAGGCCCTCATCGTACTCTTGCGGCGAAAGCCAGCTTCGATCGTCGACGAGGTCGGCGCGCATGTGATTCGCGAGTGCGACGGGCCCTCCGAAACCGAGCGCGCCAAGGCGCAGGAAATAGAGCGCGATATCGATGACGCTCGGTCTGCGCCTCCCCTGCGGCGCCGCGTCCGTCATCGCCCGCGCCTCTTGTTCAACAGCCGGTGAAGATCGTCGAAGATCGGCGCGCTTCGCTCGAGCCGGGCCTTGTCATCGGCGTGGGCGAGAGCGATGCCTTGCAAGACTCGTTCGATCCCCGCCTTTTCAGGCCGCTCGAACTTCGAGTCTTTCAAGTCGATGTCGTGGACGATCTGACCGATCGTCGCGAGTCCGGGATCGTCAAGCCCCAACCGCTCGACGAGCACCTCGAACGTGCAGCGGTCACCCTCGTGCGTGAAATCACCGCCGAACATGTCGAAGCCGATCTCGCCTCGCCGCGCCTCGTACTTCTTCCCCGGCACGAATTTGAATCGCGCAGAAGGATCGATGAAGCGACGGATGAGCCATGCGCTCGCCATCCGATCGACGAACACATCGCGTCGAGTGACCCACGTCTTGCCTTTGAGATCGCGCGTTGCCGGTCTCGCGCGACGTCTGCTTTCGGTCGCGCCCCGTTCGAGCTTCGCGAGCGCGCTCTCCGCTTCGGAACGTGCAGGAGCTCTGAAGAAGTCGATCGCCGTCGTTTCGGCGAGGCGGCGTTTTAGGCGCTCGATTTCCTCGGCGACCGACGTGGTCATGTCATCGGACTTCGGAATCCGAAATGAGGTCAAACGGCGCGCTTCGGCGGCGACCGCCCGGTAGTCCGAATCTCGCGCCGCGCGAAAGGCTGTTTCGACCTGTTCGTCGCTCAAGCCGTGGACGAACGCGGCCTCGCAGATCGACGCCTCGCCGCCGCCTTGTTCGATCTCGCGGACGACCCAGACGAGATCCTCGAGCGGCTGCTCGCCGGCAGGCATCGCGTAGACCGAGTTCTTGATCGGCAGAGCCCCGAGGCGCTGAAGCCGGCGCCAGATCTTCACGCGCAGATAGCCTGGGGTGCGCGGGATCTGGTGAATGAGCATCAGCCACCGCTTCTTCTGGGCCAAGGGAACTCCGTCGGGCGGCATGCGCGAAAGGACCTCGTGTGCTTTGGGCAAAAATAGTGTATATAACAACTGTATCATCTGTCAAGCTGAATATGAAGCACATGCGCTACCGGGTGGACCCGGTGCTATGGCTTCTCGCCGGAGGAGCGGCTGCGTTGCTGCTCTTCGGGTGCAGCCCGTCGTCGACCGGCGATGCTGCGGCGCGCGAGCCGCCGCTGCCGCTTCACGCGCTCGCCGACATAATGGTGAAGCCCGCGAACCCGGCCCTCGCCGGCCGGACGCTGCGGATGGATTACGAGACCATCGATCCTCGCAGCCGCTTGTTATTCGTCGCTTATCTCGGCGCCGGCGAGATCATCGCTGTCGACATCGCTTCGAACCGCGTGACCGGGCACGTGACAGGCCTAAATGCCGTGCATGGAGTGCTTGCGATACCCTCGTCGCACCGCCTTTACGCATCGGCGACAGGCACGGATCAAGTCGCTACGATCGATGAGGACGACCTCAAAGTCGTCGAGCGCACGCCGGGCGGCGACTATCCCGATGGTATCGCGTACGACGCTCTCGATCATGAGATCTTCGTGTCCGACGAGCAGGGTGGAACGGTCACCGTGATCGATACGCACACCGGCGCGCGCACTTGGACGATCGATGTGGGCGGCGAGGCCGGCAACACGCAGTTCGACCCGAAGTCTCGGCGCGTTTTCACCGACGTGCAAGCGCGCAACGACGTCGCGGTGATCGATGCGATTTCCGGTCACGTCGTCTCACGACGTCAACTCACCGGGTGCGAGCACGATCATGGACTAGCGGTGGATCCGTCACGCCGGCTAGCGTTCGTCGGCTGCGACGAAAACGCGCGCTTGCTCGTGATGGATCTCGACGACTGGAAGGAGCTGGCCGCTTTTTCGGTCGGCGACGGCCCGGATGTCCTCGCGCTGGATCCGGGACTCGGCCGGCTCTATGTGGCTTCGGAGAGCGGCGTCGTGTCGGTATTCCAAGAGCACGGCAAGACGGTGAAGCCGATCGGTTCCGCTTTTCTGGCGAACGAGGCACACACGGTCGCCGTCGATCCCGTCACGCATCGAGTCTACTTCGCTCTCGAAAACGTCGGCGGCAAGGCGGTCATCCGCGTCATGGCGCCGTGAGGCCGCACTCACGTCGTCTCGTGATTTCGCGCGCTGCGATCGACGTGAGCGACGAACCAGCGCTTCGCGAGATCGGCGGCGTGCTCTAGCGCGCCGCTTTCTTCGAACAGATGCGTCGCACGCGGCACGACTTCGAGCCGCACTTCTGCCGTCATGTGCCTGGCGGAGTGACGATTGAGCTCGAGGACGACCGGATCTGCCCCGCCGACGATGAAGAGCGTCGGCGCTTTGACTCGGGCGATCGCGGATTCGGCGAGGTCCGACCGTCCGCCGCGCGACACGACCGCGAATATCCGATCGGGCTTTGACGCCGCTGCTTTTAATACGGCGGCTGCTCCCGTACTCGCGCCGAAGTATCCGATCGAAAGGCCGGCAGTCGCGCGTTCCGCGCTCGCCCAGTACACGACGTCGATGACCCGAGACGCGAGCAATTCGATGTCGAATCGCAGCGCGAAGGTCCGTCGGTCGAGTTCGTCCTCCTCTGGTGTGAGAAGATCGGCGAGGAGCGTCGCAAAGCCGGCAGCGTTCAGCTCGCGCGCCACCGCCTGATTGCGCGTGCTATGCCGGCTGCTGCCGCTGCCGTGGGCGAAGACGATCAAGCCGCGGGGTGAATTCGGGATGGTGAGGGTTCCGGCGACGCGGTGCGATCCGCCGTCGACGTCGATGCTCGAGTCGTGGCCGCTCAAGGAGCTCTCCGGTCTCCCACGTTTTTGCGGCCGCACAACCGCACGCGATTATCGCTGCCACTCGATTACGAGACTCGTCGCGGTAGTGACCTTCCGAAAACGGGAAAAGCGCGCCGCCGAGCGTATTCCATGGTCATGCGAAGCGGCTTCGGGGCCTCGTCGCGCCCCATTTGGTCTGCTCTCGGAGTCGTCGCGTTCTGCATCGTCGTCATCGCTTTTCTCGTCGTCGGCCTCGCGCTAAGGCAAGAAGCCGCCACGTCGTTCATCGCCGAGGCTCGCAACCGCGAAGCGCGCGGCTTGATGTTCAACGCGCTCAAGGACCAGCTCGACGAAGAGACGGGCGTTCGAGGCTACCAAGCGACGCACGATGCGGTCTTCGTCGAGCCGTATGACGTGGCTCGCGACGACATGCCGCGCACGATCGCAGCGCTGATCGACGACCTCGATGCGCTGGGACTCACGAGTGCCGCCTCGGCGGCGTCCGATATGATGCGGACGAACCGGCAGTGGACGACGGCGGTCGCCGGCCCGCTCACGACTGGGACGCCTTCCGACTCGCTCCGGATCGAGCAGCTCGGCAAGTTCCTCGTCGATCACTTCCGCCAGGATGAGAAGATCGTCGAAGACGAGCTCACGAAACAATCCTCGGGCTTATACGACGCATCGCAGCGTCAGTTAGACTATATCGGCGCGCTCGTCGTCATGGGCGGGCTGCTCATCCTCGGCGTCGGAGTGATCTTCGCAAGCCTGCAGACGCGCGCGTGGGATCGCCTTGCGCAGGAGCGCGATCAGGCCGAACAGGCGCGCCGCCGCACAGCCGCCTTACGCTCGGCGTACGAGACCGAACGGCGGATAGCCGAGCGCTTCCAGCGCGCGCTGGCGCATCGCGACTTTCCGCAGATTCCATGGTTGGAGTTCTCCGCGACGTACGCGCCTGCATCAGAAGAAGCGAAAGTCGGAGGCGACTGGTACGACGTGTTCGCGCTCTCCGCCGACCGCGCGCTCGTCGTCATCGGCGACATCGCCGGCCACGGCATCGATGCGGCGCTCGCGATGAGCCGCGTCCGCAACGCCGTCCTCTCCGCCGCGCTGTACCAACCGGACTCGGCCTCGATCCTCGAGTACGTCAACCGCGAAGTCGTGCGCGACGAGTCGGTGATGATGGCGACAGCGACCGTCGGCATCGTCGACTCGCGGACGAACGTCTTCGAGTATGCGAGCGCGGGTCATCCGCCGCCTGTGCTGCTCGCGACGAGCGGGTCGCCCCGGATGCTCGAGTTCGGATCGCTGCCGCTCGGCGTCGGCGACTCGACCAAATACCGGTCGAATCGCGTCGAAAGCGCGCCCGGATCCATGCTCGTGCTGTACACGGACGGAGCGATCGAGCGTTCTCGAGATGTGCTCGAGGGCGAGCGGCGCCTTCTCGAGGCGGTCAAGAGCGCGCGCGCCGAAAAGGATCCGCATCCCGCCTCGGCCATCTACCGATCGATCTTCGGCGGCAGCGAGATCAACGATGATGTCGCCATTCTGACGATATCTATAGTGGATGACGGCGCGCCCAGCCACGCCATCGCCGGACGGTCGGTGTCGTCCGCCGAGCCGGAGACGAAACAAACTCTCGGCGACCGGTCGGAGCCGTCCGCGAGCGGTGATGACCGGATGAGGGGTTCGCTGTTCGCGCGTTCGAAGCTGATAGCGTGAAGACCGACGATGCTCCCGCGATCGTGCGTCTGGCCGGCGAGCTCGACGTGTATCGCAAAGACGAGGTGCGCACCGCGCTGCAAAGCGCGCTTCAGGCCCGTTCGGTGCTGCTCGATCTCGCCGGCGTGACCTACGCCGACTCGACCG
>Ga0070714_100002336_pt1 | contig 13954 bp, 18 predicted proteins | sample LARL83metaG_FD_65450 | JGI IMG/M metagenome (GOLD analysis project Ga0070714, IMG submission 65450) | Corn, switchgrass and miscanthus rhizosphere microbial communities from Kellogg Biological Station, Michigan, USA - LAR L8-3 metaG | ecosystem: Host-associated > Plants > Roots > Rhizosphere ...
GCCGACGGAGGCGGCATGGGAATGGAACAATCTGAAATAGCGGGCGGACGACAACGCCAACTCGAAGATTCTTGCTGAAATGATGTAGCTTAGCGGAAAACTGGCGGAGAGGGAGGGATTATCACCTCCATCAGTGCAGGTGCATAAGCACTGATTTCTATTGACCTCCTGCACCCGTGGTCCTACTTTAGTCCTACGCACAGTGTGCAGAATCAGAGGGGCTGAATGAACAGGGCTGCGACCTTGATGTGGTATTGCAAGACTCCGGAAGGCTGGAGGCGATTCCCTGCCATCGTCATCAACGACCGTGGCGTGAAGCGAATCAAGATCGGCTGGGTCATGGTTGATGGGCAGGAGATGCACTATCCGCAAGGCCGTCTCCAGATTCGGCAATACCGGGGTAAGGACAAAATCTATTCGAAGATCGACGCCAATGACCCGGTAATGGGGCTGGTGGAGTTCACCAGGGCGCGGCAGCGTCACCTCACGTCCGGAAAGGCTGCTGAGAATACAAAACTGCTGAAAAATGCCGTTAAAGCCTACATTGCAGATTGCAAGGCACGCAAAGCAATGGAGGCGGCAGAACACGCCGAGCGCGTGCTGAATGAGTTCATCCCTTGTGTGGCAGGCAGCTACGTCTCAGCGATCAAACGTGAGCACATCCTGGCGTTTCACAAGCGGCTGCGCCAGCGTGGCCTGAGCGATCGCACAATCTTCAACTATCACGAGCGCATTCGCGCGTTCCTGCGTTTCCACGGCCTGGACGTGAAAGACCACAAGGTCATCCCGCCTGCCCCGAAATATGTGGAGGGATTGCCGCAAATCTACACACCGGACCAGTTGAACGCCATCAGGGAGGCTGCGACTCCTGAGATGCGGATGACAATCGATATGGCGTTGAAGCTCGGACTGAGGGAGCGGGAATTGACCTACGCGGAATGGTCGGACATCGATTGGGACCGGAAGGTCTACCGTGTCCAGGAGAAATCGCGTTACAAGTTTCGGCCCAAAGACAACGAACAGCGCGAAATCACGATTCCAGCGGACTTGTCAGAAGATTTGAAGGCATGGCACGAGAAACACAAGCAGGCGCGTCTGATACTCGGCACAAAGACAGGTCATCCCAACACACACTTGCTGCGGACGCTGAAGCGCACGGCTAAGCGCGCTGGGTTGAATTGTGGCCAGTGCGACGGCTGCAAGGGTGATCTAGGCGAGTGCGGTGAGTGGTATCTGCATCGATTCAGGGCGACGTACCTCACCAGCCTGTTACGCGGAGGAGTGGACGCCAGGAGTGTGCAGGCGATGGCCGGGCACAGCGACCTGACGACAACTCTGCGATATCTGAAACCCGCCGCTGCTTCCGACTTGCAAGAAAAGGTTTCTGCGATTGAATGGGGTCGCTAGTGGCTGCGCTGGTTTCGGGCCAATAAATGACTTGACTACCCTCAATTGCTATTTTTGGCGACTCTGTCCGGACCAACTTACTCGGTATTTTGGCCAGTAAGTTGGTCGCACTGCATTTTCCTGTTGACCTTAATGCGTAGCTTTTCATAGGGTGACTGTAACGCGCTCCCATCCCGGAGCGTGAAGGTCAGTCGAATCAGACTTTCCTCGAATCCCACACAAAATGAGACGGCGATCATGGCTCCGAGAGAGCCGTTAAAAGGACACCTATTTTTCAGTGGAAGAAAGCCAAAAACGCAAAAAAAAGATCACACCCCCGCCTGCAAGGCCCGCAAGTCTGAAACCTGGCCCTCGGTTGATGGATGCATTCGTTGAAGGTGAACCATTCGCCATCGCCATCGTCGAAGCGTGGAATCCTGGTCGCTCGCTTGCGCGCAGACAGACCGTGCGACACGTCCAGGTGGAGCGACCGAGCGCAGCAGCCCGTCCTCTTCAGGGTGCCCTCGTCCCGAATGCCGATCTAGACGCGCTGCTGGCAGAATGGCGCAGGACGCGAGACCTGAAAGACTTTGACACGCTAATTCTGTCGGCGCGCCCCTACCTGGACAAAGTCTGCCGTGCGATCACCCGCTCAGAAGAGTTCAGCGATCTACTGCATAGCATGCAGGACGTGCTCATGACTATCATGGACGCTCCGGAAGAAATCGAGATAAGCGTCAGAGCCTATCTCTACGGCGCAGCGCAGAGAATCTACGCAACGATACTGCGGGGCCAGTACCTGACCCGAAAGAGAAAAGACGAAGAGCCTATGCCCAAATTCCTGCCACTGAGCGCAGCCGATCACCTCACAACCGATGATGGAGGCGATCTAGACTCCTGGCGCGAACGCCCCGCATCCGCCGTTGATGATGCAACCGTCGCCATTGTCGCGGAAATGCTCCAGGACGGGCTGAAGGTCGATCAGGTATGCGAAGCCCTCGGAATCAGCAGGAGCGGCCTGTACAAGCGTGTGAATAGGCATCTGGCGCGCAGACGCTCCGGGGTTGTGGACCTCAACGCTTGCGCCGCTCAACTGCACAGTATGCAGGAGGCAGATGACGAACTGCACAGTGTGCAGGCGCATGAGGCAGACGAAAAGATTTTTCGAGAATCCTGTCCACTTTTCGCCATTTTGGACGACTACCAGATAGAGGGTGAAATATTCTCCCTTCTGTAATGCTGCCTCCTGGCCCTGACGGGTCGGGAGATGTGATGGCCTACGGGTCTGAGCATAAGCCCGCCGCAGTGATGCGCGGCGGCAGAGTGGACGACGAAAGTTGTCCCGGCATGGTTCGCGGGTAACGTGCGCTGCAAGCCTGTCGCGTCGGAGGATGCGGCAGAGAAATCCAGTCCAGCTTGCATGCTTCAATGACCCGTCCAGTGAATGCCGACATCTTCCCACCTGGAAGTTCCGACCACAACCGCGTTGCAGACGTGGTTCAAACGGGGGCACTGGCCTACACGTCGATGGGCATGAGTTCTATCCGCGAGTGAGGTGATCGCCAGACTGGGGCGGGTTCGCCTCACTCGGGCATAATATGTACGATATACAGTTACAATTATGAGTCAGGTTTGTGCTATTCGGTTGCCGAAACAGTGGTCGTTTCTTTCTTCCACAACTCATCCTCTGGCCTCGAACCTGAGGATGAGTCTTTTTTCAGTACCGAATGAATCACAAGATGTAGCCAGCATCGGGCGCGTTTAACGTCATGGTTTCCGCGTCGTCCTCCCCTCGCACTCTGGGGCCGATGTGTTTGGCGGTGTGCCACATTACCCAACCCTGGAATGGCTCGCGTGCGAATGGATCTCCCGCGCGGCCCGTTCCGGGGTTGGGTGAATGTGAAGGATAAAGGACACCTCCGACAAACAATTCAACGCAGCCTGTTCCATCCACATTGGGCAGGACATTCACTCGGTGCAGTCGCTGCCAGTAGTGCAAGCCGCGCCGACAACATCAACCCAAATCACAAAGGACGAAACAAACCACATGGACGAAGTACCTCATTTTGACGAAGCGCAGAAAAAATATTTCCAGGAGCAGTTGGCCGCACAGAGCGGTAAACATCTGGTCTTGGCTCCTGAACTCCTGACCGCGGAGCAGAAAGCGCAGCAGGCTCACGAAGCCGGTGACATCGATGCCCTGAAAGACCTAAAGGTTCGTGCAGCATACCTCTCACGATATGGCGTGAACGAGTTCGGAAAGCTGCATCTGCGGTCTACGCGCGAAAAGCGCGAACGCGAACGGCAGGCCGAGCAGGAACTGAAGCTCGCAGACAACAAGCGCAGACTCGGTATCCGCAGCTAAAACGCTTCCTCTCGACACCTTCCCATCAAGTCCCTGCGTCGGGAGGATGCAATCAGCAGGGCATAGACGCTGAAGGCGAGTCCACGCCAGGGCGTCGGCAGAATCAACCCAACCCGATGTGTTTGGTCATCGACAACACAGCCCCGCAACCAAGCCGGTTGCGGCGGTGGGTTGGGGCTGATTTTTGCACCCCGAATAACTCAATCGAGTTCCAAAGGAATAAGAAAGTGAACATTGCACTCGAACGCGGTGCGCCCATCACAAGGCGTACCTTCCATTTACTCCGTGTCCTGCGCGAGGATGTGACAACCCGCCGTGACAATCGGAATCGGTATTACTGGTGTGAATGCGAGTGCGGGAGAGTTGTCTCTGTATCCCGCAGCAACTTGTTGAGCAACCACACGAAAAGTTGCGGATGCATACGCAGGAGCTACAAGGTTCCCGCCGACCTCCAGGAGAGGACGCAAGATGCCTAAGCCCTTTTCTGTTGACCATCGCGGTCGAGAAGTTGGCCCGTTCGTCGTCGTCGAAGCTGGCAGTCGCAAGCGTTACTGGCGACTGCGCTGCACGCGGGGCCACATCACAGAACGGCGAATCGACAACATGCTGCGGGCGAGACCTGAGACCCTGCGTTGCGTTAACTGCCAGCGCAGCACGCCTCCATCGGTACTGATTGCCTATCAGCAGTTCATCGACACGCTGGGGCCTGAGTCTCTCGGCGCGCTGTGGACGCTTTTGGAAGCTGTGCGCGCGGTGTTGCAGCGATGACCATGTGGCGGCATCGTCAGCCTGTCCACTGCTGGCACCTGGCGCGCTTCGATGATCGTCTGGGGTACGGTGACGAGCGGCTGGTGATCGCGGGCCGTACCATTCGTGTCCAAGATCGCCCGCATATTGGCGAGCGCGGATTACATGCTTCGCGTTCGCTCGCTGAATGTCTCATCCATGCGTCAGGTACAAAGATCTGGCGTGTTCGCGTATCCGGCGAGGTTCATGAAACCGGGCATGAGATAGCCGCAACCGAACGCACTCCGCTCTGGTGCATCGATGGTGCAGACATCCTCCTGAGCTTCGCGCGGAGGTGTGCTCAAGAGGCATCAGTCACCTGGCCTGGTGCTGAGCCTGAATCTCGCTTCGTCATGAATGCACTCATGGACGCGCCGAACCTCTGGTCAATCGTCCCGCTCATCGGTGAACGTCTGCGCCAGCTTGACGGCATTGCAGGTATGCAGGCCGCAGCCTCGGTTGCGCTGTTCGCCGTCGGAGAGGCACACAAGGCCGGCAGCGACAGGGCGGTGATGCGCTGGATAGCTCTGACGTTCACTGCGACCCTGTTTGCCGCTGGATTCCTTGCAGAGGATTACAACGCTGGCTGGAAACAAAAATTCGCTGCGCTCAATGACACGCTCGAATGCGAAGTGTGGCAGCGCGCATTCAACATGCGCGTGACCACTCCCCATGCGGAGCGCGACTGGCACTTGGCGCGGCTTGGATAAGCAAGAGCAAGGCACCCCACAATTGCGCCGACTCGCTGATCGCACTGGTCGCCAAAATCCAATCACAAATTCAGAAATAGAGAACCATGAATAGCCGTGGGTGTGATCACAGACCTCTGGGCAGCCACCGAGGAGCGGCTGCTTTACGAATCGCGCGGCAGCAGCGCAGCAACTGTCAATCTCAGTTCGCTGCATTCCGCCTGTGCTGCTGATCAGCCTTGCGTGGACACCTGACTGTCTGGACGTAGCAGCGCGCAGAATGATCATTTCCGACGACGAACAGGAGGGCTTGATGAGCTTTTCTCGGACTAGCGAGGGGTGGGGCTATGCCCCACCCCTGCCGCACACATCTGGGGAATCACTGACAGGCTAGTGCTGTGTCGCTTGTTTCAAACGGTATTCAACTCGCTGGCGGCACTCTCGGCAGGGCGGAAACTCTTTGCCCTTTACCATCGTGATTTCGTGAGGATGTTGAACGTGGTTGACGACGGTGTAAATACCCGAGGTTTGACAAACATCACCAGTGAAAGGCACTAGTGTATTCCCCTTTCTGCCGCTTTCGCGGCGAGGCGATCCTACGACTGGAAAGGGCCTTCGTCAATTCCCAATTGCGGCAGATTCACCAGGACGGTCGCTAGGGCGTTAGTTAAATGTCCGGAAACATCATGGCAGCAGGCGAAGTTGGTGCGGTGCTGGGCGCAGTTCGGGGCGCACACTGGACGGACCCTTGCGTTCATAAGGATTGATGCGGCCAGGAATCGTCAGAGGTCTATTCGCAAAGATGTCGCGAATTGTAAAGATCTGGAGTCGTGGGAAGCTTCCTCCTAAGGTTTTGTACATGCCCAGTTGCGCTGCTTCCCGTTTCATCTCTGATGTCGACTCCTTAACCAGAACCAGGATGCCCATCTCCGCTTTTTCCCGATCGACTACACCGCGCAGTTCTCTGACGAATTGCGGTCCGATGTGCTCGCCAGCCTTCACCGAGATGATGATTTGCTTCGGGGTTCCGAAATCATCATGGAAATAGATCCTGCCATCAATTCCGCGATCAGCACCTCTCTTGTGTTCAATGGGCGGCGCACCCAAACGACCCACCGCCCAACACTGGAAACCGAATTTGTCTGACGACGCGAGCGCAATCGCCTCCTCCTCCGTCACAGGCTCACCCACGACAGTGATGCTCTTGAAGACGTTTTGGCCGAAACTGCTCGCAAGCCTTTGCTTGATAATCGCGAGCGAGAGGTGGGTAACATCGATACCTATCCAGCGACGGTTCAGTTCTTGTGCTACCTGAACAGCCGTGCCACAGCCACAAAAAGGATCAAGGATCACATCTCCCGGGTTCGAGGATGCTTTAATGATCCGTTCGAGTAGAGCTTCGGGCTTCTGGGTTGGATACCCCAAACGCTCCTGGGCTTGTGAATTGATCGGTGGGATGTCAGTGATGATGTCCTGGATCTTGCAACCGTCGCTGAGATATCGCTTGAAACGTGGAAACCCGCTCTTGCCGTTGCCTGCACGGCTGGTGGGCCAATGCAGGAACCCGTGGGAATCCAGCAAATCGAGCTTCTCAGTTGTTGACAGTTCCCTCGCTTCGTGAGGGCCGATAATCGACTCAACAGCTTTGGAATTAATCTTCCAGTGCAGGCCCTTTGCAGTTACATCAAATCCACGCCACACAGCGCCTGAATCCCCACGGCGAACACCGGAAGCGGTGAGGTTGTCATCAGCCCAAGCACGACCAGTCGCGTCTATACTTCGGTAACGAGCGGTGTACTCCGGCGAATGAGGTGTGAGCACCTCGTTCCATGTCAAGGTGTCCGTCTTCGAATAGAAAAGAATTGTGTCGTGAATATCGCCCCAGCGCTTCGCTGCCGAATGGGAACTTGTTCGCTTCCAGACAATTTCGTTTTTAAAGTTCTGACCGCCGAAAACTGCATCCATGACGATCTTGAGGTAGTGGCTGGCCGTCGGATCGCAGTGCAGGTAGATCGATCCTGTATCTTTCAAGACCCGCCTGAGCTCAACTAGGCGAGGAGCCATCATGGCAATATAAGCCATCATGTCACTTGTGCCGAGAAATGATCGAAGTGCTCTGATCACCTCGGCTATCATCCCACCCGATTCAATCAGCATTCGGCAGGCATCATCAGCATTCTCGTTCCATTCCCAGGTGTCGCCAAATACCAGCTCTTGCGATGCGGCCTTTTTGCCACCTCGCTCGCGGAAGATCAGGTTATAGTCGCGCTTACTATTGAATGGAGGGTCTAGGTAGATCAGATCAACGCTCTCGTCTGCGATACGGTCCCGGAGGATGGCGAGGTTATCCCCACAGTAGAGCGCATTGGGCTTGCTGGGCATTTGCGGAACGCCAGTGTCGCCCACGCTTAGGCAGTTTGCACCAGGAATGTTGCAGACGATCGGGTGAGACTCTGTCTTGTAAACCCTATATCTGGGGTCACCGTTGACCGGATCACCATATCTGCCGTGCGTTGCCTAAGTTGGTTCACTACTTACGTTCCCTGTACCACCCAACTAGGTACAAGCGCCGACTCATCTGCGCTCCAGCGACTGATGCACAGTTCGACGAGGTAATCACTCAGGCCATGCTTGCCGAAACCGTAATACGTGGGCAGGGTGAAATGAACGAGGATGTATTTCGTTCCAGTTGTCCGCGCGCAAGTCCAGTCTTGAATATCGGAGCAACTCACTGGGACTCGAACCTGAAGTACTCCGTCTGTCAGAGCGATGTCTACCCCGTCGAGCGCAGCATTGATCCGCGATTGATGAACGCAGGTTTGGAAGTTCTGGGCCGTGTCCGTGGTGGAACTGATGGTGAGCGATGCCCGGCACATCACATTGGGATTTCCGCGTGAGAATGTCACTCGTTTGAACACTGGCCCATGTTTGCGGCGCAGTTGTGTACTACCCCGGACTAGCTCCGCTGTGATTTGCAGGTACGTCCCGCAGTCTTGAATATGAAATGCCTCGTTACCCCGCAGCGATGCCATGTCCGAAAGAATATATGCAGAAGGAAATTTCATGCTCAAAACTCGACTCAAGTTGGCGCGTCTAAAACAGGAGATCGCGCGACAGCAGGCACGGCAGGAGGCTCAGAAGCTGGCCCAGCGAAAGAAACGCAAGGCTGATCAGCAGCGCAGGCGGAATGCAGCGAAAGCCCGACAGCGCGCGATCGAATCCCGTCAAACGCCACCTCTGAATTTGGCAGGCAATCCCTTCCGTAATGATCCTGACGAACAGAAGCGTGCAGGCCGCATCCGCTGGCGTCTAGAGACATCCCAGGGCAGCGAGGTGCGAACGCTTGCCGCCTGGTGCGACTTCATCCGTGCGCAGACGGGTTTCCCGCTCACCCCGTTGGACTTGGAGACGGTGTTGCGCGACGAGGCGGGATACTCGCTTGTTGACGTTCTGGGGAGCATCAGAGCGGAGATGAAGCAGGCTGCACACTCTGCATTTGAGTTGCGCACCACACGCCAAGCGTAGAGAATGCTCGTCCAGATGGCAAAGGAACCGTTCGTAGTTGCTGCCAGCCATTTCTGTAATTCACGTGGCAAATCCCTCAGCGAGGTTGCCAGGAAATGCGGTTGGTCCGAATCGCAGGTACGGCGGCTGTTTCAGCCCGAGGCCGAACCGAGCGAGCGGATGCTCAAAGACCTGGCACGAGAGCTTGAGGTTGATATAGCCACTCTGCGCAAACTCGCAGATACCTGAAAATGTGTGGGGTGATCCTCCTGAGGTGCCAGATGCAGCGGACTGCATAGTGTGCAGCTTGTGATTAGGAATCACCTTCTGTACGGGTTGCGGAGTGGTGCCTGCGTTGTTTCACCACAGTTGGGACACGTCACTGTGTGCGTAGCTTCGAGATTTGCTGGAAAGGATCGCCCACACTTGGAACAGGCGACGAACACCACAACATCATTCGGCATTTGAACCACCTCTCTGCTGGATCAAGATCGCCGAGATTACTTTTCTTTGGCTGCGAGAGCAAGGGCAATATGTGAGCGGGTTGATTTGGAGGGCCTCAACCCTCCCTGAGACACGCAAATCCCGTGCAAAGTAGGCCACTCTAAGCAGTGTTACGCGCTGTAACACCCACAAATACCTTCCGAACGTTGAAGTGCCGTAGCCAATGCTCGGATTTGCAGCGTCGCGCAACGCACAGTGTTGATGCACCGCTGCGCGCGATGACGAAATCTGATCCCGAAACGGCAACCCCTTCGCTTGCGTTCGGACAGGGTGTGGGTTGCAGATAGATCGTAGTATCCTAGCGTCGCTGGGAGGACGATTGTGGGGAACGCATCCCAACGCGGCACGCAGCTGCTGGCGAAAGAGCAGGCTGAACATGAGGCCGCGCAGCGCCAGCCATTGACGTTTGCTGGGGCAATCGGCGCAGTAATTTTGGGCAACATTGCAACGGGATTTATCGGCCTCGCACTGTACGAGCTGCTGAAGCTGCTTGGCGGGTAGGCCCACCGCCCTCTCAGGCTTGTTTCGCAACTGCGGCATATGACTGAGTGAAGGCGTTCAAGGCAGTGAGCCATTTCACCATTCGATCCATATTCGAAAAGTGAAACTCTTCCCAGAGTCCATTGGCACTCCGCAACGTGAGTTGCCCATACTGCACCACTGGAATTTGGTAATTGTCCACAAATCGCTTGTCACGGCTGCCGTCCTTGTTTGCCTTTGCCCATGTGCTGCCGACAACCAGAGAATCGGACGGAACTGCCTCATCCTCCTGGAATCGGACGTTCTTTGCCTGACCGGTTATGTCGTGGTATTCGATCAGCGAGAATGCTTCGCGCGCTGCTCGGTAGAGAATGAACCCTGGGTAAAAGTACAGGTCGCCACCCTTTGCATTTCGGAGGTGTGGCACCTTCTGATCCCAATCGATCAGGTCACAGCTTCCCAACTCGAATCGAACCCGCTCCCGTCCGATGCGCGTATCTGCGGTAGTGCGCTCACGAACCCTGTCTGTCGCCTGGTGCGTTTTCACGTCCCAAATGGCAGCACATTCGCACAGTGCAGCAAACTCGTCGCGCATCCGGTAGTAAAGCTCAGCCTGCTCACCCTCCACCTCGATATGCGCCGAAATCTTCGACAGCCGAAGCTGCGCTTCGAACTCGGCGACCTTCGCTGTGTCTGTCTCGTAAGTCTCTCTGCGTTTCTCGTATGCCTTTTTGAATAGCTTCTTCAGCAGCAGGCCCTGGTCCCAGGAGTCGAATCTTGCCTGCGATTCCATCTTGGCTGTCCGGGCCTCATCTAGATCGCGACTCACCTCTGACTGTTGCTGGTAGGCAGTCTGAATCAGCTGTTTCAGGTCTTTCAGAGTCGCACTCGTAAGTAGTTCCGTGCTGGCGCTGTGGACCTCCTCAACGGCGGCGGCACTTAGCAAGCTCCATGCAGGAGCAGGACTCGGCGGAAGAACCGCTGGCGAGGGCGAATAGGGAGTAGCACCTGCTGGATCATGGTCGTTGGAAGGTGCGCTGGAGAAATGCTGTCGATACGAGATGCCAGTACCGGGCAGGGACGCAGTTCCCATCACACCTCGCGGACCGACGTTCAGCGTGAATGGTGCGCCTCCGATGCTGGCGCTGAGACCGCTTTTCGAAAGGTTGAGACGTAAGCCGGGAACTACTGTGAACGAATGGCGGAAACGCCAGCCCATTGCATTGATGTCCTGTTATGGATTTACGGCGTGCTGATTATCCTCCCCGGTATTGGTTCTGACAATGCCATTCAGGTGTAATAACCGCATGGTATAGATCGTTGACCAGTTTCAAATCCGCAGGGTACGCTCTCATTCTGTTCTGGAGGAACAACTCTTGAGAACCCTCGCCGCTGCCGTGATCTTAGGACTGTGTCTTTTTGCCCCAACCGCCTCTCCGCAGCGCAGCCATTCATCCCACAGCCGCTCGTACGCTTCTCACCGTTCCTTTCACTCGTCATCACGGCCCTACTATGGCGGAGGGCACCATACCAGTTCCCACGGCGGCAACTATGGTGTGAGTGGGTCAACCCACCGGGGCGGACACTACACGAGCCGCACAGGATCACATCAGTATGGGCGGCACCGCTAGTGCCTAGAACAGTCCGTTCGACTGCCGAGACCAGCCGCTGCGCTCGGCGATCATGCGCCGTGTCTCAGCATGAAACGCTACGGCTGCCAGATGCTGCGCCATTTCCGCGCGGGTCTCTTCCATAGTCCGCGCAGGCTTGCGATTGCGACGGCTGCCGAATCCATGCCCGACATGACCGAATGCGATATACCGCGAGATGATACTCCGTGCTGAGGTCATTTCACCTCCTGGGCAGCACTGAGGACGCGCTGCACCTGAACTGCCGACCACTCACCACCGCGTGACGTTGTGATTCCGCGTTCATTCAGGGCAGCGGCAATCTGACGGAGCGATGTCGCACCATTCGAGTGAATCGCCCGAATGTCGGCGAGGATGTCGATAGCACGCTTCTGTGCCTTCTCACTACGCGCTACAGCACTCGCCTTTGCGCCCTGTTTCGCGTATTTGGCGATCTTCTTGTTCCGGCAGCCTAGAACCACCCCACGAGCTTTGGCGGCCTTCAGAGCGGCCTTTGTGCGCTGGCTGATGAGTCCTGCCTCAAGTTCTGCCACACTCGCCATCTGCGTAAGCATGAACTTTCCAGTCGGGCCTTCAGGAATCGTGGGGAGATCACAAAAGACGACCCCAGCATCCCCGCTTTCATGGATCACAGTCAGCAGGAACTGCGTGTTTCGCGCCAGGCGATCTAGTTTTGCGACCACAAGCGTTGCGCCTGTGTTGCGGCAGCGAGTCAGAGCCTGAGCCAGCGCAGGGCGGTCGTCACGTTTACCCGACTCAGCTTCCGTGAACTCATCGATCAGCTTCCAATGGCCACCGTTCAGGTAATTGCGGACTGCCTCGCGCTGAGCGTCCAAGCCCAGGCCCGATCTCTTCTGCCTGTCTGTGCTGACCCTGTAATAGGCGACATATTTGCCATTCGCCACGTTGATCTGACCTCCGTTACAACAGCCCATACGTTCGATTAGGCTACTGTAACACGGATTTTGTAACTGTCAACCGCGAAATTTCAGGCATCGCCTATACGCCAAAAAAGATTTCGTCTTGACGGATTCTCGAACTGCGGCGATTCTCATCCGAGCAGTCAACCGAACTGGAAAGGATCAGGGCCACACAATGCACGTCACACTGCCTGTATACGCTGTCTGCTGCTGCTGTCAGACTGTCGCTGAAGAGGATGAGATGTCATTCTGCACAGCCTGCGGGAAGCACATCTGCTGCGCTCCTCTGACCGAGCGCACACCCTGCTACTGCGATTGCACACCCACAACCGAGGAGCGTTATTACCGGTTGCAGGATGCCATCGTCAGGAGATTTCTTCTGATTCGGAAGGGACACACTCAGGTCACCATCCTCTAGCCTGCGCTCGGCTCCGCGATCTACAGCGGCACGCAAGCGCAGCGACCACGGCCTCAGCCCTACGGCCTCGCAACACGAAGGCATGGTGGGGACACCTAAAGAGGCCTGGTAGGGCGCACCTCACCAAAAAGTATTTCGGGATAAATCGATTCCTGCACAGCGTGCAACTGCTGTCTGCCCATCTCCTACAAAGTTTTGGGGGGCTTCTGTCAATCCTGAAGTGTCCGAGTTGCCGGTTTTTTCGCCGCAAGTCACTTTTTTGTGCGAGTGAGCAGTATTGAACAGCCGCGCGGCGCGGCAATCGGTACTTTGTATCTTGGGGTCAAATCCCCCACGCAGGAAAGGGGATGGCGCGATGAAAGTACCGACTATCGGTTTCGTTCATAGGCAAAACTTGGACGGAACTTACGATTCAATTTGCCCATCATGTTGCGCAACAGTGGCGACGACCCTGATTGAAACAGAACTTCTGGCCTGCGAGCGAGCGCACCTCTGCGATCCCCTGTGGGTTCACAGGAGAAGTTGGGAGCGGGTTCCAACGCTGGTAGAGCGAACAATGAAGGTGTTCGGTCGGCGGCGGGAGACAGCCTGACTTTGTTTGCCGGTCAACGATCCGCAGTCCATGAAACGCCTGAGCTAAACAGCACAGATCGTCGGCCCCTTCCCGTGCGATGCTTGAGTATGCACAAAAGGCGCGCGAGGCCCTTCAATACGGATACATACCTCGCGACCGCGGGGCCCGGAAGAACCATCATTCGCGTCAACGCGAAACAGGTCTTTTCTTCTCAGGGAGACCGTGCCGACTGTCTGTTTTATATTCGGCTGGGCCGGGCCAAGCTCACCGTTGTTTCCAACGCCGGGAAAGAAGCAACGGTTACGCTGCTCGCCCCGGGAGACTTCTTCGGTGAGGAGTGCCTGGCCGGACCGAACGAACTCCGCACTACCAGCGCCACGGCCATTACTGTCTGTGTCGTGGTCAGGATCGATTCCGAGGAACTGACTCGGGTTCTCCATGCGGAAAATGCATTTTCAGATTTGTTCGTTCAGTTTCTCGCGCTCCGGAGCACGAGAACCCAGGCCGACCTTGTCGATCAGCTGTTCAACAATAGCGAACGGCGCCTCGCGCGAACCCTTCTGATTATGGCGGACTACGGCAGTGCGACCGGCCCGGAATCTTTGATTCCGCCGGTGACTCAGGAAACCCTTGCAAATATGATTGGCACCACCCGGTCGCGCGTCAGCTTCTTCATGAA
>Ga0070714_100002338_pt1 | contig 13949 bp, 10 predicted proteins | sample LARL83metaG_FD_65450 | JGI IMG/M metagenome (GOLD analysis project Ga0070714, IMG submission 65450) | Corn, switchgrass and miscanthus rhizosphere microbial communities from Kellogg Biological Station, Michigan, USA - LAR L8-3 metaG | ecosystem: Host-associated > Plants > Roots > Rhizosphere ...
GGCCGCTATAAATATTTCCAGCGTATCCGGCACCCGCGCCTGCAACCACCCCAGTGCTGGGGTTATATCCAGCAGCTCCGCGGCCTGTAAACGTATTCCCGGTGTAAACGTTTGTGTTGGTGCCGCGGCCTGCCACTCCCCTGGCGCCAGTTTGAGCGTTTTGAAACGTCGCTCTAGTTCCGCCACCGTAATTTCCCGTGTATGGATTCGCCCACGCGGCGCGAGTGCCCCCGTACGCAGCATTTCCCCAGCGTCCGTAAACGTTCGCGCTCGCGTATCCTCCCCATCCGTAGCCCCACGCCGGAGCCCAGCAGCAGCCGCCGTAATATCCCCACGGTCCCCACCACGGATACGCGTAATACGGATATCCATAGCCGTAGCTGTAGCCGACACCGAACGTGAGGCTCCAACCTTCGCTGATGCTCCAGGTAGTTGCGACGCCAACTCCGTAGGTATACGGGGCGCCATACCAATACGTTCCGACGTACGGGGGGTAGTACCAGCCCGTTCCATAAACAACTGTCGTAGTACTTGAGGAAACGACACTGCCGTAATAGCCCGGCGTGTACCCGACATGCACAACCTGCGGCGTGGATTCGTATATTTTCACGTAGGTCACGTAATGGAGGGGCGCGTCGGGCGGAATCGTATAGATGACATCCGGGACGGAAGTTGCAACCGCCCACGGGCCTTCAGGAGACGGCCCAGCAAACCAGACAGCATTATTTACCGCAAAGTAGTTTTTGTCGGCAACTCGAATCACCGGCGTTTCGGTGTTCACGGCATACTGCAGCTCGGTTCCTTTAATCGGTTTGAACTGAGGTTCGCCGTCATACTTTACGTCGAGGTGAGTTTCGCTCCGCGAAATTGTTGCTGTCTGTGGAATCGAGTTCGCGATCAATGCTTCCTTCGCTGGCCCTGTCCCGGAGACTGAAGCCAACACTCCAGCTTTAGGACTACTTTCCGGAATTTCAGCAAAAACCCGCGGCAGTGCATCACTGCCGACAAACTGCCAGGAGCCGGCGCTCAACGAGTTGGACTTGAACCATCGCCCTGCCAGCAGAATGTAGTATTCACTCGTGGCTGGATCCCGAAATATATTTGCCGTCGTGTTCTTGGCGTAATCGAGGGCGATCCCCTGAATTTTCTCGAATTGCGGAGGCCCTTCCGTCACCAGCAGTTCGGCGGGGCCAAGACTCACAAAGATAGCAGGCAACTTGCCATCCTTTTCCGCTTGTTTAAGGGAAGGGGGTTCATTGCCCTCAGAAGTCTCGCGCTGTTGTCGCTCCTGGATGCCCTTGCTGATCTCTTTCATGTCATCAGGGATCTGCTTCGCATATTTCCATGGACCTTCTACCTGCTGAGCTTCCATCCATCCGTCCATCACGCTCAAGTAGTACTTGGAGCTCTTCCGATCGTGAATCACCGTCGATTTGGAATTGAGCAGTAATTCGAGCTCAGTTCCACCGAGGTCTCTGTACTTCGGGCTGCCATCGATCAGGACCAGCATCGCGGGTGTCGTGCTGAAAATCACCTTTGGAGGATCATTATTCACCGGGAATGTCTTAATGGACTCTGTGGCCTTGGAAGTTTCTAATGCCGATTCGAGCCTGTCCAGAGCGATGATTTTTGTTTTGCCAGGCAGCTTGGCTTGCAGGAAAGCTTTGTATTCAGCAGTCGCGCCTTTCAAGGTTGGAAACTCGACCCTGGTAATTTGGAAATCGTAGAGCGTGACCTGGCGGTTCACCTTGTCAACTTCGGCCCGGGCCTGGAACCACACCACCCCATACCGCGTCTTCTGGTCAGTTTTGTTTACCAAAGCAAGCGCCGCGTACGCGGTGATCTGGTCACCTGTCCAATCCTCGAGTTGCGGCTGGTACATCAACATCTTTTCAGCGCCTCGATCGGCCTCACGAGGCCAGGGCAGATCTTCGCCTTGCGGTGCACGAGGAGCGGTGTTGTTGGGCGCCCCTTGCGAAACATTCGTTCCCTGCACGTGGGATGGCGCATCCGGCAGATGCTGTTCCTTTTGCGATGCTTGCGGTGAACTCTGCCCATCAACCCTGTTCCCCATAGAGATAAACTGCGCAGCGAAACAGCAGATGATGGGAAGAAAAAGCATGATCGCGAACCAGAGGACAATCTTGGACGTGCTGTAGCTGAGGCAGACACTGGCAAAGATGACAGTACAGCCAGCGTGCAAGGACGCCTCAGAATGTCCAGCCGACCGAGGTCGTGATACCTAAATCGTTCTTTGGAGCTGTGACCGGCGGGCGAGTGTCATAGTTTTCATAAAGCTGCAGGTTCCAATTGAAATTTCGCACGAGTTCGATGCGCAAATTGGACTGAGAGCTTAAACGAATACGACCGGGATCGCTCAAGCTGCAGAAGAGGAATGCCTGCGAGTTGAAGTTCATGGTCTTAAAGCGAAACGTGTTGAAGGTGAGCCCCAAGAGTCCTTCGGTATTGTTCCGAACCAGGTCCTGGCCCGGCGGCGCTGCGTAAGTTTCGTGGCTAAATGCGGCACCCGCGATTGCCAACACGGAAGTACGATCGGTTTGAATCAGGCGCCGCCCGAGTCCTCCGCCATAAGTGGACCGAAGTTTAAGATCCTGCTGGTTGCTTTTTAAGAGACTCGCTAGGCCTTCTGCCACCCATCTGGTATTTAAAGTGCGCAGGTATTCCGAATCAAAAGTGAATCGATTTGTATTGCTGGAATGGTTCTGGGAATCGAACTGCGAACTTGTAGCTAGACGGACCGCATTTTTCTCGTTGTTGAAACCCGCAGAGGCGCCCAGCGAGGAACTCACAGTCCTGCTGTTCCCACCGGTAAAACTGAACCCATAATTGATCGACCCCGTCAGCTGATTCCAAAAGCTGCGTTCCTGCGGTTGCACTCTGATTACGTCCAGGGCTTTGGCCTCAACCGGAGACTCGTCGCCTGTCACAGAAAAGTCTCTTTCCTCATTGGTTGGCGGTTCGGCGCGCTTCTCGATGGTACCGGTCACCCGGCTACCGTCACTGAATGCAACGATAAATGCGTCCTTGCTACGGAGACTTTTGACTCGCTTCCAATCCAGGTGAACCGAGTCCTTCATGTAGTCGGACTTGAAAACGAGTTCTCCGTGTTCGAGCTCTTTTATCTCTCCCGTAAACGTGTCCCCGTTCGACATCACGACTACATCATCTTTCCTCTTGGCCACGGCACAGGTTGCGACGAACACAACGAGCCAACAGAAAACCTTGGGCAACGTCGAGGGCAAGATCCATGTCTTCATGACACTTCTCCGAGGGAAATACAGGTCCGGGCAATAGTTACTCAGCAGCAAGATCGTATTTAACGATGTGGACCTATCTCACTGGCACAAGTGACAGTGTGCAAGCTGGCATACTTTTGCGAGTTTCTTAGTTACTTTGCGTAGGTGAATGCATGAAGCATCTTTGGCAAACAACTAGCGCACGCCTGTTAAGTACTCTCTTAAGCACCTTGTTCGTCTGCAGCGTTAGCCTGAAGGCCCATCCGCAAGATGCACCGTCGTCAACCCCGGCGCAGAGTTCGTCCAGCGCGGATCAGCAGAACGCCTCCCAGAAGAAGAACAGCATCGATTTGTATGGGTTCGTGATGCTCGATTCTGGCTACGAGTTCGGCCAAACCGACCCGAACTGGTTTGATGTGATGCGTCCGACAAAGCTGCCCTCGTTCCAGAACGAGTTTGGGCCAAACGGAAACGTGTACTTCAGTGTGCGCCAGACTCGATTTGGCGTAAAAACCACGACGCCAACCCAGTTTGGGGATCTTAAGACTCAGTTCGAATTTGAGTTGTTTGGCACCGGCGTTGACGCTGGACAGACCACGTTTCGATTGAGACACGCATACGGCGAGTTATCGCAATTCGGCGCAGGCCAAACGTGGAGTCCGTTCATGGACATCGATGTGTTCCCAAACTCATTGGAGTACTGGGGACCTAACGGAATGGTCTTTTTCAGAAACGTGCAGATCCGGTGGATGCCGGTTCGCACCGATCGTGACGAGGTCATACTCGCTATCGAGCGTCCGGGGGCCAGCGGTGATCAGGGTGTTTACGCCGGCCGGGTTGAATTGCAAGGCATCAAGCCACATTTCACGATGCCAGACATTTCCGGACATGTCCGGGTCACAAGAGAATGGGGTTATCTGCAGGTCGCTGGAATTGTCCGCAAGATCGGCTGGGTTGACACCAACCCCACTCCCCCTCTGCGCCTCGGGGACCACGTTTGGGGATGGGGCGTCAACATCACGTCCAACCTGAAGTTCACCGAATCGGACACAGCGCGGCTGGCGATTGTCTACGGCAAGGGCGTCGAGAACTACATGAACGACGCTCCGATCGATATTGGCGTAAAAAATAATCCCGGGAGCCTGACGCGGCCGATTTTGGGCGTCCCGCTGCCCGTGCTCGGCGCTGTGGGCTTTCTCGACCACAACTGGAGTAAGAAGGCGAGCACTGCGATTGGATACTCGCTGGTCGATATCGACAACTCTAATGCCCAGACTCCAAGTGACTTTCACCAGGGGCAATATGCGCTGGCAAACCTGCTCTTCCACCCGGTCGACAAAGTCACGGTCGGCGCTGAATTTCAATTTGGGCGACGTATCAACTTCCGCGACGGCTTCAATGTGAATGACTATCGCGTGCAATTTTCCTTGAAGTACGACTGGAAGAAGCTTTTTGAATTTTGAACGGCTGGCCCACGTTCATGAGGTTGAAGGGCGAAGCTGGCGAGGAGGAGCCATGAAGGTATCAAAGCAAGCACAGGCGGCGATTGTTTTCGTTGTGACCATGCTTGCAACCGTACAAGTAACTTTGGCGCAAGGCAAAAGCCCCGTTGCGCCGAGCGAGCAAGCGTATCAACAAATTGTCAAAGAGGCCTACAACAACTTCAAGGGAGATACCAGCGGGAAGAACGCGGACTACATTCCGGCGCTCGCTCAGGTTGACTCGAAGCTCTACGGGATCGTGATCATCACAACCGACGGACGCGTCTACAAGATTGGCGACGTCAACACTCCATTCTCAATCCAGTCTATTTCGAAGGTCTTCACCCTGGCTCTTGCCCTGCAAGAGAAAGGTTCAGAAGAGGTCTTCACAAAAGTGGGAGGTGAACCGACGGGCCGTGCGTTTAATTCGATACCAGCAGTCGTGGACATGCCGACACATGCCGGCAATCCATACGTGAATGCAGGCGCGATTGCGACCACCAGCCTCATCACCGGCTCCACTGAGGACGAAAGATGGAACAAGATTCTGGACTTCTACAGCAAAGCGGCTGGCACAAAACTCTCGGTGCTTGAGGACATCTACAAGTCGGAAGCGGCGACCAACACCGGCAACAAGGCGATCTCGATGCTGCTCGCCAAGTACGATCGCATTTACAGTGACCCGTTTGAGGCAGTCGACATTTACACCAAGGCTTGCTCGGTCGGAGTCACAGCGGAACAACTCGCCGCCATGGGAGCAACACTTGCCAACAATGGCAAGAATCCCGTGACAGGCGAGCAAGTGATTAACCCTGAAAACGTTCCGCATATTCTGGCCGAGATGATGATGGCGGGCCTCTATGACGGTTCTGGCGGATGGGCTTGGCACGTGGGAATACCCGCAAAGAGTGGGGTCGGCGGCGGCATTCTCGCGGTCGTTCCGGGAAAGGGCGCGATGGCGGTGTTTGCTCCACCACTGGATGAAGCAGGCAACAGCGTCAAAGCGCAAAAAGCAATCGCCTACGTCGCCGACAAACTCGGCATCAACCTTTTCTCACCCGCGTCGGTCGGCTTGAAGTAGCCGCGACGGGGTAGCGCTCAATGGAAGCGCATATCTGCGGCTTGAGCCTGAACTCTGGCTCTTTTCACAAAGCGACGGAACTGCTCGTTCGCCCATTTCGGTTCGGAGTTTTCACTTGAATTCGTTCTGGTTGAGCCTTCGGTCTCTTTTTGCGCTGTTGATATTGCTCTGGCCTTTGTTATCGGCAGGCCAAGCGAGCGATACGGCGCCCCAAAGGAATGACACGTCGGACAAGCACGTTACCGACCTGTTGGCGGCCGTTGATCGTCTTGTCGACCAGAATCAGAAACTGCAAAGGCAAAATTCGGAGTTGATGGACCAAATCAACGAACTGCGGAAAGTTCTAAACAGCAATACTTCAGCAATCCCGGGCTCAAATACACCGCAGAGCGCGACGGCGCCAACCAATCCGCAGGACAAACCTTCAGGGCAGAATCCGGAGGAGGAAGTCGGTTCCTCCAACCAGGAGCCTTACAAGTGGGGAGCGTATACCCCAAACCTTGGATATAGAGTGGCAAACACCGATCACGGCGACCTCAGCGTTAGCATTTATACCTACGCCCGCTACTTGAACCAGCTTGGACTAGATCCAAGCTATACGGACGCTTTTGGTAAAGTTCACAGTGTTCAGCAGCGACAAGACTTTCAATTACAGAAAGTCCAAATAAAGTTCCTCGGCTGGATGTTGGATCCGAAGTTTCGCTATTTCTTGTACGCGTGGACATCCAACGCCTCGCAAGGACTGGGCGCGCAGGTGGTGCTGGCCGGCAATCTCAATTACAGCTTCAATAACACCTTCAATTTGGGAGCGGGAATCAGGTCCCTCCCGGGCACTCGCAGCGTGGAAGGCAACTTCCCTTTCTGGCTCGGCGTCGACAGCCGTCTCATTGCGGACGAATTCTTCCGGCCATCCTATACCTCAGGAGTTTGGGCTTGGGGTCAACTTGGCGATCACCTCGATTACATAGCAATGATCGGCAACAATCTGAGCACACTCGGCGTTAGTGCTGCACAACTCGACAACGGCTTTAACACCGTCTCTACATCGTTGGTTTGGAAACCAACCACTGGCGAGTTCGGTCCAGGCTTTGGGGACTTTGAATGGCACGACAAGTTAGCCACCCGCCTGGGGATCCATTTCAGTCGCAGCGACGAGACTAAGCAGAGCCAACCAAGTAGCGAACAATTCGAAAATACCCAGCTTCGCCTGTCTGATGGCAGCGTTATTTTCACCCCTAACCTGTTTGGGCAAGGTATCACCATCAACGATGCGAGATACCTGATGACGTCCTTTGACGGCGCGTTGAAATATCGTGGCTTCTCTCTCGAAGGCGAATACTATTTGCGGTGGCTCAATCACTTCAGCGGACCCGGGACCGCGGGGCTGCGAACTCTCTTTGATCACGGCATGCAGTTGCAGACGTCCGTAATGGCAATTCCGAAACTCATGCAGGTTTACCTCGGGGGATCTGCAATTTTTGGGCAGTACGGAACTCCCTGGGATTTCCGTTCCGGCATCAACTATTTTCCGTTCAAGAACAAAGTTGTGAGATGGAACACCGAATTCCTTTACCTGCACAAATCCGCGGTCGGGTATACGTCAGTTCCGTTTCCAGTAGGGGGCTCGGGCCCTGTGTTCCACACGACGTGGGAGTTAGCATTTTGAGGACAACTCGCACGACATTTCGGTGCTTTGTATTGTGCGCGCTTCTTTCGCTGGCATCGATCGCAGCCGCACAGACCCCGGCCTCCCCTGAATTCGATGACGTTCATTTTCATCTCACGAACTACATCCAACGCGGCACCGATATTCACACGTTTTTGAAGATCATGGGCAATAAAGTGGGCCGGGTTGCAATCTTCGGCATTCCACTCCAGCAGGAATGGTCATACAGAATCGACGGCGATCGCGGGCCTACCTATTACCTGAACACCGATGCTCCTCTCTATTACTACTCATTTACAGATGCTGCGATCGCGATGGCCTACAAGTCATTGAGCAAGGAACAGCAAGCCCGTTTTGACCCAATGATCACCGGTTTCAATCCGACTGATATGTACGCGGTGGACCATATTCGAAGAGTGCTAGAGACGTTTCCGGGCGTCTTCTCCGGCATCGGCGAATTCAGCATTCACAAGGAGTTCGTCTCTGCAAAGATTGCCGGCGGAGTTGCAAGCCTCCAGGATCCCGCCCTCGACCGAATCCTCGACTTTGCAGCAGAGGTTGGACTCGTAGTCCTGCTCCACAACGATGTCGACGTTCCCTTCCCGAAAGAGGGTGCGGAACCCGCTTACTTGGAGGGAACCAAAGCGCTGTTCAAGCGACATCCGAACACAACGATTATTTGGGCCCACATGGGTGTGGGCCGAATCGTAAGACCAATCAAACATCAAGCAACAATTCTCGCCCAGATGCTCGCAGATCCGGCATTCAGCAATGTCTACTTCGATATCTCCTGGAGCGAGGTTGCGAAATACATAGTAGCGAGTCCTGAGTCGGTCCAGATCACCGCCAACCTGATCAATCAATATCCGGATCGCTTCCTATTTGGTACGGATGAAGTAGCCCCATCCGATCAACAGACCTACCTTAAAGTGTTTTACCAGTACGACCCACTGTGGGGAGCCCTAAGCAGGCAAACAACGGAGAAAGTCCGTAAAGGCAATTACGAGAAGTTGTTCGACAGTGCTAGAGCTAAGGTTCGGGCTTGGGAGGCAACGCATGTCTCGGACGATGTTAAGTAAGGCACAACTGATGTTGGAGTCACAAATGAATAAACAATATTTCTTTCGGATCCTCTATCCTGCCGTGATGCTTTTTCTCACTGGCATGCCGCCATTGAACATGAGCGCGTTTGCCGAAACTGAAAAAGTCGAGGGCTTTATCCAAGGCCGCAACGGCGACACTATGATCTTGCGGACGACCAATTCTCGCAAAGTCGTTGTGGCGCTCAATGACAGTACCCAAGTTGGACAAGTCCAGGGAATGCTCAAAGCAAGGCGAAAGGAAATGTCCATGGCCGCTTTGATTCCCGGACTTAAAGTCAGTGTCGAAGGGGTGTTGAGCAAACCTGACGAAATGACGGCAACCTCTGTTTCCTTCAAAGGGAACGATCTGGAACGCGCACAGGCCATGCAGGCCGGCATGCACGAAACCAAAGTGCAAACCGAGAGCAATCAAGAACAATTGCAGAAACACCAGGCGGAACTGGAACAGCACAGAGGGGACATCGACGCCGCAGTCGCGCGTTTTGGACAATTGGACGATTACTACATTCTGGATGAAGTCACGGTGTATTTCGCCAACGGCAAGACGAACGTCGAGGACAAGTACATACCGCAACTCCTGGCACTCGCGGAAAAGGCAAAAAAGGTCAACGGATTTATGGTGGAGGTGAAAGGGTACGCCTCATCGTCGGGCAGCACCGGCCTCAATCAGCAACTCAGCGAAGACCGCGCTGACGGAGTCACCAATATTTTGCTACAGCAGGGTCACATTCCGTTGACGAGAATGCTGGCGCCCGGCGCAATGGGCGAAAGTCACCAGGTCAACAACAATGACAACGAACAAGCGGAGGCTGCAAATCGCCGAGTGGTCGTTCGTGTGCTGCAGAACAAAGGTGTAGCCGGATCCTGAACTGTACCCCAACGGGCGCAAAGGAACGCAAGTCCTCGCGGGCCAGGTCTACATTTCTACGCATCATCAGCGTTTAGCCTCCGCGCCCGTTTACGTTGCTCTTAAACAACGACACTGTCGGCTTCATCTGACACGCTTATAAAGGGCATTGCTTTGCTTGCAACCCTGAGAGGAGTGTTAGTTGATCTTGGGTGTTCGGATTTTGGTTGTCGATGACGCCGCTCACTGGCGTAAATTCGTGGATTTTATCCTTCGCATTGATCCAGAGTTGGAGATTGTTGCAGAAGCGGATTCCGGACATGAGGCTTTGAAAAAGGCGGAACAACTGGAACCGGAGGTCGTCCTCCTGGACATCGGTCTGCCGGGAATGAGCGGCATCGAAGTATGCCGGCGCATGTTGAGTCGAAATCCAGAAACGAGAGTTGTATTTGTCACGCAAGAAACGGATTTCGATATGGTGTGTGAAGCACTGCGAATAGGTGCGACCGCATTCGTTGCAAAAAACGACGCTGCCTCACAGCTTGTGACCGCGATCCATACTGCGCTGAAGAGTAAAGTCTTCCTAAGCCGCAGCCTACCTCCGACGCCTGGATCACCTCACTAGAAGCAAAGGCATCCGCAAAAAAGAGACCTGTTACTTTTGACAGTGCGAAGAACGGGGTTTGGTTCCTAGCATTCCTCCTCAAGGCTGCAACTTGAGAGAGGTGCTTGTTGGGAGACCAGCTTAGAGTCGAACATCCCAGGCAGAACAACCACTCCGGATCTGGAACTCCCGCTTCGTCTGACGTTCGAGGAGGGAATTTACATTCGCAAATAGCCTACATCGCGGACGGGCAAAGCAAGGTTAGGCTTTTTCAAGGGCTCGACCGAGCAGAGCGGCACGCCATCCTAACAGCCGGGTCGTACAGATACTTCTCCCACGAATCCATCATTACTCACCAAGGTGATCCCGCGGACCGTCTCTATTTGCTGCTGCGAGGTTCCGCCAGATTCTTCTTCCTCGCCCCGGATGGCACCAAGATTTACTTGCACTGGCTCGCACCGGGAGAAATCTTTGGCGCGGCGAGCCTCCTGACGGAGGCGGCGAATTTCGTAGTCAGTACGGAAGTGGGGGCAAACACTCACGCGTTGGTCTGGCATAAAAATGTCATCCGCAGCTTGGTACAAACCTATCCGCGGCTGCTTGAGAATGTTTTGTCGGTCGCTTGTGACTACCTGATGTGGTACGTCGCGACCCACCTTAGCCTGGTATCGCATAGCGCTCGAGAAAGACTCGCACATGTTCTCGTCAGCCTAGCCGAAGGAATCGGTCACAAGGGCCCAAGCGGGGTGCGAATCGAGATCACGAATGAACAATTGGCCAATACCGCGAATGTCACACTGTTCACCGCCAGCCGGACCTTGAACGAGTTCCAGCGCGAAGGAGCCATCATCAAAACCAGAGGGAAGATCCAGATCCTTCACCCTGGTCGCCTGTTTGCCAATACTGAGCCGCGGTCCAAGACGGCCGATGGCTAAGTTTTGCTGGAAGGTTTAACAGTTCACTAGTTCGCCAGGCCGCTTTAAGTTCAAGTGAACTCTCCGCGATCTTTCATCACGAGAATGTCAGCATGAATAGCTTAGTCAACCAGACCTATGACGAGATATCCATTGGCACCACTGTAACGTTTCCGCATCGCCTGACGAGAATGGAGGTCGATGCCCTTGCTTTCGTTTCCGGGGAGACGGACGGTTTTCAAGTGGAAGTAGGCGATGGCGCCTCGAGAGAACAGGTCGCGGAAGCTGTGTCGGGTGAGGCGCTAATTTCGGCTTTATTGAAACGCCGGTTGCCGGGTCCCGGCACCACCATCGTTGCTCAGGAGCTGATCTTTTCAGGACAACTCGCGGCAGGGGATGACGTCCGTGGGACAGTAATCGCGAGAGAGAAACGAGACCATGGGAAGCTGATTGTTTTTGAATGTCTTCTTACTCGGGGCGAAGAAACCATTGTCAAAGGGCGAGTAACCGTAGCTGCTCCGAGTTCTCGCATCAAGTATGACGATATCGCCACCCCCGAAGTAATCCTGAGGCGAAACGATGTCTTCCGCAGGATTCTGAGGCGTTGTTACGCGCTGCCGGCAATCAGCTGTGCCGTCGCGCATCCCTGTGATCGGGATTCGTTGTTAGGTCCGATCGAAGCGGCCAAAAAAGGACTGATTGCACCCGTTCTGGTCGGGCCAGAGTTCAGGATCCGCGCGGTTGCGGACGCAGAGCACGTTGACATCTCGCCGTACAGGATCGTCTCGACGAGTCACAGCCACGAGTCCGCGCAGAAGGCCGTGGCAATGGCCCGAGCCGGCGAGGTGGAGTCCCTGATGAAGGGGAGCCTGCATACAGATGAATTGATGAGTGCTGTCGTGCCGTCCACCACTGGACTCAGGACAGCGCGACGCATCAGTCACGTTTTTGTCCTGGACGTGCCAGCCTATTCCCGCTTACTTTTGGTGACGGATGCGGCCATCAATCTTGCACCGAGCGCCAAAGAAAAAATGGATATCGCGCAGAATGCGATTGATCTTGCGCGCGTCCTCGGTATCGACGAACCAAAGCTGGCAATCCTGGCCGCGGTCGAAACCGTAAATCCAGAGATGCAATCGACCGTAGATGCAGCCATGCTGTGCAAAATGGCTGATCGCGGCCAGATTACCGGCGCCGTTCTTGACGGTCCGCTTGCCTTTGACAATGCGATCAGCGAAGAAGCGGCACGGGTCAAAAAGATCGTGTCGCCAGTTGCAGGCAGGGCTGACATCCTGCTGGTCCCGAACCTCGAAGCCGGCAATATCCTCGCAAAACAATTGCAGTATCTGGCTGGAGCGGAAAGCGCGGGCATTGTTCTGGGAACCAGAGTTCCAATCGTGCTGACCAGTCGCGCTGACACCGTGCGCACCAGACTCGTTTCCACAAGCGTAATGAAACTCGTTGCGCATTCACGGCGAAGCCAAAGGCTGGCGGGGCTGCACGAGGTTCCTCATGCCGCCTGAAGCAATTGGCGTCCTCAACTCAGGTTCGGCAAGCATAAAATTTGCGCTATTTGGCGTCGAAGGAGACTTCCTTCGCCTGAATCTGCGTGGACAGATCGAAGGAATTTACACCCACCCTCATTTCATAGCGAAGTCGACTTCGGGCATGGAGGACGAGAAATTCTGGGACGAAGACGTTAAGCTCGGACATCAAAGCGCAACCGAATACTTGCTCGCGTACTTGCGGAAGGAATTGGCTGGTATTCGACTTCTAGGGGTTGGGCACCGGGTAGTGCACGGGGGTGTTGACTTCAAGCGCCCGGTGGTCGTTGATCCGGACGTGCTGAGCATGCTTGAAAAGCTGATCCCTCTTGCCCCATTGCATCAGCCTTACAATCTAGCCCCTATTTATCTAGCCCTCGAGCGCGCACCCCACCTCCCGCAAGTCGCCTGCTTTGATACGGAATTCCATGCGACCGCCCCGGAACTGGCACAAATGTTCGCGCTTCCGGCTGAACTGCAGGCAGCCGGCTTGCGCCGATACGGGTTTCATGGGCTCTCTTATGAGTACATTTGTTCCATCTTGCCGAAGTTCGATCCCTCTGCGGCGGCGGGAAAGTACATCATTCTGCACTTAGGGAATGGCGCCAGCATGTCTGCCGTCGAGGCGGGAAGAAGCGTTGCTACCACCATGGGATTCACCGCAGTGGACGGTCTTCCGATGGGTACGCGCTGCGGCTCGATGGATCCAGGAGTGCTTCTTTATTTAATGGATCACTTCAACATGGACGCGCGAGCTATTGAAAAACTTATCTACCAAGACTCCGGGCTGCTCGGAGTATCCGGGCTCTCCAGTGATATGCGCACGCTGTTGAACAGCAATGAACCGCGCGCCAAGCTCGCAGTGGACCTTTTCGTATACCGAATCAAAAGGGAAATGGGTTCACTGGCGGCTTCCTTGGGAGGAGTGGACGCGATTATTTTCACAGGTGGCATCGGCGAAAACTCGACGGCGATTCGAGAGTACGTTTGCCGTGATGCCGACTGGCTGGGCGTTGAACTGGACGCGACGGCGAATGAGGCCGGAGGCCCAAGAATCAGCACCCATAACAGCCGTATAGCGGCGTGGGTTCTACCCACGAACGAAGAATTGATGATTGCGCAGCATACGCTGCGATTGCTTCGAACCTCGGCGGCAAAGTCCGAGAAAGACTCGATGGCCGCCTGAAGTACTCACTCTATTTCTGCTTCTTCGAGTAGCTGTACGGAACACTTGCTCCTTTACCCTGCTTCTCAACGTTCTGAACTTCACACGGCATTCGCCTATAGGTACTAGGCCGATAACTCTCGGAAATGGTTGTGTCATTTACGTTTCGCGTACAGGTGTAATGAGGCGCGTCTATTTCGACTCCGGCCGTTGAAGCGCTCTTGAATATTCTGGCGCAGGCGTGAGTAAACGCCCCGCATTTGTGCGGGAGTAGCTTCATCGATGAA
>Ga0070714_100002339_pt1 | contig 13948 bp, 11 predicted proteins | sample LARL83metaG_FD_65450 | JGI IMG/M metagenome (GOLD analysis project Ga0070714, IMG submission 65450) | Corn, switchgrass and miscanthus rhizosphere microbial communities from Kellogg Biological Station, Michigan, USA - LAR L8-3 metaG | ecosystem: Host-associated > Plants > Roots > Rhizosphere ...
CCAAGAGCCTGGACGGCGCGGTCGGGCAGTTCCGGTCCCGGCCGCTGGACGCCGGGCCGTACCGGTTCATCCAGGCCGATGCGCTGACCCTGCGGGTGCGTGAGGGCGGCCGCACCGTGCTGGTGCACGGGCTGATCGCCACCGGGGTGAACGCCGGCGGGCACCGGGAGATCCCCGGCTTCGACGTCACTAGCGCCGAGGACGGAGCCGGCTGGCTGGCGTTCTTCCGCGGCCTGGTCGCTCGCGGCCTGTCCGGCGTCGCCTTGGTCACCTCCGACGCGCACGCCGGCCCGGTCGCCGCGATCGCCGCCACCCTGCCGGGCGCGTCCTGGCAGCGCTGCCGCAACTGCCACCTGCGCGACCTGCTCACCAAAGCGAGCAAGACCAGCCAGCCGTGGGTCGCCACCCTGGCCCGGACCATCTCCGGCCAGCCCGGCCCGGCCGAGGTCGCCGCCCAGTTCGACCGCGTAGTCACCGCCCTGCAGGCCAGGCTTCCCGCTGCCGCGGCCCGCCTGGCCGCTGCCCGCGACGACCTGCTCGCCTTCACCGCCGTGCCGCGCGAGATCTGGCGCCAGATCTGGAGCTCCAACCCGCAGGAGCGGCTGAACCGCGAGCTGCGCCGCCGCACCGACGTGGCCGGCACATTCCCCGCCCGCGACGCCATCATCCGGCTCGTCGGCGCGGTGCTCATGGAGCAGAACGACGAACGGACCGAAGCCCGCCGCTACATCGGCCTCGACGTGCCGGCCAAAATGACGGCCCCCGCAAACCCGGCCGCCGAGGAGGTGAACGCGACGGAAGCCATCAGCGCGTAACATCACCTGCGGATCATCACGGTGCCGTCTCATACACCAAGATCACGGACGCGACCGTTGGGGGAGGCCCTTGCACCTTCCAGCGATCTGATTGCGGGTCCCCCGCCTGCGGCCGCCTTGACCCGGGTGGAGCTGAGGGAACTGAACCCCCGACCCCCTCGATGCGAACTCCCGGCAGCAGCAAGGTCGTCGGCGATCGTTGGGGTAGGTCACCGTTCGGTGGCAGCTTCTCAGGGCCGTTCCAGGTCGACCGCGTTGCTGTATTCAAGCGCTGTACGGGCTTCCAGTCCGGCCTGTGAGGGGCCTGTGGCTCAAGCCCGTGGGCCAGGACATCTACCTCGTATCGCGCGGAATACGCCCAAAGATCAGGCTGAGCAGGGTGCACTGATGCTTCAATACGCATAGAGAGCGGGGGTGGACATCTCAGGCGCCATCACCTGCCCGTGATGGCCTGGGATGGAAGGGTCGGGCGTGGCACTTCGCGACAGGCTCCGCAAGGGTGCTGCCAAGTATCTTGAGCCGGGAGAACAGATCCAGGCCGCCTTCTTGGCGACGCGGCCTTCAGTGAAGTCCCACCATTACTCAGTGGCGGTAACGGACCGCAGAATCCTCCTGCTGGAACTGGACTTCACCGGGCTGCGCATCACAGGCCTTACCGGTGAGCTGCCACGCAAGACCAAGCTCGGCCCGTGCAGTGGCCTCCTGTATCCCCTGCCTGCTTTCGGGACTGACCTGGCTGTAAACCGCCGGTTCTTCAAGGACGTGGAAGAAGCTGATCGCGCGGCAGGCTTCTAGCCGCAGGGACCCCAGCCTTCAGATCCGTAGCCAGTGGCAGCACGGTCGCTGAAGGTCTCTTGAGCTGCTGATGAGGGCTGTAGCGGTTGCGAGCAATCGGCAGCAGGCGTTCTGGTTGCTGCACCTGTTGCTGCACGCTGTTGTCACCCCGCCGCTGTGTTGACCGCTCTGCGTGCTAGGAGTACCGAGCCGCCGCGGCAGGTGCGCAGAACTACTTCCATACATCCCAGCAAGCAGTCTCTAGGTGACCGATGGCTCGGCGCGCTAGCCTGCCGCATGTGGACCCCACCGTCGAGTCGGCACTTATTGCCGTTGCGGGCACCGTGGTAGTCGCGGTGGCCGGCTTCCTCACCACGTGGGCCGTGACCAGGCGAACCACCGCCGCCGCCGCCGAGATCGCCCTCCGCGCCAACGACTCCGCTGCCGAGATCGCCCTCCGCGCCCGGCTCTGGGAGAGGCAGGCCGCCATCTACATTGAGGTCATCAAAGCTGTTGAGGAACGGATGGGCGAACGCACGGAGCGGCTCAGGTCGGTCAGTACAGGCGGCCCTTTCCAGGCATTCGGAAAGTCGACGCGCTGGCACGAATTGTTTCCCGGCCTGGTTGCCTATAACTCCCCTCTGGTCCGCGACGCGCTCGACGCTGCGACAGAGGCGAACTCGCACGTCCGCGATCTATATGAGGAGTATTCGGCCATGACCCGGCTCGACCGGGACGCTGCCCTGCAGCGCATCAGGACCGCCGTAGAGCGCGCCGACATGAAGGACCAAGAGCTATTCGAGACGATCCGCATCGACCTACGGAAAAGCCAGGAGAGGCGCGTGCCATGACCGACGCCCCCGGAACATGGGAGATGCCGTCATAGGCCAGCTGGGAATCCAGCCAGCCGGACAATGTCGCACCGTCCAATGCTGCCGTTTCTTTGTGCGAACGACAGCCCAACGCTGGCGTCCGGCCTGTTGGCTCGACGCTCAGATGCCCGCGAGCGTCTCGAACCGGTCGGAGACTCCCCGGGCGACGGTGACGGGCTGCTCGCCCAGCAGGTGCGACCATGCGCCGACACGGCCTGACGGCCGACCACTCGCTACGACCCCCTCGATGCGAACTCTCGGCGGCGAGGTCGTTGGAGGTTGTTGAGGCAGGTCACCCGTTCGGCGGGAGCTTGTCGAAGTCCTTCTCGGTCGGCAGCGTTGCTGTACTTCTGCGCTGTACAGCGCTCAGTCCGGCTGTCATACCTGTATGGCCAGAACCGCGGATTAAGAGCCTGAGCGTTGGGAGTTCGCCGGGGTTAATTGGCGTTCGCGCCGCAGCTTGGACTGCATGCGCGTACCCGAGTGAACAGGGTCGGACGCCGATGAACTGCAACCAAATTGCAACCCTGGCTGTTCGGCGTCGTCCGGTCTCGTGCATCCGCGTTGCTGCTCGGGTTGCTGCTCACCCACGTCGAGTGTCCGCTAATGAGTGCAGCGGATAGCTAGCTCAGCCCGGTGAGCAGTAGTGTACGGCTGCGCCGTGGCTACATCAGCATGACGGTGGCTCCGGATGTTGCCATCGCGGTTGCTGTCAATATATGGACACCTTTGACATACCATGGGTGTGGATCGCGTGACCATAGAAAGAGTCACCAGGAAACTGGCTCAATGACTTGATATTCATGACTAGGCCTTGCTAACGGCAGGAAAATAGGTCGAGTGAATGCGTTCTAATTTCACTTGCCCGCTTTGCCTTTGGTCTCATCCGGCTAATTAAATTGCGGAAGATTGTGGTATTAACTGCAGAAATCGCTCGATGGGCAACCTCCGCTCGCTACGCCAACAGTCCAGCGCCGACCGCGATCATAGCGTTGGGGACATATCCAAAGTAAGCGTAATGTTCACCTATGGGAGGGTCAGCCCAGATCGGGAGCTGGAGGAGTGCGGCGATGGGGGAGGCACCGAAGCGGCTCGCGCTCGGGCGGGAAGCGGTGGACCCGTCGATCTTGGACACAGCGCGCGAACTGGCGCAGGCCTGCACGGTCGGTGCCTTTATCGACCAGAGCCTGCGCCGTCTCGAGGAGTCGTTCGCAGGCAGCATGGTGTCGTTCAACCGAGTCGACCTCGCCCAGCGGACCGCCTCGACCTCCCTGCGGCCCTACCGCGCCGAACTCGACCAGGCCGCCGAAGAGGTGGGACGGCTACTAGATGAGCATCCCTTTTATCGCTGGTACACCTCACAACCGGACTGGTCGCCGGTGCGGATCAGCGACGTCATCCCCTGGGAACGCTTCCGGCGGACCCGGCTGCTGACTGAGGTGCTCGCCCCGATCGGCGCCTGCCACATGATAGCGATCATGCTGGTTCCGCCGTCCAGCGGACAGTTCGTCTTTTTCGCGACCAGCCGCGCCGACCCCGACTTCACCGACGACGAGCTGAGGCTCTGCCGGTCGCTGCAGCCTTGCTTGGTCGCGCTCTACACCGCGTTGACGCTCGCCGAGCACACCAGCCCGCACAGGGACACGATGACACTGACCCGCCGCGAACACGCGGTGCTCGGCTACCTGGCCGACGGGCTGACCGCTGAGGCGATCGCCCGGCGCCTGTCCACCCGGCCAGCTACCGTGCGCAAGCACCTGCAGAACCTCTACGCCAAGCTCGGCACTTCCGACCGGCTCGGCGCCGTCATCCGCGGCCGCGACCTCGGATTGCTGCACGCTGACGAGCTTTCCCGGGCGTTTCAGTGGAACGTGCGGCTCGACTTTCGTGATCATCACGCCGACGGTGGTGTCGGCGGTATCCACCAGTAGCTTCGGCAGGGGTCTGGTTTCCTCGTGGCTGCTTCCGGCCGGGCCGCTGTTATCACGGCATCTCCTGCCTGCCAGCGGGCTGGGCACTGCAGGCTGGAAACACCGTTGACCACAGTCCCGGGTCAGCCCTGGCGAATGTGTCTACGCGGAACCGCGTATTGCCTGATGCGCGCGGCATTGAGACAGTCAGCCCATGGCATACAACGATGGCACCCTGCTGAAGTCGAACGACACGCCGGAGGTATGGCTGATTTCCGGAGGGTAGCGTCACTGGATTCCCGTCTCCTGACATCTTTAATGCGGACGGCTTCAGCTGGGTGGCAATTCTGGTGGTGACGGATGCTGAAATAGCACCTATTCCGCAAGGCCCAGGTGTTCCGTTGTATACGGTTCCGTTCACGGCGGCTGAGACCTACCAAGCCATTTCCCTAAGTGCCCCATTGGTAAGTGATAGTCCCGACGACACGTACCGCTTGGAGATTTACATGAACACCGTGAACATCGATCTATGCGTTGACCGCACCGTCGTGGCCTGACCTGGGCTGCTCGCGCGAACGCGCACGGGGTGCAAAGGTATGAGCCGGGCGCTTGTCACCTGGCAATCAGCCCTCGGGCCATCGGACTCGCTCTGAGCGCCGCCTATATCAGCCGCTCGACCCAGATTTCATCGGTCAGAGGCCGGAACCGGTAATGCCCAGCAGATAGGAGAAGCAAAATCATGAAGCTTCGCGCATCCCTCGCAGCGGCAGGTGCGGCTGTCGTCCTCGGCACCACGGGGGCGCTCGTGCTCCCCGCCGTGGCCAGCGCGCACAGCGTCACGCACACGCTGAAGTTCACCGCCCTGCAGAAGGCCACGGCCGGCTTCACCAGGGCCACAGGAGGCATCCAGGACACCGACGTCAACACGACAGGCAAGATCATCGGCTTCGACATGCTCTACTTCGCGGCCACCTCACCGAGCAGCGTCGCCGTGAACTACACGCTCGACACCAAGGGCGGGTTCCTGTACGGCACGTTCACCTTCAATCCCAAGACTGGCGTGGTAACTAACGGCAAGGTGACCGGGGGAACCGGCGCGTTCAAGGGAGCCACCGGAACGATCAAGGTCAAGACCATCTCCCGCACCAGGCACGCCATCACGATCACCTACAGCGGCTAGCCAGGCACGGCATCCTCATGGAGGCGGGGCGGTCCCCTCCGCGAGACCGTCCCGCCTTGTCAGATCAAGATCAACATCCAAACCGACCCACTACCCGCTGATCATCCGTAGCTGGTGGCGGCACGGTCGTTGAAGGTCATTGCGCTGTCTGTGAGGGCTGTAGCGGTCGCCTGCGGTCGATAGGGGGTGATGTGGCTGCTGCACTACGTGGCTACTCGCACCCCCCCAGCCTCGACTGACACTGACCACCGGCCGCCATATCGCGCCAGCCCAGTATGGGCCAGCCGCGCGTGACCTCCTGCTTGCAAAGCAGGTTCCGACTGGCCGGGATAGTGCCTGACGTTGGCCTGTGCGCTGGACCATAACCAGGTCGCACCGGGTTGGTTCCGGATGGTTGCTACAGGACTTCGCTACAGTCGTGCAGCCTTCCGGCCACTGATCCTCTGCCAGGTTGCCGCACACCACGGCTGAGCGTCCGTTTTTCAGGAGGATTTGCGAGTTCAGGTGAGTCCACCACGGTCCAGCTGAGCGGCCCATACAACGTGTTGGCTCTTGCTGGAGTCCAGGATCGTCCCCACGTTTCCAGGGTTGTTGTTAGCAAAGCGTTAGCAAGATCGGCGATGCGGTGAGGGTGCGCGCCCATTGATACCGGTTGCCGCTGTCAGCTTGATCTGCCGAACCTTGATAACTCAATAGCGTGCACCTGGTAGCTGGACCGGCTGATGCGTGACCGGCGCCGCGGCCTCGGGTCTGATCTTGGCGTCCGCGATGCCTGGCGGGTCGGCCCTACCGAGGACTACCGGCCGCAGTGGGTCCTGGTCGAGGAGGCCCCGTTCTACCTGTCCCTGGACGCGGTGAAGGGCGACAAGAAGCGGAAGCCCAGGTCGCCGCGTGCCGCGGGTTCCTGGCTGGCCTGCTGATGCGCGGCCGTGGCCCGATGTTCCACACGTCGCTTATCTCGCAGAAGCCGGCCACCATCAGTCTGTCTACCCAGATTCGCGACCTTGTGCGGGTTGCGCTGGTGCTTCGGCGTGGCCACCGCCGACACCGCCATCGCCGCGCTCGGTGATGACATCCGTAGGTACGAAACGCTGTCGCCGGTGCAGTTGCAGGGCGCCGGGCACGTCGGTATCGCCTCGGCCTTGCTGGCACCGGAAAGAGTCCGTTCACGCGGCTGCGTTTCCCCGCGATCGGTGAGGAGCTGGCCGACAAGACCGCGGCCGGGATGGCAGAGCGCCGAGGCTCTCAGGGCGTTTCGCCCGCCCCGTCGCTGACCGTGGTCCCATCACCGGCGCCAGACGCTGAAATCCCGCTCCCTGCCGATGTGACCGCAGCCTGACGTGGTTCTGTCTCCCGACCACTCCTCCCCCCAACCCGGTAGCTGCCGGAATTTGCGCCGGAGAGGTCCTGTCCAGGGTCTGCCCGTAGGGATCGCGAAGCGACCCTTGACAGGTTCTCGGAGGCGTGTACCTTCCCGCAGCGGGTTGGGGGGAGACCCTGCACCTTCCAGCGATCTGATTGCGGTCCCCCTGCCGGTGAGGCCTTTCTGTGCCCTGTTGTTGGCGTGCCTCCGAGGATCCGACGCCCAAGCCGGCCAATCTCTCCCGGAGAAGCATTGCAGGCCCCATATGGAGCTGGGAACTGCGCATTACGAGTTCCAGTAACTGGGGTTCACTGCGGTTCACCGCAGTTCAGAGGGTATGGACGTACTTTCTGGGACGGGTATGGACGGTTCTGAACTGCAACCGGAACTGCAACTCAGTGATGTCGTGTCGATCTTGGCGAACGCCGCTCGGTCAGCGTGTTGCGCTCACGAGAACCGGCCCGATCGCCGGTACGCGATAGCACCGCTGCCACAAACGCGAGCGCCCGGTCGGCGTCGGCGTCCGCTGCAGCGCGTTACCGAGGTCAACCTGAGCCGGAGCGTGTCCAACATCCAGCGGTGCCAGCCGCGAGGTGGCGTCGCCAACATAGGGCGGCTCTGATGCGGTCGGGTCTGGCTCGCGCACCCGGGGCTGCCGGCTTGACAGCAGTCGATGCCCGGGGTTAAAGCAGTCAATGCCCGGGTTAAGCAAACTGCGCCCCCGGGCTGAGCAAAGGGGAGGTATGCACCATGACGAAGCTCAGAAGCAAGATCCTCGGCGGGATGAGCGTTGTCGCGCTGGTGGGGGTGGTGGCCGGCACCGGCCTGACCGCCGCCAGCGCCAGCCAGGTCGGCGCGTCGGCCCGGTCCGGATTCGAGCACTTCCAGATCATGACCACATCCGAAACCACGTCCAAGGCGAGCATCATCGCCACGGGCCTGTTCACCGCGGGCGGTGTGGACCACTCGGGCGCTCGGGTGGACACGGCCGTGTTCCCGGACGGGACGTTCAAGATCGTGCACTCCCCGGGCGTCGGCACCCCGCGCTTCAACCCCAAGACCTGCCTAGGGGTCGCCGCCGTGAACGGCACTTACCGGCTCAGCCATGGCACGGGGGCGTATGCCGGGATCCGCGGGCACGGGATCTACCGGGTGAACCTCACCATGGTCGGAGCCCGCAACTCGGCAGGCAAGTGCAGCGATAGGTTGCCGCCGGCGGCCTTCCAGGTGATCATCAGGGCCCAGGGGCCGGTCAGCCTGTAACGGAGCGATGGCTGGCATGCTCAGCAGGCTGACGGCCCGTTCGAGCCGGGCCATGCCACGGAACCGCTCGGTCGCGGCCCGCACGGGAATGAGCCTCGCCGAGGTCGAGCGCGTTTAGGGATGGGAGTCCTCGCAGGGCGCTCACGGCATGTCCGGACGATGCGAGGTCGCATTACAGTCACGCATGGTGGTCAGCCTCGTGGCGCCAGCAGGTCAGCCGCGACCGCTTGCTTGCAAAGCAGGTTCCGACTGGCCGGGATAGTGCCTGACGTTGGACTGTGCGCTCGACCATGACCAGCTCGCACCGGGTTGGTTCCGGATGGTTGCTACAGAACTTGGCTACAGTCGTCCAGCCTTCCAGGCGCTAACCCTTTGGCAGCCTGCTGCACTCCAAACCGAACCGATTTTCAGGAGGATTTGCGAGTCCAGGCGCGTCCACCACAGTCCATCTGACTGGCTCGTATGACGTGGCGGCGCCTGCTGGAGTCCAGAATCGTCCCCACGTGTCCAGGGGCGTTGTTAGCAAAGCGTTAGCAAGATCGGCAATGTGTTGAGGACGCGTGCCCTTGGCGCCGGTCGCAGATGTCAGCTTGGTCGGTCGATGGGGTCGTTGCATCTGGTCGCCGGACGGATATGGCCTCCTTGGGATAGCGCCGGGTGTCGCCGTTGCTGCATCCGTTGGCGCACATGACACGGTCAACCGAGGGTTGCCACAGCAGCCCTTGCGGTGTTTCGGCAAGGGCGGCAGGATTATAGATGTTGGTAATTTCTGCCGCCCTGCTCCTGCGATCTTCGGGGGGATGAGCAGATGCCCCTGCCAGATGGCTGCCAACGGCCTAGTCCTTGAAGACGCTCCCCGTGGCGAAGCGGATGCAGGATCGCAGCGACGTGAGCAGATGCGGCCAACGGCCCCGTGAATGCTTCGCCGCCGCCAGGATCGGCGAGCGTGAGGGGGTTGTGCGGTATATGCCGAGACACGGCCCGCCTGGTCGATGCCGCACCGGGCACGCCCTGTGCGCTCTGCCCTTCGGTGGACAGATTATCGCGCTGTCACTCGGCGGCCGCACAGCCCGGCCAGCGCAGGGGTCACGCAATTGTGCGCAACGTCGAAACGAATAGATGGAAAAACGTCGAAACGAATAGATGGAAAGGGGCGGGACGATGAGGAAGCTTCTCCGCCCGCCGGTCAGGCCAACTCGGCGGTTCTGGTGGCGTGCCATGGCACCGGCGCTGGTGGTCGGGGTGTGCCTGTCCTGGGCACTGACCGCCAACGCCACTCAGACCACCGCGCGGGCAGGGCAGTCGGCGACGCCGACCAGGGCAGTTGACGGCATCCGGACCACGGCGCTGGCCGTGCAGCTGGCGACGACGGCGCGGGCGGTGTACGGCAGTGATGGGCGGGAGCACATCGACTATGACCTGGTGATGACGAATGCCTTCACCGCGCCGGTGACGCTGCAGTCCATCCAGGTTCGCGGCGCGGGCAGGCTGCTGCTGACGCTGCGTGGCCGGGCGCTCGCGGCGCACACCTCCTCTACCCTGTTCGGTACCACGCCGACCGCGACGATTCCGGTCTCGTCGACGGTCAAGACGCTGATCGATGTCCAGCTGCCGCGGTCCTTCGGCCGCACGTGGCCCAGGCGCCTGACCCACGTGATCCGCTACCGGCTGCCGTCAAACGCGCCGGCCAGGACGGCGATCGCGACCACGGTGGTGCGCGCACCGACGATTCAGACCAGCCGGCGGCCGCCGATCCAGATCGCCTCCCCGTTGCGGGGATCGGGCTGGATCGACGCCAACGGCTGCTGCAACGATCCCACCTCACCGCACCGGACCTTGCTGCTGCCCACCAACGGGTCCTACCGGACGCCAGAGATCTTCGCCATCGACTGGATCCAAGTGGTCCACGGCAGGTTCTTCACCGGCGACGGAAGCAAGCTGACCGACTACCCCTACTACGGGGCGCCGATCCACGCCGTCGCCAGCGGCGTGGTCGTCTCGGCCATCAACAACCGGCCGCAGGTCCCGCCCAACACCTCCACCGCCGACAACCACACCTTGCACACGGCGGCGGACTTTTCGGGCAACAGCGTGATCGAGAGAATTGGCCGTGGCGTGTACGCCAGCTATGCGCATATGCAAACCGGCTCGGTCCGCGTCAAGGTAGGGCAGCGGCTGCGGACCGGGGAAGTGATCGGCCTGCTCGGCAACAGCGGCAACACCACCGCTCCGCATCTGCACTTCGGGATCGTCGACCGGGCAGACTTCTTCTCCGACAGCCTCCCGTTTGCGTTCCGGTCCTTCACCGTCCAGGGGATGGCCGTCTTTGGGCCGAAGCCCGGAACCGTCAAGATCATCGGCAAGCCGCACCGGGTAAGGCAGGCGGAACCGCTGATCGGCACGGTGAACAACCTCGGGCGCTGAGCACCGCGCCGATGCCCCTGCCCAAAGCCCGTCACCGACGACTACCCTGGCCAGCCGCCTTGGCGGCCGGCCAGCAGCACCATCAACCGGCTCGCCATCGACGTCAGCGGCGAGCCATACCTGGGCCTGGCACGCCAGAACGCCGCCATGCTCGCCCGGGACTGATGTCTCGATCTGCCGGTCGTGATCCAGACCTGGCCATCCTCCCGAGATAGGCGCCAAGATTGGGCCTGGCAAGATCACCGGCGAGGGTGACCGGAGGTCATCACGGGTGACGCGCAGCGCCCTCGCCGGTGATCTTGCCAGGCTTTAGGATCGGGCGCTCGGGAGGTTGGCCCCTTCTCGCGGCGGCCAGCCTAGCGGGAACGTGGCGGCGAGAGCTGGCGCGGGCCGGTGCCGTGGGCTGCCGCCGGGAGGCCGCCCGCCGTGCGCCGCAGGTGCTAAGGCGGAGTGGCCGCACCATGCGACGGTTTTCTGCGGGCGCGTCGCGCCCGCCCGTCAGGCGACCCGTGCGTCATGGGTTGCCTTGCTGGCTTGCGCTCTCGCGCGGAGAGGTCGCACCATCGGCGCGCGGCGCGCTCCGCGCGCCTTTAAAGACGTAAAGATAATTGTCACCGGGTCGGACAACACCTGTTGTCGAGCGCGTGATCGCCGACGTTCTCGCTGGCCAGACGGCCAATAACGCCGATTCTTCAAGCTCATCAGTCCGACAACACATGTTTACGATTGACATCTGACGCTTTACAGCCCGCTCCGCTCGCAGAGCCACTACCCGTCCGGCTAGACCCATGCCGGGGACGGTATGTCTCCCCGCAGGAACGAGATGAGGAGCGTGTTGACGAGCTCGGGCAGTTCGATCGGCAGGCCATGCGTGCCTGGAAGAACCGCGAGCCTGCCATCCTCCAGGGCCGCGGCCACCGCGACCCCGTGCTCGAGAGTGACTTCGTCTCGGTCCCCTTGCAGCACGAGTACCGGGGCAGAGACAGCGGCCAGAGCCGCCAGGTCGATCTCCGGTTTGGAGTCGATCATCGCCATCGTCTTGGCGTAGACAACCTCGAAATGCTCCGGCCCATCCGGCGATACCGGGCCATAGAGTTGCCGGAGAAATTCTTTGCCTTCCGCACTGCGCAGCAACCGGTCAAGGTCGCTGTCCGGCACGCGCCCGGACGAGTTGTAGTACTGGCCGATGAGCACCATGCGCCCGACGAGATCCGGTCGCTGCAGCGCCACGAGCAGCGCCACCACCGCCCCATCACTCCAGCCGACGAGATGAGCTCGCCCTCTCACCTCGGCCTCCAGGTAGGCGACGGTGTCGGTGGCCATGACCTCGTAGGTCAGCGGCCCTTCAACGTCACGGGTGTGCGCGTGCCCGCGCCGCTCAGGCACGTGCACGCGAAAACCCGCCGAAACAAGCGCCGGAGCCTGCGCCGCCCAGGCGACCGCTCCGGAGAACCCTCCGTGCAGCAGCACAACCGCCGGTCCCTCGCCTCCGACTTCATGCCAGGTAGGCAGGCCCGCAATAGTTACGTAGCCGGCCTTGAATCCCTCAATGGACGCAGCTGCCGCATCGGTCACGGCACACTGGTCTACCAGACTTGAGCGAAGCGCGGCAGGGGTGGACTCCCTCCACACCCGACCCTGGCGTGCATTGATTGATCCGTGTCGGGATTGATACTCGACACTCGCGTGACTCAGGCCCTTCCATCCCGACGGCTGGCATCATCGCGGTGGCGGCGCTGGTAGTGCTGGCGTGCCGCTTGCCTGCTCACGCCGAGCCGGATCGCGATCTCGGGCCAGCCGATGCCCAAGCCGACAGCGTGATCGATGAGCACGGCCAGTTCAGCCTCCGCTTCTTGCTGCGCCACCCGGACACGAGTGATCCGCTCCAAAGCCTGAGCCGAGGACATCCGGGAGACCTGATGCGCCAAGCGTCCTGGTTGCGCCGCCGGTGTGTGCCTCGGTTGATCCGCGCGGGCTGCCTTGACCTTCGGGCTGGTCCGACGTTTCCGCTTGGCCATGCGACCAGCTTGCCAAAGATCCGACAACGCGTGTTGTCGCACATGCCTGCCGGCAGCTTAGGATCAGAAGCAGCTGTGATCCAGGTCACATAAGAAAATTGGCAGCCGAAGATGGACAGTAATGGACGCTGCTGGACGTCTACGGACGCTTCTGGTCGTTCTAGCCGTCGAGTCGGTGCTTGCATCTGTCGGACCCTGACTGCACAGTAGAGGGCAGAGCCAAGCACCTGCTGCCGAAGGTGTCAGGGCTGAACGCCCGAGGGCACCGGCAGCATCAAGATCATCATTCCGGCGCGGCGACAAGCACCCGCGCCGAACAGCGGGGTTTCATCCCCGATCAACTCCCGATTACCTTAAGCCAACGCCTGAGACCTGCTTCCTGTGTGCCCAGGGATAAGCAGGGGCCGACCGTTCGCGACTCTCGTTGCGGGCCAGCCAATGCCTGCGCCGCGGGAGATGACGCGTTCCGGCGAGGAATCCCCAGCTGCCCTGTCACCCACCGGAAGGAGAGTCACCATGAACGATCAGCTGTGCTGGTCGGTCCGGCAGGCGGAGTCGGATCGCCGGTGCGGCATCACGGCTGCGAGGCGTTGTCGTGGCCGGGCCTGACGTCGTCCGCGGCGCCCGAGAGCGGGACAAGCTCACCATCGCGGAGGTATGCGCCGATCTCGGCATCAGCCGACGGACGTTCTACGAATGGCGGGCGAAAGGTACGGCGCCGCGGTGCATCTCGCTGCCGAACGGGACCCTGCGCGTCCGCCGGTCGGAGTATCACCGATGGCTGGCCGCCCGCGAGGAAGCTGCCTGATGAACGACAGGACCACGTACGACGTACGGATCTACCGGACCGAGGTCTACAAGGGCGTCAAGGTCACGACCCACCGAGTCCGCTGGAAGGCGGGTAACCGGGAGTGGCGGCAAGGATTCCGGACCGCAGCCCAAGCCGACAGTTTCCGCAGCGCCCTCCTCACCGCGGCCCGGCGGGGAGAGGCGTTCAGCCCCGTTACTGGCAGGCCCACGGCCTGGGAACGGGAGAAGGCCGAGACGACCTGGTATGAGTTCGCCTGCACGTACGTGGACATGAAGTGGAAGCAGGCTTCTGCCAAATACCGAAAGGACATCGCCCGGGCGCTGACCGCGGCGACACCGGCGATGCTGATCGAGGCCCGGGGACGGCCCGATGACGCGAGCATCCGCCGGGCGCTCGTCCGCTGGGGGTTCAACACCAAGCAACGATCTGAGCCCCCGGAGGACATTGCTGAGGTTCTCGCCTGGGTCGCTCGCAACAGCATCCCCGTGTCGGCGCTGGCCGACGCCGCGACGGCCCGT
>Ga0070714_100002340_pt1 | contig 13941 bp, 13 predicted proteins | sample LARL83metaG_FD_65450 | JGI IMG/M metagenome (GOLD analysis project Ga0070714, IMG submission 65450) | Corn, switchgrass and miscanthus rhizosphere microbial communities from Kellogg Biological Station, Michigan, USA - LAR L8-3 metaG | ecosystem: Host-associated > Plants > Roots > Rhizosphere ...
GGACGGTTGGTACTGGAGGATTCGCCTAGTCCGGTCTATGGCGCCGCACTGCTAATGCGGTTTGGGAGTGATCCCATCCGGGGTTCAAATCCCCGATCCTCCGCTTCACACTTCATCCGCCCGCGGAGCGCGGCTTACGCTCCGCGGGCGTCTTGCTTGCGAGCTAGTGGGGCAGGGCGCCGAGCTTCGTCACGTCGAGGGCGCCCGACGCGTACTGCTCCCGGAGGGTGGTCTTCTTGAACTTGCCGACGGAGGTCTTGGGGACCTCGTCGATGAAGGCCCACCGCTCGGGAAGCTGCCAGCGCGGGATCCGCTCGCCCAGGTAGGCGCGCAGCTCATCCGGGGTCACCGGGCCCGCGCCCGGCTGCAGCACGACGGCGGCGAGCGGGCGCTCGCCCCACTTGTCGTCGGGCACGCCGATCACGGCGGCCTCGGCCACGGCCGGGTGCGCCATGATCAGGTTCTCCAGCTCCATCGAGGAGATCCACTCACCGCCAGACTTGATCACGTCCTTGGCCCGGTCGGTGAGCCTGAGGAACCCGGCCGGGTCGAGCGTGCCCACGTCGCCGGTGCGCAGCCAGCCGTCGTGGAACTTCTCCGGTGCCGGGTCGTTGTAGTACGACCCGGTGATCCACGGGCCGCGGCACTCGAGCTCGCCTACCGCCTTGCCGTCGGACGGGAGCACCTCGCCGTCGTCGCCGGTGAGCCGGCCTTCGACGCCGCAGATCAGTCGTCCTTGCGACGCCCGGTACGGCCAGACCGCCTCGCCGCCGACTCCGGCCGGCTCGCGGGCGATCGACCCGAGGGGGGACAGCTCCGTCATCCCCCAGGCATGCGTCATGGTGAGGCCGAACTCGTCGGCGTAGGCGCGCATCACCGACTCCGGCAGCGCGGAGCCGCCGCACACCAGGGTGCGCAGCGAGGAGATGTCGCCGCCGGACGAGCGCAGGTGGGCGAGCACGCCCTGCCAGATGGTGGGCACGCCCGCGCCCACGGTGACCTTCTCGGTCCCGATGAGCTTGACGATGGCGGCCGGGGTCATGAACCGGTCCGGCATCACTATGTCGGCGCCGGACATCATCGCCGCGTACGGCAGGCCCCAGGCGTTGGCGTGGAACTGCGGCACGATCGGCAAGATCCGGTCGTGCTCGCCCACGCCGAGCCCGTTCATCGTGCACGCCGCCACCGAGTGCAGGTAGCTGGACCGGTGGCTGTAGGCGACACCCTTGGGCAGCCCGGTGGTCCCGCTGGTGTAACACATCGCGGCCGCCGACAGCTCGTCGAGCTCAGGCCAGGCGAAGTCCGCCGATGCGGAAGCGAGCAGGTCCTCGTACGAGTGCACCTCGCGGCCCGGCCCGGCGAGCGCGGCGAGCGCCGCCTCGTCGGCCGGCCCCGAGACGATCACGTGCTTGATGGTCTCCGCGAGCGGCAGCACCTGAGCGAACAACGGGATCAGCGAGGCGTCCACCACGACCGCGTAGTCGCCCGCGTGCGTGGCTATGTAGCCGACCTGGTCGGCCGCCAGGCGCAGGTTCAGCGTGTGCAGGACGGCGCCCATCGACGGTATCGCCAGGTAGGCCTCGAGGTGCTCGGCGTTGTTCCACATGAACGTGCCCACCCGCTGGTCGCCGTCCACGCCGAGCGAGCGCAGCGCGTTCGCCAGGCGGGCGGCCCGCTCGCCGACGTCGGCGAAACTGCGCCGCCTGGGCGGCTCGTCCCCGGCGCAGGTCACAACCTCCTTGTCACCGAAAACGGTCGTGCCATAGCGCATGATCGTGGCGATCGTCAGCGGGAAGTCCATCATCGTGCTGCGCATCGGGCCCCCGCACCTCCTCTTTGAGCTTCCGGGCCGATCACTGGGTATCAGGATCTCTTTTCGGTGATAGTGCCACGGACGTAGCGTGCATTACACCCCTTGCCGGGACAGATCTAACGGCGATTCTCCGGGGCCAGGCTGGGCGTCGGCGCCAAGCTCGGCGTCGTTCCTTAGCTTTGCCACTGCCCGGGCCACGGTGGACTTGACCGTTCCCACCGAGACGCCCAGCGCGGCCGCCACCTCCGGCTCGGTCAGGTCGTCGTAAAACCTGAGCATGACGGCGGCGCGCATCTGGCGCGGCAGCCGGTCGACCGCGCGCTGCACCACGTCGTGCAGGTCGCTGTCCTTTGTGGAGTCCTCGGCGGTGACCGAGTCGGGGAGCTCGTCAGTGGGGTACTCGTCAACCCGCCGTCGCCGCCACCCGGAGATGTGCGTGTTCGACATCACCCGCCGGACATAGGTGTCAAGCGCCGCCGGATCATCAATGCGATCCCAGGACTGGTACGCCTTCACCAGCGTGGCCTGGAGCAGGTCCTCGGCGTCGGCGCGGTTTCCCGTCATCGACTGGGCGGCCCGCAGCAGCGCGTGGCTGCGGGAGCGGACGTACTCACCAAACGCCATGCGGTCCCCTACGCTCATGGGTCCCCTACGCTCCCGACCTGACACTACTCAGCGTGATTATTTGGCTACAATACGCCGTCGAAAATCACTGGCACCACTCGGTCCCCGATAGAACCACCGGAACCAGACTCACCTAAACTCCTCCAGAACTCACGCATACGAGGGATATGCCGTCGACATAGCGGACGGATATTGCGGAATCACTTGACGTGCATGCCCCTGTGTGAGCATCGTCGGACATGGCATGGCGATCGCCGCAATCCCATTCCAAGCAAGTGCGACGGAAGATGGATATATCCGCTAGTTACCAGCAGGCCACTCAAACGGGCTCGTCCGCCTGGCACGCCCGCCGGGCGCTGCTGCGTGCCACGGTCTTCGAGACCGGCGACCGCGAGTTCCGGTCGCACCGGCCCGCTGTCGCGAGGTCCGTGGCCACCGGGGTCATCGCGGAAGTCCGGGAGGACGCGATCGTGCTCGACGGCCCTGGCGGCACCGAACTCTTCTCCGTCTCCCCCGGGACCGTCACCTGGATGGGCGCTCTCACGATGCCGTCCGCGCTCCGTTCCGGTGATCAGGTCATCATCAGGCACCGCCCACTCGACGCCGCCGTACCGGTGCGCCGTCTCGCCGAGCGCATCTGGGCCCGCATCGGCCGGGTGGCCGGCACCATCGTCGCGGCGAAAGGACGGGAGTTCCTAATCGACACGGGGCGAGCGGACGATGCGCCGCAGCAGGTGGTGGTCGCGGCAGCGTCCGCCCGCCAGGTACAGGTGCGCTTCCCGCGGCTGGCCCCCGGCTACCTGCTCGACGTCATCGGGACCCGGCACGGAGGACAGCTGCTCGCGGTGGTGCCAGCCACCGCGCAGCCGCCGTACCGGGCCGGCCACGCGCCGCCGCCGCCCATGGTCAACGGGCCCCTCCCCGCGTCCATCAGCGGAACGGCGGTCTGGCATGAGCCCGAGGATGAGCCGCCCGGTCTGCTCGGGCTTGGCTACCCGGCACTCGACCCGGAGGACGGCGCGCAGCCCGCCGACGGCGGCACGGGGTGCGTCCGCCTGCCGTACCTGTCGCTCGGCAGTACCGTGCGCCTCCGCAACGAGTGCGCCGGCCGCTCGGCCGTGCTGCCGGTCACCAGCGACGGCGCCCTGGCCAGGCAGTTCTGTGACCGCTGCGTGGAGTGCGGGACATCACCGAAGGGACGGCTGGCCGATTTGACCATGACGGCCTTCGTCGAGCTCGGCGGCAACCTGGAAGACGGATGTTTCAACGCGACGATGACCCTGGCGGGCTGACGTAGCCGCTCTGGTTCTGTACGGGAGTGCTTGTGAGTGCGGTCAGCATGCTGAACCTCGTGCGAGAAGTTCAGGTCGGGCTGCTCGCCGTGCTGCTCCTCAGCGGCAGCGCGGCCAAGCTGTGGTCCGCGTCAGGCGCCGGGTCACCCGGCCACGGCACGGGACCGACCGCGATGTTCCCGGTCCGCCTGCGCCGTCCGGCGGCGACGGCGCTGTGCGCGGCCGAGTTCGCGCTCGGCACGGGGCTGCTGCTCACCGCGGGCAGCGCCGGGGCGGGCGGGCCGGCGGTCATCGTCCGCGCGGCGACCTTCGTGCTGTTCTGCACGGCGGTGGGCGCCCTGCATGAGCTGCGGGGGCACCGGCCTGACGCCGGCTGTGGCTGCTTCGGCGAGCTCAGCCGCACGCCGGTGAGCTGGCGGGCGATTACGCGGGCGGCGCTGCTGTGCGTCGCCGCCCTTGCCGCCATCGGTGCTCCGCCGGTAAGCATGCCGCGCTCGACCGGGCAGGCATGGCTGACGCTGGCGGTGGCCGGCGCGGAGCTCGCACTGCTCGCCGTGCTCTCACCGGAAGTCGGCCAGCTCATGATCCGGCTGAGCCATGCCGAGCCGTGCGAGCTGCGTGAGGTGCCCGTGGACCGAACGCTGTCCGCGCTCCGCTCGAGCGCGTCATGGCGGCGCTACCGGGAGTTCCTCGCCACCGACCCGGCTGATGTCTGGCGGGAGGGCTGCTGGCGCTTCGTGGTCTTCCCCGGAGTGCTGGCCAGCCGCCAGGTCGAGGTGGTGTTCGCGGTCTACCTAGCCGGCCGGCACGGCCCGGTCCACGTCGGCGTGCTCGACACCGGGGCCGACCTCGACGGCCCCTGGTCCGTGTCATCCCAGGATCCGCTACAGCTCTCTACCCGGGTATAAGGAAAACACAATACAAAAGAATAAAATCAATAATCCACCGAACGAGAGCTGGGCTAGACCGGCTGGGACCTGAGGAACTTGCCGAAGTGCGGGACGGTGAACGCGATGAGGCCGCGTTCCGAGCTGTAGATCAGGCCCTTCTTAATGAGGCCGTCCCGGGCCGGCGACAGGCTTGACGGCTTACGGCCCAGCTCGTCGGCGACGGCCGACGTTGGCACTGGCTCGTCGCCGATCGCGGCCATCGCGCGCATGTACTCCCGCTCGGCCGGGGTAGCGCGCTCGTAGCGTGAGCCGAAGAACCCGACGGCCAGCTCAGCCTCGGCCTCGGGAGCGGCGACGGCCACGTCGGCAGCGCTGATAGGGCTCGCGGCGGCGACATCCCAGGTCACCTTGCCGTAGGCCTGCACAAAGTACGGGTAGCCGTCGGCGGCCTGATACAGCGCGTCCAGGGCATCCTGCTTGAAGAGCACGTCCTCGCGTTCCGCGGGCGCGATGAGTGCCTGGTCCGCCGCATCCCGGTCGAGCCGGTCGATTCTGGCGTAGCGGAACAACCGTTCTGAGTAACTCTTACTCGCCGACAGCACCGAGGGCAGGTGCGGCAGGCCGGCCCCCACCACGATGAGCGGGCCGCCGACCTGGGAGAGCTCATGGCAGGCGGCGCACAGCGCGGACACGTCGGGCGCGGGCACGTCCTGCATCTCGTCGATGAACAAGGCGATGCCGACGCCCAGGTCGGCTGCGACCGAGGCGGCGTCGGTGAACAGCTCGGTCAGGTCGACCTCGAGGTCGCCCGAGTCCGCCCGGCCGCGGGCGGCCGGCACGTCGATGCCGAACTGCGCGCTGACCGTGGCTCCCTTGGGAGCCTTGGGGTCGCGCAGCGCGAACGCCTTGAGCACGCCGAGGAAGTCGTCGATCCGGTCGGGCGCGCGGTGCCTCGGCGCGAGTTCACGGACCGCCATGTGCAGCGCGCTTGCCACCGGGCGGCGGATGGACTGGTCGGGCCGGGCCTCGAGCTTGCCCGTTCCCCACAGGCGTTGCAGTGCCATCGACCGGAACGTGTTGAGCAGCACGGTCTTGCCGACGCCACGCAGGCCGGTAAGCACCATGGAGCGCTCCGGCCTTGCCCTGGCCACTCGCTCCAGTACCACCTCGAACTGGCCAATCTCCCGGTCTCGCCCGGTGAGTTCCGGCGGCCGCTGCCCGGCACCAGGCGCATAAGGGTTCCGTACTGGGTCCACGATCGGACTCTATGACGCCGTCTAGCGAGATCCGTAGATTTCCGTAGAGAGCGCTACCGGCGTGTCGCGCGGTTGTCACCCGCGGGGACGCCCCCCGTACCCCCCGATGCGCGCCCGATGGCTCCGCCATCGTATCGGGCACGCGGTTGCCACCCGGGGGGACGACCCCCCGTACCCCCCGATGCGCGCCCGATGGCTCCGCCATCGTATCGGGCACGCGGTTGCCACCCGGGGGGACGACCCCCCGTACCCCCCGATGGCTCCGGCATCTATCGGGCAAGCGGTCACTCCACCGGGGGACGACCCCCGCACCGGGCAGGCCTAGTTGTTCCGGCCAAGGAAGCGCTTGTGCGCGTCGGCCAGCTTGAGGTAGGCGCGGGCCGCGATCTCAGCCCGCCGGGCCGCGTACTCGTGCGGCGCAACCTCGAACCGGGTGAGCCCGACCTGCACAGCCGCGAGTTCAGACTCGTACTCGTCCTCGATCGCCAGGGCGTCGTCGACGTACTGGCTGTCAGCCTTGCTCATGTTGACGGTCAACGCTCTTTGCCTTTCATCTTGCACCCCCGGCATGACAGTCAACCGTATGGCGGTCCGTGTACGGGCTAACCTGGGCGAACTCATTTTTCACAAGAGAAACACCCATGGCTGGAAACCCCATGGGGTGATCACCGTTGACGGGTGTTAAGTGTGATCTGGATCACATTTCCGGCTAGCTAGCTAGCCGGCGGCAGCCGGCCCGGACTCGTCCGCGCCCTGGTTGATCCGGGCCAGGTACGCGTTGTAGGCGGCGAGCTGGTCGTCGTCCGCGTCGACGTCGACGACCCGGGCCGCGCCCCTGGCGCCCCCGGACCGCGCCGGGTCGCCCGCGGTCCCCGCTGGCCCGGCCTCGGCGATCCGCTCCGCCAGGGAGGACCGGCGCGCCGTCTCCAGCCAGCCCATGCCCGCCGACGGGCGCGACTCCCTGGTCCACTGGAAGAACGTCACCATGATCACCGCGAACATGATGGCCGCGCCGCCGATCCACATCACCGCGCCGCCCTCGTGCAGGTCGCTCACGGCGGACGGGCCCCATGAGCGCGGCTCGAGCGGCGCGAACGGGTCGGTCTGGTACGAGCCGAGCACTACCCCGGTGAACGCGTCCACCGGCATGGCGATGAACAGCAGGAACAGCCGGAGCGGATAAGACACCTTCCACCTGATGGGCTCCTTGCCGATCAGCGGAAGGAAGTACAGGTACCCGACGACGAGGTAGAGTACGTGCTCGGCCTGGTGGATCGCCTCATGCTCGCTGACCAGGTTCATGAAGCTGGTCAGGTGCGTGCCGACGACGGTGGCCGCGTAGGCGGCGACACCCAGGGCGGGCCAGGTCAGCCACCGCACCGGGCGCGACCTGATGAGCCTCTTGACCCCGGTGTGCAGCGGGTTCCTGCTCGCGTGCAGCAGCAGGGTCACCGGCTGCCCCGCGACGAGTAGCGGCGGCGCGACCATGAGCAGCATCAGGTGCTGGATCATGTGGTCCCAGAACAGCGTGTCGTCGTACGTGCCGATCCCGCTCTGCGTGGCCAGGTTAATGACGAGCAGGCCGAGCAGGAAGAGGATGGTACGGTGCAGCGGCCAAGGGCGCCGCGGGTGCCTGCGCCTGACCCGGGCGGCACCCCACAGGTACGCCGCCGCGAGGAGCACGGTAAACGCCGTGACGATCGGGGCGAATTGCCAGTTGGTAGCGGCTTCACCCCAGCTGAACGGCGGCAACATGGCGCCTCCTCCCTCAGCCAGAGACTACCCCTCTCCTACGCGCTGTCGTAATCGGCTCGCGCACGGCGGAGAGACCGGAGTCAGGTGGTGGAAGGCACCGGCCAGTTGCAGGTGATCTGCGGATTGACACCAAGGTAATTGAGCGGCCCGGTCACCATCGTCGCCGCGATGGTCGCCCCGGCGCTGCAGGTCGCCGGCACGTTGCCGAAGTAACCCCGCTGGCCGGCAGCGGCGGCCCCGATGATCAGCCAGACGAAGAGGATCATCGTTCTTCTGGACATGCCCCTCCGACTCCTCGCGGAATGACCACAACCTACCTAGCCTGGATAATAGCCGCCTGGCACGCACATCCGGCATATTGCACTTGTCGCCGCGCCGGGAAACGTGGCCTTGGCTAGGCCGGCCGCAGCATCTCAGCGGCCGCCAGCCGGGCGTTCGAGGCGGCGACCTGCTCGGGGTCGATCTCGAAGCCCACGTACGAGCAGCCGAGCGAGAGAGCCGCGAGTCCCGAGGTTCCGCTGCCGGAGAACGGGTCGAGGACTACGACGTCCGTGCCTCGCCGGCCTAGGGCGGAGACGCAGCGCCGCGGCAGCTCGAACGGGAAGCGCGAGTAGTGGGCCGGCCCGGTCATCCGCTCGTTCGAGAACTCCCAGACGCTCTTCACCGGCGGATTGGTCAGGAAGGCGTGCTTCTCCGTCCTCGCAAACAGGAAGACCGACTCATGAGCCCGGTGCGGCCGGCGGCAGCGCCCTTCGGGCAGGGGGTTCTTCTTCCGCCAGATAACCTCGCCGCGGAACAGCCAGCCATCGTCGCACATGCCGATGACCAGGCGATACGGCAGCGCGAGCAGGTTTCCGTAGCTCAGCCACGGCGCTTCGGCGCGCACATACGCCTTACGCCTTGCCCGCGGCTTGACGTAGGCCGAGTTATTGCCGTCAAGCCCGGTCCGGCCTGGCCCGAGTGAGCTGTAACCTCGGTCGTCCGGCCGCCAGTTCACCGGCGTGTTGTAGGCATCGCCGATGTTCAGCCAGACAATGCCGTCGCGCTTCACCTTGGGCATGAGCACCCGGAAAACCTCTACCAGGCGTCGCACGTACTCCCTCGGGTCCTCTTCGGCTCCCACGCCCGCGGACGTCCGCTGTCCCCAGTAAGGCGGCGAAGTGACGAGCACGTCGACACTTTCGTCAGGCAGGTCGGCGCCAAGCTCAGCGCAGTTCCCGTGGGCGACCCGGTTAATGAGATAGGGGCCAAGCTTGTTCGGATCCATCAGCCCTCCGCGGCCACGATAACCCGAGTAGTGCCTCACTCTAGTGAACTCTTTTCATCCTGCCTGTCGACCCGGAATTTGGCAGGCCGACAACATCGGGATGAATAGGGCCTAGGCCGATGCGAAGCGACCGCCGCCCGCGACAGCCCGCAGTGCACGGAAAGCGGTGCATGATCATGAATTCGCCGGGCGTCGATGGAAAGCCCGGGTCGCCCGCCCGGGATGTTCCGTTGATAAATGATCAAAAAAGGCGGAGGGCGTGGGATTCGAACCCACGAGCAGGGTCACCCCTACTAGCAATTTTCAAGACTGCCGCCATCGGCCACTAGGCGAGCCCTCCTGTGTAGGACAACCTTACGCGAGCGCGAGCGCCGTCGGCGCACGTGGAGGTAAACGGCGGAGCTGAGCCAGAACCGGGCAGGAGCGGACGCGAGGGCTGAGCGGAACCGGGCAGGAGCAGGCGGGTAAGGAAGCGGAACCGGGCAGGAGCAGGCGGGTAAGGACTGGCTGGCCTGGAGCGGCTAGGCCCGGAAGGCGAAGCCGTCGGCCACCAGGGCGGCGAGGCACAGGTAGGCGTCCGCGGTCTCGTCGTCGAGGTACTCAAGGTGTACCTCGGCGCCCTCCTCCAGGTACGGGTCGTACGGGACACGCACAACGGCCCGGCAGCGGGCGGCGAAGTGCTGTTCGAGGCGGTCGAGGTCGACCATGGACTTGCCCTTGCGGCGGACGGCGGACAGCACGACCACGGCGCTGCGGACCAGGACGCCGTGGCCGTGGGCGTCAAGCCAGTCGAGCGTCGCGCTGGCGCTGCGGGCGCCGTCGACGGACGGGGAGCTGACCAGGACGATCTGGTCGGCGAGCTCGAGGATGCCCGCCATGGCCGAATGCAGCAGCCCGGTACCGCAGTCGGTGATGCAGATCGAGTAGTAGTGCTCGAGGACACCGGCCACCGCGCGGTAGTCATCGGCGCTGAACGCCACGGATACCCCTGGGTCACGGTCGGACGCGAGGATCTCCAGCCCGCTCGGCGCCTGGGAGGTGAATGCGCGCACGTCGGCGTACCTGCCTACGATGGCGCGCCTGTTCAGCAGGTCGCGGATGGTCGCCGTGGTCTCGAGCTTGACCTTCTCAGAGAGGGTGCCCCGGTCCGGGTTGCCGTCTACCGCGATGACCCGGTCGCCGCGCAGCGAGGCCAGGGTCGCGCCGAGGCCAACCGTGACCGTGGTCTTCCCGACACCGCCCTTGAGGCTCAGCACGGCGATCCGGTGGTGACCGCTGGCCACCGGAGTCCTGATCCTGCTAACCAGCTCCCGGCGCCGTATGCTCGCGGACGACTCGCCGACGCGGACGGCCCCTCCGCTGAGGCGGTACACCGCCTGCCGCCAGCCACCGTCCGGCGGCGGCCGCTTCCCGGGCAGCAGCAGGTCGGACGTGAGCTCCCCCGAGGTGAGCCGCTGCGTGAGTTCCTCTGCCGGGGTGACGGCGGCCGGCGGAGGCGCGGCGGCCGGCGGAGGCGCGGCGGCCGGCCAAGGCGCGGCGGCCGGCGGAGCCGTGGCGCCCCGCTCGGCTGTCGCGTGCGCGGGTAGCGATGGCGGCGTGGCCTGTTCTTCACCGGCCGCCTCGTGATCCACGGCGGCGCGCACCTGTGACCACGGCACCGACGGGCCGTGCAGCGGCGGCGCGGCGGCGGGCGTGCGCGGCGGCGCGTACGGGTCGGCCGACCAGACCTGCTTTGGTGCCTCGCCTGCCTGCGGCGGCGGTGCGGGATGCGGTAGCGGGGCGGGCCGGGGCGACTGGACGTGTTGCGGTGACGGGAACGGCTCGAAGGCCGGCCGCGTAAGGGGCCCAGGAGGGAGCGGCCAGGACTGCGCACCCGGTCCGTCCGCCAGCCCAGGCGGTTCCGCTACCCCGTACGGTTCCGCTACCCCGTACGGTTCCGGCGCCACCAGCGGCTCCCGCGGCTCGGGCGGGGAGGCGGGCGGCGCGGCGCCGGCTGCGTGCTCGCCCGCCAAGGCCGGCATCTCCGGGTAGCCGGGGTCAGGGAACGCCTGCGAATCCGGCAGTTGCTCCATGACCGGGAGGTCCGGCAACGCGTCGTCATGCCCTCCCGGGGTAACGGGCGCGAACGGATAGAGCTCTGTGGTCAGCACTCCCTCGGACTTCGCCGGATGGTCCTGGTCGTTCGCTGTCATGGGCCGCCCCCACTAGCCAGCTGTCGTCTCTTGCCGTCCTCATGACGGCATGCCACCGCGGTCATGCCCGCGGTCTACCGCGATATCGTCAGCTCATCGCAAAATTCACCCCGACCCGGTGACCAGACAAGACCCTGTCAGTGGACTTCCCGCGCGAGGAGGCACCTATGCACGCAGTCGTCATCACCGAGCCAGGCGGACCAGAAGTCCTCCGGTGGACCGAGGTACCCGATCCGGTGCCCGGACCAGGCGAGGTAGTCATCGACGTGGCCGCGTCCGCAGTCAACCGGGCCGACATGATGCAGCGCCAGGGCGCCTACCCGCCGCCCGCCGGAGCGCCTCCGTACCCGGGCCTTGAGTGCTCGGGTACCATCGCGGCCCTGGGCGACGGCGTAACCGGCTGGCGGCGAAATGACCAGGTGTGCGCGCTGCTGGCGGGCGGGGGCTACGCCGAGAAGGTCGCCGTCCCGGCCGGCCAGCTGCTGCCGCTTCCGCAGGCCACCAGGCTCGTCAAGGCCGCCGCACTGCCAGAGACCATCTGCACGGTGTACTCCAACGTGTTCCAGATCGCCCGGCTGGCGAAGGGCGAGACGCTGCTGATCCACGGCGGCGGCAGCGGCATCGGCACCACGGCGATTCAGCTCGCCAAGCACTTCGGCGCCACCGTAGCGGTAACCGCGGGGACACGGGAGAAGCTGGACGCGTGCGCGAAACTCGGCGCGGACATCATGATCAACTACCGCGAGGACGACTTCGTGGAAAGGCTCAGGGAAGCCACCGGCGGCCACGGAGCGGACGTGATCCTTGACATCATCGGCGCCGGCTACCTGAGCAAGAACATCGCCGCGCTCGCGCCGGACGGACGGATCGCCAACATCGGGATGCAGCAGGGCCGCAAGGCCGAGCTCGACCTGAGCGCGCTGATGGCCAAGCGCGGCACGATTACCTCCACCACCCTCCGCGCGCGCCCCGCGGAGCAGAAGGCGGCCATCGTCGCCGCGGTAGCGGCGAACGTCTGGCCGCTGGTGGACAAGGGCATAATCCGCCCGGTCATCCACTGTGAGCTGCCCATGTCCCAGGCCGAGGAAGCGCACCGGATCATGACCGCGTCCAGTCATACCGGGAAGATCCTCTTGCGCACCGACTAACTTGGCGGACCCGATAGCGTGGAAGCCATGAGCGACGAAATCAGCCCACAAGACCATGGCAGGCCCCAGGTCGTCGTCGTCGGGCCGGACGGCATGGCCCTCGGGTCCGCCCAGGATGAAGTTGGGGACGGGCCAGCGGAGCGCTCGGTCACCGAGATGGTCGAGCAGCCGGCCAAGGTCATGCGGATCGGCTCGATGATCCGCCAGCTGCTCGAGGAGGTGAAGTCCGCGCCGCTCGACGAGCAAAGCCGCGCGCGCCTCAAGGCGATTCACCAGAACTCCATTAAGGAGCTCGAGGACGGGCTCGCCCCCGAGCTTGTCGATGAACTCGAGCGGTTGTCGCTTCCGTTCGCAGACGAGACGCCGAGCGAAGCGGAACTGCGCGTCGCACAGGCCCAGCTGGTCGGCTGGCTGGAAGGACTCTTCCACGGCATCCAGACCACGCTGTTCGCACAGCAGATGGCGGCACGGGCGCAGCTCGAGCAGATGCGCCGCGCGCTGCCGCCCGGGCTCATGCCCGCCCAGGAGGAACAGCTGCCGCGCAGCGGCTCCGGCCCCTACCTTTGACTGTCTGACCGGTTCCTTAGGAACCCCGCTAGCACCGGCTCCTAAGGTCGGCCGTACCGCAGGCGCGCGAGCCATGCTGCCGCGTCGGCGAACTCCGGGTCAGACGTGCCCGGGCGGACGTGAGTCCGCCCGCCGTCGCTGCGCGGGTAGCTACCGAGGAACCGGACCTCGGCACACACCCGCCGTACGCCCATCATCGCCTCGCCGACGCGCGCGTCGTCGATGTGTCCCTCGCAGTCAATGAAGAAGAAGTAGCTGCCGAGACCGTCCCCGGTCGGCCGGGACTGGATCGTTGACAAGTTGATGCCGCGGACCGCGAACTCGGTCAGGATCTCCATCAGCGCGCCGGCGTGGTCGTGGGCGAGGAACGCGGCGAGCGAGGTCCGGTCCGCCCCCGTCGGCGCGGGCAGCGAGCCAGGCGGCGCCGCCTCGACGAAGCGGGTCATCGCGTTCGACCGGTCGTGCACGTCGGAGACGAGCACCGCGAGGCCGTAGCGGTCCGCTGCCGCCGACGACGCCAGGGCGGCGTCCAGGCCTCCCTCGCTGACCTGGCGGGCGGCCTCGGCGTTGGACGAGCACGGCATCCACTTGCTGCCGGGCAGGCTGGCTGCCAGCCACCGTCGGCACTGTCCCTCCGCCTGCGGATGGCCACCCACGGTCTTCACGTCGGCGAGGGTGGTACCGTCCCGCGCGAGCAGGGCGAACTCGATGGGGAGCCGGGTCTCCGCCCGGATGAGCAGGTCCCCGTTACCTGCCAGGTCATCGACCGTCGCGGTGACGATGCCCTCGACGGACGACTCGATCGGGACCACCGCCCGGTCGGCCGTGCCGTCGCGCACTGCCGCCAGGGTCACACCGATCGACGAGCACGGCACCAGCTGGACGTCGCCGTCGGCCCGCGACCGGGCAAGCGCCGCGACGGCGGTCTCAGTAAACGTCCCCTCGGGGCCAAGGTAGGCATAGCGCATAGACCCATCATGCCGCCTTCGGGGGGTACGCCGGGACATCCCCGGCAGACAGCGCGCCCGATACGATGGCGGAGCCATCGGGCGCGCACCGGGGGTTACGGGGGGTCGTCCCCCCGGAAGACAGCAGCGCGCCCGATACGATGGCGGAGCCATCGGGCGCGCACCGGGG
>Ga0070714_100002341_pt1 | contig 13935 bp, 19 predicted proteins | sample LARL83metaG_FD_65450 | JGI IMG/M metagenome (GOLD analysis project Ga0070714, IMG submission 65450) | Corn, switchgrass and miscanthus rhizosphere microbial communities from Kellogg Biological Station, Michigan, USA - LAR L8-3 metaG | ecosystem: Host-associated > Plants > Roots > Rhizosphere ...
TTCGGCTTCAAGCGCATGCGCGCGCCGTACATCCTCGAGTCAGCGGTCTCGCTCCTCTTTCGCAACGCGACGACGAACAGCTTCATCAGCATCGACAAGAAGGGGAACATCACCGCGACCGAGGGTGGCGACCACGGCTTCATGCACGTCGGCAGCGACTTCATCGGCTTGCAGACGGGCGACAATTCGACGCTCGTGCAGCTCGATCCGACGAAGAAGCAGGTGCTTCTCCAAGCCGACACGATGCAATTCATCATGGACGCGGCGAAGGCGCAGCTCATGACCAAGGGCTCGCTCGCGATCGCGACCGGCGGCGCCGCGGCCAGCGGTCACGCGGTGACCGTCGAGCAAGTTGTCGCATTGATCGCGGGATGTTTGACGGCGGTTGGTGCGTTGATCACACCGACACCGCTCACGCCCGCTCAAGTGGTGACCGGAATGCAAACGGGTATTCCGGCAGCAGCCATTTTCGCCATTACGCCGTTTCAGTCGTATATCACCACGGCGTTGCAGAAGCCGCCGGATGATAGCGGGACGACGCCTGGCATCGGGCGCGCGGCGTTCAAGATCTAGAACGGCATCGGTTCGAAAAGTCGGCGTAGCTCCGACGAAGAGCATCCGAGCCACGCTGCACATTCCTTCGTATGCTGCACGCTCTCGAGGATGTCATCCCACGCACGATGCGCTTCGGCTTTGTACTGCACCGTCATGCCAGCGCTCCGGCAAAAGAGCTTGAGTGCAGAGATGTCGTAAAGACGATGCGAGAACTTCTTCGCGAAATCCGGAACGTCGACTCGAAGGAATCCTCGGTCGAAGTGCACGGAGCTGCCGGCGAGCACGGGGAGCTTGTCGCTCGTCATCTCCGCATTTGGATTTTCGTCGTCGATCCAGTCGTTCTTGTACGGCTCGAGTGCCTTGTTGAGCAGAATCGTCATATCGTGCTCGCGCTGACTGCTGTTCGGCGCATCGCATAGCTTGCTCTTGATGCACTCGAGGAGAAGACCGTTTTTGTGATGCATGTCGATGATGCGATCGGAGACGTCGCTCCAATCTTTGAAGCTGAAAACCCAACTTCCGAGCTTGGTCAAATCGAAAGGTCGATTGAACGGTGCGCGCGCGAGCGCTATTTCGAGAATGCGATCCTCGTTCGGGTCCAGGCCAGTCGTTTCGAGATCGATCCAGTAGAGCGCCTTCGGGTTCATGCTTCTCTTATGCCGTGATACCCTCCTGTCATGGGTTCACCGCCGCCCGTCGACCAACCGCCGCCGCAAACGAGCACGACGAGCGATCCTTTGGCCGCCGGTCCGCCCGTCGCGAGCCTTTGCGGCTTCACGGTGCCGACGCTGCCGAATTTCTCGCCGGGCTTCAGCTTGCCGAGCGATGCGCTGAGTCTTCCGCCGTCGCTTCCCTTGCCGAAGCTGCCTCTCAGCATCGATTGCAGCGCGAACAACCCTCAAGACGTCTCGAGCGGTCTCGATTACGGTGGCGGACGCGTGAGCAACGCCGATCCGTCTCCCGATCTCAACGATGATTCGCCATGAAAAAGAAGCTCAAGAAACAGCGCAAGCTGATGATGAAGTACCTGAAGCTCCGTTTGAAACTGAACGACATGCACGGCGTGATGGATGCCGCGGCGGACATCCGTGAGATCGACGCGAAGCTCTCGATGGTGAAGCGATGACGCAGACCGGCTGGGGTGCGGGCGAATGGGGCACAACTCCGTGGGGCGGCAACCAACTCGGCCCGCTCGCGCTCGAGGACGCGCAGGCGACTTCGGAGAATGTGATCCAGCTCGAGTTCTCACGCCCGGTCTACTTCACGGGCTTGCTCGATCCGAACGACGCCTCGCAACCTGATTTCTACACCGTGACGCCGGTCGCCGGCACAACTGGCCTCGACGGAAGCAGTGCGCGAGCGGTGACGGTCGTCCAGGTCGATTTGGTTTCCGCGCCGGGATTCGCAAGCGGTCAGATCCTCGCGCTCACGCTCGATCGTCCGATGACCGCGTTCTCGGCGCAGTACCTCATCACGTGCAGCACCTCGATCAAGAGCGCGGACAAATCCGTTTCACTCGGCGCGAACACCTTTACCTTCTTCGGCGTCTATCGCGAGATCTTGCCGCCGCGCGTCGATCAACCGATCCCGTCTCCGGATTTCGCCAATCCGCAGTCGCTCGCGAGCGCGCTCGGTTCCTCGGCGTCGTTTCCGTTCGACCCGGTCATCCTCGGCGTCTTTCCGACCGACGATTCTTTCGACTACGCGATCGACGAAGGCTTGCCGAGCTTCTACAAGCGCGTGTGGCGCCGGCTCTTCACCAAGCCGGGTGCTTTCCTTCACCTCGGCAAGCGCTACGGCGTCGGTGTGCAGACGTACGGCAAGAAGCTTGGCAAAGCGCAGGTGCGAAATCAGCTCGTCGCCGAAGTCGAGTCGCAGATCTCACAAGAGCCCGAAGTCGCCAAGGTGCAGGCGGCGGTCCAAAGCTCGACGAGCGTGCCCGGTCTCTATCGCCTGATCCTCGTCATCAAGCTCACGAACGGCCAGACGAAGACGTATCCGTTTCCGATCCCGACGAGCTAGGAATCGAAAAGCGCTTTTCGATTCAGGCTTGCCCGATCGGCATCTTCTGACCGAAGACGTTTTCCCAGCCGTTGCGATACGCGGGCGTCGCGACTTGTGCCGGACCGTTGGCTTCCTCGCGCACGGCGGAGGCGATCTTCTTGAACGCGTCGCCGATGACGCAACCATCGTCGTGCGCCTTGGCTTCGCGCTCGGCCAATTGCGCCACTTGCTCGAGAACCTTTTTCCGTTCGTCGCTCATGGATCCTATTATGCCGCGAAGAGACTGTAAGAGGCACGCGAGCGGTGATAGCTTTCTGAGAGCATGGATCTTCCGACGAGGCTCGATCTCTACGCGCTCGGCCGAAACTACATGGTCACGCGCGCTAAGCGCATCGATCCCAAGAAGGTCGACGTGCTCGGCACGGACGCGAACATCTTCGTCGGCTCACAATCCGTCGTCGCCGCTAAGCTGATCGATCAGCTCGCGCAAGGCATCAACTCGCTTCTGCTCGACGGCGCGCAGGATGACGATCTCGATCGCTACGCACTCGATCGCTACGATCTCTTGCGCAAGGGCGCGTCTCCCGCCGTCGGTTCCGTCCGCTTCTTCCGTTCCTCGAGCGCGCTCGGTGCCGGTTCGATTCCAATCGGCACGCGTCTCAACACCTCCGGCAACGTCGAATTCATCACGACGAGCGTGGCCAACTTCGGTCTGACCGATCTTCAATCCACGTGCGACGTGCGCGCGGTGCAAGCCGGCAAGGCGACCGAAGTCGGCGCGAACACCATCCGCAAGATCGAGCAGTCGCAGCTTCTTTGGGATCAATCGATCCAGGTCACGAACGACGAGACGACGGCCGGTGGCGAAGATCGCGAGGACGACGACACGTTCAAGAAGCGCATCCGGAACTTCTGGAACACCGCGCGCCGCGGCATCCTCGCGGCCATCGAGTTCGGTGCACTCACGGTGCCCGGCGTCGTCTCCGCTCAAGCCGTCGAGGCGATCACCAACGGCACGCAGCCGGCGCGCGTCGTCAATCTCTACATCGCCGACTCGAGCGGCGTCGCATCGAACGCTCTCACCGCGCAGGTTCAGGTCGCTCTTCTCGACTATCGCGCGGGAGGCATCGCGGTCATCATCTTCAACTCGATCCCGCTCATCGCGAGCGTCTCGCTTGCGCTTCAATTCCAAGCCGGCGTCGACACGCAGACGCTCAGCGACAACATCCGCGCCGCGGTCGTCGAGTTCGTGAACAGCTTGCCGGTGAACGGTCCGCTCTACGTCGCCGACATCTTCAGCGTGCTCCGCCGCTTCGTGCCCGATGGCTTGATCCAAAATCAAAGCAGCATCGTCACGCCCGTCGGCGATCTCATTCCGCCCGTCGGTCAGACCATCCGCACGACGCTCGCAAACGTTCTGGTCAATGGGCAATGAGCGATCCGAGCGCCAAGAGCGGACCGCTCACGCAAGACGACTTGCAGGCGACATGGGAAAGCGCCGTCGATGCCGGCTATTCGCAGCCGTTCATCGAAGCCGGCGAAGGGCTTGGCTTCGAGGCGTACACACAAGCCTTCGCCCAGTTCGCGCGCGTGAGCGAAGCGATCGACGTGAGCATTCAATCAATGTTCGTCCGACCCTGGTCCGGACAGAGCAATCCTTCGGCCTCCGGCGGCGCCTACGCAACGGTGACGCTGAGCTTCACGCGCACCGCGTACCTCGAGCGACCGCTGCGCCTCGCGGCTGGTCTCATCTTCGTCGAAGAACACGAGAACGATTGGAGCGACACGGGCTCAGTCGACGTCGAGACCGGCCGGCGCTACGTGCTGACTCAAGACATCGTTTTCTTGCCCGGTGAGAGCGGACCGCTCACCGCAATCGCGCAAGCCGAAGAGATCGGCTACGGCTACAACAATCCGCAGCCGAATTCGATCGACACGATCACGCAGCACGGCAGCGGCTTCAATAACGCGCTTGCGACCGTTCAAGTTTCCTCGAGCGCTAATCCGCCTCCGCCGGCCACGCAGGTGCTCCTCGTCTCCGAAAACGAACCGGATATGTTCATTCCGGATCACGTCGGTCAGTACGTTCTCTTCACCGCTGGAAATAATAACGGCCAATTCGGGCGCGTGCTTTCGTTCATCGCGCCGAATCCTCCGCTCGCGGGAAGCTCGATCACTCTCGAGCTTCTTTGCTCGACGCTCAGCGGCACGGTGACGGGAACTTTCCAAGCCGGCGAGCAGATCATCATCAAGAGCGGCGCGACGGTCGTCGGCTACGGCATCTTCGTCGTCGCGCGCGTGGACGGAAACAGCAAGACGCGCATGGCCTTCGTGCTCACGCAAGGCACCTTCGCGAACGGCGACACGCTTAGCGGCGTTCTCTCGACGGCGACAGCGACGATCGATCAGACGCTCTACTCTCCGCAGTTCGTGAGCGAGGCGCCGAGCGGCGGCACGGGCGGCGCGACGTGGCGCGTGCTCGACTGGGTGATCGACTTCGGCATCAGCATCACGCACGCAGCCTCGCCCACGGGCGGACGCGCAGCCATGCTCGACGAGCTTGGCGCGGAGAAGAACATTCCTCGAGCGCCAGGCGAGACTGACGATGCGTATTGGCGACGGCAAGCGAAGATCGCCGACACGGTCTCGCCCTACGCGATCATGCGCACGCTCAATCGCACGCTCGGAACGACGCCTTGGTCTTATCGCGAAGTCGGCATGGTCAACCAAGCGCCGATCAGCGACTTGCCCGGCGTCTACTTCGATCGCGTGAACGACGAGAACGGCGACTTCTTCGACGATGATGTGCTCGTCTTCACGGGCACGGTGACGACCGGCAGCTTCATCAATCCCGTCGCGCTCTATCAAGAGCCCGTCGAATTTCAGGACGTGAACGGGCTCATCAAGGCGCGCGGCTGGCTCGGTCGCATCGATGGCGGCACGACGCTCACGATGATTCGTCGCGATGGTCAGGGCTCGCTCGCATTTCCGGCGACGTTCGCGAGCGGTGACAAAGTCGTCGGCAAGAATTCCGGCGCGGTCTTCACGATCGTCAGCATCACCGTCGCGAAGTCTCCGGTGTTGCCCTACCGCTACAACCTCGACTACCTCGACTTTCGCGCGATGTTCATCGTCGGTTTGCCGCGCATGAACACGGGCGAGTTTGGCATCGCCTTCGATGCTGGAAAATACGACGCGTTCGACGCGCAGCCGTTCAACAATTTCTTCGACGGTTTCCCGTGCGGCACCGCTACGCTTTTGAAGCAGGTCTGGCAGAATGTGGATCGCATTCGCGCGGGCGGAGTGACCTGGTATCTAGAGATTGACGATTCGCTGTCCAAAGGCGGCGGAATTCACTGAAAGGAAAGAGGCTATGCCGAGCGGCGGACGCAGAATGGTTTTCAACACGCAAGAGCGTGTGGTCTCGACGGATCAGAATCGTCAGCAAGCCTTCATCGGCAAGGATCGCGCGGAGCTTTGGCGCTACCTGATCGACGTGAGCGCCGGCACCGACGATCTCGACGCCGCAGCGCTCGATACCGAGTATTCGACGCAAGAGAACCCGCTTCGCGCGGAGATCTTGAACGGCGTGCTCGTCCAGCCGCAATCCGGCACCTTGAATCTGCTCGTCACGCCGGGTGCGGCCTTCGTGCTCGATCCGGATGCCTCGCCCTCGAGCGACGACAGCCCGTACAAGTTCATTCGCACCGCGGGCGTCTCGACGCTCGGTGCGCTCGCGCTCACGGGCAACGCCTCCGGCTTCACGCGCATCGACGTCGTCGAGTGTCAGCGCGTGGAAAACACCGTCGAGACCGACAACCGCGACATCTTCAATCCCGTGACACAACTCTTCACGGCGACGACCGTGACCAAGGGCTTGCAGAGCGAGTTCACCTATCGCGTGCGCGCAGGCACGCCCAACGCGGGCTTTCCCGGCACGGCGCAAGGCTGGCTTCCGATCGCCGTCATCAGCGTGCCCAACGGCGCGACGTCGTGCGATCAGTGCACCTTCTGGGACGTGCGACCGCTCGTCTCCGATCGCGCGGTCGCGCCGTTCAACGTCTCTCGAGATCTGTCCCGCAAAGGCGCCTCGATGGGCATGGTGGATTTCACGGCTGGCCAGGCTCAGCTCTCCGGCGTCTTCGAACGCGTCGCCGGTTCGCGTCGCCTCGGTGGCCGGATGCGTCCGGGCTCGACGATCACGGACGCGCAGTTCGTCGACCTGGTCAACGCGGCGAACATCGCGAACGGTCAGATGCCAGCGAACAACAGCTACTACTACGTGTGGCTTCTCACGCCGTTCTCTCTTCCGCGGTGGGCTCGCTACACCGACGGTCCTTCGGGACGCGTTCCGCGCTCGCCGCGCGGCATTCCCGTGGTCAGCAACGTCGCGCCGGACAAGAACGGCAATCCGATCGCCGCGGTCGCGCTGCCGAGCGCGCTCGGTCTCGGCGGCACGACGTCATCGGCGGCGTTCGTCTGCTGCGGTCGCACCGACGGCTCTGGTACTCCGCGGCCGATGCTCGTCGATGGATCGGTTCAATGGGCATCGAACAATGGCGACGCGCCGCAGATCAATAACTCGGCGTTCACCGCGACGTCGTTCACATGGAGTCTGGCAGACAACACGCACTTCCCGGCCAACGCGCGAGCGATTCTCGCGCGCATCCAACTCTGGCCCGCCGTGGCCACACTCGAGGTGCTCAACCTCGCGAACATGATGTTGATCGTCAACAATGCGGCCGGTCGCGAAGTCGCTCGCATTCCGGTCGCCGACGTCGTTGCGTGGAACTTCAGCGGTACCGAGAAAGATCCTTCGCTCGGTTTCGCTCTACGCATTCCCATTCCGAATGCGTACACGACCGTGACACCGGCGAGTTACAACGTGACGCTCACCTGGACGGCGCAGATCGGTTCGTACGTCATCTTCAACAACGCGATGCTCTTCATCTTCGGATGGGACATCGAGTGAGCTACTGAACGGCTTTGGTGCACACGCCGCTCTGGCAGGTCAGCCCGCCAGTGCAGACGTTCGTTGTGCTCGTGCCGTCGTGGAAGAAGAGCTGAGCGGTCGTGCTGTCTTGGCAGCATGCCCATCCGTACGGCGCCGGCTCGCTGTCGACGATCTTGCCGCATGAATCGGTCGGATCCTCGTGCGTCGTACAGAAGTCGTTCGCGCTGCACGTCGTGATCTCGTTGTCCGTGCTCTGGACGTTCGCGCTGCAAGCGCTCGTCAAAATCAAACCCGCAATCAGAATCGCTTTCATCGTTGGTTACCTCTTTCACCGTGAAGCTAGTCACGTTGCTAGTTTCCGTCAAGGCTCAGATAAAAAAAGCCCCTGCAAGGGAAGATGGAACCTTGCAGGGGCGCGGGGACCGGCGGATTGTTCTTTGTGGGAAGGACGGTTCCGCCGTCCCAACTCTTATAGCGTGCATCGGATCGAAAAGCGCTTTTCGATTCCTACTCCTTGTAGCTCGCGACAGACGAGCCGTCTCGAGCAGTCGCGGCGTTGGAGCCCCGCGCTGCTCTTTTCCACCGCGCCGACGCCCGCATCTTTCGGCGCGAGTCGCGGCGTTGGAGCCCCGCGCTGCTCTTTTCCACATACGCGTAGCGCTGGCGGGCGAAGGCCAGACCTGGGTCGCGGCGTTGGAGCCCCGGCGCTGCTCTTTTCCACTTCTGAAAGATCCCCTCCGCATGTGAGCGCGAGCCGTCGCGGCGTTGGAGCCCCGCGCTGCTCTTTTCCACGCGGGAGTCATCGGGAACGGATGGGCACCTGAGAACCTGGGGGTCGCGGCGTTGGAGCCCCGCGCTGCTCTTTTCCACGTTCCTGCTCTTGGGGCTTGAGATCGCGGTGGCATCGGGTCGCGGCGTTGGAGCCCCGCGCTGCTCTTTTCCACGAGCGCGGCTCCGACAAGGAGCTCACCGCGCTTCGGTCGTCGCGGCGTTGGAGCCCCGCGCTGCTCTTTTCCACGTGACCGTGCAGCACACCGACGGAACGAACGTCGTTCGTCGCGGCGTTGGAGCCCCGCGCTGCTCTTTTCCACCTGTACCGCACTCTGAGAGACGAGGTGACGAATGGCCCGTGTCGCGGCGTTGGAGCCCCGCGCTGCTCTTTTCCACGCGGCGACATCGGCGCGCGTCTGCCGCGTCTGCGGCAAGTCGCGGCGTTGGAGCCCCGCGCTGCTCTTTTCCACCAACAATACCGGCGGTGGCGCGCTCTGGCTTGGGCCGTCGCGGCGTTGGAGCCCCGCGCTGCTCTTTTCCACCGTCTCCGGCGGGCTCGCGGCGATCGGGGCGGCCATCGGTCGCGGCGTTGGAGCCCCGCGCTGCTCTTTTCCACCACTCTCGCCAGAGCATAATCATTCCGAGGCATTCGCGGCCTCTTTGCGAGCGGTCATGGTTTCCGTCTTCTTTTTCTTCCTCGCTGCCCACGCGTTGGACGTCTTCTCCTTTCGTTCCGCGAACATCTCACCGCGAGCACCTCCCACCAAATACGCGGCGCACGCGCGCTCGCACCACTCCGGTTCGTGGTCCCAGTACGCGACGATCGCGTCGTCGCCGAGCGCGTTCTTGATCGCGCCGCGGAGTTGGTCGGGCGCCGCGGTGAAACGCACGTCCGACTCGTCGCCCCATCTCGCCTCGCGCGAGAGATCGTGATCGCTCACGAGCGCGTGGCGGTACGTGCGTGCGATCCAGCACGCGTGCAGGCGGTACCACTCGCGTCGCTCGCGCAGCGCCTCGTCTCGCGCGTTCTTCTCGTAGTCGTAGAGGTGGAGATCGCGCTCGACGAATTTATGGAGAGCCTCGTACGCCGGGCCTTCGGCGATGCCCTCGATGCGGCACCGGCGCGCGAGCTCGTGCACGCGGGCGATCGACCGCCATAGGTGCATCGTGTTTGCGGCTTCGACGAGCCAGCGCGGAGCATTCGCGTTGCGCTTGATGCGGTGGATAATTTCTTTTTGCTCCTCGTTCCAGACCATGTCCCGCACGGCGCGAATGCCGTCCGGTTTGCGGATGCCCTTGGCGATCGACGCTGGGCAGACGATGTCACCGCGCCGTCCGAAGGTGTCGACGTACGAGGCAACGCGGATCGACTCGTTGGCGAGCACGTCCCATGACCACGAGAGGGCGATGGCCCCATCGCGCGAGGTGTCGAGATCGCGCGCCCGCGGCGCCGGATCGTCGACCGTGATTTCGACGCTCCACGTCTCGCGGTACTCGGGATTGTCTCGCAGCGAGCGCGGCTCACACGAGACGCGGACCCACTTCCACGTCGCGGCGTTGGGTATCTCCCGGTGCATCTTGATCGGCACGCGCGCCCAGACGGGAGCGCGACCCTCGGAGCCGACTCGGATCCAGAGCGTCGCGTACGGACCGTCACGGCGCTCGACGCGCACGCGCGTGTCCGCGCCTCGCATCGCGTCCGCCGTCGTGAGTGGACGACTCGCTTGGAGCTGCATCCCGATCTGACCCTGCATCGGCTCGCGCCAGCGAAGGAAGCGCGGATTGCTCGGCGTGAGACCGTCCTCGTCGTAGAGCGGAGCCGCGCGCGCCTGCTGCATCGCCGACTCCACGTCGAGGTACGAGCCCCAGTAGCAGCGCGTAAGGGCGCGAGCGCCGAGCTGTAGCTCGTGGTGGAGCGCGTTGATCGCCTGCGCCTCGTCGCGGCGCGCCTCGAGCACCTCGCGACGTAGCGTGTAGAGCGCGCGCTTGGCCGCTTTCCGGTCGCTCTTGGTCGCCTGCTTGAGGAGCGCCTCGGCGTCGCGGATCTCCGGCGTGTCGTAGAGCGCGCGCATCGCTTCGCGGCGCCCACGCTCGTATTGGATCAGTTCGTTGCGATAGTCGTGCGCGGCGCGGAGTTGCGCGACGACGAGATCACGGTCGAGCGGCATGCGGGCGCCGAAGCGGTAGACCTTGAGGCTCATCGTCAGTACACCATCAGGTAGTGAACGCGTTCATCCGGCGAGGCGTCGCACGGTGACGGGTTCGGTTGGCCGCTGCTGAATTTGTCGCTCGAGAGATGCCATCGGTGCTCGGTGCCCGTCGGGTTTCCCGTGTTCACCTCGCGCTGCACTTCCTCGATCGGCATGTCCTTCGGCGCGCACACTGAACAGTGGATGATCCCGTTCGCGTACACGACGACTCGTTGCGTTTTCATGATCCTCTCCGCTCGTAATACCGGACCTTGGTGCGCCACTTCGAGACGAGGCGCTTTGCGTGCTTCTCTTTGCTCTCCCAACGGGCGAGCATCTCGCGCGCGTGATTTGCACGTTTGTCTATGAGATGCGAGCGCGCAGCCGCACGATGTTCGGCGATTTGTTGCTCGGTCTCCGGCGGTAGTGATTCAAAGCGCAGTTCTGAGTCAGCGCGCAGGCGTTCACCGATCTTCGCTGTCTTCATTGCTTCGATGATGCGTTCATCGACGGCATAGGCGCGCTTCGAGTAGTGCAGGATGTCTGTATCGAGAAGCGTGGCAGTGTTCAGATCGAGACCGAACGCTTCGCGCGCGCAGGAGATGATGCGACGCATGAACAACTCGCCGTGATATTCGTATGGCGGGCATGCGCAGTGCACAAGCTCGTGCAACACGAGTTCGATGATTCGATCAAGCTCATTATCCCCAAGATTGAGTGAGATGATCTTTCGTTGAATCTTCGCATGTCCGCTCACGCGGCCGAGTCTCGCAGCGCGGATCCGCATCTCTGGTACCGCATCTTCACCGCGCATCGCGTCGAGCTTCCAGAGGCGTGCGGCAAGCTTCTTCAAGTCGATGCCGCAGTAGATGCCTTGTCGTACGAGATGCGGGTAGTAACCAATCAGATCGCTCACTGCCCGAATCCCTTCATGTCCACGCCGTTGACTTCGACGTTGAGCCCATCGCGCACCATGCCGGCGACGATCGCTCGAGTGTTGCGCGAGCCTTCGCACGCGAGCATGTCGTGAAGCCACGTCTGCTCGCCGCGGATGTTTTCTTCGATCCACTGCTTCGCGCGCTCGGAAAGCGGATCGATCATGAACACACCTTGACCTTGGATGACGACGTCGAAGCTCATGCTGCTTTCCTTCGTTCGCGGCGGAACTTGTTCCGCATCGTGTGTAGAAGCTCAGCGCTCGCGCGCGGCCAGGGCTCGCGTACGCGCTGCTTCGGTTGCCCGACGTAGTGCCCGAAGATCTCGTAGAACAGATCCTCGTAGAGCGCGGAGTGCTGCGCATCGAGCGGTGCGAGCAAGCTGCCTTCGCTGAGCGCCGCCACGCACTCAGCCTTCGTCGCCGGTGACATGTCGTCGCCCGTCTTCGCGCGCTCGATCAGCTCGCGCACGTGCGCGCGGTAGAGCGCATCGCTGTACCGCAAGAGTTGACCGGGCTCGGCGTGTCCAAAGACGTCGTGAATGCAGGCGCGCGTTGCCTTGTCGCGCACGCGCTTCTCCGCCTTGGCGATCTCTTCCTCGGCGATCTTCATGAAGTCGAACGTCCTCGAGATCGTGTTCGGAAGGTTCAGAGCTTTCAGGATGCCGATCATGACGTCACCTTCGGAGCCTTCGCGGCAATCTGACAAGCCATGCACTTGTCCGGGTTCGCAACAACCGTGTGAATCGGACACGCAGGAACCTCTCGCACGTCACGCACCGTCACGAACGTCACGAGGCCCCCAAACGCGTCCACCTTCGTTGTCTTCGTTTTCATCTCGCACCGTCCTTTCACACCCATCACTTCTCAACCGTCCTTCCCACGCCACACAACCTAGCTTCGCTGCTAGCTTCCGTCAAGGGTCAAAGGCTCGTACGGAGCCCGGTCGTCTTCTCGAAGATCTCGCGAAGCTGGTCGCAGTAGATGCCTTCGTATTCCTTGACGAGCGTGATGCTGAATTTCGGCGCTCTTCCGAGCTTGACGAATTTCAAGCGGTAGGTGTCGCTCGCGTCGAGCGTGATCACGACGGTGTTGATGCCGTCTTTGGCGAAGTTCGCCGGCAGCTTGAAAGACAGGTTGTCTTCCGCGCCGAGCAGGTTCTTCGCACCGGTCATCGCAATGAACCGGTTGCCGCCAAGTTGTTCCAGAATCGTCTTCGCGACCGTCAGCTCCGTCATCTTCTCATCCGTCCTTCCCACACCAAGAACCTAGCAACGCTGCTAGCTTCTGTCAACCGTTCACCACCGAAGGTCTTCGGGTAGCTTCTGGTAGGAGATGTCGCAGCAGCGCTCGCAGATCGTGGCGCGTTCGATCTCACCATCGGCCCGAAGCTTCATCGCGACGGCCTTGTTGCAGGCGTAGGCGGCGAGAGATTCGACGATGCTGATATACCCCTTTCGCCAGCCGCCAATCAGCTCCAACGCGTCTTTGCGACGCGGACGATGGTAGCGTCCCCAAAACTTCATCAGCTCGTCAGCGGGCATCGCGTCCAGGTTCGGGATGGTCATCGTGTAGCTTCTTTGGTGATTCGGAGCACGTAGTAGTTCACTGCGCCGTAGCCCGTCTTGTCGGTGCGTTCGGTGAATTTCACGCGAGCCGCGTAGAGCGTCTTGTAGGCTTCGTCGTTGAGATCCGATGACGCGACGTCGTAACCCGCCGCAGTCAGCTCCACGGCGCGCTCCAGGCTCAACTTGGGCTCCAGCTCTTCGACAAGGCCCCATCGCGGCGCGCAGAGCCCGCAGTTGTCGATGTAGGGGTTCGTGTGAGCCTCGCCGGGGCACGGGATCAACCGACCGGTCTTCGCACGCGCAAACAACGGTGGATTCTTCACTCGCTTGGCCATCTTCTCAACCGTCCTTCCCACGCCACACAACCTAGCTTCGCTGCTAGCTTCCGTCAAGGACTACACGTTGCAGGTAGCAACCACGGCGCCCGGATTGTGCTCTTGGAGCGAGCGCTGCAAATCGTCGCAGCGCTGATTGCCCTTGGCTAGCCCCGGCTACCGCGCGCATTACTTCCCCCGGAGCGCGGCGCGGCCGGCGTCAGTGATGGTGAGTTGCAGTCTACGACCGCCATCGACGCGCTCCTCAGCGAGAAATCCAGCGTCAACAAGATCGAACATTACATCTGAGACCCACGAAGGATGACCCCACGTGTGCTGACCCTTGTAGGTAGACTCAATGTGAGTCAGCGCCCGACGCTGCGCCTCCGTCAGCTTCGGCGCGCTCACGACTCGCCGCCTTTCAGCGCGGCGCGGCCGGCGTCGGTGAGTATCCAGTACTTTGTATCGGCGCCACCCTCGACTTGACGTAGATGAATAGAGAGCAGGCCCAGGTATGCCAAATACCCGGCATCGTGGTCGTCGCCCTCGTCGTGATACGTGTACCAGTGGCCGTGGCTTGACTCGATATCGCGCAGCAACTCGCGCTGCGCCTCCGTGAGCTTCGGCGCGCTCACGACGACACCTC
>Ga0070714_100002342_pt1 | contig 13933 bp, 13 predicted proteins | sample LARL83metaG_FD_65450 | JGI IMG/M metagenome (GOLD analysis project Ga0070714, IMG submission 65450) | Corn, switchgrass and miscanthus rhizosphere microbial communities from Kellogg Biological Station, Michigan, USA - LAR L8-3 metaG | ecosystem: Host-associated > Plants > Roots > Rhizosphere ...
CAATCGCGGAAGAGATGCCGGTAGCGCTCGTCTATCACGACGTGCCGCATGTCGTCATGCTCGCGACGCCCGCCGATCTCGAGGACTACGCCTACGGCTTCACCCTCAGCGAGGGACTGGTCGCGAGCGTCGATGAGATCCGCGGCGTCGAAGTACTGCAGGGCGAGGCATCCGCGGATGTGAAGATCAGCGTGGCATGGGAGCGCTTCACGCAGCTCCTGCAGCGGCGGCGCAATCTCGCCGGCCGCACCGGCTGCGGGCTATGCGGGGCGGAGACGGCGGAGGACGCCATTCGCGAATGCCCGCCGGTGCCTCCGGGAGTAAGCCTCGGCGCGGCCGAGCTGCACGCTGCGATCGCGCAACTCGCGGGACGGCAGCCGATCAACGCCCGTACCGGCAGCGTGCATGCCGCCGCCTGGGTCGTTCCGGGCCGGGGGATCGAAGTGCTGCGCGAGGACGTCGGGCGGCACAATGCGCTCGATAAGACCATCGGAGCGCTCGCGCGCACTCGCGCCGATTTCGCCGCCGGCTACATGCTGATCACGAGCCGCGCGAGCTACGAAATGGTGCAGAAGTGCGCCACCGTCGGCATCTCGCTGCTCGTGGCACTCTCGGCGCCCACGGCCTTTGCGGTGCGCCTGGCGCAGCGCGCGGGGCTCACGCTCGTCGCCTTCGCACGTGCCGATCAACACGTCGTCTACGCGCATCCGCACCGCTTGCAGAATTGAGGCATGACAACTCCATGAACATCGACCTGCTCATCAAGATGACTAACGAGATTGGCGACTTCTTCGCAGGCGCGGACGCCGGCAATACTCAGGCTCAGGCGCGCGATGTGGCCAATCACATCACCCGCTACTGGGAGCCGCGCATGCGTGCGCAGATGCTGAAGTACTACGAGGAACGCGGCGGTGCCGGTCTCACCGATCTCGGCAAGAGCGCGGTGGCGCTGCTGTACGCCGCGAGCCAGGCGTCCGCTGCTGCGAAGCCTGCGGCGGCGGCCGGCACGGCACCGGCACCTGCTGCGGCAGCGCCTGCGCCGAAGTCCTCCGGTGCGGCTCCCCGCAAGGGCAGCGGCGCATGAGCTCCGCCGCGCGCGCGGGCGGGCGTGCGCTGATCTGCGGCTCGCTCGCCTTCGACACCATCATGGTGTTCGGCGATCGGTTCGCCAATCACATCCTGCCCGACATGATACATATCCTGAACGTATCGTTCCTCGTGCCGCAGATGCGGCGCGAGTACGGCGGCTGCGCCGGCAACATCGCCTACAACCTGTCGCTGCTCGGCGATGAGGGTGTGCCGATGGCGACCGTCGGGTCCGACTTCGTTGAGTACCGCGAGCGGCTCACGCGCGCGGGCATCTCAACCGAGCACGTGCGGGTGGTCGAGAGTGAGCTCACCGCGCAGGCCTTCATCACCACCGACCTCGATGACAATCAGATTACTGCGTTCCACCCGGGCGCCATGCAGCACAGTCATGCCAACAAGGTGAGCGACGCACGCGATATCGCGCTCGGCATCGTGGCGCCCGATGGACGCCAGGGCATGATCGAGCATGCCGCGCAGTTCGCGGCCGCGGGCATTCCCTTCATCTTCGACCCTGGGCAGGGCCTTCCCATGTTCGGGCCCGAGGAGTTGCAGCGCTTTCTCTCGCAGGCCCGGTATGTGACGGTCAACGACTACGAATGGCAGTTGCTGCAGCAGAAAAGCCGCTGGAGCGTGCGCGACATCACCACGCGGGTCGAGGCGCTGATCGTGACCCTCGGGGCAGCAGGCTGCGTCATCCACACCCGTGGAGAGGAGATCCTCATCCCGGCCGCGCCGGTGCGCGAAGTCGTGGATCCGACCGGCTGCGGCGATGCGTTCCGCGCCGGGCTCATCCATGGCCTGCTGCACGGCCTGGATTGGCGCGCGACCGGACATATTGCATCGCTCATGGGCTCGATCAAGGTGGAGGCGCGCGGCACGCAGAATCACCGCTTTACGCGGGCTGAATTCGATGAGCGCCTCGCCCGAGCTTTCAGCTAGCCAAAGCGGCGGCCGTCTTGGGTTAAACTGGCGCTCCTTTCACGGCATTCACGTACAGCAAACAGGCAGGCGGACCGACCCCATGGCGAATGATTATCTTTTTACCTCCGAGTCGGTTTCCGAAGGCCACCCGGACAAAGTTGCCGACCAGATCTCCGACGCGGTGCTCGATGCGATCCTGCGGGAAGACCCTCGCGGCCGGGTGGCGTGCGAGACACTCGTCAAGACCGGGGTCGTGATCCTCGCCGGTGAAGTCACCACATCCGGCTGGGTCGATGTCGAGTCGCTGGTGCGCAAGACCGTGCTCGATATCGGCTACAACTCTTCCGAGATGGGATTCGATGGCGCGAGCTGCGGTGTCATCAACATCATCGGCAAGCAATCACCTGACATCGCACAGGGCGTCGACCGCAAGGACGAGCGCAAGCAGGGCGCTGGCGATCAGGGAATGATGTTCGGTTACGCCACGAACGAGACCGACGTGCTGATGCCGGCGCCGATCACGCTCGCGCACCGGCTGGTGAAGCGCCAGGCGCAGGTGAGAAAGTCCGGCAAGCTTCCGTGGCTGCGCCCGGATGCGAAGAGCCAGGTGACGCTGCGCTACGAGGATCAGGAGCCGGTCGGCATCGAGGCGGTGGTGCTCTCCACGCAGCACAGCCCGGAGGTATCGACCAAGGCGCTGCGCGAGGCGGTGATGGAGGAGATCCTGAAGCCTACACTGCCGGCCAAGTGGGTCGACAAGCGTACCCGCTACCACATCAACCCGACCGGACGATTCGTGATCGGCGGCCCCGTGGGCGACTGTGGACTCACCGGACGCAAGATCATCGTCGACACCTACGGCGGCTACGCCCGTCATGGTGGCGGTGCGTTCTCGGGCAAGGACCCCTCCAAGGTCGATCGCTCGGCGGCCTATGCCGCGCGCTACGTCGCCAAGAACCTCGTCGCCGCGGGGCTCGCCGAGCGCTGCGAGGTGCAGGTGTCATACGCCATCGGCGTGGCCGAGCCCATCTCGATCATGGTGGAGAGCTTCGGCACGAGCCGCCTGTCGAGTGAGCACCTGACGCGCATCGTGCGTAAGCACTTCGACCTCACCCCCTACGGGCTGCGCGAGATGCTGGATCTGGTGCGGCCGATCTATCAGAAGACCGCGGCGTACGGACATTTCGGCCGCACCGAGCCGGAGTTCAGCTGGGAGCGCACGGATCGCGCCGCAGCACTCGCCGAAGAGGCGAAGGGGATGCGCGCCGCTTAAACTACCGAGCTTTCCGCAGCCACACGGCTGCAGCCTCGCCGGCTGAGGAGCGTTGCGACGGGTAGGGCGCCGAAAGGGCGCGAGGCCCGCCAGGCTCAGCCGAACGCGGATCATCCATACGGCGCTCACTCAGATCATGGAGTATCGAGTATGAACGCCACACTGAAACCTGCTGCCAGCGCCAAGAGCGACTTCAAGGTCGCCGATCTCTCGCTCGCCGACTTCGGCCGCAAGGAAATCGCCATCGCGGAGACCGAGATGCCGGGTCTCATGGCGATCCGCGAGGAGTACGCGTCCACGCAGGCGCTGCGCGGTGCGCGCATCTCCGGATCGCTGCACATGACGATCCAGACGGCGGTGCTGATCGAGACGCTGCAGGCACTCGGCGCAAGCGTGCGCTGGGCCTCCTGCAACATCTTCTCCACGCAGGATCACGCCGCGGCCGCCATCGCTGCCCAGGGCACGCCGGTGTTCGCCTGGAAGGGCGAATCGCTGGAAGACTACTGGGACTACACCCACCGCATCTTCGACTGGCCGGATGGCGGCTATTCCAACATGATCCTCGATGACGGCGGCGATGCCACGCTGCTGCTGCATCTGGGCGCGCGTGCGGAGTCCGATTCCTCTGTTATCGCCAAGCCCACGAGCGACGAGGAGCACGCGCTCTTCGGCGCCATCCGCGCGCGCCTGAAGGCGGATCCGCGCTGGTATTCGACCCGGCTCCGCCAGGTGCGTGGGGTGACCGAAGAAACCACTACCGGAGTGAAGCGGCTCTACCAGATGGCGAAGGAAGGCCAGCTCGGCTTCCCGGCGATCAACGTCAACGACTCGGTCACCAAGAGCAAGTTCGACAACCTCTACGGGTGCCGAGAATCCCTCGTGGACGCCATCAAGCGGGCCACCGACGTCATGATCGCGGGCAAGATCGCGGTGGTCTGCGGCTATGGCGATGTCGGCAAGGGCTGCTGCCAGGCGCTGCGGGCATTGTCCGCGCAGGTGTGGGTCACGGAGGTCGATCCAATCTGCGCGCTGCAGGCGGCCATGGAAGGCTACCGCGTCGTCACCATGGAAGAGGTCGCCGACAAGGCGGACATCTTCGTGACCGCCACCGGCAACTTCCACGTGATTACGCACGAGCATCTCGTGCGCATGAAGCACAACGCGATCGTGTGCAACATCGGTCACTTCGACAACGAGATCGATGTCGCGAGCCTCAAGCAGTACGCGTGGGACAACATCAAGCCGCAGGTCGACCACGTCATCCTGCCCGATGGCCGGCGGTTGATCCTGCTGGCGGAGGGACGGCTCGTGAACCTCGGCTGCGGCACCGGGCACCCGAGCTACGTCATGAGCTCGAGCTTTGCGAACCAGGTGATCGCGCAGGTGGAGCTCTTCAACAACACCGCAAAGTACCCGGTAGGGGTGTACGTGCTGCCGAAGCATCTCGATGAGAAGGTGGCGCGGCTACAGCTGAAGAAGCTCAACGTCTCGCTCAGTACTCTCACCGACACCCAGGCGCGCTACATCGGCGTGGATAAGGCCGGACCCTACAAGTCCGAGCACTATCGCTACTGATGAGCGCCATCCTGCTCGATGGCAAGGCGGTCGCCGCCAAGGTACGCGCCGAGGTGGCGCAACGCGCGGCCGAATTCGCATCCCGGCACGGCCACCGCCCGGGGCTTGCCGTCGTGCAGGTGGGCGAGGATCCCGCTTCCAGCGTGTACGTGCGTAACAAGCGCCGCTCCTCGCTGGAAGCCGGTATCGAGTCCTTCGCGCACGACCTGCCGGCAAGCGCGAGTGAGGGTGAGATCCTGGAGCTCGTCCACTCGCTCAATCGTGACGAGCGAGTGGACGGCATCCTCGTGCAACTGCCGCTGCCGAAGGGAGTCAACGCCGATCGGATCATGGATGCGGTCGACCCGCTGAAGGACGTCGACGGGTTTCACCCCGTGAACACGGGACTTCTGGCGCAGAAGCGGCCGCGTTTGCGGCCCTGTACGCCTTTCGGCGTCATTCGTCTCGCCCGCGAGTACGGCATCGCGCTCACGGGGCTGCGGGCGACGGTGGTCGGAGCTTCCAACATCGTCGGGCGCCCGATGGCGCTCGAGCTGCTGCTCGCGCGTGCAACCGTAACCGTCTGCCACACCGGCACGCGTGATCTGCGCGCCGAGGTGGAGCGCGCCGAGGTTGTGGTCGCCGCGGTGGGGAAGGCTGGCTTCATCCCAGGTGAGTGGATCCGCCCCGGTGCGGCCGTGTTCGATGTCGGCATCAACCGCACCGCCGCGGGCAACCTGGTGGGGGATGTCGAGTTCTCGGCGGCCGCGGCGCGCGCCGGCTGGATCACACCCGTCCCCGGCGGGCTTGGTCCCATGACGATAGCGATGCTGCTCTCGAACACCGCCGATGCCGCCAACTATCGGGCAGGGGAAGCCGCTGGTTCACTGGAGGCGCGCTTTTATAGGTCTTCGGGGCGATAGTGAACCATTTGGTTAAGTATCGGATCCGGCACCTCTAGCGAGTCGCCCTGGAGGTTCTACGACGGGACGCGCCGCGGGAATAGAATCGCCCGCCGGCCGGTCTTCTCCTCGGGAGCTGCGGTCCGGGCGGCTGTCTGACGCGAGGCTCGAGAGATTTCTTCTCCGCAGGTCAAACGCGCGCGCTTCGAGGCGCTGGTGCTACCGCATCTGGATGCGGCCTACCGCTTTGCGCGCTGGTTGTGCCGTTCCCCGAGCGATGCGGATGACATCGTCCAGGAAGCGTTCCTGCGCGCGTTTCGTGCATTCGACGGCCTGCGAGGCGGGGATGTGAAGGCGTGGCTGTTCACGATCGTGCGCAACTGCCACGCGACGTCGCGGCAGCAAGAGCAACGCCGCGCCACGCTGCCGCTGCCCGAGGATCACGAGGCGCAAATGCGCGCCGCAGCGGACGATGCGAGCCCCGACCCCGCTAACGTATCCGTCGCGGACGAGGAGCGGCGCACGCTCGGACGGCTCATTGCGGCGTTGCCGGATGAACATCGTCAGGTGCTGCTGCTGCGAGAAATGGAAGACATGAGTTACCGCGAAATCGCCGCAGTCACGCAGGTACCGATGGGTACGGTCATGTCGCGGCTCGCGCGCGCACGCGCCGCGCTGCGTGGACACTGGCTGAAGGAGACCGGAGGTGTGCCCCGTGCAGTGCGCTGAAGCGATGCGTGTGCAGGCGTACTTCGATGGCGAAGTGGACGCGGTTTCTGCCCTCGAGGTCGAGCGGCATGCCGAGCATTGCCCGGAGTGCCGATCGCTGCTCGAGAATCTGGCGGATACACGCGCCCGCATGCGCAGCGAGCTCGAGTTCCCGAGTGCGCCGCCGCAGCTGCGCGCATCACTCGAGCGGCTTCTCGATGAGGAAACACGCACTGCGATGCGTGAGCCCGCTGCCACGCAGGAGCCCGCTGTCACGCGGGAGCCGGCGGCGATGCGTGAGTCTGCTGCGCGTATGCGACCGCGCCGCCGCGCACCGGCGTTCTGGTTTACCGCCTTTGGTGGCGCAGGTGCGGCACTCGCTGCGGCTGTCGCGCTCTTTGTCGTCGCGCCCTGGCGCGCGAGCCCCGTGCTCGATGATCTCGTGAGTGCCCACGTGCGCTCGCTGATGCCGCAGCACCTCACCGATGTCGTCTCCACCGACCGGCACACCGTGAAGCCGTGGTTCGCAGGTCACGCCGATGTGTCGCCGGTCGTCGCCGACTTCACCGATCAGGGCTATCGGCTGGTCGGCGGGCGTGCTGACTACTTCGATCATCAACGTGTTGCGGCGGTGGTCTACCAGCACGGTGCACACCTCATCAATGTGTTCGCCTGGGTGGCTTCAGGACGCTCACTGCCGCAGTACGGGACCCGCAGTGGTTATCACATTGCCTGCTGGAAGCTCGGCAATCTGCAGTACTGCGCTATTTCCGATACCGGCTGGGACGAGTTGCAGGGGCTCACGCGGTTGTTGCGCGCGCTGGGTGCGGCCGACACGCCGCAGTAGCGAGCGGCAACGCACCAGCGCACTGGAATAAAACACTTCCTCCGTCAGTCTCCTCCTTCGCCAACCACGAAGGAGACGGAAAATGTCAGAGGAACGCCCGCTTACCTCACGCCGCGGCATGCTCAAGTGTCTCGCCTTTGGCGGCGCCGGAACGGTCTTTGCGCTCGCTGGCGGCGTGTTCACTCCCATCGATCTCGCTGTCGCCGCCTCCGATCGGACAGGTGCCGCAGCGCTCGGCAAGCCGCTCTTCGTGCAGATCAGCGACACGCACATCGGCTTCAACAAGGAGGCGAACCCCGATGTCGTGGCGACGCTCAACCGCTCCATCGATGTCGTCAACGCGCTCCCAGAGCAGCCCGCGCTCCTCATCCATACCGGGGACATCACCCACCTGTCGAAGCCCGCGGAGTTCGACCTGGCACAGCAGCTTTTCTCGCGGCTGCGAACCACGGAGATGCACACCACCCCGGGCGAGCACGACACCACCGACCCCACCGTGTCGGAATACTTCAACAGGTTCGGGAAAGCCTCCGGCAACAAGGGCTACTACAGCTTCGATCACGCGGGCGTGCATTTCATCGCGTTGATCAACGTGTTGCAGTTCAAACCAGGCGGGCTCGGCACGCTCGGCAGCGAGCAGCTCGCCTGGCTCGCGAGTGATCTCAAAGGCCGCTCCTCCAGCACCCCCATCGTGGTTTTTGCGCACATGCCGCTGTGGAGCATTTACGAGCCGTGGGGCTGGGGAACCGGCGATGCGCCGCAATTGATGGAGCAGCTGCGCCGCTTCGGCTCGGTCACGGTGCTGAACGGCCACATCCATCAGATCGTGCAGAAGGTGGAAGGCAACGTGACGTTCCACACGGCCCGGTCGACGGCTTATCCGCAGCCGGTGCCTGGCGAGGGCGCGGCGGGGCCTGGGCCGCTGAAAGTGCCGGCCGATCAGTTGCCGGGAATGCTCGGCGTCACGCGCGTGTCCGTTGTGAAGCATCCGCACTCGCTGCGGCTCGACGATGCGACGCTAGCCTGAGGCGCGACATGACACTGCGTCAGTTGTTGCTGCCCTACCTCGGCGCGTTGTTCCTCGCGGCGCTCGGACCCTGCCTGTCGCGTGCCGACTCCGTTTCCACGGCCTCCACGATCGTGATGGCGAGGGATTTCATGTTCGCGCCGACCTCGCTGACGGTCGCAGCGGGCTCGACCGTTACCTGGACAAATAGGGACGATGAGCCACACACGGTGGTGAGTGACAATGGACTGTTTCGCTCGGCTGCCCTCGATACCAACGAGAGCTTCTCGTTCCGCTTCGTGAAGTCAGGCACTTACCACTACGCCTGCTCCATTCACCCGCGCATGGTGGGAACCATCATCGTGCAGTAGCGGCGAGCTGTTGGCGCTTGGGTCACCAAACACGACCGCAGCCGCCCAACGTGTCGGAAATCACCGACGCCTCTGCCTTGAACGGCTGTTGCGGGGGCGCGGCCGCGGGCTTTGCGTAGTGTGGCCGTCAGTGGTAACTGTTTTGGCGCGCCACTTGCGGCAGCGCCACATCCAAAGGCAGTTGCAAGTTGAAGTTGTGTCAGATGGGCCAGCGAGGCCGTGGCGCAGCGAGTTGACCCGCACAGGCCATGGGCCGCGGCCAAGTCGTTGGTGGTTTCCAACATGTAACCGATACCTTCTGCCCCACTCGCACCGGATGCGAATCAGTGTATGATCCGGAGTTCCGACCCTGCGTTGGGTGTTTTTGCGGAGAAGAGTAATGGCACGACGTCCACCGAACGATGGCGCGTCCTGGAGCGCTCGTGAATTGGGTGCGCTCAGAGCGCTCGCGAAGTCAGGAACCCCGACAAGTCAGGTCGCCAGGAAGCTTGGGCGTACCGCGGCTGCGGTACAGCAGAAGGCCATGCGCGCCGGGATTTCTTTCCGCGCGGCAAAGCGCTCCGGAGCGCGACGCAAGAAGTAAGTCCGGGTCTTCGTAGCGCGAGTAGTTTCCGCGGCATCTGTCCGCGTAACAGAGTGCCAAGTGGCCCGCCCCACGAGGGCTGCCGTTCGCGTGTACGACAACATAACGGTTCCTGGGGCGAATCGGCTGATGCGCAGGCTCATAGGGCTCACGTGGCTTTCTGCCGCGCTGTTGCTTTGTGCTTGCGACGTGCGGGTGCGGGACACGACGCCCGCGGAATACCCGGCCAATCATGATCTGGGTATGTACGAAGTATCGGCCACGGTGTCGCACGATTTGCTGGTGACGCCGGGCTCGGTGTACTTGTATGCGCAGGGCGATACTCAGAAGCTCCAGTTGACCCCCAATGCCGACCGCTCGCAGTGGCACGGGTTCTACCCGGTACGCTGCCGCAGCAGCTTTCCGCTCCAGTTCGTGGCGGAGTGGAGGCTGCCCCTCAATGTCATGCGCAAGGTCGTGCCGCCACAGCCACGTCAGGTGCGTCTGCTCGAGCCGCCGCTCACGCGCTCCGCGAGCTTCGACTCCTCGGGTAAGGCGCCCAAGGGCGGTTGGCTGGGCACCGTGCAATACAGCTTCGTCACCGTTGCCAGCGTTCAGATTACCGGCGCGCACATCGAGCCGCAGAGTGGCTCCACGGAGGATGCCGCTGCGGCCAAGCCTCTGTCAGTGGTTTCGTCTTTTCCAGTGGTGGGGGGCTGCGGCGACCTCATCGATGTGCGCGTAGCCTCCAGCGCAGCGCATAGCCATGGCACACTGGTCATCGATACCAATGATCCTGCCGACCCGCACTGGCAGACACACGTGGAGTTCGCACCCAAATGAGCAGCTTTCTCAGATCGGCTCCGGTGTCACTCCTCGCCATCGTGGTGTGCCTGGCGATGACTGCGAGCGTTGCCTCAGCGCAGGATGCGCGCGCCGTAGGCGAGACCCCAACATCGAAGCCCAGTGCCCCGCTCAAGATTGGCATCGTCGGTACGGGACACATCGGAGGCACGTTGGCTACCCTCTGGGTGGCTGCTGGACATGAGGTATTCATGTCCTCGCGGCATCCACAGGAGTTGCAAGCACTGGCGCATTCCCTTGGGCCGAGAGCGCATGTCGGCACACCGATGGAGGCGGCCCGGTTCGGCGAGGTGGTGCTGCTCTCGGTACCGTACGGAGCGCTGCCGCAGGTCGGACGCGACCTGAAAAATGAGCTCGCGGGCAAGATCGTTCTCGATACTGGCAATCCGTACCCCGAGCGCGATGGCCCCATGGCGGTCGAGGCGCGGCGCAAGGGAGCCGGCGTGGCCTCCGCGGAGTACCTGCCGGGTGTGCGCCTGGTGCGGGCCTTCAATGCGATCAACTCCGGCGATCTGCGCAGCGAGGCACATCGCAAGGGCGCACCGATCGCGATACCACTCGCAGGCGATGACAGCGAGGCACTGCAGGTCGCGCAGCAGTTGGTGAAGGATGCCGGCTTCGCGCCGGTGGTGGTCGGATCGCTCGCGAAGGCGCGCGAGTTCGATGTCGGCACCCCGGTGTACACGCGACTCATGACCGAGCCGCAGCTACGGCAGGCGCTGGGGCTGAAGTAACCCGTATTCAGTTCGGAAATTTCAATTCCCGCTGGATTGCCTGGAAACGCGGCTCATTGCGCAGCGGGTCCAATAACTGGCCCTGGCGCACTCTGAGCAAATAAGGATCGCGATGGCGCATCGCGATCTCGAGCCAAGCCAGCGCATGCGCGGTATCGCCCCACTGCGCATAGATCATGGCATAGAACACCGCCGCGGCGTCGCCCGACTCGGCCTGCAGCTGTGAGAGCGCCTGCCGTGCTTCGGCGTGCCGTCCGAGCTTGTCGTACACCACCGCCAAGCAGATCAGCTTATTGCTCTCGTCCGCACGGTCGCACGCTGCGTGGGCGCTCGGGACGTCACCGGTCGCAAGATAGGTATAGCTGAGCCATGAGTTGGTGAATGCATAGCTCGGAGCGAGTTCCTTGGCGTGCATAAATGCCGTGATCGCCTCGGGGAAGCGCCGCGCAGCCGTCAAGGCGAAACCAAGTGAGATGTGGGCATCCGCGCTGAGCGGATCGAGGACTACTGCCTGGCGTGCCGCGGCAACGCCGGCCTCGGTTTGGCCCGTCTCCGCGGCAAACACGCCATAGTCTCCCAATATACGTGCATTGCCAGGCGCAAGCGCCACCGCACGTTGGAATTCTTCCGCTGCGCGGCCGAACTCGAGAGAATCCCGCAGAAGAGTCGCCAAGGCCTCATGGGCTTCCGCGAGCTCGGGAGCCAACTCGAGCGCTTTGTGCGCATCGCTCTGCGCCTTCTCGTCACGCTCATGAATGGCCGTTCCGGTCGAGTAATTTCTGGCGTAAGAGGCGAGCGCCAGTGCGCGGTAAGCGAATGCGAGCGCGTAATTCGGATCCTGGCGAATCGCTTCGGAGTAACCGGCGACGGCCGCTTGCACGTCCGCCTCCCGGTCGTAGGCCAGATAGGCCCTGGAGGCGCGCAGGTAGGCATCGAGCGCGGCAGGATTGCGGGTCCCGCCGAGCTCGATCTTTGCGCCGAGATCGCCGAGCAAGGTGATTTTGAGGGCATTCGCGACTGCGGTGGCAATCTCGGTCTGCAGCTTCAACACATCGCCGAGGTCGCGATCATAGGTCTTCGACCACATGTGGAAGCCGGTAACGGCGTTGATGAGCTGTGCCGTGATGCGGACCTTGTGCGCCGACCGCCGTACACTGCCTTCGAGCACCGTAGCGACGTTGAGCTTGTGTGCAACGGTGGCGATGTCCGGGTGTTCTTTGAACGAGAAGGACGAGGTCCGGGCCGCGACCTGCAGCTGGTTGATCTCGGCGAGAGAATTGAGCAGCTCCTCCGTCAACCCATCCGAGAAGTACTCCTGCTCCTTGTCGCCACTGAGATTGACGAAGGGCAGCACCGCGATGGAATGCGGCGGCGGATTGAAGGTGGCAACGGCGTCGGTCGCAGCCGGTGGAGTAGTTGTAGGGCGGTTGGACGTCGCTGACGCCGCGGTCGCGCCACGTGCAGCGCTGCGCAGCTTGTCGGCGAGCAGGTAGGCAAGCGCCGCGAGCGCCACCAGAACCACGACCAGCACGACCGGGAGAAAACGCCGCCGCGCAGCGAGCCGGCCCGTCGTCGAACCCAACGGTGCCAAACCTGACGCCGCACTCGCAGACGGTCCGGCAATAGCGGGCGCAGTCGGTGGCGTCGGCGACAGCAGGCGCTTGATGCGCGCGACAAACTCCGGCGGTATGGGGCCACTTGGCAGGTGCATCCACTGTACCCGCTGAAATGACTCCGGAACGTCTGCGCCTGCTTCGGAAGTCGCGTCCAGGCACACGGGCACGATGAACACGCGATTGCGCGCGATCATGTGGGTGCGCTGATCGGCAAGATCCCATTCGAGCCGGAAATAGCCCTCGTGCCGTGAGGCCGTGTTGGCAGAGATGAGCGGCATGAAGAGCGCGCAATCGTGGATCTCGCGCCGGATCCTCTGATCCCAGGCATCGCCGCCCCGCAGCTCGCTCTGATCGAGGAAGACCTCGATGCCGGCGGCACGGAGTGCCTCACAGATCCTGTGAGCAGCCTCGCGGTCCTGCGAGGCGTAGCTGAGAAATACCGCGTGTGAGGGCTCAGTCACGAGCAACCACCCCTGACCCCAAGCGCTGCAATATCATCCGATTCGAAGGTCTTCGCATTGCCTCCGTGGGCGGCAGCTTAGCGTAATTGCTCGCCCCGCTTGCGCGGAGCGGGCACGCTCGATGACACGAGCTGGCTGGATCCGAAGATGCACGTCTATTGCGACAGCGCACAGCGTTGGACGCCGCCGAAGGCAGCCAGACCTTCGCGAAGATGCCCGGTTGAGGTTCCGACCCGCGCGCGGAGGGCGTCGGTCTCAGCCGGCGGGCGGAGGTTGCCGTTCGACCTTCGGGATGCGCTCATCGAAGCACGCCCAGCTCGGTGCGCTGGACGTCCAGATGGTCATCGCGGGCTTTGCCAGCTCCGGCTCATCGAGGGTGCCGGCGCGCACGAAGATCAGGTGCGGCCGGACGGTGGTGCTGGTGAAGAGGTGTGTCCCGCATTGCGGACAGAAGCGCCGCTGCATCGGGTTGCCGCTGTCGGCCACCGAGTGGTACTCGCGCAGCTCGCCGCTCACCTCGAGGGCTGCGGACGGGAAGCACAGGTTCACCGTGGCACTCCCGGCGCCTATGTACTGGCAGACGCGGCACCAGCAGGTGCGGACAACGATGGGCTCAGCGCTGATCGAATAACGTACCGCCCTGCAAAGGCAGCCGCCGGTGATGTTCATGAGCGCGATGCTCGAGTGCGCGCGCGGCGTGGGAGCATCAGCATAGCGGAAGGGAGCGCACCGGACTGAATCATCCTCAAATCCGGAGCGTGCTTAAAATGTGCCCGCGCTATCAATCTGGGCCGCTCGGGAGCACGTTCATCCGGTGCCGGGATTAAGTATGGTGGAACTGCGCTGAACGTTCCGTGAATGAGCGCACTGAATGAATCAGTCCCGCAGACGCGCGCGCAGCTGCGCGATCTCATGGGCCGAAAGCCCGATCTTCGTGAGATAAGCCCGCACGCCACCGGCGCGCTCGAGGAACGCTAGCATGTTGTACGCTCCCTCCTCGGGACAGCGCAGCGCTTCGAGGATGC
>Ga0070714_100002343_pt1 | contig 13924 bp, 8 predicted proteins | sample LARL83metaG_FD_65450 | JGI IMG/M metagenome (GOLD analysis project Ga0070714, IMG submission 65450) | Corn, switchgrass and miscanthus rhizosphere microbial communities from Kellogg Biological Station, Michigan, USA - LAR L8-3 metaG | ecosystem: Host-associated > Plants > Roots > Rhizosphere ...
GAACGCAGTGGCGTCGTTCGCGTCACACCACACGTTGGCGCTCGCCGTGGTCGTGGCGGCCGTTATGGTCCTGGTGTCGGTCCGCCGGTCGCACGGCCGGACCGCGCGGGCTCTGGCTCGTGTGCGGCTGGCGGCGTCCACTGTGGTGCTGTCCACGGTGGTCACTGCCGTGGTCATTGTGGGCGTGGAGTGGCTGGTAGCTACCAGCCATCCGCAGACCGGGACATTGTTGGCGGTGCTGGCCGTGCCTGCGCTGCTGGCAGGGGCGACGGTCGGCCGGATAGTGGCCGCCGCTCAACTCGGCAACCGGGTTGAAAAGGGGGTGCGGCGATGAGCGCCGACCTGCCCCCGGACGAAGCCCAGGTGTACCGCTTCTCGAGCAGACGCAGCGCCGATGATGCCGCGTCGGACGCCGACCGGTTGGCTCGATCGGGCGACGTCATCGATGGCGACGTGCGCGATACCGATGACGTGTCGCAGACGTTGGTTGATCAACCGGCGCCAGCCGAGGACAGGTCGCTGTACGACGCCGTCCGGCAGGCCAGGGAGGCGCGGCGGCGGCCGATCGTGCCGGGGTGGGCACGACGGGCGCGAAACTGGCTGGCGCTACTGCGCTGGGCCGTGGACTACGCCGCCTACACGGCTGGGTATCACGTGGTGCGGGTGCCGCTGTACGGGACACGTCTGGCCGTGCGGGCTCCGCGTGGACTGGGTCGTGTCGTCGCTGCGGTGCGTCGGTGGGTGCTGGACACCGAGGGCCGGCCGCTGCGGGACGCGGCGGCGGCGCGGGGCGATGACGTGATGTACCTGCGGCTGTCCGAGCAACGCGAGGAACGAGTGTCGCGACGGACCCGCCTGGTCCTGGCCGTGGTCGCGCTGTCCGCGATCGCCGTGGTGGTGCTCGCGTTGCTGCCCTGGTGGCTGCGGTACCCCGTGGCCGGCGTGGCTGTGGCGGCGCTGGGCGTGATCGGCACCAACCCCGACCAACCCGTGTTCACCCGGGCGGTCGTGCCGCACACAGTCCAGCGGCTCACGTCGGATGTCGTGGTCCGCGCGTTGGGTGCGCTGGGTTTGGCCGAGGTGAACAAGGCCCTGGCCAAGGGTGGTGGCGGCGTGTCGTTCCCGAACCCGATCACCCGGGACGGTCCCGGGTGGCGCGCGGAGATCGACCTCCCCCACGGTGTCATCGTCGCCGACGTCGTGGAGCGGCGTGAACGGCTGGCGTCGGGGTTGCGGCGGCCGGTCGGCTGCGTATGGCCCGAACCCGACCAGACCGAACACGCCGGCCGGCTGGTGCTGTGGGTCGGTGACCAGGACATGAACAAGGCCACACCCCGACCCTGGCCACTGACCAAGACCGGTCAGGCGGACCTGTTCGCTCCGGTGCCCTTCGGTCACGACCAGCGCGGGCGTCTGATCACGGTGCTGTTGATGTTCGCGAATGTGCTGATCGGCGCAATGCCGAGGCAGGGCAAGACCTTCGCCGTGCGGGTGCTGCTGCTGGCCGCCGCGTTGGACCCGTCGGCGCAGGTGCGGGTGTTCGAGCTGAAGGGCACCGGGGACCTGTCCGCACTGGAGAAGGTCGCGCACCACTACATGTCCGGTAACGACGACGACGTCATCGCGTCCTGTGTGGCCAGTCTCCGACAGCTCGTGGGCGAGGAACTGCCGCGCCGGGCCAAGACGATCCGCTCACTGCCCAAGGACATCTGCCCGGAAAGCAAGGTCACCCCCGAGCTGGCAGCGCGGAAGTCGCTGGGCTTGTTCCCGATCGTGCTGGGGATCGATGAGTGTCAGGAGTTGTTCGCGCACCCGAAGTATGGGGCCGAGGCGGGCGAGTTGTGCACCCGGCTGATCAAGGTCGGGCCGGCGTTGGGCGTGATCCTGATCCTGGCCACGCAGCGGCCGGACAAGGACTCGTTGCCGACCGGGGTCAGCGCCAACGTGGGTATCCGGTTCTGCCTGCGGATGATGGGGCAGACCGAGAACGACATGGTGCTGGGCACATCCATGTATCGCAACGGTATCCGCGCGACCACGTTCACCAACCGCGACAAGGGAATCGGGTATCTGATCGGCGCGGCGGACGAACCGCAGATTGTGCGCGGAACCTACATCGACGCGCCCACTGCCGACCGCATCGCCGACCGGGCGCGCACGATGCGGCAGGCGGCCGGGACGCTGGACGGACACGCCATCGGCGAGACCACCCGCTACGGCGACGCCGCTGAGGTGTCGGTGCTGGTCGATGTGGCCACGGTGATCCGCCCAAGTGAGGACAAGGTGTGGTCGGAAATCGTGGCCGACCGGCTCGCGGCACTGCGCCCGCAACTCTACGGCACGTGGGCGACCCAACCGGCGCGGGCCAAGGCCGTGCAGGTCGCCGCCGCGCTCAAACCGTACGGCGTGACCACCGTGCAGGTCTGGGCCACCGGACCCAACGGCGAGAGCGGCAACCGACGCGGTCTGGTCCGAGCCGACGTGCTCGCCGCGATCGCACGGCACGGCCTGACCGCACCGGACGAGGGTGGTGGTCGTTCATGAACACCGGTCCGACCACCCGACCGACATCCGCAAATCCAGCGCACAGGAGCGCAAACCATGCACCAGCCGACCCCATCAACCCGACTGAGTCAGGGACCGACCAGACCAGCGACACCCCGGCCCCTGCCGACACAGCCGACCCGCTGGAGGGTGACCGAGTATCTAGTCCCCGGTCGAGCGCCTCCACACCGGACGCTCAGGCGGCTGTACGGCGCACGAGGCGACGAAGAAGGGACCGCGACGCGGAACCGGCGACTCCCCGTCCGCGCCAGCCTGTCCGACCCACCGACGCGGCAGGCCAGGCCGCGCGGGCTGTCGCGATCGCCCGCGTCGTCGCGGCCATGGGACCGTTGAGCCCCGAACAACGCCACCACCTGGCGCTACTGCTGCCCCCACCGGCCCGCACCAGCACGAAACCCCACCGGTAAACCCGAGGCCGGCTCGGGCCTCCCGGCATGGCCAATCCATGCTCAACAGCAGCTACTGAGTAGTAGTTCGTATTTGTAGTGCGTTCTGTCCATGCCTCACCTGTTCATACCGGATGTCCGAGCCTTGGTCATGATCATCGACTGAGCTACCCGATCCGGCCAGGTCAGGATGGCACGTGGCACTGGTCAAACCTGTGACAAAAGTTGCAGAGGCGAAGGATGCATGTAAACTCACCCGCCATGACAACGGTAACGTTCGAGTACGACAATGATGAATCAAAGATAATCGAGGCGCCGTGGATGTCGAGTCGGGTGGACTTCGAGATTCAGCGACTCCTGAACCAGCCGGGCAACGAGTTCGAGATAGGTGGCGTATCGATTCCAAAGAATTTCAGTCGCTACAACTTCGACTAGTTGTCCGCACTTCTCGAGCCTGGAGGGTCTGATGGGGCTTTCATATGTACTGAACAACGGCAATCTTGGAAAGTTCTTCGACGAAATACGGACCGCCGCAGTGCCTAATAAGCTGGACTACAAGTATCTGCAAAGTCGGGGGTACACCGGCAAGAACGACCAATACCTCGTTGCCTTTATGAGAAATCTCGGTTTCGTCGACAAGAACGGGGCACCTCAAAAGCGTTGGCTCGACCATCGGCACACAGATGAAAGTAAGAAAGTCCGAGGCGAGGCCGTCCGGGACGCCTACAACGGATTCTTCGTGCTATACACGGACGCAGACAGGAGGACTGAGTCTGACTTCTCAAATTGGGCTCGAACCGAAGATCCGCAAGCCTCACCGACTACTATCAAAAGATCATGGGCAACATTCCGAACGATGGTTAAGATATCAGATTTCACGGGCATCACGCCGTCGCTTGTGTCGGAGCTATCTGGAAATAGCGTCGAAGAATCTGCCGAAATTTCTACAACGGCGAACACTCCGACTTTTGGCGCTGCGAGCCGACCAGTTCAAGTCGGCGGAATGGGCTCGATCACAATAAATATTGAGCTTCAGCTACCCGCAACCGCTGACGCCAACTTTTTTGACCAGTTCTTCTCGTCTATGCGAAAGCATCTGATCGAAAACAATGAGTAGCGACCGAAACTACCGCAGCATTCTCGAACGGGTCGCCTTGTTCGAGTCAGAAGCTCATGACCTTCTCGAGAAACATGAAGATGCCCATCGCTCAAGAGTCATTAAGCTGGGCAGTGTCGTTAAACAACTCAGCTCGCTGAACATCAAGCAGGAAGGATTGTTTCGACAAGCTATCCAATGCTCAGAGACCGGTATATATCTTGCCGCGCACGTAATGGCGTGGGCAGCACTTATGGATCTATATGAGGAGAGGCTGGCCAGTGACGGCCTCCGGTCCTTGCGCGGAGCATATCCCAAATGGCCGGCATCCTCCCTTGAGGATCTCCGCGAAAATGTCAATGAGTTCCAATTGATCGATGCTGGTAAACAGCTAGGGTTGCTCACGAAGAGTCAGCAAAAGTCAATGCATGGACATCTGCATACACGCAACCAGGCTGCGCATCCAACGGGATTCGATCCAGGAATCAACGAGACTCTTGGGTATGTAGAGTCTTTGATAAAGCTGGCCAAGGCTTTGGAAGGCAAGACCCTATAGCTCGCCAATCGGCTCGACACCCCGGGATCCTGACGACACTGACGGCTCGGTAGTCATCGACCGCTGACGGCGATGCTGCCGTCGGCAGAGCACCGCCGACGCTGGTTGGGTGGGCCGTCGCCTGTGGCGGGACCAACTCGGCGACCAAAGCGAACGAGTTCAGCTTGCTGGATGGGTCGGGTTCCACGTAGGACGATCAGAAGTGCGAGCAGGGCGGGCCGCGCACACCATTGTGTACGACATACCACCGATTCCGGCGAAATCACTGACTAGCCATGAAGGCTTCCAGTGCTCCGGATGTACGCCATCCTGACCGACAGTGTCCGCCGCCGTGACGAGCCTGATCGAGGCTCACAGTATCTGCTGGCGACGCGGCCGTTTCAGGAGCTACTATCCCGCTTATGCCTGCCAGACCTGACTCTCAGTTGAAACTTGATCGCGCACGGAAGCACTATGACGACTTTGTTGCCGAAGTCAAGCGCTTTTATGAGTCTGAGCCGTGGCATGTGGAGCATGAGCACGATGGAAACGATCTTGTGCTGAGACTTCGCGTTTTGAAGGACGTGCCACCGGAACTCTATCTGATACTCGGCGACCTTTTGCATAACCTTCGTTCATCATTGGATTGTGCAGTAATGGAGCTGGCTAGCCTAGGGCTCGGCGCTTGCGAGCGGCCACCCACTTCGACCGAAGAGCGCCGATTGACCTTTCCGGTGACCAACTCAGCAGAACAATACGATAAGGCCGAAAAGGTACTATCTGAGTTTCTACCAGAAGACAGCCTGGCAACGATCCGTCTTTTTCAGCCTTGGCGCCTTGCGGAGCTAGTCGCTGAGGAGAATGGCCGTGAACATGACCCTGAGTTTTTGATGGATCTTATGGCAGGATATGAAATTAGAAGAATTCATGCATTGAACAATCTGGACAAGCATCGAAGGCTGTCATTTACGATATGGGCACTACATACGGTGGGTTTTCGGGGCGAATCTGGCATAGCTCTTGAGTCAGAGTTTGATCCACCGCAAGAGGAGGGAGAGTTGGTGGATATGCCGGAAGACTTTGAGTTCCCACCTGATCCACCAGATCATGCCGACTTCTATTTCAATTTCGGCCACCTAGGCGACGGCGTCGAGATTGGCCGATTTTATCCGAAATGATAAAGGCTTCGTTGCGGACGAGCCGACAAATGAGCAAATGACCCTAGTTATCTATGAACAGGAACCAATGGAACGCTTGCGTGGCGCACCATCTGCGACAAAGGTCGCTAAGGAATTTATTGAATGGATATCGCTCGTTCTAGAAAGTCTTCAACAAGCAAACGGCATCGGCTGATTTCAGATCAGGGTCGTGACGCCGTTTGACAGCCGTCAACTCGGCAGAATTAGGGGCTAAGATATGGCTGCGGCGGGATCGTGCGGCCCATCCACGCGCACCCGATCGTTCTTACGCTTCCTTGCGGAAGTTCACCCGGTCCTGGATCGGGACCGCTGTCGGGCCTGTTCCGTTGGTCCGCGTGACCCTCAATTCACCCAACACAGCCGGCACGAGCAGCAACCGCGCGACCTCCCGTCGCGTGCTGAGCACGGTGTCGATCCACCGCAGCCGCACGTCCGCTCCTGGCTCGATCAATCCGTCCAACAACCGGGGCGTGGAGAGCTGCTGCTCCCGTGCCTGCGCGGCCTGAATCCCGGCCAGTATCTCCGGCTCTGCGTGCGAGGCCAGCAGGGCTGAGACCTGTCCGGCCGCGACGGCTGAGGCCAGCTCCCGATGCCGCGCGTGCAACTCGGCCAACTCGGCCCGCACCGCCGTCAACGCTGCTCCGGTGTCGGTGTCCTTCGGCACCAGCGCCGCGTACACGTCTTCGGACTCCAGCACCGTCAGCAGGACGTCCTCCACGTAGGCGTCCAACAGCGGCTCGATCACCCGCACGCACCCCCTGCCGTGGCACAGGTACGTCGGTGCTCGCCCGTCCTGCCGTCGCGCGGCGAGTTTGCTGCCGCACACGTCGCAGTGCCCGATTCCGGTCAGGAAGTGCACCGCCCGCCCCGGCTTACTGGCGTAGCCCCGGTTGCGCGCGGGATCGGTGAGGAACTCCTGCACCGTGTAGAACACACCCGGTTCCACCAGTGCCGGCCAACTCGCCGGGTACACCATGCCGCCCTCACCGAGCCGGCCGTGCCCGTTGGCCACCCCTGGGTTGTGTATCCGCAGCCCGGCATAGGCGGCCGTCAGCGCCATCGACCGCAAGTGTTCCGGGGTGAACACCTTCCCGGACCGCGTCCGGATCCCCCGCGTCTCCCAGTCCCGGGCGATCGACCGCAACGACTGCCGCCGCGCCAACCGTTTGTACAACTCCCGGATGTTCACAGCCTCGTCTTCGCGCGGTTCGCGGCGCAGGAAGTTGCCGGTGTTGGGGTCGTACACGTGCCGGTAGCCGTACTGGGCGCGGCCGTGCGGCTGCCCCTTCGCCGCGTTCGCCGCCATGTCCCGCAGAATCCGCAACGACGTCTTGGCGCTCTCGTAGGCGGCGTCCGTGCCGTCCTCGTCCAGCGTCCGCCGGTCCCGAGGGTTGTCCAGGTCATACACCCGATCATGCGAGGTGACGTAGATCCGTACGCCGCGTTCCTGGCAGGTGTCCAGGAACGATGCCCACTCCGCCTGCTTGCGCGAGCCCCGGTTGGACTCCCACAACCGCAACACGTCACCCCGCGCGAACACCTCACCGGAGTGCAGATCCTCCACCAGACGGGCGAAGTCATCGCGGCGCTTGCGGCCATAGCGCGACGCTGACGCCGTGTCCCGGTAGGTGCGGCCCTCCTGCCATCCGTAGCGGGATCGGGCGCGTTCGTTGTCGTCGTGCTGGTCGGTGGTCGACCGCTCCTGTCCCGACCGGTCGATACTCACCCGCAGGTACTCGTGCGCCACGGGCACCAGCGACTCCGGCTGCGTGGTCGGGTGGCTACGGCCCGCTACCATCCACTGCGCCATGGTGTCTGAGCTGCTGTTATCGTCCATACCAAGGGACGGTACGCGGATCACGCCAACTCGCAAGGAGCCTGTACCCCTGCGTCAGCATGCCTGTTGGCGCGATTGGTTGGAGCGGCGGGGATTCAGCCTTCGAGGGTGCCTTCCAGGTCCAGGTAGATCGATCGTAGGCGCTCCAGCGTTTCCGGGTCTGGCTCGGCCCACAGGCCGCGGTCGGCGGCTTCGAGCAGGCGCTCGGTCACGCCGCGCAGTGCCCATGGGTTGGACTGGCGCATGAATTCGCGGACCTCGTCGTCGAAGACGTAGCTTTCGGCCAGTTTCGCGTACATCCAGTCGTCGACCACGCCGGCTGTCGCATCGAAGCCGAACAGGTAGTCGACGGTGGCCGCGAGTTCGAACGCACCTTTGTAACCGTGGCGGCGCATGGCCGCGATCCACCGCGGATTCACGACGCGTGCCCGGAACACGCGCCGGGTTTCCTCACCGAGCGTCCTCGTCCGTACCGCGTGTGGGACGGCCGAATCACCCACATAGGCGGCCGGGTTCGCGCCGGTCAGTGACCGCACCATCGCGACCATGCCGCCGTGGTACTGGAAGTAGTCGTCCGAGTCGGCGATGTCGTGTTCCCGCGTGTCCACGTTCTTCGCGGCCACCTGGATGCGCCGGAACGCCGTTTCCATGTCCTCGCGCGCCAGTCGCCCCTCCAGGCCCGCGCCGTACGCGTACCCGCCCCACGTCGCGTACACCTCGGCCAGGTCGCCGTCGTCGCGCCAGTTTCGCGCGTCGATCAGCGGCAGCAGGCCGGCGCCGTACGCACCGGGTTTCGAGCCGAAGATCCGCGTGGTCGCCCGCCGGTCGTCGCCGTGGGTGGCCAGGTCGGCTCGGTAGTGGGCAGCGGGATAATTCGCGTCGTCGGGTTCGTCCAGGTGGCTCACGGCGCGGATCGCGTCGTCCAGCAGCGTGACCACGTGGGGGAACGCGTCGCGGAAGAAGCCGGATATCCGTACCACCACGTCGATGCGCGGGCGGCCGAGTTCGGCCGTCGGGACGATCTCGAATCCCGTGACACGGCGCGACGCGTCGTCCCAGCGCGGCCGGACACCCAACAGCCACAACAACTCCGCGATGTCGTCGCCCTGCGTGCGCATCGCCGACGTGCCCCACACCGTCAGTCCCACGCTCCGCGGCCACGCACCGGTATCCGCGCGGTGCCGCGCCAGCAGCGAGTCCGCGAGCGCCGCGCCGGTGTCGAATGCGTTGCGGGACGGGATGGCCTTCGGATCCACCGAGTAGAAATTGCGCCCGGTCGGCAGCACCGACACCAGGCCACGGGTCGGCGATCCGGACGGGCCTGGCGGCACGAACCGGCCGTCGAGGGCACGCAGCGTGTTGGTGATCTCGTCGGTCGTACGGGCCAGCCGGGGCACGACCTCGGTGCACGCGAACCGCAGCACCGCGGCAACCTGGTCCACGTGCTCGCCCACGACCTCGTCGAGCACCACCGGGATCTGCGCGTGTTGCCACTCTCGCGCCTGGATGCCCTGGATCAGTTGGCGGGCCAGGGATTCCAGGAGGTCGATCACGTCGGCACCGGTGTTGGCCGGTCCGGCGACCAGGCCGGTCAGTGCGTCGGGAGCCTTGGTCACCGCGCCCGGTTCGGCCAGCAACTCCTGCTCGTCCAGTCCGAAGTGGACGGCCAGCGCGGCGCGCAGGCCGGGCAGCGCGCCGACCTGGCCGCCGAACACCTGGCGGGCGCGCAGCACGGCCAGCACGTCATTGAGCAGTTCGTCGCCCTCCGGTGCACGGCCGAGGATGTGCAGGCCGTCGCGGATCTGGACGTCTTTGATCTCGCACAGGTAGCCGTCGATGTGCAGGACGAAGTCGTCGAAATCGTCGGCCGCCGGCTGCGATTCGGTGTGCAGGTCGTGGTGCAGTTGCGCCGCCGTGACCAGTTCCCACACCTGCGCGCGCAACACCGGAAGCTTGTCCGGGTCGAGCGCGGCGACCGTCGCGTACTCGTCCAGCAACTGTTCCAGCTTGGCCAGGTCGCCGTACGTGTCGGCGCGCGCCATCGGCGGGATCATGTGGTCTACGACGACCGCGTGGCCACGCCGCTTCGCCTGCGTGCCCTCACCGGGATCGTTCACGATGAACGGGTACACCAGCGGCAGATCGCCGAGGACGGCGTCCGGCGCGGAGTCCGCGGCCAGGCCGAGTCCCTTGCCGGGCAACCATTCCAGCGTGCCGTGCTTGCCGAGGTGCAGCACGGCGTGCGCGCCGAACTCGGCCGCGAGCCACCGGTACGCGGCCAGGTACTGATGGCTGGGCGGCAGGTCCGGGTCGTGATAGATGGCGATCGGGTTCTCGCCGAAACCGCGCGGCGGCTGGATCATCAGCACCACGTTGCCGAAACGCAGTGCGGCGACGTAGATCTCGTCGCCGTTGACGTAGAGCTCACCGGGCGGTGCGCCCCAGTGCTCGGTCATCGCGTCACGCAGCGACTCGGGCAGTTCGTCGAACCAGGCCCGGTATTGGGCGGCCGGGACGCGGATCGCCGCCTGGGTCATCTGGTCCTCGGTGAGCCATTCGACGTCGTGGCCGCCGGCCGCGATCAGCCGGTGCACGAGCGCGTCGCCGTCTACGGTCGCCGGATCGAGGTCGCCGACGTCGTAGCCCCGCTCCGCCATGGCCGCGAGAAGCCGCACGGCCGAGGCCGGCGTGTCCAGGCCGACCGCGTTGCCCACGCGGGAATGCTTGGTGGGGTACGACGACAACACGATCGCGAGCCGCCGGTCGGCCGGCGGCACGTGGCGCAGGGTGGCCAGGCGCGTGGCGATGCCGGCGACGCGCGCGGCCCGCTCGGGATCGGCCTGGTAGACCGGGATGCCGTCCGGTCCGGTCTCCTTGAACGAGAACGGGACGCCGATCAACCGGCCGTCGAACTCCGGGATCGCCACCTGCATGCCGGCGTCCATCGGCGTGAGCGCGGCGTCGGACGCGGCCCACGCGGCCCGGGACGACGTGAGCACGAGGCCTTGCACGACCGGCACGTCGAGTGGGGCCAGCGCACCGGCGTCCCACGCGTCGTCATCGTCGGCCGGTACGGCACCGCCGGCCGCGAGCACGGTCGTGATCACCGTGTCGCAGTCGGCGAGCAACGCACGGAGGTCGGCGGCCGCGTCGGCGGCCATGGCACGCAGGGAGCCGCAGAAGGCCGGGACCGCGTTCGCCCCGGCCGACTCGACCGCGTCGGTGAGCACGTCCACGAAAGCGGTGTTCCCGGCCAGATAATGCGCGCGGTAGAAGACGATGCCGACCGTCGGCTTGGCCGGATCGCGCGGTCGGTCACCGTGCCGGCCGTACGCGGGCGTGGGCGCCGGTGGCGCGAAACCCTCGCCGGTGAGCAGGATCGTGTCGGAGAGGAACGCCGCGAGCTCACGCAGGTTGTCCTGGCCGCCTTCCACGACGTACCGCAGGGCCTCGGTCGCGACACCGACCGGCACGGTGGACTGCGCCATCAGCTCGGCGTCCGGCGTCGCCTCCCCGCCCAGGCACACCAACGGGACGCCGTGGCGTCGCAACAGTGCGACACCCTCCGGCCACGCCCGCAACCCACCCAGCAGCCGCACGACAACCACGTCCACGCCGTCCAGGAGCGCGGGCAGGTCGTCCGGGGACACGCGGGCCGGGTTGGCAACCGTGTAGCCGACGGAGCGGGCAGCGAGCAGATCGGTGTCCGCTGTGGACAACAGCAGTATCGTCACGATTTACGGCCGACGCCGGCGAATCCCGTGACCTGTCCGTCGAGTTCCTCGTTGTCCGTGCCGAGTTCCGGTCGCCAGTCCCACATGTGGACCACACCGGGCTCGATCAGCTCCAGGCCGGCGAAGAACGTCTCGAACTCCGGTTTGGTCCGGTAATGGAACGGCGTGTCGGTGCGCCGGTACACGTCGGTCGCCTTCACGGCGCCCTCGACCCGTTCCCCGGTCAGCTCGTCCAACGACGGATGCGACATCGCGACATGACTGCCGGACACGATCCGGTCGACGTAGCCGCGGATCATGCCGGCCGGGTCGCCCGCGTCGGGGACGTACTGCAGCACTCCGGCGAGGATCAGGCCGACGGGCCGGGCCAGATCGAGCAGCTTGTTGAGATCCGGGTCGGACAGCACCTGCCGGGCGTTGGTCAGGTCGGCCTCGATGGCGAGCGCGTTGTCGTTGCCGGCGAGGATCGTGTTGCTGTGGGTCACGGCGATCGGCTCGATGTCCACGTAGACCACGCGGGCACCTGGGTTGGCGCGCTGCGCGATCTCGTGCACGTTGCCCACGGTCGGAATTCCGGAACCCAGGTCGAGGAACTGATCCACGCCCTGCTGGGCCATGTAGTTCACGGCACGGCGCAAGTAGGAGCGGTTGGCGCGCATGGCCATGCCGATCGCCGGGTGGACCTTCTCCAGCTCCGTGGCCGCGTGGCGGTCCACCTCGAAGTTGTGCGCCCCACCGAGGAAGTAGTCGTAGATCCGGGCCGACGACGGTCTGTCGACGTCGATCTTGCCCACGGGCCGCTCTGGCCGTTCCATGCCGCAGCTCCTCCCGCCCGGGCTACCCGGCGCTCTGGTCCGTTCCGCCAATAGGGTGACACACGAGCGCATTGCCGTTCCACTGCGTCTCATTGTCACCCAGCGCGACCGAGATCGCGCCAACCTCGCCGGATCGATAGGTTGAGTTCTCATACCACCCCGTGCAGTGGAGGAACCTCGATGAGCCTGGATCGCCCTGTCGCCGCCGACCCGTACGGCCAGTTGCCGCCCGTGCCGTCGTTCACGGTGACGTCGACCGATGTTCAGGACGGCGAACCGAAGTCGAAACGACACGTGTTCGACGGTTTCGACGCCGGCGGCGAGAACGTGTCGCCGCAGTTGAGCTGGAGCGGCGCGCCGGAGGGCACCCAGAGCTACGTCGTCACGTGCTTCGACCCGGACGCCCCGACACCGTCCGGTTTCTGGCACTGGTTCGCCGTGGACATCCCGGCATCCGTGACCGAACTGGCCGGCGGCGCGGGCGCGAGCGACGAGACGCTGCCCGCCGGCGCGTTCCACATTCGCAACGACTACGGCACCCTGGCGTTCGGCGGCGCGGCACCGCCGGCCGGTGACCGCGCGCACCGGTACTACTACGTGGTGCACGCGGTGGACGTGCCGTCGCTGGGGCTGGACAAGGCGACGACGCCGGCCGTGGCCAGCTTCAACCTCGTGTTCCACACGCTGGCCCGGGCGATCATCACACCGGTGTACGCCGCCTGAGCGGAATCTTCCGACTGGTTGGACCGTTGGTGGGGAAGGACGTTTCCGGGCGTGAAGGTGGAGGACGGCGGCGTGCGGCACTTCGATCTGATGATCATCGGGACCGGTTCCGGGAACTCCGTTCTCGGCCCGGAGTTCGCGGACCTGTCGGTGGCGGTCGTGGAGAAGGGCGTTTTCGGTGGGACGTGCCTGAACGTCGGGTGCATCCCGACCAAGATGTTCGTCCACACGGCCGACATCGCCGCCTACGCCACGCACGGGCCACGGTTCGGTGTGGACAGTGAGCTGCACGGGGTGCGCTGGGCCGACGTCCGGGACCGCATCTTCGGCCGGATCGACCCGATCGCGGCGGGCGGCCAGGAGTACCGGACGCACCACCCGGACAACCGCAATGTCACGGTGTACCACGGCGTGGCGCGGTTCACCGGTCCGAAGACGCTGCACATCGACGGTCACGAAACGATCACCGCGGACCGCATCGTGCTGGCCGCCGGCAGCCGGCCGGTCGTCCCGGACATTCCCGGTCTGGCCGACGTGGGCTTCCACACCAGCGACGACATCATGCGACTGGACGCGCTGCCCCGGCGCCTGGCGATCCTGGGCAGCGGGTTCATCGCGGCCGAGTTCGCGCACATCGCAAGCTCGTTCGGCAGTCAGGTCACGATGATCGCGCGGTCCGGTGCGCTGCTGCGGGCAGAGGACCCGGCGATCAGCGCCCGGTTCACGGAGTTGGCCGCGGCTCGCTGGGACGTCCGGCTGGACCGGAAAACCGTTCGGATGGAACGGATCGGTGACGGCGTACGGCTGCACATGGAGGGGCCGGGCGGCGCGGAAACCGTGGACGCGGACGGTCTGCTCGTGGCCGTCGGTCGCACGCCGAACACGGACCTGTTGGACGTGGCCGCGACCGGCGTGACGACCACCCCGAAGGGTTACGTGGTCGTCGACGACTACCAGCGGACCACCGTCGACGGGATCTACGCGCTCGGTGACGTCAGTTCGCCGCACCAGCTCAAGCACGTGGCCAACCACGA
>Ga0070714_100002344_pt1 | contig 13924 bp, 13 predicted proteins | sample LARL83metaG_FD_65450 | JGI IMG/M metagenome (GOLD analysis project Ga0070714, IMG submission 65450) | Corn, switchgrass and miscanthus rhizosphere microbial communities from Kellogg Biological Station, Michigan, USA - LAR L8-3 metaG | ecosystem: Host-associated > Plants > Roots > Rhizosphere ...
CCGAGTGCGCCGGCCCAGTCGCGACGCCTGCGCCAGGAGCGTCCGCGCGCCGACCACGTCGGCCAGCCACAGCCGCGCGCAGGCGAGGAGGATGCGGACCTCGGCGCCGTACCAGGCCACGGAGTCGCTCAATGTCGTCAGGAGGTCGAGACTGGCCCTCACGTCGCGCTTGGCCTCGTCCGCCCGGCCGTCGTGGGCGGCGCTCGCCGCCGACGCCGCGAGGACCAGGGCGCTCACCGGATCGCCTCCCAGGTTGTGCGCAGCTGCGAGGTCGACTGCCCGGGAGGCGAGGTCGCCGGCCAGCTCCCACTCCTCTCGGTGAAGGGCGATCGTCGCGCGCTGGCTGAGGCAGAGGGCGGTCAGCGTCGGCACGGAGCTCCCGGCCATGGCGATCGCCCGATCGAGCAGCTCGTCGGCATCGTCGAGCTCACCGGCGAGGTACGCCGCGGTTCCGCGCAGCAACAGGGAGATCGGCTGCCACAGGCTGTCCCCCGGCTCGGATGCGCAGGCGCGGCTCGCCGCGGCCCGCATCTCCGAGACGCCGGGCGTCGCGGCGACGGCGTCGATGACGGCGATTCCCGCATCGATGCTCGATCCTTGCGAGCCAGTCGGGGAGCGCTCGGCTGCCGCCGCGGCGTGAAGGGCCCAACGACGGGCCGCATCGAGGTCACCTTCGGCCAGCGCCGCGTGCGCTGCTGAGGCCCCGAGCTCGGGGGAGTCGGTGATCTGCTGATCGCTGAAATGCCCCAGCCATTGACGGACCTGGGGCCAGCGGCCGCTCATGACCAGACGCGGGATCACCGGCCACAGCAACGCGCCGGCGCGAGCGGGGTCACCTCCCTCGCAGGCATGCCCGATCGCCGCCTCGACGTCACCCTGCTCCAGGCACCATGTGCAGGCGCGCAGCCGCAGGCTCGGCTCCAACTCGGGCTCGAGGAAGCGCAGCTCGTCAAGCAGGGCCTGCCTGACCAGGGGATGCCAGCGGTAGTGGATGGCACCTGCATCGGTGGGGGTCAGCAGCTGCACTCGCCTGGCGAGCTCTACGAGGTCGCGGGCGGTCCCGTGGCGCGCGAGGACGGCGTCGCACGCCGTCGGGGACAGCTCGTCGAGCACGGCTGAGCGCCGCGCCATGCACACGAGCGGCTCCGGCAGGGCCGAGAGCACCTCGTCACGCAGGTACTGCGAGAGGGCCAAGCCGTTGCCCGGGCTCCAGCCGAGTCCCGCGTCGAGGTCGGCCGACGCACTCAGCCCCGCGAGATAGAGCGCGGCGGGCCAGCCCTGTGTGTGCTTCTGGAGCGAGCGCACGTCCTCGGAGGGCAGATAGAGCCCGGCGCCGGCCAGCAGGCGGAGGGCCTCGCCGGGACCCATGGCCAGGTCTGCGGTCCGCACCTCGGTCACCTCGCGCTGCGCCCGCAGACGTCCGAGCGGGAGCTCGAGCTCCGTGCGGGAGGCAAGCGCCAGTGTCGACCCCGGGGGGAGCGCGGTGAGCACCTCGCAGACGACCTCGCGGAGCGACTCGGGCGTCACGAGGTCGGCATCGTCCAGCACGAACACGTAGCGCGTGGCGGGGTCTCCATCGGGGCGGGCCAGGAGCGCCCGGATCGCCTCACGGTCACAGAGCCCCGCCGCGGCGGCCGGCCCCAGCCAGACGAATGGCCGCTCGTCGGCGTCGGCCCACTCGGCCAGCAGGGTGGACTTGCCGTATCCCGGCGGCGCGAAGATGAGGGTGAGCACGGCCTGAGGAGTGGACGTCAATCTGGCGACGAGGCCGTGCCGGCGCACGAAGCCCGCCGGAACCGACGGGATCTCGCCAGGAACCTCGGTGAGGCTCACGGCAGGCAGATCCGGCGATGCGGGATCGTGGCGGCGAAGAAGGGCGGCGACTTGAGCCGATGACATGGGCATGGGCGCACGGGTGGTGAAATGCGCCCCCCTGGTTGTCTCGTACACGGGGGTCAGGGACAAGGGAGCCTGCCTGCGTGTTGGGGGAGGCAGGCACCACCGGAACCGACCGGGGGTCACGCGGTCAGAGCACGACTCGCTCGTGTGGGCGCAGGAGCCGGACGTCAACCCCCGGGGCGTAGCGCTGGGTTTGGGCGGCAAAGTGGTGTGCTGCGCGATCGGTCATCCTCCGGCGGGAGAACCCGCTCTCGGCGCGGTCGCTCCACTGGACCGGGATGACGACGGACGGATTGATGAGGGCCGCGGCCGCCGCCGCCTCCTCGGGATCGAGGAAGCGGCGCCCGCGTCGCCCCGGACCCTGGGCGATCGGGAGCAGCGCGACGTCCACCCGGCCGCGGAGATCGGCCATCTCGGGCAGCGCGGCCGTGTCACCGGCGAAGTAGACCGACAGCGAGTTGGCGAGCAGGAACCCGAGCGGCTGCGCGCTTGGCCCGAATGGATGGCGCCGCGGGTCATGGCGGCCCTTGACGGCGGTGATGTCGATCCGGCCCAGGGTCAGCGACTGCGACGGGGCAAGCTCCCGCACATCGTCGATGCCCCGAGCAAGGAGCCAGTCCCGAGCATGGAAGGGCACGATGAGAGGGCCTGTTCGCGGCAACCCTCGCAGCGTCGGCAGGTCCGTGTGGACGCGGTGCAGATCGGACAGGAGCACGCCATCGACCGGCGCGCGCAGCGGCGTGGGGGGCGCCACCCGCGACAGGAGGCCGGGGCGGCGGCGCAGAAGCGGGTCGGTGAGCAGGCGCGTGCCGTCCATCTCGAGGAGGACCGTTGCGTGGCCCAGCCACGTGATGGCAAGCTCGCCGGGCGGGCTGGCCGCCTGCGTCTCCCGCGGATCGCGCTCCCGCACGCGCGTCAGTGCAGCACGGCATGACCCCCGCTCCATCGCCCGTTCGGGATGACGTACCCGGCCGGAGCTTGCCTCCGCTCTAGTCTGCGGCGGCCCTCGTCGCGGCCTCCGCGGTCACGTTGCGGGGCACGTGGCCCGCCACGACCGTGCCGACTCCCGGCTGCGACCGGATTGTCGCGCTGCCCCCGACCGCGTCGATCCGGTCGCGCATGTTGAGCAGCCCGTGCCCGTCGCCGACGGCGTCGGCGTCGAACCCGGCGCCGCCGTCGCGGACCTCGAAGTGCAGCCGGCCTCCGGCCTCCCACAGGTGGATGCGCACCGTGACGGCGTCCCCGGCGTGCTTCATCGCGTTCTGCAGGGCCTCGAGACACGCGAAGTAGACGGCGGCCTCCGTGTCAACCGGATAGCGGCCGATGTGGGCGTCCACGCTCACGGGCAGCGGCGACCGCCGGGCGGCGGACTCGAGCGCTGGCACCAGTCCCTGTCGATCCAACAGCGCCGGATAGATCCCGCGCGCCAGCGCGCGCAGCGTCTCGAGCACGTCGTCCATGTGGATCCCGAGGGCGGTGAGCATCTGCTGGCCCTGCACCGGGTCCTCTCTCAGGGCCTCACCGGCCAGGTCGAGCTTGATCCGCAAGGCCACCAGATCCTGCTGGACGCCGTCGTGGAGGTCTCGCTCAAAGCGCTGGCGTTCGGCGTAGGCCGTCTCGACAAGGCGGCTTCTGGACGCGGCGACGTCGGCGGCCGACGCCTTGAGATCGGCGATCAGCTGCGCGCGCTCGAGGCGCATCATCGCCGCGGCTCCGGCCGCGTGGATGAACGGCTCCTGGTCTGAGAGGTCGCCGTCGTAGATCACCGCGGCGATCTGCCGGCCGTCGCGTTCGATCCATGTCACCGCGCTCCCCGGCCGGGGATGATCCGGGTCGACGGGCTCGCCCAGCGAGTTCACGCACGCCCGGCGGCCAGGCCGCTGGTAGCCGATCTGCAACGACGGATCGCGGAGGGTCACCGCCATCAGGGACTGCGGGTCGGCCCGCGGCACCTCGGCCATCGCGGTCACGAACTCGACAAGGGCTCGCCCCATGTAGAGGCGCTCCCAGGCGACGCCGGCGACGATCGCAAACGGGACCAGCGCCGCGGTCAGCACGGTGACCGCGCCCATCGCGGGGGCGGCCCCCGGGACGAGCCAGGCAAACAGCGCCCACGCGGTCAGTGACAGCGCGTAGAGCAGCGCGGTGAGGCGCATCGGGGCGACGGCTAACCGTAGGGGCGCAGGGAGCGATCGGTTGCGCGTCGTCAGGAGAAGCACGGTGCCCCACACGAGCGCCATCAACGCGGCGAGCGACAGCGCCTGGAGCGCCACGCTGCCGGGTAAGCCGCCGTGGCTGACGGCCAGGACGTTGCGACAGCTGCCCTCGCACCCCGACAGCGGCAGTTGGAGCGGAGGGACGGTTCCCGTCTCGGCGAGGATGAGCCAGCAGGCCGCGAACGTGCCACCGCCGATCGCGAGGAACCTACGGTCGATCTCAGACCGCAGGCTTCCGCTCGGGTAGGCGAGCAGGAGCGCGCAGAACATCGCCGGGGCCAGTCCTGAGACGAGCAGTCCGAGGGCAAAGGGCACATCGGCGCTGGACGCGTTGAGCAGCCACACCGCGGTTGCCAGTCCGGCGGCGGCCAGCCACCGGCCGAACCGAGCCAGCGAGCGGCTTGTCTGCGCGTACAACCCGCCCGCGATGAGGAGCAGGATCGTGACGACCCTGCCGCTCACGGCCAGCGCCGGAGGGGTCGCGTGCGGGTTGCGTGCCGTGAGGTACCCGACGAAGGCCGCCGCCGCGATGCCCGCAGTCGCCACGGCCACGATCTGCAGGCGGTGGCCCTCGGCGTCGCCGAGGCTGTACCGCGCCCGCGTTGGGTGCGAGTCCGTCAGCGCGGCAAGCGCCGCGGTCTCCAACCCTCGAGCATCCGGGTGCCCGCGTCCGGCGGCGATCTGGTGATTCATGGTTGGGCAGCCCCACTCCCTCGGCTGCGGTCGTCGGTCACGCGTGTGCGACTACCGCACAGTCTAATGCCCGGGGGCGTGCGGACGCGAGCGCCTGTGCACCACATTTCGGGGGGTGCCACTCTGTTTCACTGTCACACGCACGTCCTTGCGCGGTGACGGGCAACGGTGGGACCATCTCAGGTCATGGGGGTACCGGCTGATTATGTTGAGGCCGCGCGACGCCCAATCGGCGTGGTTGTGGCCGACGACTCGTACATGATCCGCGAGTTCCTGGCCCTCGCCCTCGGCTCGACCCCGCAGGTGCGCCTGCTCGCCACCTGCTCTGACGCCAAGGAGCTCGCGCGGGCTATCGACACCTACGCACCCGACGTGGTGGTCACCGACATCCGCATGCCGCCTTCCCCGGAGGAGGGCCTGCGCGTCGCCAATCGCCTGCGTGTCACCCATCCGGAGATGGGCGTCGTCGTGCTCAGCCAGTACGCCGAGCCCGCCTATGCGCTCAGCCTGCTGGGGGAGGGGACGGGTGGGCGTGCCTACCTGCTCAAGGAGCGGATCCGTGACAGGCAGGAGCTGATCGGTGCGATCGAGGCGGTGGCGCGCGGCGGATCGGTCATCGATCCGCGGATCGTCGATGTCCTCATCGCCGCGCGGGTCCGCGCCGCCAACTCGCGCGTGGCGCGGCTGACGCCGCGCGAGCAGGAGCTGCTCGCCGAGATCGCCGCCGGCAAGAGCAATGGCGCGATCGCCGAGTCGCTGGTGCTCACCAAGCGCGCGGTGGAGAAGCACGTCAACGCGATCTTCTCCAAGCTCGACCTCCCGGAGAGCCCCGACGTGAGCCGCCGCGTGCGCGCGGCGCTGATCTTCCTCGCCGAGGAGGGGATGCCGGAGGAGCCGTGACACCCGGGGCGCGCTCGTAACCGCACATCCCCACGCGGTCCCGGCGAACTGCGATGATCTGGCTGTGACCGGGGCCCAGGTGGATGAGGCTCGTCCCATCGGCGCGATGCCCGCCGTGGCCGCGCGCGGCACGGGGCATGCGCGCTACCTCAGTGGTATCGCCATCCTCGCAGCCGCCTACTACGGCTCGGCGCAGCTGGGGATCACGCTGCGCTTCACCGGGCCGGTGGGCGCCATCGTCTGGCTGCCGGTCGGCGTCGGGATCGCGGCGCTGTACCTCGGCGGGCTTCAGCTGTGGCCGGGGGTCCTCATCGGTGACGTGCTGGCCGACAACGCCACCGGCATCCCCCACGGGGCGGACATCGCGCAGACCGCCGGCAACGTGCTCGAGGTGGTCGTGGCGGTGCTCATTCTCCGGTGGCTGTTGGACCGCCGCGGGCCCCACGAGGCCCTCCATGACGTCGCGGCCACGGCGCTGGCGATCGCCGCCGGCGTGACGGTGAGCGCCACCACCGGATGCGTGGCTCTCTCCCTGGCCGGGGTCATCCCCCTTGACCACGTCGCCGCGTCGTGGCGCACCTGGTGGCTCGGCGACTTCTCGGGAGGACTCGTGCTCGTGCCCGTCGTCGTCGCCTGGCACCGGATGCCGCTGCGAGGCTTCGCCCCGCCCGACCTTCGCGAGGCGGTCCTCGTCCTGGCCACGGTCCTGGGCGCGAGCGCGCTCGCCTGGCAGCAGGCGGTTCCGCTGTCCTACCTCGTCTTCCCGCCGCTGATCTGGAGCGCGTTGCGCCTGGGGCTGGCCGGCGCGGCGCTGGCGGCGGCGCTGGCCTCGGCCTTCGCCGTGTGGGGGGTCGTGCACAACCTCGGGCCGTTCGAGGCGCACTCGCTGGCGGCGGGGGTGCTGCACACCCAGCTCTTCATCGCCGTCGCCACCTTCTCCACGCTGTGCCTTGCCGCGGTGGTGGCCGAACGGCGGCGGCTGGGCGACACCCTCAACGACTCGCGGCTGCGGCTGGTGCACGCGGCCGAGTCCGAGCAGCGCCGGCTCGCCCAGAACCTGCACGACGGCGCCCAGCAGCGGCTGACGGCGCTCATGGTCCGCCTCGGCCTCGCCGCCGAGCTTACGCGTGAGGACCGCCAGCGGGGAGCGGCCATGATCTGCGCCGCCCGGTCAGAGCTCGAGGATGCCATCGAGGAGCTGCGTGCGCTCGCCCACGGCAACCATCCTCCGCTACTGACCGAGCGCGGGCTGGGCCCGGTCATCGCTGATCTGGCCGCGCGCAGCCCCATCCCGGTCACGCTCGGCGGGATGCCCGGCCACCGGCTACCGCCCAGCGCCGAGGCGAGCGTCTACTACGTCATCGCCGAGGCCGTCACCAACGCCCAGAAGCACGCTCGCGCCTCGACGATCCGTCTCGGCGTGCGCACGCGCGGCTCGACGGTGGTGGTCGAGGTCGCCGACGACGGCGCCGGCGGTGCGACCGGAACGCCGGGCTCCGGGCTCGACGGGCTGCGCGAGCGCGTGGAGGCCGTGGGCGGAACCTTCGCCGTCGACAGTCCCGCGGGGCGCGGCACGCACATCATCGCCGCGATCCCGATCCTGGCGCCTGGGCGCTAGTTCCGGCTCCCGTGCGCTGACAGGATCTCGCGCAGTCGCTCGCGCGACAGGTCCTGCTTGCGAAGCATGGCTTCTGCCCCGTGGGCTTCCGCCGTGACCGGATCGGGATCCTCCACCGAGCAGAGGATCACGATGGTGTCGGGAGCACGGTCGGTGATCGCCCGACAGGCAGCAAGCCCGCCCATGCCCGGCATGCGCTTGTCCATGAGCACCAGCTGCGGCGAGCGCTCCACCGCGAGCGCCACCGCGGCCTCGCCGGACTCGGCCTCGCCCACGAGCTCGAGCCCTGGGGTGGCCTCGACGAGCTCGCGCATCGCCGCGCGATAGGTCGCCTGGTCATCCACCACCAGCACGGAGACGAGCGACTGGCCTCCTCCTCGTGATCTCTCAGGCATCGGCATCCCCCGGTCCGGTAGGTGAATTCAACCGAATGATTCGCACCCATGCCCGGACGGGGTTCGTCTGCGCGGCGAGGGGCGCGACTGGTCGCGCGGAGTCTAACCCCGGCCGCGGGGCGGCAAACGTCGCCTCAGCGCAGGGCGGAGCGGGCCTGCGCCCGCACCGCTGAGCCGACCCGCTCCAGCGCGGGGGAGGAGCGTCGCCACTGCTGCCAGAACAGCGGGACGTCGATGGCGGCCGGCGCATCGAACTCTTCGAGCGGGGCGTCCCCGGCCATCGGCTCGGCCTGCAGGTCGGGCACCATCCCCCAGCCCAGCCCGCGCCGGACGGCCTCGACGAACGCGGTCGACCCGGGCACATAGCACCTCGGCGGCGAGATCCGGCGGCGGGCGCGACGACGCATGTATTGATCCTGGAGGGGATCCTCACGGTCAAAGACCACGATCGGCGCCAGCGACAGCGCCTGTGGCGTCACGCCGCTGCCGAACCAGCGGCCCGCGAATGCCGCGGACGCTCGGGGGCGATAGCGCATCTCCCCGAGACGGCGGACGGTGCATCCCGGGACAGGCTGGGCAGAGGCGGTGACCGCCGCCATCACCGTGCCGTCGCGCAGCAGCTCGGCGGTGCGCGTCTGGTCGGCTCTTCGCAGGTCGAAGACCAGCCCTGGGCCGGCCTGGGCCAGCGCCTCGACGAACCACGTGGCCAGGCTGTCGGCATTCACCGCGAGCGAGACGGAGGTCGCCCCGGCCGACCCCTGGTCGCCGAGCTCGTTCAGCGCCTCGTCGGTGATGGCGCGGATCTGGCGCGCCGCCCGCAGCAGGCCGGCGCCGGCAGGGGTGACCGCCACGGGCTTGCTCCGTCTCAACAGGACCCGCCCCACGCGCGTCTCCAACGCCCGGATGCGCTGGCTGATCGCCGACGGCGTGACGTCCAGCGTCCGCGCGGCCGCGTCGAAGGTCCCCTCCGCAACCACCGCCAGCAGCGCCTCGAGCTGACCCTGGTCGATCGACTCGGCCATTAGCACAGCTAATGCTACTGCAGAAACATGATTTGCACCCCAGACGGGACTCGACCTAACGTGGGCGGCGATGCCCGCCGTGCCGATCAACGCCCTCCTCTCCGGGTGTGCCTTCGGGCTGTCGCTCATCGTGGCCATCGGCCCGCAGAACGCCTTCGTCATGCGCCAGGGCGCGCTGCGTCGCCACGTGATGTCGGTGGTGGCGATCTGCACCGTCTCCGACGTGGTGTTGATTGCGGCCGGCGTGGCCGGGGCCGGAGCAGCCCTCGCCGGACGGCCCTGGCTCATCGAGGCGACACGCCTGGCCGGCGCGCTCGCGCTTCTCGCCTACGCGGCGCTCGCGGCCCGGCGGGCGCTGCGGCCGGCGGCGTCGGCGTCGACGAGGGGACCGGCGCGCCAGAACCGCGCCGCGGTGATCGCCGCCTGCGTCGCCTTCACCTGGCTGAACCCCGCGGTCTACATCGACACGTTGGTGCTGCTCGGCTCCGTGGCCCAGACGCACCCTGGGCGCCAGTGGTGGTTCGGGGGTGGCGCCGCGCTCGGCAGCGCCGTTTGGTTCGCCGCACTGGCGGCCGTGGCCGCGTCAGCGCACTCGCTGCTGACCCGCCCCGCGGTGTGGCGCGGGGTGGACTGCTTCGTCGCCGTGGTCATGGCCGTCACGGCGGCACGGTTGTTGTAGCGACGCTTCCAGGTCCGCTCGAGCGGTGCCCTGGGTGGGGCTCAGGCCGCGGCGGGAACGGCAACGCGGTGCTGCGCGCGGATCGCCCGGTGCAGCACCTCGACCAGCTCGGTCGGGGCGATGCCCTTGCGCACGTATGTCATCGCGCCGGCGAGCATCAGCTGGCGGACCATCGGATCGAACTCGTCCGCGGAGAGGATCACCGCCGCCGTCTGAGGCGAGACACCGGCGATCCCACGGATCGCGCTCAAGCCACCGCCGCCGGGCATCTGCACGTCGACCAGAGCAACGTCGGGCAGGCACTCCTGCGCCAGGGCGATCGCCTCGTCGCTGTCGCAGACCGCGCCGACAATGTCGAACTGGCGCTCCAGGGTGAGGCTCAGCATCGAGCGCACAACGGGGTCGTCGTCGGCGATGAGCAGGGTCGGGTGCGTTGACGGCGCCTGACCGAGTCCGAACATCGAGGGTTCCATGGCCTGATGATCGGCGCGGGCATCACAAACTTGAGTAGCGTTTGTCCGGCTGCGCATGCCGGCCGACGCCACCCCCACCGCCCCGTCCGCCGAGCTCGCCCTCGTCGACTGGCGCCGCCGTGTCGCCGCGCTCTACGCGGCGGTACGGGCCGAGCGCTCGCCGCGCGACGGCCACGCGCTGTGGCGTGCCGGGCGCGACACCCTCATGCGCGAGCACCCGGAGAGCCCGCTGCTGGCCGACGATGAGTTGCGTCGGAACGGCATCCCGTACTGGCCGTATGACCCCGACCTGCGCTTCGAGGTCGGGCTGGCGGCGGCGGCCGAGCCGGCGGCGCTCACCCTGCAGACCGGCGGCAGCGAGACCACGTCGCTGCGGCGGCTGGGAACCCTCACGCTGCCCGCGCCGCTGGACGCGACGCTCGACGTCTGGTGGATGGAGCAGTACGCCGGCGGCGTGTTCCTCCCCGTGCGCGACGGGACCGCGGGCACCACCAGCTACGGCGGCGGCCGCTACCTGCTCGACACCGCCAAGGGAGCCGACCTCGGCGGCGAGGGGACGACGCTGGTCGTCGACCTCAACTTCCTCTATCACCCCTCGTGTCGCTACAACCCGGCGTGGCAGTGCCCGCTGGCGCCCGCGGGCAACACCATCGCCCACCCGATCACAGCCGGCGAGCACCTGTGACGGGCGGGCGCCGAGCGTCTGGCCGGGCAAACCTGGGTCTCCCGGGCCGGGGGAAAACGCACCGGGACCGACGCCTGTGGACGGCATGACGCGCGTACCCCCGCCACGCGAGGCGAACTGCGCCGCGTGGCGCGCCGGGCCGCTTGCCGGCGCAGTTAGCCCCGCAGGTCGCGCCGCTCAAACGAGAGCATCGCCACCGCGGTGAGGGCCAGCGCGGCGGCGCCGAGGACGACCAGGCCCACCACATCGACGCCGCGCGTGAGCGGGTCGTGGCCGGCGTAGTAGTAGAAGGGCGACAGGTACTTCAGCCAGTCCAGGCCGCCCACGAGCGGCGCGAACCCGTTGATCAGCCAGCCGAGGATGCCGACCGCGGCAGCCACGCCGGTGGCCAGGCTCCGCCGGCCGGTGCCCGCGCCGGCGGCCAGCGCGATCGCGCCCAGCGCAAATCCGAAGAACGCGAGATGGACGGCGTAGGCGGCGAGGTTGCCGGCGCTCATGCCACCGCCCGCGAAGGCGACCCCGACGAGCAGCCCCAGCCACGCCGACGCCGCGATCGCCACCACCAGCACAGCCACCGCGACCGCCTTCGCCCCGACGAGCCGTGCGCGCGTGATCGGATAGGCGAGCACGAGGGCGAGGATGCGGTCCTCCTCCTCGCCCGCCGTGGTCGAGGTGGCCGCGCCGATGGCGACCGCCCCCACCAGCAGAGGCCCGTACACCGAGCCGATCTCGCTGCGGAACCATCCCGCGACCGAGGCGTAGTCGGCGCCGCCCAGCAGCTGGGACACACCCTGGGGCAGGCTCAGCTTGCCGATCGTGTGCCCGACGGCGGGAAACAGCGCGCCGACGGCGAGCAGCACGGCGATGAGCCCGGCGGCGGCGGACGCCGTGAACGCCAGACGAAGGCGCAGCGCCATCTTCAGCGGCGCGATCGTCACGACCCGGCCCCACCGCGGTAGTAGCGCAGGAAGATCTCCTCCAGGTCGTCCTCGCGCGACCGGATCGACCGCACCTCGTGGGCCGCCGCGGCCTTGACCACCGCGTCGGCCGAGCCCTCGAAGGCCACGGTCAGCGTCGACCCGGCCCTGGTCACTTCCCGTACGCCGGGGAGCGCCGCGAACCCCTCGGTGCTCACCGGGCCGGCGAACTCGATCTCGAGCCGCTGCACGGCGACGCGGCGCAGGTTCTCCAGGGAGTCGACGACGACGAGCCGGCCCTCGCGCAGGATGGCCAGGCGGTGGGTGACGCGCTCGACCTCGGAGAGCGTGTGGGAGGAGAGGAAGATCGTGCCGCCCGCGGCGCTGACCTCGGCCAGCAGGGCGTGGAAGCTCTGCTGCACCAGCGGGTCGAGCCCCGCGATCGGCTCGTCGAGGATCAGCAGGTCGGGGTCATGCATGAATGCCTGGATGAGTCCGAGCTTCTGGCGGTTGCCCGTTGACAGCTCGCGGATCGGCCGGTGCAGATCGGCATCGAAGCGCTCGGCGAGCGCATCCCGCCGAGCGCGATCCACGCCGCCGCGCAGCTCGGCCAGGTAGTCGAGGACCGCCGCGCCGGTGAGCCGGGGATACAGGCCGAAGTCTCCGGCGAGAAAGCCGACCCGCCGGCGGATCTGGAGGCTGTGAGCCCGGATGTCGAGGCCCAGCACCGTCGCCGCTCCCGCGGTGGGGCGGATCAGGTCGAGCAGCAGGCGCATCGTCGTCGACTTCCCGGCCCCGTTGGGCCCGAGGAAGCCGAACACCTCGCCGCGCGCCACCTCGAGATCGAGGTCGAACAGTCCGCGCCCGCCGCCGAAGTCCTTGGACAGCCCGCGCGTCTCGATAGCGGGGCCGTCGCTCATGCGCCGCGGGGCGTGCCGCTCAGGCCGGGTCCTCGGAGCTGTAAGGCGGGTCCTCGCCGCGCACTTCGCGATAGCGGCGGTCGAACAGCGCCAGTACCTCGGTCACATCGGACGGGCCGTGCAGCTCATGGCTGACGCCCACCGAGTCCGGCGTGGCCACCGCCGGCTCCGCCTCGCCGTGCTCGATCAGCTCGTCGTGCTCGACGCTGAGGAATGGCAGCTCGGCGAGCCCCCGATCGGGATAGAGCAGCCCGAGCTCTGCGTGCCGGTAACGCACGACCGTGACGCCGTCGGCGCGCGGCTCCATGTGCACGCCCGGCCAGGTTTCGAGCTCGTTGGCCACCTCGTCGACGAATGCCGTGGCGTCGGGCACCGGCCCATCCTACTGGCGGGGCGAAATGCCGCCAGAGCGGCTGCCGATAGGCTCGCGGAGTGCCTCAGGATGTCACCGCGGATGACTCGCGCTCGCCGACCCACGCCGAGCTCCTCAGCCGCCCGATCGCCTTCATCGGTTTCATGGGCGCGGGGAAGTCGACGATGGCCGAGCTCACCGCGGCCCGCCTCGGCCGCGAGTGGTTTGACACCGACCGGCTCGTGGTGGAGCGCTGCGGCCGGTCGATCCCGGACCTGTTCGCCGCCGGTGAGCAGTCGACGTTCCGCGCGCTCGAGAGGCAGGTCATCGCCGAGCTCCTCATCGGCGAGCCCGCGGTCATCTCGCTCGGCGGCGGAGCGCTCGAGGACGCCGACACGCGTGATGCCGTGTTCGAGCACGCCTTCGTCGTCAACCTCGCCGTCTCCTGGGATGACGTCAAGGCGGAGCTGCCGACCCTCATGCAGACCCGTCCACTCCTCCAGAACCGCACCGAGACAGAGATCCACGAGCTGTTCCTCCGCCGCCAGGCCACCTACCGCAAGGCCCACATGCGCGTCCGGGTCCCGCGCGGGGACCTGGAGGCGGCCGCCGACTACGTCCTGTCGGCCCTGATGGGCTGACGGCGCGGTGCCAGGCCCGGTCGCCACGGCCGGGCTGGCGGCGCGGTGCCAGGCCCGGTCGCCACGGCCGGGCTGGCGGACGAACGTCAACAGCTTGGCTTTCGAGTAGAGGGTCGCGGCCGGTGTGCGCCTCCGGAGGGGGCATAACGTGACAAACCGGCGCTGGCCTCGGCCGTGTGTCGCTTTCAGCCACCTCCAAGGGCCAGATTGCGCCCCGCGCCGAGGGCAAGACCCCCCCGGTCACCTTTTGCCCCCTCGATGAGGCCCGCCGGCGACGCCCCAGCCCGCTTCGATAGCCCGTCGTTGACGTTCCCCCGCCGCGCGGCTACGTGCGCGCCGGCCGCGCCCCCGCGTGCCCCAGCGACTCCGCGGCGGCCCGCAGCGCGGCGCCGACCGCCCCGTCCAACCCTTCGCCGGCGGCCAGCGCCGCCGCCAGCCCTCCGGCGAACGCGTCGCCCGCGCCGACCGTGTCGACCACAGCCGGCGCCGCGGCCGCCGGATACGGCGTCACGGT
>Ga0070714_100002345_pt1 | contig 13922 bp, 14 predicted proteins | sample LARL83metaG_FD_65450 | JGI IMG/M metagenome (GOLD analysis project Ga0070714, IMG submission 65450) | Corn, switchgrass and miscanthus rhizosphere microbial communities from Kellogg Biological Station, Michigan, USA - LAR L8-3 metaG | ecosystem: Host-associated > Plants > Roots > Rhizosphere ...
CCCGAACTGGTGGAGCTGGTAGTTCCGCAGCGCTATGAGCGTCCGCGCGCCGAAGTCACCGTCAACGGGGATGCCACGGACCCCGTAGATACCGGAGTTACGCAGCGCCGTCTGGAGCACCTTCACCGCCGGGCCGCTGTCACCCTGCCGGAGCGTCAGCGACGGCGGCCACTGCGACCAGCTCACCGCCGGGACCGGCGGCGGCGCGGGCGCTGGCGCGGCACCCTGGTAGGTCATCGCGGCGAGCTCGTCGATAGTGCCGCGGAATACCGAGCAGTCCGCCACGCCGACGCCCGGCACCCGGAACGAGTCCGTGAACTGCCACAGCTTGTGCGGCGTCGCGGGCTCTACCGCCTGGTACGCGGCGACCCACTCCACCGGGAGCGCCCCGCGGTCCCGCCCGAAGTTCAGGCCCGTGTAGGTCCACAGGTACGGGCGGAAGTCCTGGCCGAGGTTATTCAGCATCCGGTTGTACCAGGCGGTCAGCATCGCGTGCTGGCCCTCCTCGAAGTCCGGGGTGATGACCTCGCCTGGCTGCGGCGCGCGGATGATCCCGCACAGCGCGTCGGCCTGGGCGGCGCCGTCCTGCCCGGCGACGAGGTACTGGTAGATGCCCAAAAACCGGCAGCCGCCCTCGTGCAGCAGGGCGCGTCGGTCACCGCCGTACCATGCCCGGTCCTGGTGGCTCGTCCCGTACGCCGCCCGGATCACGATGGCCTGCGACCAGGCGAGGTACACCGGGTCGGCGACCTGCGGCTCGAACTCGCTGACGTCGGCGAGCAGCACCGACGGGCTAGTCAGCCCGGTGAAGTGCGGCTGCGCCTGCCGTGCTGCGGCAACGCGGCCGGCGCGGAACGGGGCCGTCATACGAAGATCCCGCAGGTCTGGAGGATGTTATTCACCTGCGTGCAGAACGACACCACCGAGTTGCCCCACGTCTGGTTGTAGCTGGTCGGCGCGGCCGTCAGGCCGGTAGCGCGCCCCTGGGGGATGTTCAGGCCGCCGAGCTGCGACAGCGCCGCGTTCGCGTTGCTGTTGGCGGTATTCGCCGTGTTGCTGACCGAGTTCACCTGCGGGATGAGCGCAGTCACCCGCGCCTCGGTCGTCTGCGCCTTGACGGACGTGGCGCGCAGCATCCCCGCCGTCCACACGAACGCCACCACCAGCATCCCGAAGCCCCACGACAGCGACAGGAAATGCGCCAGCACCTCGGTGAGGACCGCCCAGAACCCGATCGCGGACCACTTCATGTACACGGCTTTCTCCCTACTTGAAGGTCGGCCCGAGCACGATCTTCTGGCTGGCCCCGTATACGTAGCCGGCCGGGACGTTGCGCGGATCGGTGCCCGTGTCGTAAAGCAGCGAGAGCCCGTAGGCGTCCGCGATCCCCGACAGGAGCGCCTGCGCGGTGTCCGGGTTCATGCTCAGCGGCGGGTCGGTAAGGTCCGTCAGCGCAATAGCCGACGACCAGTCGTGCAGGAACTTCGCCGTCACCTGCGCGTCCCTGATCTCTGCCAGGGCCTGCTGAACCCGCTGCACGATCAGCGCGCCGTTGCTGTTCTCCGCGTTGAACACCTGAGCTCCTGTCTTTAGCTGACCGGTGCGGCCACGGCCGCAGGCTGCGGCAAGCTGGCCGCCGCCGCCGACAGCAGCCCGCTGAAGCTGTTGTCGAGGTACTGGAACGGGGTGACGGTCCCGGTCTGCGAGTCGTCGTCGTACTCGTACGCGCCGACCAGGAACGTCACCGGCCCCAGGACCACCTCGCCGCCGTAGCCGTAATCGGTCAGCACGAGCTGCGCGACCGTCCCCGCGTGGCTGATCCCCAGGTCAACGGCCTGCCCGCCGGTGGTCATCAGGTCACCGGGGCCCGCGGCGAACGGCCCCGCGAAGCTGGCCCGCTGGTAGCGCAGCAGCAGCGCGTTCCCGACCGCCTGCGCCGCGCCCGCGCTCATGTTGCCGGCACTGGACAGGTCCAGGTAGGCCTCCCGCTGCCCGTGGGCGGCGACGGAGGCCGCCGCTGTCGCCGAGGTGAGCGCGAAGACGGCGGCGCTCCCGCTGCCGGTCGGGTCATCGGCTGATACCTGGTAGCGGATCTGCACGACGTTGATGTCACCGCCGAGGGTCCGCGGAGGCGGCTGCCGCGCCAGCAGCAGCCGGTTCACTGTCGTCGGCAGCGCGAAGACGCTCAGCGTGTTGCCGTACGTCCCGCTGGTGACCTGCCACGTCAGGGCGCCGTAGGTGCAGCAGAGGTTGAGCAGGTCGGTGATCGTCTGCGAGCCGGAGTCGAAGCCCTGCCCGAGCCAGATGCCCGACGGCGTGCCGATGCCGGGGTTCGTCCACCGCAGCCCGCGGCTGATGGCGTTGTTGACCGCCTGGTCGGGCTCGCTCGCGGGCCAGGTGCTGGTGTAGACGGCCGTGTAGTTGGTGCCGTAGCCGCCCGCCCCGACGGCGCTGATCCCCCAGCCCTGCGAGGTGGACGGGACGGGCTCGGACAGGATGCCCTCCCAGCACACGTCGCCGCCGCGGATGACCCGGACGATCCGCCCGGGGTTCATCGCCTCGTTCCGGGTGCTCGGCTCGGTCATCAGGGTGCAGGACAGCTGGGCCGGGCCGCCCGGCAGCGACCAGGAGTACCTGAGCCCGGTGACGTGCCCGATCTGCCCGAGCCACCGGGGGCTCGTCATCGACGGGGTGTAGGTGACGACCTGCGAGGCAGTCCGCTGGAGGGCCATCAGCGGTCACCGCGGTACTCTGGCATACTGGGTTTATGACTGCCGAGACACTTGAACGCTGGCTGCCCGTCGTCGATTTCGAAGACGATTACGACGTGAGCAACCTTGGCCGGGTATGCAGCCTTAACCGGACTGTCGTTACCAGCCGAGGCCCTCGCCGCTACCCCGGCAAGGTGCTGACGCCGTACGTCAGCCCGAGCACCCGCGGCTACCCGTTCGTCAAGCTTTCCACGCCGGGCCTGCGCGGTAACTACCCGGTGCACATCCTCGTGCTGACGGCTTTTGCAGGACGCTGCCCGCCCGGGATGGAGGCATGCCACGGCCCCGGCGGGAAACTCGACGCGTCGCTGGCGAACCTCAGCTGGGGCACCCGGGCGAAGAACGTCGGCCCTGACCGGCTTCGCGACGGGCAGGACAACCGTGGCGAGCGGCACGGTAGCCACAAGCTGACGGCCGAGCAGGTACTGGAGATCCGGCATCGTCGCGCTACGGGCGAAGAATTGCTGCCGCTGGCTGAGGAGTTCGGTGTCGATTTTCGGACCATCAGTGATATCAGCCTCGGCAAGGACTGGGCGTGGCTTGGCGGCGAGCGGTCGCCACGCCGAGTCGGCGGCAAGAAGCTGACCGACGACCAGGTGCGAGACATCCGGAACCTCAGAGCACAGGGACGCAGCCTTAAATCCATCGCTCATGCATACGAGATCAGCGTTTCGCTCGTCAGCGCCATCGCCTTGCGGAAAATGCGATCGGACGTAAAGTAGTCCCAACTCCATCACCTGGAGTGACATAAGGGCCGAGTCGAAAACGGACATATCACTCCAAGCGTTCAGAAAACCACCTCGGCCAGTAGCTGAGCGCTATGGACGGTGCGCCTTCCTGCGCGTAGGCCATCAGCGTGTTGATGCCGGGCTCGACGGTGAGCGGGCCGCCGCTGACGGTGACGACGTTGGCGCCCGTCGTGGGGTTGACGTCCATGATGGCGATGGCACCCGGGCGAGCGGTCTGGCTGCCCAGGTAGTTCCCCAGGTCCCTCGTGGGGTCGGGCTCGTCGAAGTAGTAGTTGACGTAGCCGGTCGTCGGCTCGTTGACGATCACTGTCTGGCCCTGGGTGTCGAGGAACAGGCAGTCGTACCAGCGGTCGCTGGTGTTGGTGTCGCTGACCAGCACCGTGTAGTACCCGGACGTGTTGTCGTCAGCCACGGACTTCAACGGCAAGGTCAAGGTCCCGGCTATCACGATCCCGTTCGTGACCTGCGTGGACGGCGTGATCGTCAGCGGCACGGTGGTGCTGTCGTAGTGCGCCCCGCTGGGGGCCTCGTACTGCCGGACGGTGACCGAGATGGTCCGCGGCGAGCTTGAGCTGTTGAACGAGAAGTTCGTCAGCACGACGGTGTAGGTGCCGTTGAAGTCGGCGTTCTGCCCGCTGACCAGGGACGGCACCGTGTACTCGGTCGCCCCCGGCGCGACCAGCCCGGCGCCTACCGGCACGAACGGGTTCAGGTTGAGCGGCGACCAGCGGCCGGGTCTGTGAACGATGAGCGTCTTGAACGCGACGTTGGAGTACGGGGTGATGATCAGCTTCCCGTTGCCGCCGTTCCCGCCGGCCTCGGTGGTGCCCGCGGAGTCCGCGCCGCCGCCGCCGCCGCCCGGCTGCGACCCCGCCGTCCCGGTGGTGTTGGAGGAAGGGCCGCCCGCGCCGCCCGCGCCGCCGCCTGTCACCGCGGCGGCGCCGTTGTTGGTCGGGGCGCCGCCTGGGTAGGTGAGCCGGACCTGCCCGGCTGCCCCGGCCCCGGAGGTCGTGGCAGGGAAGTAGGTGCCGCCGCCGCCGCCGCCGGGGGCGCTGCCCGCCGTGCCGTTGCCGCTGCTGCTCCCGGTGCCGGCCCCGCCGTTGCCGCCGCCGGTCGGGGCGGTGCCGCCCGCGCCGCTGTTGATGCCCCCGTTGCCCGCCGCGGCGGTGCCCGCCGAGGAGCCGCCGCCGCCCGCGTACGGGGCCGTCGTGCTGCCCGCGCCCCCGTCGAAGTGCGTGCTGTTCGCGCTGCCGGTGCCCCCGGCCGCCCTGGAGGAGGTGCTGTACGCGCAGAGGCCGCCCGTGCCGCCGTGCCCGGTGACGGTGACCCCGGCGTTCCCGGTGAACGTGGAGGCCGACCCGTTGTTCCCGGGCAGGGCGGTCCCGGTGACCGCGCTGCCGCCCGCGCCGACCGTGTAGTTGTAGACGTTGCCGGGGGTGACGCTCACGGTCTGGGCCGCGTACTCGCCGCCGCCGCCGCCGCCGCCGTTGTTCGAGCCCGAGCTGGCGACCCCGCCGGACGCGCCGCCGCCCCAGCACTCCGCGAGCACGCTGGTGACGCCCGCCGGGCAGGTCCAGGTGCTGGACCCGGCGCTGGTGAACACGACAGCCGCGGTCCCCGTCGGGGTGTTGCCCGCCGAGCTGCTGCCGCCGGACGACCCGCCGCCGCCGCCGACCGACCCTGACGCGGTGCGCCCCGCGCCCCCGTCGAAGTGGACCGAGTTGGTGCTGCCGGTGCCCCCGGCTCCCCCGGTGGAGCTGTTCTGCGCGGCGGAGCGGCCGCCGTGCGCGCTGACGGCGAGGGTGCCGCCGGGGGCCGGGCCGAACGTCGTCAGCTGGCCGCCGCTGGCGCTGGCCCCGGCGGTGTCTCCGGTTCCGACGGCGTAGGGGATCACGACAGCCGGGGTCGCAGCGAAGTTCAGCTCGGCCGCGTACTCGGCCCCGCCGCCGCCGCCGCCGAACCCGCTGACCGTCTGGGTCGCGCCCGCGCCGCCGCCGCCGATCGCCTCGACCTTCAGGTACACCGTGTTAGCCGGGACCGTGTAGGTGCCCGCGCCGGTCGCCGTCACGGTCGTGACCGTCCCGGGCGACGGGGCGCTCTGGAACTGCATCGACACCGGCGCCCGGTGCGTCCCCACGACCCCGTGCAGCGTGTAGACGCTGCCCCGCGGCGACGGGGAGGCGATCAGGTTCGACGACGAGTACGCGGTCAGCGCGTCCAGGTAGGCGACCGTCCAGCGCAGCTCGCCGCCCTGGGTGTCCCAGCGCGGGGCCCGGTTCACGATCGTGACTGAGTATGCCTTCACTGACGCGTAGTTGAACGTGGCGCTGTTAGCCGGGATACGGGCCGTGACCCGGGTGAACACCGGCACCTGCGGGTCAGCTGACACCGGCAGCCACCGGCTCTTCTCCGACCACGACAGCACGACGTTGCTGCTGTCGGTCAGGCTGAAGCTCATCGTCACCCGGGTCATGCCGCGCGGGTGGTGGTTGTAGAAGTGCCTGGTGCCGAGCCCGAGCCACATCGACAGCCCGGTCATCCCGGTCAGGCTGACCGGCGCGGGCAGCGCCGCCCCGTAGGTCAGCGGGCAGTTCTGGCCGTCGTCGGTGCTGAACGGCGCGAACCCGGGATCCCAGAGGCAGCTGTTCGGGCCGATGACGTGCTGAGTGGACTGCTGGCACTGCGGGCTGCTGATCGTGCTGAAGGCGTCCAGGACGACCGGGGCCGGCGGCGCGGCAGGGCTGTTGAGCCCGGCGATCGGCGCGGCGAACGCGACCTGCTGCTGGGTGTCCGACCTGCCGTAGGGGAGTGCCTGGAACTTGATGTCGACCTGCGCCTGCACCTGGGCGCGCCCCTGCGGCCGGTGCTCGGTCGGGTCGCCCATCGGGATGACGGACGGCTGCGCGCGGAAGCAGTCCAGGATCATCGGCAGCGTGCCGGGGTCGGCGCCTGACGCGCGGGTCCAGGTGAGCGGCCAGTGCGGCTGGTCGATCGTCTTCAGCAGCAGCTCCCGGGCGCCGGCCAGCGTCCGGTAGTCCGGTGCCTTGACCAGGATGCTCAGGGTGATGGTGCGGTCCGACGCCCGGTCCCCGAAAGGTTTCTCACCGTCAACGATCAGGCTGGCAATGAAGTCCGTAGTGGGCTGCGGGGCGTCCAGGGACAGCGGCGGCAGGACCGTGAAGACGGCGCCGGGGCACATCGGGTTGACCGACGCGATGCCGCCGGGGGGCCCGATGAGCTCGATCGCCTCCCCGATGACGAGGCTGTCGTACGTGCTGGTTGCCAAGGACTGCCCTTCCCTAGCGGCGCGTGCTGTAGGAGCCCCGCGACGCCGCGGCGGCGGACACGGAGTTGAGCGAGTGCGCGACGCTGCGCCCCTGCCCCAGGACGGCCTCGGTGTTCGCCTCCAGCGCGGCGACGATGGCCTGCGCGTCGGCGCTCAGCCTGCGGCCGCCCGTGCCGCCGGAGCCGCCGCCCAGGGCGCGGCGGGGCTGGACCTGGACGCCGCCGCCGCCGAACCCGGGCAGCTGCCCGCGCAGGTGGTCGACCGCCCCGGCCCGCACCATCGCCGTGGGGACGACGACCTCGCCGGGCATCAGCATCGCCAGCACGCTGTCCCGTCCCGGCTTGCCGCCCCTCACGGCCAGGCCGTCCGCCGCGTGCACGATGCCGCCCGCCGCGAACCCGCCCGACGCCAGGGCGTTGCGGATCGCGTTAGTCGCCCCGCCCGCCGCCACCTGGTTAGTGATCGCCTCGGATATCTGGACGCTGATCGGGACGACCTTGCCCCTCAGCGCGTCGATCTGCTTCTGCAGGTTCGCCACCAGCGCCGCCGCGTCGTGCGCGCTGACGCCCGCCTGGTGCAGGTCGGCGGCCAGCTGCGCCCGGGCGCCCGCCGTGGCCGAGCTGTCGGTGCCGGTCTTGAGTATGGAGTCCGACAGGCTGTCAATGTCCGCCTTGACCTGCGGGCTGTAGTCGCCGAGGGCCTTCAGGCTGGTGATGAAGTTGTCCTTGACCGCGGACGCGGTGGCGAGCAGCTTGCCGTCGAGGCCGTTGGCTGAGCTCGCCCACGTGTCGTAGTCCTTGACGAGCCCCTGGACGTCGGCCTGCTGCTGCGGGGTGAGGCCGTGCAGCGACTGGAGCCGCTTGATGTTGACCTCGTACTCGGCGTTGACCGCGGCGACCGAGGCGCCGTTCTGCTGCAGGGTCGAGATGCCGGCGCCGACCTGCTGGATGTAGGACACGAACGCCTGGCGGGCCTGCAGCGACTGGCCGCCGCTGTTCTTGACCGCCGTGGTCAGGCTGGTGAACGCGGACTCGTCGGCGAGGACCGCCTGCTGGTCGCTGAGGGAGTTCCCGACGATCTTGGCCCAGGCGTCGGAGTAGGCGTTCAGGGCGGTCGCCGCGTTCGTGCTGCTCGTGTCCAGCAGCGCGAGGTCCCCCGCCAGCGTGCCGACCTTCGGGGCGGCGTCCGCGGCGGCGGCGGCCTGCTTCTGGGCTGCCGCGGCCTGCTTCGCGCCCGCGGCAGCCGCGTCGCCCTGCGACTTGGCGAACTTCGCGGCCGCCTCGGTGGTCTTCGTGAACCCCGGGAACAGCGAGTTGAGCAGCGTCTCGCCGGCCTTCTTGCCGTCACTGGCGATCGCCCCGAGGCTGAACGGGTCGCTGCCGCTGGACTTACCCGCCTGGTCGGCCAGGCTGTTGACCTGCCGGGCGAGGCCCTCGAAGCGCTCGAGGGCGCCGACGGCCTTGAGCGCGTCGGTGGCGACCCCGAGGAACCCCGTCGCGACCGGCTGAAGGGCGGTCAGCAGCGGCGGGAGGTCATCGAGCAGGGTGACGAACAGGCCGCTGAGCTGCTGGATGTCCGGCCCGGCCTCGGCCGCCATGAAGCTGAAGAACTTCTGCCAGGTCCCCGACCGGAACTCCGAGTCGATCTGTCCCAGCATGCCGCCCAGGGCCTTCCCGGTCGCCGAGGCCACCGGCTGGACGTCATGCATCAGCCCGTCGGCGAGCTTCAGCCCCTGGTTGAACAGGCCGAGCACCTCCGGCTCAAGTGACTTGCTGAACCCGGAGAACTCGCCCTTCAGGGAAGTCAGCGAGTTGTACGCGGCCCGCTGCGCCGGGTCGAGGCCCTCCAGGGCCTTCTGCTGCGCCTTTGTCGCGGTGCCGGCCGCCAGAATCGGGGCGATCGTCGAAGCCGCTGCCGCGCCCAGCCCGGCCGTGCCGAACCCGACGGTGACGAGCACCGGCGCCAGGGCAACGCCCGCGGCGACCAGGGCACCGATCGGCGTGCTGAGTGCCGCGAACCCGGGCCCGGCGCCGCTGGCAGCCGCCCCGGCCAGCCGCGTCCTGGCTGCGGCCTCCTCCGCGTCCCGCCCCTGCTGCCGCAGCTGCTTCCCCGCCTCGCCGGCAGCGCCTGACAGCTCGAGCTCGGCGTCGCGGAGGATGTCGTCGCTCTTCGCGAGGGACAGCGTTGCCGCCGCCGACACCTGCGCCGACTTCGACTGAATCCCAAGACTTTCACTTAGCTGCTTAGCGCCCCGGGCGGCGAGCGCCGCCCCGTCAGCTGTCTGGCGGAAGGCGCGGGCGGCGCTGGCGGCGTCCCCGACGATATCGAAGCGGAGGGTCTGCGATCCGGCCACGGGCCTCCCTTCACAACTCCGGCGCGAGGGCGCACAATTGCGCGTGGGATAGAGGGGTGAACCAGGTGAGCAGCACCGGGAACTACAGACACGCCGGCGCACCCGGCGGATGGCGCCTTCGGGACCATCCGCTGGCCCTGGCCGCAGCCGGGCTGGCGGTCATCATCGCGGCCGCCGTCGCCTACTGGGCGCCCGGCGTCATCCTGGTCGGCAGCGTCAGCGAGGTACGTGGCATCTGCAGCAGCGGCGGCGCGCTGTTCAGCGCGGCCGCTGAATCTGGCTGCGCCCGAGCTGACAGCTGGACTGCCGGGCTGGCGGCGGCCGCCGTCGCCGGGGCCGGCATGGTTATCGCGGGCCTGTTCCTCGCCCGCGGGGACCGCAGGCCCTAGTCCCCGCGCCGCGCCTCGAGGTACTCGACCAGGGCGTCAAACTCGTCCGTGGTCAGCTGCCCGGTTTCCCAGGGGCGGATCCCGAAGACCTCAGCGAACGCCCCGAGGTACTGCCTGACGTCGTAGCCGTGCCATCCGGGTCCGTAAGGGGCTCGGCCCCGGACGTAGGGTCCTCTGCCTTCAGCTCCTCAGCGATCCCCTTGTTGAAGGACCGCATCAGCTCGGTGTAGTCGAAGTCGAGGCGCCCCTCGAGCAGGTCCGCCAGCTCCACCTCGCGGCCGTCGCGGCGCCACACCGTCCACGCGAAGACAGCCCATGCCTCGGCTGACCCTCCCCCTAGCTCCTGCTGCCATTCGGCGTACCGGCGCCCCCACGCCTTCTCGATCGCCAGCGCCTCCGACAGGGGACGGTGCTCCATGTCGTAGTCGAACGTCTCGCCGTTGATGACAAGCTTCACCCGCCGACCGCCTTCCTGGCTACCTCGTCCAGCGCCTGCCCGATCGCCTCGCGGATATCCGGCACCGACTCCTCCACCGGGCCGGTGAACCAGCCCGGCTCAACCCCCTGCCTGAACCACCGCTCCCGGTCGCCGTACAGCGGGTGAACCAGGACCCCGGCGTCAGACTGGGCCAGCTTCCGGGCCCTGTCCGTCGACGCCAGGACGGTCACCTGAGCGGTACCGCCGGCCGCACCAAGCGACGTGCTGCGGGTGACCTTCAGCTCCCCGGCCAGCACGTCCGCGTACCGGTTAGGCAGGTGCGGCCGCAGCGCCGCGGGGATGCGGTCCTTCAGCGGGTCGACGGCCCGCCCGACCGCTGTCTGCAGCTCCCGCACCAGGCCCTCGTCGCCCAGTTCCCGGAGCCTTACCGCGATCGCGTTCAGGCTGCCCGCCAGCTCATCCAGGCTGCCGGCCATCTACATGTTCGCCCGGTTGACCGGCCCGGCCGCGTTCCACGCGCACTTGATGCTGACGGCGGCGGTGACGCCGCCGGTAGCGGTGAAGTCGGGAATTATCGTGCCGTAGAAGTAGTCGGTGGCGTTGTTGGCGTTGGGGTACAGGTAGAAGTTCCTGGGGATCCCGTCGCCCGCCGCGGTGTACGTCTGCGGGGTGAAGAAGTCGTACCAGCCGCTGAAGTCACCGGACGCGTCCGGCAGCCCAGCGACGTACGTCTTGTTCGAGTCGCCGAACGCCGTGACGTCGACCTTGTCCGTCGACTTGTTGACGGTCCAGTCGGCCAGGAACGTGATCGGCGACGCCACAGCGGACACGCCGCCGGTCTGGGTGATGCCCATGTAAACGACGCCGTTCCTGCCATGTTCGCGCTGCGACGGCATGCGGTCACTCCCTTACTTGTCGAGCAGCTCCAGCAGCCGCTTCGCGTTTGCCTCGAACGTCCTGTCGCTGATCGCCTCACAGGCGGCGGCGGCAGCCTTCTCCCTGGCGCTGTCGTGCGCCAGCCACCACCGGAGCTTCTCGCCCGCGTCCCCGGGGCCGTCGAACGTCGGCAGCGACGGGAACAGCTCGTCGCCCTCCGGCCGCGGGTCGCGCAGGAAGAAGGTCTCGCACGCGGCGAGCTCGACCTCGCGGGGTCCGACGGCCCAGCCCTCGCCGACGTGCGACGACTCCGCTTCCCGTCGGTAGAAGTTAATTCCAGCCCGGGTCGACCGGTAGATGTCCGCGGTCTCCGTGTTGTCCGTGCACTGCACGACCTCGCCGCCGGGCATGTGCCTGCGCAGCGGGGAGTCCTCCGCGAGGTCGGGCCAGGTTCCGGCGAGCAGCACGTCCAGGCCGCCGAGGTCCATCGCCTCAAAGAACTCGACCCGGCTCTTGAACCCGGTGCCGACGAACGCGAAGTCGCTCTTCAGCTCGGGCACCGCCGGGCCGGGATGGTGCACTGACGGCCGGTAGGCGTGGGGCATGTACTCGGCGGGGCCGAGCCGCCGGTACGCGCCGATGTTCACCGGGTCGTTGAGCAGGGTGAGGTCGGCGTGCGCGGCGCGCTTGAGCTGCTCGTCGTCCTGGTAAGGCGATTCGGTCATGAGCAGGACGACCTTGTGGCCGCGGTCGCGCATCACGTCCAGGTGCCAGTCGGGCATGAAGAACGCGCTGACGCCGAGCACCACGTCGGGCCACCAGGTGTAGCAGGCGCTGGTGATGCCCTGGATCGCGGCGGTAATGGCCTGCTCGCGGGTGAACGCCTTGCGGACCTCCGGGTGCCCGTCCGCGTCGAGGTTGCCGGTCTCGATCAGCGCGGCGTCGTAGACCTGAAGGCGCTTGTCGAGGTTGAACTCCAGCACGTCCTCGCCGAGCGCGCGGAGCGCCTCGGTCCAGCCGACGTAGACGTCGTGCACACTGAACTGCGGGCCCGGATGGCAGATCAGCCAGCGCAAGCGGTCACCATTCCGTGGAGTAGGAGACGCGGTAGGCGACCATCACGACAGCCCCGCCGGAGGCCTGCCGGGTGATCCACCGGCCGTTGAGGGTGCCGTCGAACGTCATGTCCGTCAGGCCGCCCGCGTAGCCGCCGCCCGCGTCAGCGGCGTCCTCCAGCGCCCCGAGCAGCGTCCCCGCCTGGACCCGCAGGGGACCGAGCGCGGTGTCACCGGACTGGCAGAGCAGGACGCAGTTGACCGTCCCGGTCTCCTGCCTGCCGCCCATCTGGATCCACTGCTGGGTGAAGTTCCCGGCGAGCACGTCGGGGACGAGGGTACCGTCCGCCTCGAGGGTGCCGTCGTGGCCGACGATGACGCATTGCAGGTCAGATGCCGTCTGCGGCTGGATTCCGTCGTAGACGGGAACCTGCGCGAGCGCCGGGGCTGCCTTGTACGCGGCCACCAGCGCGGTCACCGCGTCATTGAACCTGGTCGCGCTCACGCCGGCACCCAGCGGCCGTCACGGATAAACCCGTGATCGCCGCAGTGGCACAGCAGCGACGGCGAGAGGGTCAGCGGCTCCCACGACTCGACCGTCCAGAACGGGCCGCTGAAGAACTCACGGGCAAGCGGGACGTCAAAGGTGATAGCGCCGCTGCACTCCCTGCCGCCCGGCAGGTCATGAGTCACGATGCCGCTGGTCTTGGCCGGGAACTGATCAGAGAACCGGCACAGCGTCGGGTTCAGGTCAAGGTCCGGATCCCAGGCCGCGATCTGGATAGCGTGGCCGCGGCCGAGGTCAAGGCGGTCAGTCATCAGACGTACGCCTCGCACGCGAAGGGAATCCCATTCTGGCTGCCGTTGAGCATCTCGGCCGCCCGGTTCGGGATCGCGAACCCGAACCCCGGCACCGCCACCGGCATCTCCCCCGCCATCGGCATCGCCAGCGGCCCCCGCTTCGTCTCCCACAGGTGCGCGATCACGATGCGGGCGAAGCTGTTGAACGCCGCCGGGACCGCCGTCCCCCAGCCGGCGGTGTAGCCGACGATGAACCACGGCTGCCAGGCGAAGTACGGCCCGTAGAACGGCAGGCCGAGCGCCCGCTGCACCACCCCGGTCAGCGGGTCGAACTTGACGTCGGTCAGGCTCAGCGCCCCGCCGGACGACTCCGACGTGATCGAGTCAACCGACACGACGGGCCGCTGCCGCAGCAGCATCTTCGTGTACCCGGCCGTCGCCTCCACCCGCTCGGTGACGCTCCGGTTCACCACCGGGCCGCCGGTGAACCGCTCCAGGCCCGACTCGATCGACGCGATCCACGAGTCGACCTCGGCGTCATAGGTCGTGGTCGCCGGCGGGATGTTCAGCATCTGCTTGGCGTCCTGCAAGCTCAGGACACGGACCTCGAACGGGTCGTACACGTCGAAGTCGCCGGGCGACACGCCCGCGCCGGTCCCGGTAGCCGTCCACGCGAACTGGTAATGGCCCACCTGGGACAGGTCCGTCGCCGGGACGTCCTGGTGATAGTTCCCGGTCGAGTCCTGAACCGGGGTGCCGTAGGACTGCTGGGTGCCGTCCGGCTTCTGCACGGCCAGGGCCAGGGTCCCGGCGGTGACGAGCGCGCCGGTCAGGTCCCGGACGGTCGTGGACACGCGGACTGGCTGGCCGAGCGGGTAGCGCATGTCACCTCCTCACGGGCTTGTCGATGACGCGTTCACGCCGGAGACGGTCCGGACCGAGCCCGTCGGCGCGTACGTCGCGGGCTCGTTCACGCCGGAGCTTGTCGTGGCGGCCAGGATGCCGAGCGGTACGAAGGGTGCCGCGTAAGTCCCTGCCCGGCCGTCCGCGCGCCCGGTGAGCAGCGGCACAGCCGGCTGGCCGCGCACCGGCCGGCGCAGCGGGACCGCAGGCGGCCCCGTGCCGCTGTACAGGCCGCGCTGTGATGCAGTCCGGCCGCGGGCTGGCGGCGCCGGCTGCCTGCGCTGCACCCCGATCGGCTGG
>Ga0070714_100002349_pt1 | contig 13918 bp, 5 predicted proteins | sample LARL83metaG_FD_65450 | JGI IMG/M metagenome (GOLD analysis project Ga0070714, IMG submission 65450) | Corn, switchgrass and miscanthus rhizosphere microbial communities from Kellogg Biological Station, Michigan, USA - LAR L8-3 metaG | ecosystem: Host-associated > Plants > Roots > Rhizosphere ...
ATGGTTGCGAGAAGCATGTCGTACCACACGGAGAAGTAATACGTCGTGCCTGCAACGATGCCGCCGCCTCCGCTTGCTGTCGTCTCTACGAACTCTGCTGAGTAGGTATGACCCGAGACCGCTGTCAACGTAATGGTACTGCCGTCAGAGAAAGCAATTGACCCGGTCGATACGTCGACCGTGATTGTCGGAACGCCTGCGTTCGGGTATGTGCCCGTCGAGGTGACGACAATGTTGCCTGTCTGTGGTGGAATGCTTCCCTGATTGAGCATCGGGGTCGCCGACGTGATAGTACCGACATGTGGTAAGAACCAATCACGAATATAGACTTCGTTAGCGTTCTGTGCCCAAATACCAGGAACCCATTGACTCGTAAGTCCACTTGCTCCGGTGTGAGTGAAGTCGATTACTTTGATATTGTCGACATACAGTACAAGACGTGCGGAGGTCGACGATAGGTATTGAATTCCTAGAGTTACGCGATGCGGATTTCCGTCATTAGCGTTGACACTTAAGCCCGACGTAACGACTAAGGTGCTACCGCCTTGCTTTAAGTTGTAGTTACCGCTTGCGGCAAGTAGGAACTCATAATGGGCGGTTCCGCCCGCGCTCGACATGAAGCCAAAGGCCCATGTATCCGCAGTCGTAGTTTGAACTCCGTACCACGAAGTCCACAACCATCCGTTTGCAGGTAACACTGAATAGTTACTGTCATATACCCAAGTGCTCGCAGGGGTGAATCGGTCCCACCCGGCATACGTCTGCCCATTCGGCACGACACTGAACGCGCCGCCGAACATGGTTGCAATAATACTGCCTGTGACGTCCGCATAGTTGTTCGCAACTTGTGGAGGTACGAGCATCGGGGCAAACGCCATAGGCGTTTTGCCGTTGACGAGCATAAGATTGTCGAACGAAGTAACGCCCGCAGTTGTGCCGTTGTTCGAGTATCCTGCGATAATCGAAATGTCCATCCACCCGGCGTTCGACGGAGCCTGTACGGTATTGCTAACAAGCGCCCATGAACCCGTGCCTGACTGTGTCGTCGCGGCGACGAGGTTTGAGGGACTGCCGATAACCGTTCCTGAGCCAATCGTCGCGGTACCGTTTGATTGGTAGTAGGTGACTTGGATTTGAGAATTGATGACGTTCGTTAACTGCCACCAACCACGGAACGAGTAGAAGGCGTTCGGTTGAACTTGGATTCGCTGTTGGAGGAAGCATCCGAGGGCCGCGCCCGCGTGGCTTGTCGACGGCCGTGAGATTTGACCCGCGTATGGGTCGGCTTTCTCCACGTCGTACTGTGACGAACCGCCACCGTTTGTTCCGGTGACGATGCTGAACGTGTCCGTCTCGCCTGCTTGTTGTGTTTCAAGCCAACCGGGGTAGAGATTCAGGAGCGACGGCGGATTGACGTTGCCTGTGCCGCGCGCGGTGCCTGCTTCAGCACCGCCGTTACATATAAGATTCTGTCCGACAATACCAATGAAGCCGGGTTGGAAAGAACTAACGAGTGTCGCAATCGCACCGACGTCGCCACGCACAGTAACATACGCGACACCGAAGTCGTAGGAAACACCGTTCGTCACGCCTTTGAGAACGCCAACAATCGCCTGCGATGCCGCAGGCGTCGGAAGCCCGGTTAGGGCGGTCTCTGACCAAGCGCCCCAATTAGTCGAGCCGTGATTTCGCACGTACCAGACAACGCCGTAGACAGACCCGTCTTGGGGAACGTTGTTGACCGTGACGCTAAACGTCACGTCGCTCGTGACGCCGCTCAGTTCGTCTTGCGTTGTGGGAGTCGTACCGCCTGTGAACGTCGGGGCGGGGTAGGACCCGCCCTTCAGTTGTGTTAGGTCAATGTTCTCAGGCATTGGGTTGCCTGCGGAGTCTGTTGCGCCCGTGTGAACGTGCGTGGAGATAAGCAGGTTCGGGGACGTCGCAGAGACGGTCGACACTCCGTTAAGGATTTGGTTGACCGTCATCAGGTTAGTGTCCACTACAACCCAAGTACCGCCCGAGTTCGACGAGTTGGCGACAAAGGGTCCTGGCTTACCTGCGGTTCCTGCGACGTAGCAAGGCGGGAAGCCCGCGAAGCACTTGAACCCTGACTTTGCAGGGAGTCGGTCTTCAACGAAGACAGACGCGACCTTCGGTTGCGTCATATCGTCGACTGCCGCGAGTTGCGCGATTTGCAGTGACGACGAGCCTGTCGGCGGCTTCGTAATTGGCGGGCGTTTGCGCGGCGGGATTTGAGGAGGTCCAGGTTGTGAACCCGGACCCCCGCCGTTGCCTAGATACGGCATGAACCTATCCTTTACTCGTTACACAATGACTTGGAAGGGCACACGAAGGAACTGCACTGCGCCTTGATTCGACATGGCGTAGATGCAGAAGTGTGCATTGGTCTTCTTCTGGAATCCGACGTAAGACATACCCGGAGGCATGTCGCCTCCGAACGCAACGCCCATTTGCACACCGTCACCCATGACGTTTGCACTGACGAAGCCGGGAGGCGTAATCGTCGCGTTGGAGATTCCAGCGACGATGTTGCCGTAGAATTTGTTGTAGTTGGCCGTCGTGCCCGAGGTCTTCGGACCCGGCCCGCCCGTCCACGTATTTGTCAACCACAATCCGCCGACCGCGTTGCTCGCGGCCGAAGGGACTGACTGAGCCACGGCGTCTTGCGCCGGATTGATACGCATAGCAGGGCGGAAGATTTTACCCGAACCCGCAGAACCGTCAAGACACAAATAGAACCACGCCCATACATACACGGTCGTCGATTGCGACGTGTAGCCTTGGTTACCGCCGAGTGCCGGGTTCTGTGTGTTCCCAGGGGGAACCCAAAACGACGACGAGTCGCTAGACGTAATCGGCGGTGCGTGATTGAACTTGTAGAAGACGCTGTCAGGTCCGACGTAGACGGTCTTGCTATCCCCAGGGTCAACACCGTAGTAGACGGTGTTATTGTTGACCGGATTGATGGAAGCAACCCAACTGTAACCGGGGGGAAGGTTGTAGTAGTTCCACTGTTGGTTCATTCCAACAGGACCCAGGTTCGGAGGTACTTGGCCCGTCGCAGGCAGGCCGTTCAAATAGATATTGAACACAGGCGACGCTGACTGACGACAATCCCAAATCGGGAGTATGCGTTCGAGCGTCTGCGGATTAACGACAAAGTCGCCGCTCTGAATCGCATACGTTCCGACACCGTTGAAGTTGCCGAGTTGTACGGCTCCTATCAGCGTCGTCGAAGGTAATGCGACCGTTGCCGCTTGTGACGTACTCTGACTAACGATGTTTGCGATACCAACTGAGTAGTTGACCGCGTCGTAAAGTTCTTCAGCGCGAATCGTCTGCTTGTAATCACCGGACTGCAACTCTTCATCTATTTGTTTGATGATAAAGTCACGATAGATGCCTGTCTTCTTCGACCGAATAGCGATTTTGTCGCTGACTTCGAGTCGAGGGTCAGGCCATATCTCGCAGGTGATAGTCAGTACCGGACGTGAGACTTGCGCGAGCACTGACCACGTCATTGTGTTCAGCCACGCTTGCGCGGCAGTCGGCGACAAGTTCTGCACCGGAAGCGTCAGGTACGAAGCAATATCCATCGGTTGTGTTTGACCGTACCGATTGATGCTTTGTATATCGTAGGCAATACTCGTGATTGGTTGGTTGCCACTTGACGTCGCAACACTTCCGTTCGCGCGGACAACCGTTATGAGTTGAGACGCATCGAATACCGGGTCGAGCGTGAGCAGGTCTCGCTCGTCAAGAAACGTCTTGACCGGAGGACCGTCCCAACGTGATTCGTAGAACTTAATGACGCCGTTGTTGTCTTGCCAAATGACCCACGGAATAAACCGAGGACATGTCAGTCCGACAATCTCTTGAATGCAATTCCAAATAGTCTTGTCTTCGCAGAGATACTGCGGGAGCAGAACGTTACTTGTGTCGAGTTGCAAGAACAGCGGTGACCAATCAGCCTTCTCGACAAGCAACTTCCGTATCATAACCTCGGGGGCCATGTACGTCGGGTTACCTTGCAACGACACGACCGCGTTACCAGGAAGCCCGCTCGGGTATCCGATTGCGGTCAAGCCTGCGCTCGTGAAGGTAAGGATGCCGTTGTTGTAGTCGAAGGTGTAGTTGGTACACGTACCGATGGTGCCTGTGATTGAATAGCCTGTGCTACTGACCGCAGTATTCGAAGGTGCCGTGCCGCCTGTGCCGTCGACAAAGACTGCAATGTCTTTATGCGATGCGCCGTAGAGCGGACTCGCGGACGAGGTCGTGAACATTTTGCCGTCACACACCCAGGTCTTACCGTCACCGTTTGGATTGGTGAGGTTGTAGGCCGGGTCGAACGCGGCGAATGTTTGGTCGCCGAATAGCGGGTGAGGCAACGTGTCGTAGACGTCAAAGCGGAACTGCTTCGTCAGGTCGACGACGTTCGCAGTCTTCGTGTTTCCGAAGGGAACGACTTTCTGTTGGTCGGTCTCCAAGAATCCGGTGAACTTGAGCAAGAGCGATTCGCTGAACGCATCGCCCTGGTTCACCGTCACGAACATTTGCGCCGAGTGGCCGAACGTGTCGGTCACGGTCAACAGCGTCGTACCGACGCTTACAGGAGTGACCGTGACAGTCGTTCCTGCGATGACCTCTGTTGCAATGGTCGGGTTGGAGATTGCGGCCGTATAGGACCCGCCGTAGCCGCCCTGGCTAATCCCAACAGCCTGTGCCGCCGCAGTAGGTGTAGTGAACACTAGAGGCGATGGACTCAGGATGATGTTGCCTGAGAGAACCGTGACGGTGACCGTCGCCGTGTTGCTGTTCAGGTCCGAGACCGTGACGGTCGCGGAGCCGAAGCCTACAGCGATGACTGACAGGGTATTCCCGGTCACGGAGACCGAGACGACTCCAAGGTTTGAGGAATTCGCGGAGAACGTGCCGAGGTAACCTGTTTCGCTTATCGCGACGTTCTGTGTTCCAGACGGGCTTGCGAACGTCAGTGTTGTCGGGTTGACAACGATTGTTCCTGACGCCACGTTGACTGCAATCGTCGCAGTGTGGGCGCTCGCGTCTTGAACGGTAATCGTACAGAAGCCAGCGGCGTGAGGAGTGACCTGCACGGTCACGCCGTCACCATTCATCGTCACTGTCGCAATTGCCGTGTTCGATGAAGAAGCGGTGAAAACGCCGCCGTATCCTGACTCGCTCGCAACCGAAGTCTGCATCGCAGACGACGGAGTCGCGAACGACAGAATCGTCTTCGTCAGAACGACAAGTCCACTCGATACCGTCACCGGAACCGTCGCCGTATGGCCGAAGGTGTCGGTGATTGTGATAGTTGAGGTGCCTGCCGATACCGGAGTGACGATACCGCTCGACGCACCGACCGTCGCTACGGACGGGGCGCTCGACGAGAAGGCAAACGTTCCGGCATAGCCGACTTCGCTCGCCGTGATAGTGACGGGTGGCGAGCCTGACGTTGCAAACGAAATGCTTCCCGGATTGGGAATGATTGTTGTCGAGGCGACGTTGACAGTGACCGTCTGCGAGGCTTGCGGTATATTGCTATCGACGATACTGATAGTCGTCGTGCCCGCCGCGACAGGGGTGACTGTCACGTTGCCGTTGACGTCAGGCGGTGAAACCGTGCAAATCCCCGTGTTGTTCGACGTGACCGTGTACGGGTTCACGCCTCCGGTGACTTGGAAGGACTGCGTTGCCGCCGCTGACGAGGCGAAGTTAAGCGTGTTGGTCGATACCGCCAGCGGATTGAACGAGTCGCTGACGTTGACCGTGGCGGAGTTACCGTGGTTATCAGAAACGGTAATGGTCGCGGTTCCCGCTCCTACCGCAGTGACCGGGATTTGTATAGGACCGGGGCCTGCGTAGGTCGAGGACGGAACTGTCGCGACTGCCGTATTACTTGAAACGACTGTGAAGTTGTTGGTGTACGCTGTTTCAGAGACTTCTATTAGTAACGTCGCACCGGAAGGGGCTTGTTTGAATGTTAGAGAGAGGGGACTAACATTTAGGGAGCCGTAGACCGTGACGTTGGCCGTAGCCGAATGCCCATTAGCATCGGACACGGTGATAACGGAAGTGCCTGCGCCGACCGGATGAATCGGAATCGTACTGCCTGATATTGTGCCGATTGTGGCGACGGCCGTGTTTGAAGAGACCGCCGTGAACGCACCGGGGTAAATAGTTTCGCTTGCCGTCAGGTTTTGGTTCGACGCGCTAGAGTTGTTGAAGGTCAGCGACGTCGGCGTGAGCGTGACGGTGCCTTTGTAAATTGTAACCGCAACCGTCTGCGTTCGTCCGTAAGCATCGGTGACGCGAACGTTAGAACTTGCAGTGAACAGCAAGGGTGTGACGGTCACCGTCACTCCATCCGTGCCTATCGTTGACCGAGTATTGAACGGACTCAGGTCAGCAACAGTGAACCCTTGTGTGTATCCGGTTTGCGACGCGACGAAGGTTTTTGCCGGGTCTGTCTGCGATAAGAACAGCAACGTACTCGGCGTACAGTTGATTGTGCCTGACGCAACGTTGACCGTCACGGCCATACTGACGCCGTTCGTGTCCGCAACCGTGATAGTCGTCGAACCCGCGCCAACCGGGGTGACGACGAAGTTGCCGCTACCGTCCGCCGTTCCAGGGACGGTACATACTGCGGTGTTGTTTGACGTCAGGTTGAACACACCGACGTAGCCGACTTCGGAAACATTGACCGTCTGCGTTGCCGATGTTGGCAACGCGAAGTTCAGTAGCGACGGACTCAGTATAACGTTACCGGACGCTACGTTGATGTTGACGGTGACTGTCGTACTACCGCTGTCTTGAATGACGCATGTCGTCGACCCAGGCCCGACCGGACTCACCGTTAACGTGCCGCTAGTAAGCGACGCGGTTGCAATCGAACCGTCAGGAGACGAGACGATGGAGTACGGGGATACGCCGCCTGAAATTGTTGAGGTCTGCGGCGATGCCGAGGACGTTGCGAAGTTAAGCGTTGACGGCGATGCGACAAGTGCGCCTGCCGGGGCGATAAGGATTGTTCCGGTGACACCGACCCCGGCGACGCCTATTGTAGCGGTCTCGGTGATTCCGGTGCTCGTGCCGCTCGTCAGGGTATTGAGGCTCGTGAGGGCGACCGATTTGTTGTTGGTCGAGTGGGCGTTGACCGTCCATCCCGAACCCGCTGTATACGTCTGCGAACTGCCGTTTGCCGCGAAGAATACAATAGCCAAACAGCCATTGATGCTCGGCGTGACGGACGGTGACGCAGGGGTGGTCGTCGAGGTGAACGTTACAATCGACTGACCGTTGATGATTGAGGTCGCGGCCTCTCCGGTTATTTCAACGCCGACGACGCTGAAGTTCGCTGTACCTGATTGCGTAAAGGCGTATGAATTGGTGTCGCCTGCTTGGAAAGTTCTAAGCCATGCCGCCGCACCAATCGTCGTGCCGTTGTTGACTGTTGACCCGATTTGAGTTAATCCGGCCGGGGGCGTTATGGTGTTGGATGAACCATTGCCCCACGACGCGATTAAGAGAACAAGGTTGCCAACGGTCGGGGTTGAGGGGAATGCAAAGGTAACGCCTGCGGACGACTGTTGAGTCGCGTGTTGTCCTGATACTAAACTGAGTGCCACAACATTACCTTTGAAAAGAGAGGAGGCCCCCGAAGGGGCCTCTGCTGTTTAGGGGAACGCGACTATCGCGTGTTCACTTGGGATTTGGCTAGGCAGTGGTAAGGTGTTGTACGAGAACGTGCCGAGGCCACCTATAGGTGTGCCTGAAGCAGAGTATATCGAACCATTCTCAATGTCTAGCGAGTGTGTGAACGTGTTGACAAACCACGTTGAATTTATCGTGATTGCCGTATTACGCAGGTTTATGATAATCGCACACGGCCCGATTGCTGTTTGCACGGGCGTTGTGAGAAGCGTCGTCTGGTCAGTCCAATAGCACTGAGCAAACTCACGGACGTACACGCATCCCTTTGCGGTAGCGCCGCTTGCCAATTTACCATGCGCCATTGCGCCGCAAGTCGTCGGGTCGGCTATTAGGTCGAAGATACCGCCGCTTTCGCCAGGCTGTTGCGCGGCGACACCGTTGGTTGTCTGACTTGAACCCGTGACGTTGCAGGACGTACCCGTGCATGAGTACGGACGCATTGTCACATACGCAGTCGCCGGGTCGAAGAACAGTCCGCCTTCTTGATAAGCACCGACCTCATTCTGAGACCGTGAGAAGTCTTCTGAAAGGAAGACGTATCCGTTTGTCTCAGTGGTATCGTTTGACTGACCTGCCGCCGTGATAGCAACACACCACAAGCGCAACTGAACGTTAGTTTCTTCTTCGTTTTCGCCGCAGTGGTTGACAGTGTACTTTTTACTGTTATCCATCGCGGACGTCGTGTTCAGCCCGAACGCGACGTTCGTCGACCACGGAGAATCAAGACCACCCGTAACCGCGTAACCGGAGACCGGATGCGCTTTCACGAAGTTGGCGTTGAAGTTACCTGTTCCGACGCTGATGACCTGAATAGTCTCTTGACTCGAACCACTATCAATCGTGTAATATCGACCTGCGCTGATTCCGGTCGTTGTACCGACCGTAATCGTAACGTTGCATGGCGACGTTGACGAACACGGACCTGCGATAGTTGTGGTACTCGTCGTGCTGACGGTAGGCCCGGTGTTTTGGAATACGATTTCCTGTTCAGCACCGAAGACGTTGCCTATTCCCGTGAACCATGAGATAGGCGACATAGCCGGGAAGCATGGGTTATTACATGACAACGAACCCAATGCGTTCAGCATGATTTCGAACTGAGCGCCGTTGCGATGTACGAACTGAGGCAGTTCTGCCGCTTTCAGTGTTTGATAAGCGGCGTCCGTCTGTGCTTCTTGGAAGGACGCAGGAGGAGTGGGTAACGGGTTGGCGTTAGACACATGGCCGTAGTCTTGAATCGAACCCGAAGCGTGGTCGAACCACAATCCGAACTCGTTGTTCCAAGTAGGTTGTGAACCCGAACTCCACGGCATTGTATAAGGAGTGTTCAGCCCTTGAGCGTATTCGTTCCAGAATACAATTGAGGGAGCATAGCCGGGATTGTCGTAATAGGCCACGTACACAAAAGACGACGGATTAGCGCAGTTCTTTGACATGTATGCGCGCGAACTTGCATTGATAGAACCGATGTAATGGAAAACCCAATTCTCGGGGTTTGCATCCTGGCCCATAGCAAGCATGTAGTAGTCGGCAGGTGTCGACGGATTGAAGTGCGTCGTAACCACTAACCACCCGGCAGTGTTGTGGGCTTTCGTGAATGTCGCTGTAAACGTATTGACAGGGCTACCGACCGACGAGGCGACTACAACTTCTTGATTGACGCCTGTGTCGACGGTCAGTGACATACCGTTCGTCATGTCGCGCGTTGACGCAACCGTGACGGTATGGGAACCTGTCGTGCCGAACGTGGTAGACGCGGTCGTTGTGGTTGGGCACAGTTGGCCCAAACTGCCTGTCGTACTCGCCGTTACGCCTAGCGCATCGGTCGTTTGGTTCTTGACCTCGGCGTTGATGTAATGAAAGACCCGGCAACCCGGAAACTGCGTCTGTATGGCGCTATGTCCGAGGAGCCTGAAGTCGGTGCAGAGTGTATAGGCAACTGCACTGCTATTCGATGCGGTCGAATCGGTAGCGGCATCGAACACTGAGTTGACGACGTTTGCCGGAACGTTGGCTCCGTTGCTTGTTTGAATGTTGAATGACGCCCACTGAGGTACGTGGTACGGAGCAGGCGTTGGAGAAGGCGTTGAAGACCCGGTCGGATTGAGCAACCACAGTTGCGCCGCGCCGGATGAAACCGGGGTGAGAACGACGTCGTTCGTGACTGCTGTCGTCGTATCAATGGTCACGGCGTTATCCGCCTGACCTTCGAATGAAGCACTCGGGTTGCTCGCCTGAAATACTTCAGACCATCCCGATTCAGGCGTTGAACTGATGAACGACGCCCCAGGGTCGACCGCATAGAATGAAAGCGGATACGTTCCCACGACATTCGGAACCAACGACGGAGTGCTGAATATCGACACTGCGTTCTGACACTGCGTTGACTTCTTGTTCGTCGGAGTCGTTGTGTTGACGCCTGAGATTTCCATGAACGCCATTGATTCAGGAACAATAGCCGGAAGCGTGAACGTTGGCGTCAGTGATTCGCTTACGCCCGCCGTCTTCGTATAGGTTGAAAGCGTGAGAGTCGAACAGACGGTACGCGATATACGTGTGTAGCCTGTCGGCACGACAGTCGGGTCGTCACCGTTCGGATACACTGCTTGGATGACCAAGAAGTTAGTCGACGTAATCGCGTTCTTGACGTTGACGACCGCTGACGACGTTACGCCTGCCTGTGCCGCCGCTTGAACAATCGTGAATCCGCCTGGGTCAATTGGAGTTTGATGCAGGAGGACAGTAGGCTGTTCCGTGGGCGAAGGCGATGGATTTGCCGTTGGCGAGGTCGACTCGACAGGGGAAGGCCCCGTTGTGGGCGTGTCGGTAGGCGACGGTTGCGGCGTCGGAGTCAGCGTTGGAACAGGACTCGGGGTAGCCGTTGGGGACGGGGTGGGAGTAGCGGTAGGCGCGGTCGTCGGGGTAGTAGTCGGACTCGCAGTTGGTGACGGCGACGGCGCTATAGTAGGGTGGGGTGACGGCGACGGCGACGGGCAGTGCCCGAATCCTCTACATGGAGTCGGCGAACTTAAAGGCGTAGAACTGCCGACAGGGGTCGGTGAGTTCTTGAATCGCATCGGCGTAGAAGTGGTAACAGCCGTCGCTGTCGCAGTCGGGGTGACAGTAGGAAATGGATTCGGCGACGGGCCTCCGCATTGCAAAGGACCTGCACCAATCAATAAGGCGGCTAATGCCGCCGCGAAAAAGTAACGACACTTCATTATAAATTCCTGAAGCCCAAATAAATAAGGAACTTGTTGTCAATGACGCCAGGAGCAAAGCAGGCTCCGTAGCGTGACGCCTTATTCGTGGGCGAGTAGTCGAAGGTGTTGTCCGTCAACGTGAACGACGCGACGTCAGCAATAGGGTCTTCCGTGCGCGTCACTTTGCAAGCAGTCGCGTTCGACAGGATGACCTGTGACGAAACAAGCGCACCGTTATTCGTCGGCAACTGAACCTTGATGAAACACGCCGGGTTCTTCGATTGAGCACGGACGAAGTTCGCAAACGTCGTCGAAGCGGCTTGCATTTAACGACCTCCACAAATCGGACAGTAGTCCCAAAGGTTAGCGCACCCAGGACAAATGTGAAACTTACGGCGTCTCATTAATCCACACACCGCCTGCCCAATAGCCACGGAAGGCTCCGTTTGAAATGGGCGGTTGCTGAGTAATGACGCACCCAGGAAAGCCGACGTAGTCGACCCAAGTCGGAGTCTCGCCTGCAAGTAGTTCCGCCATGAGTTTCGATTGAGTAGAGTCATTGACGCTCGCGCAGTAGAGTGACGCCTTGGAAACGTAGGCCGTCGTTGTCGGCCATACCCAAGTGACGGTGTTCGCCGTATTAGCCGTTGCCGAGGTGACAAGGCCCGACGCAGTCGGATTGGTCTCGCCCCAAATGGTCGAGTACGTCAGCCAATAGTAGTTCGTGTAGCCGCTCGGAATGAACCCATTGCCTGTACCTGAGTTCGCGATAGCGAACGTGGACGGGTCGGGTTGAGCGATGCGGTTGATGGTCGCAGGTTGAGTTCCGGTCGGAGGGCCTGTGTCGCTCGGAGCGAGGACGTAGAAGTTACCCTTCGCGTTGACAATGTCGGCAGTGGGCCCTGCGGTCGACTTAGGGCCGTCCATTATCAACTTGCCGTAGAACCCAAGATTACGGAACGAAATGAACGATACGAAGTACGGTCGCAACGCGACCAACTTCAAGTAATCGTTGAAACCAAGAGACGCCCACTCCAACTGAATCGCGAACGGTGAATACTCGCCGTCACCCGTGAAGTAGGTCGTGCCATTCAGACCGAGGTCGACTTTGCCGACATTCCCTGCCTGAATGAAATACATGCTAGGATTGTTGGCTAACGCAGTCAGACCTGTGATATTGAGCGTCGTGTTCTGCGGACAAATGAATTGGATAGGAGTCCTAGTTGTCCAAGGGTTAGCATTCAATCCCATGTTTAGTGTCCACTTGAAAGAGCAAAGGGGACTGTTTGGCAGTCCCCTTCTTTGAGGTGTTTAGGCCGCTCGGTTCGCGAGGTCGTTGATGTACGACTGAACCACTCGGGCCAGGACCGCTCCGTCCAAGAGGAGCGTAATATTGGCAGTCGTCGTGTAGCCACTTCCCACACCCGCATGTGTAACGGGATGAATGGGAACGATTCCGCGTTGGTTGCCGATACCAGGAGTTCCGTAGTACGCGGCGGAGCCAGGCCACGGATTCAAGTTGCCGTTCTGAATCCCGGTAATGACCGCCTGATACTGCTGACTTGTGAGGCCAGGAGTGTTATACAGACTTGCCTTATAGCCGGGACCTGCGCCGTAAGCGTTGATGGAGATAAGTGGAGCAGTTCCGCCACCCTTATTCCCCATAAGCCCTGCAACAGAGTTGACCAACTGCTCGTAAGAAGTGACGCTGATTTGCGCGCCGCTCTTGAGCGTGAAGATACCCTGCCGCTCGGATGCGATTCCGAGGGCGTTCGGGTTGGACGAACCTCTTTCCAACTTCTTCAGTTGCGAGATTTCGTTTTGGTCGGCTTGTGACAGATTCGAATGGTTCCCTTGGAGCCACGCGAACAACTGTTGCGCTTCGTCTTGATGCCCTGCGGCGAGACTGAACTGCGAGTTGGGTCCTATGACCGTGCCGTTGAACGTGCCAGGTGCGCCGTTCAAGTTCGAAACGAACTTGCCGTATGGCCCTGTGTTCGATACGTCAGGTTGTTGCCACGCCTGCTCGTGGTTTCCGAAGAGACCGCCAGCAGTGCCGCCGAGAACAGCCGCGAGCGCGATATACAGCGCGCCACCAGGCGTTGCCGCAAGAGCCAAGAGCCCAGGAAGCCCACCAGAGATAGCGGCTACTGTACCGACGCCTGCGATTGCCCCGAGACCGCCCCACGTTCTGTTCGAGGAAGCGTCGCCGCCTATCGCGCCGCCGATTCCTGTTCCGATACCTAAAGTACCGAGAAGTGCAGTGAGGTCTCCGCCGAATCCCTTACCTAATCCGCCGAAGATGGACGAACTAAGTGAAGACAGACCGCCAAGCGCACTGAAGCCACTGACGTTCGGACCTCCAAAGCCTCCCCCGCCGCCTTGTGCAACCGAAGTTGCGAAGGATGCCAGCGAGTCGCCGAGGTTTGAAGTGGCCGTCGTCGTATTAGCAGTGTTCTGCGCTGTCTGCATAATCGCGTCGCCAATGTCGTTCGGTGTGTTGAAGTCGCCGAACAACGTGGGGACCGCAAGGTTAGGATTGGCGTATGGATTGTTCTGATAGTTCCCGCCACCCGTAGCGGCTGTTGTAGCCGCCGTGTGTCCGGTCAGTGCCGGAATCAATGAGTCGCGATTGAAAGCAATCCATTGACTGATAGCAGTCGCAGTATCCTGAACGTTCTTCTTCTGGTCTGCCGTTATCTTCGTCAGACCTTGGAGTTCGAACGTGTAGAGTTTCGCGAGAACTTGTTCGTGTTGCTTCTCAGGACTGTTCAGCGCGCCCTTAGTGAACGCTTGAACCGTGCTCTTGAGCCATTCATCCGCGATGGACTTGACCCAATCGACTGCCATCATTCGGAGCGGACTGTTAGAGCCGCCCTTATTATGGTTGACTGAGAACGCCTTGTCGATACCGCTATCAAGTGCGCCACCAAGGTACTTGCCGAGGACGCTATTCG
>Ga0070714_100002350_pt1 | contig 13917 bp, 13 predicted proteins | sample LARL83metaG_FD_65450 | JGI IMG/M metagenome (GOLD analysis project Ga0070714, IMG submission 65450) | Corn, switchgrass and miscanthus rhizosphere microbial communities from Kellogg Biological Station, Michigan, USA - LAR L8-3 metaG | ecosystem: Host-associated > Plants > Roots > Rhizosphere ...
GACCTGGACCTCGAGCCGCTCCAGGTGCTCAGCCGGGTGTCCCGGCTGGCCCGGCACCTGGACCGGGCGCGCACCGCGGCGTTCGCCGCGCACGGCCTGCAGGCCTGGGGGTTCGATGTGCTGTCCGCGCTGCGCCGCCAGGGACCGCCGTATCAGCTCAGCCCGGGGGCGCTGCTGCACGCCACGCTGGTCACGTCCGGCACGATGACCAACCGCATCGACCGGCTGGCCGATGCGGGCCTGGTCAGCAGGCACCCCGACCCGGCGGACAAGCGCGGTGTCCTGGTCGCGCTGACCCCCGCCGGCCGGGCCGCGGCCGACGCGGCCCTCGCCGACCTGCTGCGCAGCGAGCGGGAGCTGCTGAACGCGCTGGACGGCGGGCAGCAGCGCGAGCTGGCCGGGCTGCTGCGGATCCTGCTCGCGCCCTTCGACGGCGGCCCGGCCACGGACGGGACCCGCTGACGCCGGTCAGCGCAGCGGGATCGCTGGCGGGTCCAGCGCGGCACGCTGCCCGCGCAGGGCGTTCACCGACCTCCAGGACAGGATCGACTGGCGGGACAGGCCAGACAGGACCGAGCCCACGCTGGCCACCGAGGCCACCGAGTACGCCGACAGCGCCGAGGCCGCCGACCCGATGGACAGGATCGAGCCGGCCGAGCCGACCGAGAGGATCGACCCGGCCGAGCCGATCGACAGGATCGAGCCGACCGAGCCGATCGACAGGATCGAGCCCTTGGACCCGATGCTCAGGATCGATCTGTCCGGGCCGGGCGGGGACCAGGTGCCGAGGCGCTGTCTCATGCCGGGCATTGTTCCGTCCCGGCCCGGCCGGGGCAACGCCGCCGCGCGCGGTGGCGGGACCGGTCCAGGCCGGTTCATATACTGTGCGTCCCCGTTGGCAGCGCTGGCTGGACGCGCTGCCATGCGCCCGGAGGAACCAGTGAAGCGGGAAGTGGAGAGGGACGGGGAGGTGGGTGGGGGGCGGGACGCCGTCACCCTCGTCGCCTTAGCTCTGGCCGTCCTGGTCACGGCGGCGGCCTGCGGCGGCAGCACCCCGGCGCCTCAGGCCCGTCCCCGCGCTCCTGCACCCCGGCCCACCTACTACGTCTCGCTCGGCGACTCGCTCTCGCAGGGGGTCCAGCCCAACGCGGCCGGAACCAGCGTTCCCACCCCGCAGGGCTACCCCAACCAGCTCTACGCGGCGCTGCGCCGCACCCACCCCGGCCTCCGGCTGGTCAAGCTCGGCTGCGGCGGCGAGACCACCACCACGATGATCAACGGCGGGATCTGCTCCTACCCGGCCGGCTCCCAGCTCGCCACGGCCGTGGGCTTCCTGCGCTCGCACCCCGGGCGGGTCTCGCTGATCACGATCGACATCGGCGCCAACGACTCCGGGTCCTGCCTGTCCCGCCCGTCCGTCAACGCCGTGGCCTCCTGCGTGGCGAAGAGCATCCCCGGCACGGTCCGCAACCTCACCAAGATCATGTCCAGGCTCCGCACCGCGGCCGGCCCCAGGGTGCGCATCATCGGGATGACCTACTACGTGCCCTCGCTGGCCCAGTGGCGGAACGGCCTGATGGGACAGGCCCTGGCCCGGTTCAGCGAAGAGCTCGTGACCGGCTACAACAAGGTGCTCACCGGCATCTACAAGGCCTACGGCGCCCGGGTGGCCGACGTGTTCACCGCGTTCCGCAGCGAGGACTTCGGCGGCCGCGTCACCGTGCCCCGGATCGGCCGGGTGCCCAGCAACGTGGCCGCGATCTGCACCTGGACCTGGGAGTGCGCCCCCGGCCCGCGCGGGCCGAACATCCACGCCAACCCGGCGGGCTACGGCGTGATCGCCCGGACCTTCCTGCTGGCCGACCGCTAAACCAGAAGTTCTCAGGGCCATTACGCAATATCCCCGGGCCGGTCAGCCCGACAGCTCCTCGGCCAGCGCGAGCCAGCGGTCCTCGAGGCCGGCCTTCTCCTGCTGCACGGCGCGCAGCTGGGCGCCGAGGTCGATCAGCCTGGTGTAGTCGCTGGCGTTCTCGGCCAGCGCCGTGGTCAGCTCGGCCTCCTGGCCGGACACCCGGTCGAGCTGGCGTTCCAGCCGGACGAGCTCCTTCTGCGCGGCTCGCTGCCGTGCGGCGGGCGAGGTCCGCGCCCCGGCCGTCTGGGCGGCGCCCGCCGGGGCCGCGGCGCCCGCCGCCCGGTCCAGGCGCCCGAGGTACTCGGTCACGCCGCCGGGCAGGAAGTCCAGGTGGCCGCCGAGCAGCGCGACCACGTGGTCGGTCACCCGCTCCAGGAAGTACCGGTCGTGGCTGACCGCCACCATCGACCCCGGCCAGCCGTCCAGCATGTCCTCGAGCTCGGTGAGCGTGTCGATGTCCAGGTCGTTGGTGGGCTCGTCGAGCAGCAGCACGTTCGGCTCGTCCAGCAGCACCATGAGCAGCTGCAGCCGCCTGCGCTCGCCACCGGACAGCTCGGCCACGGGCACCCACTGCCGGTCGCCGCGCAGGCCGAGCCGGTCGAGGAGCTGGCTGGCAGACATCTCGCCGCTGCCGACCCGGACCGAGCGGCGCACCTGCTCGGCCGCCTCGAGCGCGCGCAGCCGGGGGTCCACCGGGGCCGGCTCCTGGGGCAGGTACCCGATCCGCACGGTCTGGCCGCGCACCACCCGGCCGCTGGTGGTGAGCGAGCCGCCGGTCCCGGGTGCGCCGCCGGATGGTGCGCCCTGGCTCGTGCCGTCGAGCGGGGCGCCCGCGAGCAGGCGCAGCAGCGTGGTCTTGCCGCTGCCGTTCACGCCGACCACGCCGACTCGCTCCCCGGGACCGAGCCGCCAGGTCACGTCGTCGAGCAGGGCCCGGCCCCCGGCCCGCGCCGACAGCCCCTCGGCCTCGATCACGGTCTTGCCCAGCCGGGCCGTGGCCAGCCTGGTCAGCGCCACGCCGTCTCGGGGTGCGGGCTCGCCCGCGATCAGCGCGGTGGCGGCCTCGACCCGGAACTTGGGCTTGCTGGTCCTGGCGGGCGGGCCGCGGCGCAGCCAGGCCAGCTCCTTGCGCAGCAGGTTGCGGCGGCGCTGGTCGGTGGCCTCGGCGATCCGCGCCCGCTCGGCCCGGGCCAGCACGTAGGCCGAGTAGCCGCCGTCGTAGGAGTGCACCTGGCCGTCGGTGACCTCCCAGGTCTGCTCGGTGACCTCGTCGAGGAACCAGCGGTCGTGGGTGACCACGATGAACGCCCGCCCGTGCTCGCGCAGGTACCCGGCCAGCCAGCGGATCGCCCCGATGTCGAGATGGTTGGTCGGCTCGTCGAGCAGCAGCAGGTCGTGGGGGCCAAGCAGCAGCGCGGCCAGCGCGATGCGGCGGCGCTCGCCCCCGGACATGCGTTCGGCCCTGGCGCCGGGGTCGATGCCGGGCAGCAGCGCGGCCACGACCGAGCGGCTGCGCTGGTCGCCGGCCCACTCGTGCTCCGGCCGCGAACCGAAGACCAGATCGCGCACCACCCCGGCCAGGTCCTCGGCCTGCGGCAGGTACCCGAGCCGCAGGTCGCGGGCCCGGCTGACCCGGCCCGAGTCCAGCTTGGCCGCGCCGGCCAGCACCTCGAGCAGGGTGGTCTTGCCCGCGCCGTTGCGGCCCACGACGCCGATCCGGTCCCCGGCCGCGACCCCGAGCGAGACCTGGTCGAGCAGCTTCCTGGGGCCATAGGCCTTGGTGGCCAGTTCCACGTTGACCAGGTTCATCGGAGCCTGCCGGTCACCGGGGTGCCGTGGTCACGACCGCGGCGCCGGGGGCCGGGCCCTTGACCCGCAGCACCGACCGGCACACCCCGGCACCGGTCAGCGCCACCGCCAGCTCCCGCGCCTGCGCGGCGTTCGCGGCCAGGAACACGCAGGTCGGGCCGGAACCGGAGATGATGGCGCCGAGCGCGCCGTGCTCGGTACCCGCATTCAGGGTGCGGCGCAGATCCGGGCGCAACGACACGGCCGCGGGCTGCAGGTCGTTGCTGAGCAGCGGGCCGACCTCGGCCGGGTCACCGGAGCGCAGCGCGGCCATCAGCGCCGTGCTCAGCCCGGGGCCTTCCCCGTCGCCGGCGGAGCGCGCCGCGCGCAGCCGGTCGCAGGCCGCGTAGACCTCGGGAGTGGACAGGCCGCCCGAGGCGAACGCCAGCACCCAGTGGTAGGTCCCGGCGGCCAGCGCCACGGTGAGCTGCTCGCCCCGGCCCTGCCCGATCGCGGTCCCGCCGAGCAGCGCGAACGGCACGTCGCTGCCCACCTTGGCGCCCACCTCGCGCAGCTCGGCCGGGCTGAGGCCCGCCCGCCACAGCTCGTTGCAGGCGACCAGGGTGGCGGCGGCGTCCGCGCTGCCGCCGGCCAGGCCGGCCGCGACCGGGATCCGCTTGCGGATCTCAATCTCCACCGCGGGTCTGCCCCGGCGGCGCAGCCCGACCGTGGCCAGGGCGCGGGCCGCCCGGACCGCGAGGTTCGCGCGCCCGGCCGGAACGCCCGTCACGTCGTCCCCGGTCACCAGCACCCTGGTCCGGTCGGCGGGCCGCACGGTCACCTCGTCGTACAGCGACACGGCGTGGAACACGGTCACCAGATCGTGGTAGCCGTCCGCGCGCGGCGGGCCCACGGACAGCTGCAGGTTCACCTTCGCGGGAACCCGGACGGTCACTGGTGTCACGATCTGATGATCGTACGCGGTCCCGCCGGGCCGCGCCGAGCCTGCTGGGGTGACTAGCCGGGTTCCCGGCCGACCGCGGCGATCCGGGCGAACTCGGCCACGCCCAGGGACTCGCCGCGCAGGCCCGGATCGACCCCGGCCTCGCGCAGCACCTGCTCAGCCGCGGCCGGCGAACCCGCCCATGGAGCCAGCGCGGCCCGCAGCGTCTTGCGCCGCTGCGCGAACGCGGCGTCGACCACGGCGAAGACCTCCTCGCGGCTCGCGCTACCGGACGGCGGGTCCCGCCGGGTGAACGCGACCAGCCCGGAATCCACCCGCGGCACCGGCCAGAACACGGTCCGCGGCACCGGCCCGGCCCGCCTGACGTCCGCGAACCAGGCCAGCTTGACCGACGGCACGCCGTAGGTTCTGCTGCCGGGCGGCGCGCTCATCCGGTCGGCGACCTCCGCCTGCACCATGACCAGGCCGCGGTGCAGCGACGGCAGCGTGGCCAGCAGGTGCAGCACCACGGGCACGGCCACGTTGTACGGCAGGTTGGCCACGAGCGCGGTCGGCGGCTCCCCGGGCAGGTCCCGCACCCGGGCCGCGTCGGCGGTCACCACCTCGAGCCGCCCGGCCAGGGCCGGGGCCCGGTCCGCGACCGTGCGCGGCAGCTCGGCCGCGAGCGCGGGATCGACTTCGATGGCGATCACCCGGGCGGCCGCGGCCAGCAGCGGCAGCGTGAGCGAGCCGAACCCGGGCCCGACCTCGAGCACGACGTCGTCCGGCCGCAGGCCGGCCAGGGCCACGATCCGGCGCACGGTGCCCGCGTCGGTCACGAAGTTCTGGCCGAGCCGCTTGGACGGCCGGATCCCGAGCCGCTCCGCGATCCGCCGGATGTCGGCGGGCCCGAGCAGCCGCGGACCCGCACCCGGCCCGTCCCCACCCGCCACGTCCTCCACCGCAGCAACGCTAGCGCCCGCGAGCCGGCCCGGCCGCCCCGTCGATGTACCGAAAAGCGTGCTGGAGCGCGCTTTTCGGTACATCCACGCGAGGTCAGGGGGCGGGGCGGGCGGTGACGAGCAGGGAGCGGCCGGGTTCGGCGCCGGTGCCGAACTGCGCCGCGTCGACGGCCTGGTCTTCCTGCCAGCCGGCCTCGCGCAGCAGCCGCAGGTGCGCGGCGGTCGGCAGGATCGTGAGCCACGGCTCGGTGGCGGCGGTCCGGCGCCGGGCGTTGGCCACGGCCAGGACCTGCTTGGAGTCCAGGTCCTCGCGGTGGGTGGCCAGGCTGGCGGCCAGGACGCTCCCGGCGGCGGCCCGGGCCCGCAGCGCGGTGAGCAGGCCGGCGCAGGTGGGCCGGTCCAGGTAGACCAGCAGTCCCTCGCACAGGAACAGCGTGGGCCGGCCCGCGTCGTGCCCGCAGGCCTCCAGGACGCCGGCCACGTCGCCGTGCCGGAAGTCCGCCGGGGCCAGGACCGGCGCGCCGGCGCCTGCCGCAATGCTCCGCAGCCGGCGCGCCTTGTCGGCCTGCGTGGCGGGGTGGTCGAGCTCGAAGAACCGCACCCCCGGCGCCCGGAACCGCAGCGCGCGGTCGTCGTACCCGGCGCCGAGTATCACCACCTGGCCGGTCCCGGCGGAGATCGCCCCGAGCACCTGATCGTCGAAGAACCGGGTCCTGGCGGCCAGGCTGGGCCTGAACGCCACTCCCGCGGCGGGCCTCATTCCGCGGCAGAGCCGGCGCTGGGCCCGGGGATCGCCGCCGGGCGTGTGCGGCCGGTCCAGCCCGGCGCGCATCACCGCTACCGCCTGGCTGGTCCGCGACGGGCTCCCGCCAGGCCGGGGCGGGCGGAGTGGCACGGCGAGCCTCCTGAGCACAGAAAACATAAGCAATAGCTTAATACTTAGGTCGTGGATGTCGCGTTATAGATAATTAATACGTACGTGCTAGCGTAATATCTATGGCCGACGAGGACCCGCTGCAGGCGGCTGCGGTCGTGCGCCGGGGCACCACCCGGCTGGCCCGGCGGCTGCGGCTGGAGCGGCAGCAGGCCGAGGGGACCCTGCTGGAGCTGGCCATCCTGGCCCACCTGAGCCGGCGCGGCCCGATGACCCCCGGCGAGCTGGCCGCGGCGGAACGGCTGCAGCCGCAGTCGCTGACCCGGGCCCTGGCCCGGCTGGAGCGCGATGGCCTGGCCGTCCGGGCGGCCGATCACGAGGACCGCAGGCGGTCGCGGCTGGCCGTGACCGACGCCGGGCGGGCGATGCTCAGCCGGGACATGGAGCAGCGGGACGCCTGGCTCGCGGCCGCGATGGGGCAGGAGCTCACCGGGGCCGAGCGGGGGCTGCTGCGGCTGGCCGGGGAGCTGATGGACCGGCTGGCCGAGGCGGGTACCTCAGTCGTCCCAGGGGCCGAACACGCGCTCGCCGGTGGCGGTGACCGCTGAGCACAGCTCGGCCACGTCGACGTGCTTGACCTCGGCCAGCGCCCGCAGCGTGTGCGCCACCAGCGCGGGCGCGTTGGGTTTGCCCCGCTGCGGCACCGGGGTGAGGAACGGGGCGTCGGTCTCGGCCAGGATCAGCCCCAGCGGGGCGGCCGCGGCCGCGTCCCTGAGCGGCTGGGCGTTGGCGAACGTGACGTTGCCCGCGAAGCTCATCACGTACCCGGCCTCGGCGCAGCGTTTGGCCAGGGCCGCGTCGCCGGAGAAGCAGTGGAAGATCACCTGTTCCGGCGGGCCGTCGGCGTCCAGGATCCGCAGCACGTCCTCGTGCGCGTCGCGGTCGTGGATCATCAGCGGCTTGCCGGACCGCTTGGCGATCTCGATGTGCGCCCGGAACCACTCCCGCTGGGTCTCGGGCGGCGCCCAGTCGCGGTAGTAGTCGAGCCCCGTTTCGCCGATCGCCCGCACCTGGGGCAGCGCGGCCAGCGCGGCGATCCCGGCCAGCACCGCATCACGCTCCGCGGCGGACCCGGCCGCCTTCACGGTGTCGTTCGGGTGGATGGCCACCGCGGCATACACGTCCCGGTGCTGGCCGGCGCAGTCGGCCGCCCAGCGCGAGGTGGCCAGGTCCACGCCGATGGTCACCGCCCGGGTGATCCCGGCCGCGCGGGCGTCGGCCATGATCTCCGGCACCGGCCGCTCGATCAGGTCGAGGTGGGTATGGCTGTCGAAGCACTCCGTGGGCAGCGGCTCGGGTGGTGGCGGCAGAGTCACGCCTGCTCCAGACGGGCCAGCTCCTCGTCGGCCACCTTGGGGTCGAGCTTGGTGAACAGCGGCGCGGGCGTGGCCAGCGGGGTGCCGGGCCGGATCGGGGCGGACTGCCACCGGGCCGCGCCGTCGTAGCTGCCGGTGATCACCGGGTACTCGGCGCCGCCGTCCTCGCTGACCTCTTCGATCCGGGGCGTCCCCGACCAGCTGCCTGACCCGCCGAGCATCTCGTAGACCCGCTGCGACGAGCCGGGCAGGAACGGGGTGAGCAGGGTCTTGCCGTCGTCGACGAGCTGCAGCGCCACGTGGAGGACGGTCCGCATCCGCTCCGGGTCGGACTCGCGCAGCTTCCACGGCGCCTGGTCGGAGAAGTACTTGTTGGCCTCGGCCAGCGTGCGCATGGTCTCGGTGACCGCGTTCTTGAACCGGGACCGGCCGAGCGCGTCGCCCACGGCGGCGAACGCGTCCTGGGAGCGCTGCAGCATCTGCCGGTCGGCGTCGGTCAGCGCGCCGGCCTCAGGGACCGAGCCGATGTTGCGGGCCGCGAACGACACGCTGCGGTTCACCAGGTTGCCCCAGTTGGCCAGCAGCTCGTCGTTGTTGCGCCGGATGAACTCGGTCCAGGTGAAGTCGGTGTCCTGGTTCTCCGGGCCGGCCACGGCCAGGTAGTACCTGAGCGCGTCGACGTCGTAGCGCTCCAGGAAGTCGCGCACGTAGATGACCACCGAGCGGGACGAGGAGAACTTGCGGCCCTCCATCGTGAGGTACTCGCTGGCCACCACGTCGGTGGGCAGGTTCAGCGCGCCGAGCGCGCCCGGCGTGCCGCCCTTGGCGCCCTGGCCGCTGTAGCCGAGCAGCATGGCCGGCCAGATCTCGGCGTGGAAGACGATGTTGTCCTTGCCCATGAAGTAGTAGGACTCGGCGTCCGGCGACTGCCACCAGGCCCGCCAGGCGTCCGGGTCGCCGGACCGCCGGGCCCACTCGATCGACGCCGACAGGTACCCGATCACGGCGTCGAACCAGACGTAGATCCGCTTGTCCGGGCGGTCCCGCCAGCCGTCCAGCGGCACCGGGACCCCCCAGTCCAGGTCCCTGGTCACCGCCCGCGGCTTGAGGTCGCCGAGCAGGTTCAGCGAGAACTTGAGCACGTTGGGCCGCCACTGCCCGCTCTTGCTCTGCAGCCAGGTGCCCAGCGCGTCGGCGAACGCGGGCAGGTCGAGGAAGAAGTGCTCGGTCTCCACGAAGACCGGCGTCTCCCCGTTGATCTTCGACCGGGGGTCGATCAGGTCCGCCGGGTCGAGCTGGTTGCCGCAGTTGTCACACTGGTCGCCGCGGGCGCTCGGGAACCCGCAGATCGGGCACGTGCCCTCGATGTAGCGGTCGGGCAGCGTCCGGCCGGTCGACGGCGAGATCGCGCCCATGGTCGTGCGCTCGAAGATGTACCCGTTGTCGTACAGGCCCTTGAAGATCTCCTGGGTGACCGCGTAGTGGTTCCGCGTGGTGGTCCGGGTGAACAGGTTGTAGGACATGTTCAGGCCGAGCAGGTCCTCGGCGATCACGCGGTTGTAGCGGTCGGCCAGTTCCCTGGCCGTCACGCCGGCCGCGTCCGCCTGGACCTGGATCGGCGTGCCGTGCTCGTCGGTGCCGCTGACCATCAGCACCTGGTTGCCCGCCATCCGCTGGTACCGGCTGAACATGTCGGCGGGCAGCCCGAACCCGGACACGTGCCCGATGTGGCGGGGCCCGTTGGCGTACGGCCAGGCTGGCGCGGTCAGGATGTGACGGCTCGTTGCGGACATCCCCACAGCCTAGGGCTACTCGGCGCGGGCCCTGTGCCTGACCACCGAGTCGTACACGTCCCGCTTGCGCAGGCCGAAGTCCCGGGCCACGGCGGCGATCGCGTCCTTGCGGGACAGGCCGGCCCGCTCCCTCGCGGCTACCTCGGCGGCGGCCCGGGCGCCGGTCACATCCGCTCCCGGCGCGGCGCCGTCCGTCCCCCGGTCGCCACGTGCCGCGTCCGTGCTCTCGGCCCGGCTCAGGCTCGCCCGGCGGGGCCTGGCGCCCGCGACCACGATGGTGATCTCACCCAGCGGCCCGGCCTGCGCCCACTCGGCCAGTTCGGACACCGTGCCGCGCCTGATCTCCTCGTGCGTCTTGGTCAGCTCCCGGCACACCACCGCGGGGCGCGAGGCACCCAGCGCCCCGGCCAGGTCCGCCAGGGTGGCGGCGAGCCTGCGCGGCGACTCGAAGAAGATCAGCGTCCGCGGCTCGGCGGCGAGCTCGGCGAACCGGCGGGCCCGCAGCGCCGCCCGGCGCGGCGGGAACCCCTCGAAGCAGAACCGGTCGCTGGGCAGGCCGGAGACGGCCAGGGCCGCGGTCACGGCGGACGGCCCGGGCAGCACGCTGACCCGGATCCCGGCCTCGGCCGCCGCGGCCACCAGCCGGTAGCCGGGGTCGCTGATGGCCGGCGTGCCCGCGTCGGTGATCAGCAGCACGTCCCGCCCGGCCTCGAGGTCGGCCAGCAGGCCGGGGGCCCGGGCCGCCTCCACCGCCTCGTAGTACGAGACCACGCGGCCGGTCACCCGCACGCCGAGCTCGGCGGCCAGCCGGCGCAGCCGGCGGGTGTCCTCGGCGGCCACGACCGGTGCCTCGCCGAGCGCGGCGGCGAGCCGCGGCGAGGCGTCCTGCGGCCTGCCGATCGGCGCGGCCGCCAGCGTGAGCGTCCCGCGGGCGTCCCCACCTTCGGGTTTACTGGAGCCGTTCATGTCGCCGCCCACGCTAGTGCCCGGCACCCATACGATTGCAGTCGATGACGGCATATGAGATCGGGTCCGTGACGGCCGGAGCACCCAGCCGCGCCGCTGGTCTCCGGGACCGTCTGGTGCCCCCGATCCCCGGCAGCGCGATCTGGGGCTGGGCCGGGCCGCTCCTGGTTACCGTGTTCGGCGCGTACCTGCGCTTCAACCGGCTGAGCGTGCCGCACGCGGTCGTGTTCGACGAGACCTACTACGTCGGCGACGCCTACGGGATCCTGCGCCACGGCGCGGAGATCAACCACGTGAAGAACGCGGACGCGCTGCTCGCCGCGGGCAAGACCGGCATCCTCAGCACCGGCGGCGAGCTCACCGTGCACCCGCCGCTGGGCAAGATCTTCATCGCCGCCGGGGAGTGGCTGTTCGGCCTGACCCCGTTCGGGTGGCGGTTCGCGGTGGCCGTGGTCGGCTCGCTGGCGATCCTGATGACGGCCAGGATCACCCGCCGCATGACCAGATCCACCCTGCTCGGCTGCGTGGCCGGGCTGCTGATGGCCCTGGAAGGGCTGGAGTTCGTGCTGAGCCGCACCGCGATCCTCGACATCTTCGTGATGTTCTGGATCCTGGCCGCGTTCGGGTGCCTGGTGATCGACCGGGACCGGTCCCGGGCCAGGATCGCGGACGCCGCGGCCAGCGGGATCTCCGGCGACGCAGGCCCGGGGCTCGGCATCCGCTGGTGGCGGGTGGCGGCCGGGCTGTGCATCGGCCTGGCCTGCGCGTCGAAATGGAACGGGATCTGGTACCTGCCGGTCTTCGCGGTGATGACCGTGCTCTGGGACCTGGGCGCGCGCCGCGCCGCGGGATTCACCGCCCCGGGCCGGGGTGCGCTGTCCGGCGTGAAGTGGCTGCCGGTGTCGTTCGGGCTCGTGCCCCTCGCGGCCTACGTGGCCTCCTGGAGCGGCTGGTTCGCCTCGCCGTACGGCTTCGACCGGAACTGGGCGGCGCAGCACGGCAACCACGTGCCGATCTGGTCGGCGCTGGACTCGCTGTACCAGTACCAGCGGTACGACCTGCAGTTCTCTGTTGGCCTGACCGTGCAGCACCCGTACCGGTCGGCCCCGTGGACCTGGCCGTTCCTGAGCAGGCCGGTCTCGTTCTTCTACGCCACCCCGCCGGGCTGCGGGGTCAAGAACTGCTCGCAGGAGGTCCTGGCCATCGGCACCCCGCTGATCTGGTGGGCGTCCGTCCCCGCGCTGCTCGTGTGCCTGGTGTGGTGGCTGGCCCGCCGGGACTGGCGGGCCGGCGCCGTGCTGGCGGGCGTCGCCGCCGGGTGGCTGCCGTGGTTCTGGTTCGCCGCGCACGACAGCCGGACCGAGTTCTTCTTCTACGCGGTGGTGTTCGACCCGTTCGTCATCATCGCGATCACGCTGTGCATCGGCCTGATCATCGGCCCGGCCCGGGCCGCGCCCGCGCGGCGGGCCATGGGCGCCGCGCTCACCGGCGCCTACCTGCTCGCGGTGCTCTGGAACTTCTACTACATGTACCCGGTGATGGCGGCCAAGATCGTCCCGTACACGACTTGGTTCTCCCGCATGTGGTACCACGGCTGGATCTGACCTGCGGATTGGGCGATCCGGGGGACGGCGATCCGGCCCGAAACCTGAGTGTTGGCTGAGAGTTCCCGATGCGTAACCACAATGTTGCGCAGATCACGCATCGTTACGGCAATCCCATGCGTCTATAAGGTGACGGGCAATCAACGAGCGGAGCAACGATGAGGTCGGCAGACCTGACCCCGGAGCGTAAGGCGCGATTCGAGCAGGACGTCGTGCCGTTCATGGGCCAGCTCTACCCGGCGGCGCTCCGCATGACCAAGAACGCCAGCGACGCCGAGGATCTGGTCCAGGAGACCATCGCCAAGGCTTACGCCGCGTTCCACCAGTTCCGGCCGGGCACGAACCTGCGGGCCTGGCTGCACCGGATCCTGGCCAACACGTTCATCAACGGGTACCGGAAGCGGCGGCGCGAGCCCGCGGCCGCGCTCACCGCCGACCTGCAGGGTGACTGGCACGCCGGTCACGACCCGCTCGCCCCGCCCGCGCGCTCGGCCGAGGCCGAGGCGCTGGACCGGCTGGCCGACTCCGACATCCTGCGGGCCCTGCGCGACCTGCCCGAGGACTTCAGGGTGGCCATCTACCTGGCCGACATCGAGGGCTACCCGTACAAGGAAGTCGCGGAGATGATGGGCACGCCGATCGGCACCGTGATGTCGCGGCTGCACCGCGGCCGGAGCAAGCTGCGGGAGAAGCTCGCCAGCTACGCGCCCAAGCGCAGCCTTCCCGCCCTGTCCGGCTGATACAGGCTCAGCACCACCGACTGCACCGTCCACCGCCTGACCAGGTGCATGCCGCCGGTCAGCGCGAGTTCCTCGCGGTCCAGGCCGGTGACCGGGGCGCCGGGCGGCGGGTTGCGCCACCGGACGACCCACACCCGGCCGTCGCGGCCTCCCCCGCGCTGCCACGCCGCGAACCGGGTGGCCAGCTCCTGCGCCGGCACCGGGATCCCGGTCAGGGTGCCCGACGCCACCGGTGACTCGCCCAGGGCCAGGTCGCGGAGCCTGCGGAACGGCGCCGGGTAGCCCAGGCTCACGACCCGGGTCTCCGACGGGGTGAAGAACACGGCGTCGCCGGGCCGCTCGTTCGCCGCGACCACCGCCGAGACCGCCCGCAGGTTGTCCGGCCTGGCCGAGCTGCGCCTGACCGCCTGCTGCGGCCCGATCAGCCCGGCCGCCCAGACGGCCACGATCAGCACCGGCACTGTCCAAGCCAGCACGGGCCAAGCCAGCACGGGCCAGGCCCGCGCCGGGATCCTGGTCCTCGGCGCCGACCCGGCGATCACGCTCCCCAGCCAGGTCAGCCCGGCCGCGCAGAGCAGGGCCAGCGCGGGCTGGCCGAAGATCACGTATCGCTCGACGTAGACCGGCCGGATCAGCGAGATACCGAGCAGGACCAGCGGCGGCAGCACCAGCCAGGGCAGCGCCACGGTGGCCACGGTGAGCTCGCGCCGCCGGCCGGGCCGCAGGCTGGCCACGACGCCGCAGGTGGCCAGGACCGCCACCAGCGGGATGAGCTGCCGGGAGCCGCCGGCATGCTCGAACAGGCTGCCCAGGGCGCGCAGGCCGGGCGCGGATATCCAGCCCAGGGCCCGGTTCTGCCGGTAGCCGAGGACGATCAGCGGGGACAGCACCGCCCCGGCGGCGGCCACGGCGGCCAGGAACGGCCGCAGGCGGGCCAATGAAGGGGGCATGGAGGGGGA
>Ga0070714_100002351_pt1 | contig 13913 bp, 10 predicted proteins | sample LARL83metaG_FD_65450 | JGI IMG/M metagenome (GOLD analysis project Ga0070714, IMG submission 65450) | Corn, switchgrass and miscanthus rhizosphere microbial communities from Kellogg Biological Station, Michigan, USA - LAR L8-3 metaG | ecosystem: Host-associated > Plants > Roots > Rhizosphere ...
CGACGCGAGGTGCAGCAGGATGGCCGCCTGCAGTGAGGCGCCGCCGGGCTGGCCGTCGTGGTCCGCCGCGCTGACCCGCAGCAGCCGGGAGGAGCCGTCGCCGGCCACGACGCGGAACACGTCGTCGTGCTCGGCCGCGAGGCGCTGCGCGGTCCCGTTGAAGCCGTAGTGCGCATGCGCGATCTCCTCAGCCTGAGCTGCGGTGACACGGGCAACGGCAATCACGTCAATATCGTATGCCGCAGCACATCGTCATTCGCGGATCCTGGCTGGCGGGCGATAAGGGACCCACATCTGGGGCCTAAGTGACGAAAAGGATGTTGTGAGGCGCCCCGCGTAACCTGAGTGGTTCAGGGCCGCCGTCCCGGGTAGCGGGCAGGCCATGAACGGCACCGTGACGGCCGTCCTGTTCGACGTGGACGGCACCCTGGTAGACAGCAATTACCTGCACGCGCTGTGCTGGTGGGAGGCGTTCACGCAGGCGGGGCACGACGTGCCGGCCAGCCGGATCCACCGGGCGATCGGCATGGGCTCGGATCAGCTGCTGGACGCGCTGCTGCCGGGTGACCGGGACCGGCGGCAGGACGACGGCATGCGGGCGGCGCACGGCGCGCTGTACGCGACCTACTGGTCACGGCAGCGGCCGCTGCCCGGCGCGGCGGACCTGCTGCGCGCCTGTAAGAAGCGCAGCCTGCGCGTGGTCCTGGCCAGCTCAGCCGACGCACGGGAGTTCGCGGCGCTGCGCGCCGCCCTCGACGCCGACGACGCGATCGACGACGCGACCTCATCGGCCGACGTCACCCGCAGTAAGCCCGCCCCTGACCTGGTAAAGGTTGCCCTGGACAAGGCGGGAGTGCGTCCCGATGAAGCCGTATTCGTTGGCGACACCGTCTGGGACGTGCGCGCGGCTGGTAAGGCCGGCGTGCCCTGCGTTGGCTTGCTGAGCGGCGGCATCAGCCGGGGCGAGCTGCTCGACGCCGGCGCGGCCGAGGTCTACGACGGGCCCGCCGAACTGCTCGCCTTGCTTCCGGATAGCCTGCTCGGGCGCCCGTAATGGCGATCACGGAGCCGGTGAGCAGGGAGCCAGCGAGCAGGGGACAGCGCGGTAGCAGAGACCCGCGCGGTGTGACCAGTGAAGACTTGGGGCAGGACAGCGCAGTGACAACAGTGACACAGGAAAGACCCGTGATAGCCGTCGCCAACCGGCTGCCGGTACATCACGGCGACAACGGCTGGGAGCTCTCGCCCGGCGGCCTGGTCACGGCGCTGCGGCCGGTGATGGCCGCCCATCCCGGCGCCTGGGTCGGCTGGGACGGCGGCAGCAAGGGCATGCCGGCGCGACTGCCCGACTCGGAACTCCGGCTGCTGCCGGTCGGGCTGTCCGCCGGGCAGGTCCGCGACTACTATCGCGGCTTCGCCAACGCCACGATGTGGCCGCTGCTGCACAACGCGATCGAGAAGCCCCGCTTCGAGCGCGCCTGGTGGCGCGCCTACCAGGAGGTCAACCGCGTCTTCGCGGACCGGGCGATGACCGCCGTCGACGAGTACCCGGACGGCATCATCTGGGTCCACGACTATCACCTGATGCTGGTGCCTGAGCTGATCCGCAACCGCAGGCCGCAGACGCCGATCGGGTTCTTCCTGCACGTGCCGTGGCCGTCGCCGAACATCTACGCCCGGCTGCCGTGGCGGGATCAGGTGCTGTGGGGGCTGCTCGGCGCGGACGTGATCTCGTTCCACACCGACGACTACCGCTGGAACTTCCTGCGCTCGGTCGCCCGCCAGCTCGAGGACTCCGGCCTCGAGATTCGCGGCTCGTCGGTGGTGCTGCCCGACGGCCGGATGGTGACCACGGCCACCGCGCCGATCTCCATCGACGCGGCGGAGTTCACCGCGCTCGCGGTTGAACCCGAGGTCAAGCAGGGCGTCCAGGTGGTCGAGGAGCAGTTCAGCGGCCGCACCCTGCTGCTCGGCGTCGACCGGCTCGACTACACCAAGGGCATCATCGAGCGGCTGCTCGCGGTGGAGATGCTGCTCGAGCGGAACCCCGAGCTGCGCACCAGCCTCGCGTTCCTGCAGCTCGCCGTGCCGAGCAGGGACGACGTGCCGCAGTACCGGCAGTTGCGCGCCGCGGTGGAACAGCACGTCGGGCGGATCAACGGCCTGTACACCCAGCCGGGCAGCGACGTGCCGGTGCACTACCTGTACCGGGGGCTGACGCCGCAGCAGCTCGCGGCGTACTACGCGGCCGCCGACGCGCTGCTCGTCACGCCGCTCATCGACGGCATGAACCTGGTCTGCAAGGAGTACGTCGTCGTGCAGGAGGCCCATGAGGGCAGCGGCGTCTTGATACTCAGCGAGTTCACCGGCGCCGCCGTCGAGCTGTCGCAGGCCGTGCTGTGCAACCCGTTCGACGTGGAAGGGCTGTCCTACCGGATCGAGCAGGCGCTGGCGCTGCCGCTGGACGTCAGGCGGCAGGCGATGGCGGCCATGGCCGCGCACGTCCGCGCCCACGACGTGCACGAGTGGGTATCGAGCGAGCTCGAGCTGATCGCCGCCCGCGGCGGTACGCCGCGCTAGCCGTACTGCCCGCTAGCCGTACTGCCCGCTAGCCGCGCCGCTGGCCGTACTGCCCGCTAGCCGCGCCGCTGGCTGTACTGCCCGCTAGCCGCGCCGCTGGCTGTACTGCCCGCTAGCCGCGCCGCTGGCTGTACTGCCCGCTAGCCGCGCCGCTGACCCGCTGTGTGGACTGCTAGCCCGCCGGCGCACCCCGCGCTCGCGCGGGGTCGCGCACGCGCCGCCGCCGGTACCGTCACCGATATGGACGAGCTGTGCGACGACCTGCTGCTGCTTGCGGCGCGCCCCGACGGGACCCTCACCCTCCCGGCCAACCTCAGGTTCGGGGTATCCGGCGCCGAACTGGTGCGGCTCGCCGCCGCCCGCCGGGTCGACATCGAACGGGGCCGCATCGTGGTGCTCGACACCACGCCGACCGGCGACGACTTGCTTGATGCGGCCCTGGCCAGCATGACCGGCGGACGGCGCGGGCCGTCCGCGAAGGCCTGGGTGGCGCGCCACCGGCCCGGACTTGTCCACTTCTACCTGGGGCGGGCGGTCGACGCGGGAACCATCCGCGGTGAGCGCGGCACCCGGCTCGGCATCTTCCCGGTAACCCGGTGGCTGGTCACCGACACCGCCAGGGCGGCCGCGGCCCGCGCCCGCCTTGAGGCGGTCGTCACCGGCACCGGGCCGGTCAGCCGGGAGCAGGCCGCGCTGGCCGGGCTGGCGTCCGCGTCGGGCGTCGCCCTCATCGCCTTCCCCGGCCGGTCCGGCGGGGCGGCGCGCAAGCGGCTGCGGGAAGCGGGCAAGCGCGAGCCGGCCGCGTCCGCGGCGATGAGCGCTGCCACGGACACCGCCGCGGACGCGGCCGCCCGGTCAGCCGCGGACGCCGCCACGCGGGCGGCCATGGACGCGGCCGTCCGGGCCGCCACCGACGCGGCGGTCAGCGCGGCGGTCAGCGCGGCCACCGATGCGGCCATATCCGCCGCCACTGACGCGGCCCACAGCGCAGCCGCCCACGGCGGCGGCGCGGCGGGCGGCCACCATTAGGCCGCGGCCGCCGCCAAGGCGTGGCCGCCGCAAGGACGCGGCCGCGCGAAGACGCGACCGCCCCGGAGCCCGGCCTGGCGGGGCGGTCGCGTCGCGTCAGCGGTTGACCGCTCAGGCCTGCGAGCGCCAGCCCGCGTGGTAGCTCTCCTGCACCACCTTCGAGTACGGAGCGGGCGAGACGACCGCGCGGATGGCGACTTGCTCGTGCGGCTGCACGGTGGTCTTCTTCGACCCGCCGCCCGGCTCGCCCCAGATGACCTTGACCTCGGCGCCGATCGGTACGTCCGGGTCGACGGTGGCGAGTGACAAGCCGGACCGCTCGTTCGCCGAGTACCCGGTGAACATGGACAGCCCGACGACCTTGCCGCCGGAGTCGGTCACCGAGTCGAAGTTGGAGGAGCCGTAGTTCGCGTTCGGCAGGTCGAAGAACTGAGGGCCGGGGCCGGGGCCGAGCGGTGCGGCGAGGACCTTGCCCAGGTCCTCGGCGTTCCAGGCGAGGGTGACCTTGCGCCGCTGCGCCGCGGGGTCGAGCGCCGCGAGCGCGTCGCGCCCGATGAAGTCGTGGTCGAACTTCACGAACGACCCGTAGCCGAGGTCCCACGGGTTCGTGTAATAGTCCGTGATGTCGTCGGACACGAACGACCCGGCGATCGCGTTGGTCGCCTCGTAGGAGTCCGCGCCGAGCCACTCGCGATAGCCGCGCAGCCCGGGCGCGGTGTAGATGGCGGGAAGCGGCGAGGGGATCCAGCCGGACTCCAGCGTGTTGCAGGAGTAGGCGCGCGCGCCGCAGGGCTCGAGCCCGAACTCGCGGCCCGCCTCGAGGATCGCGTCGCGGATCTTGTCATACGACTGGTACGGACCCCAGACCTCAAGGCCGGGCGCGCCCGCCATGCCGTGCCGCAGCGTGCGGACTTTCTCGCCCGCGATGTTCATCCAGCCCATGCGGAAGAACCTGACCTGCTCAAGCGGCTCGCCGTTGAGCTTCTCGATCACCGGCCACGCGTTCGGGCCCTGGATCTGGAATCGCCAGACCTTGCGGGTCACCGCCTTGCCGTAGGGGCGGGACGGCGACCTGGGGTCCAGCACCATGTCGACGTTGTAGCCCTGCGAGCCCTGGTAGAGCAGCCAGTTGGCGACCGGCGCGCGGCCGACGAAGGTGAACTCCTCCTCGGACTCGCGGAACAGGATGCCGTCGCCGATCACGCCGCCCTCGGGCGAGACGGGGACGAACTGCTTGGCGGTGTCCACCGGGAACTTCGCGGTGGAGTTGATGCCCGTGTCAGTGATCAGCTTGAGCGCGTCGGGACCGGAGATAAAGATGTTGTGCATGTGGTGCGACTGGTCGTAGAGAACCGCGGTTTCCCGCCACGCGATGACCTCGCGGCGGAAGTTCGTGAACTCGGACGGAACAACCGGGTAGATGTACGCGCCAAGCTGGGAATTGCGCAGCAGCTCTACCGTGTTCCCCGCGCTGTCGAGCAGCTCCTGCAGGTTCTTCGGGGTCATTTGTCACCTGTTCTGATACGGCATCGGCTTCTCATGCGGTCCACATGCTAGCGCCCGGTTCTGTGGGAGGTAATGCCCGCTATTGGCACGCTTGGACCGCTGTGTTTGTGGCCAGGAAACAAAAATCGGGAAATGGCGCGAACGTGCGCGCAGCCCCATGTGCCAGGACGGCGCGTGTACCGGACGGAGTCGGCTGCTCACGTTCGGAATAGAGTTCATACAAGATTCTGAACTGGGCGGACCGCCCAGACGCTGAGTAATCGCGACGGGGGAGACGGATGGGGATCCGGCTGACGGCGCGGCAGCCGCTGTTCGGCTACGTCGCCGTGATGGCGCTGCTCGCTGCCGTGCACTACGCCGATCCCGGGTCGCGTACCTGGACAGCCGCCGCCATGGACCTGGCCGCCGCCGCGGCCGTGCTGGCCGGCCCGGTGGTCAACCGCCCGGCCAGGCGCGTGCCGTGGGTGCTGCTCGCCGTCGCGAACGTCGCCGTGTTCAGCGGCGCCGAGGCCGGCGCCGTCTCCTTGCTTAAGTTCCCGCTGATCATCGCCGCGCTGCTGGTCTTCACCGACAGCCGGGCAGCCTGGCGCGACCTGCGCGGGTCGGCCGACGCGCTGATCCCCGCCGTCGGCCTCGGCACGCTCGCCTGGTTCCTCCTCGTCACGCCCGACGCGCCGTACCCGTCGCTGACCTGGCAGCTGCGGCTGCTGTCGTCGGCGTACCTGGTGGGCGACCTGCTCGTGGTGGTGACGCTCGCGCGCCTGCTCGCGCCGGGCACGCTGCGCGGCCTGTCCGCTGCGCTGCTGACCCTGGGCACGATCGGGCGGGTTGCCTCCGATGTCGCCTACGCGGCCTATGACCTGGTAGGGGACGCAAGCACGCGGCCAACGGGGACGGCTCTGGACGTCGGCTGGCTTGTCTGCTACGTCACCTGGGGTGTCGCCGCGCTGCACCCGTCCATGACGGAGCTGACCCGGCCCGCCGGGCAGCGGGACCTGAACGCAACCACCCCGCCGGCCAGCCTGGTGATCCTCCGGGTCGCCTCGCTGGCAGCGCCGGTCGCGCTGTTCGCCCATGCGTGGCTGCGCCGCGACGGCATCGAGGCCTGGGCGGCGCTCGCCTGCGGGGTGCTCTACGTGATGATGCTCTCCCGGCTCTGGGACGTCGCCGCGTCCTACCGGCGCAGCCTGGTGCGCGAGCGGACGCTGCGCGTGGCGAGTGCCTCGCTCGCCTCGGCCCGGAGCGTGCGGGACGTCGCGACCGTGGTCAGGGCGGCCGCGGCCGCCCTGGTGCACGCCGTCCCCGTGCAGCACGCGGCGCTGCTCGCCGTCAGGCACGGCGACTACCTGCGGCGCATCGAGCCGGGGATCGCGCCGGAAGCGATGCGGCAGGACCCGATCGGCGTCTGGCTCGGGCTGGCGAGCCAGCCGGTGCCGCGGTTCGTCACCACCGCGGAGTTCCTCGCCACCACGGACGCCACCATGGACGCCCCAGGAGACAGCACCGGGGGCGCGCCGCCCGTGCCGCTGCCCGGAGCGTCCCCGCCTGGAGTGCTGGAGGAGTCCTACGAGGGCGCCATGATTTTCCCGCTCAACCTCAAGGACCGGCCGGACGGCGACCCGTTCATCGGCCTGCTCGCGTTCTTCGGCGACCGGCAGGGCCTCACCGACGCGTCCGCGGCGCTTGAGATCCTGGCCGGCCAGGCGGCCCTGGCCGTGGAGCGGCTGGTGCTCACCAGGGAGGTGGTGCGCCAGCGCGGCGAGGCGCTGTTCCGCACGCTGGTGCACGACACGTCCGACGTCATCCTCGTCCTCGGCGACGACCGGCGGATCAGGTTCGCCACCCCGTCCGTCGCCGACTTCTTCGGCGACGCCGCCGTCGAGGGCAAGCAGCTGACGGACCTGGTCGGGCCGCACGGCCGGGAGGACGTCGACCGGGTCATCGACCTGATGCTGACGCTCAGCGGCGCCGACGAGGCCACGAGCGCCGGCGCGGCCGGCCGGGAGGACGCGGAAGGCGCGGCGGGCCCGAGCGGCGCGGAAGACACGAGGGGAGCGGAAGACGCGGAACGCGCGGGCGGCACGGGAGACGGCGGCGGCGGCCGCGCGGAGGAACCCGGGTACCTGGTGCGGGTCGAGCGTCTCGACGGCCGGTTCGCGGTCCTCGAGATCCGGTGGAGCGACTTGCGCCGCGACCCCACGGTGGGCGGCCTCGTGCTCACCTTGCGCGACGTGACCGAGCAGCACGAGCTCGAGCAGGAGCTGAAGTACCAGGCCTTCCACGACGCGCTGACCGGGCTGCCGAACCGGCTGGCGTTCACGCAGGAGGCGGCGGACGCGCTGGAGGAGTCAAGCCGGACCGGGCGGGTAACCGGCGTGCTCTTCGTCGACCTCGACGACTTCAAGGTGGTCAACGACACGATGGGGCACGGCCTCGGCGACGAGCTGCTCATCGAGGTCGCGGGACGGCTGGCCGCCTCCGTCCGGCAGACCGACATGGCGGCGCGGCTCGGCGGTGACGAGTTCGCCCTGCTCATCGAGAACGCCGCGGACGTGGCCGCGGTCGAGTCGTTCGCGGAGCGGATCGTGGGGGCGTTCACCGAGCCGTTCACGCTGAGCGAGGCCGCGGTGCTCGGCTCGGTCACCGTCGGCGTCGCCACATCGGAGGACAGCGCGGACGTCGATGAGCTGCTGCGGCACGCCGACCTGGCCCTGTACGCGGCGAAAGGGGCGGGCAAGCGGCGCTGGCGGCGCTTCCACGAGGCGCTGAGCAGCGGGATGCTGCGGCGGCGCGAGATAGTGGCGGCGCTCGACGTAGCCGTCAAGACCTCCGCGTTCACCCTCGCCTACCAGCCGATCGTGTCACTCGAGAGCGGCGAGATCGCCGGGTTCGAGTCGCTGATCCGCTGGCCGCACCCGCGCTGGGGCGTGATGCTGCCCGGCCAGTTCATCGAGATCGCGGAGGAAACCGGGCACATCGTGCCGATCGGCACCTGGGTGCTGCGCCAGGCGCTCGCCGACCTGGTCCGGTGGCAGGGCAACCTGCCGCCGCCGCGGCGGGAACCGGGCCAGCCGCCGCCGGCCCCGCTGCACGTCTCGGTGAACGTGTCCGCCCGTCAGTTCCGCGACCCCGGGTTCGTCGACAGCGTGCGAAGCGCACTGCGGGCGGCTCGGCTGCCGCCCGAGGCGCTGCTCCTCGAGCTCACGGAGTCCATCCTGTTCACCGATAACGAGCGGAGCCGCCAGGAGCTCGCCGAGCTCAAGGAGATCGGCGTCCGGCTCGCGGTCGACGACTTCGGCACCGGGTACTCCTCGCTCAGCTACCTGCTTGACCTGCCCATCGACGTGCTCAAGATCGACAAGACGTTCGTGACCGGGATCGCGACGTCCTGGCGCAGGTACGCGCTCGTCGAGGGCATCATCAGGCTGGCGCGGACCTTGCAGGTCGAGGTGATCGCCGAGGGGATCGAGACGCCGACCGAACGGGAACTGCTCGTCGGGATGGGCTGCGATTACGGCCAGGGTTACCTGCTGTCCGTGCCGGTCGACGCGAACCAGGCCGAGGCCATGCTGCGGCTCGGCCACGGCCTGGTCAGGCACCTGCCCAGGCAGCGCCGTGAGCCACCGGGCGATCGGTACCTCACGGACCTGTGAGGCCCTTGGTAACCTGGCGCGATGCGGACCAGCCGTCTCGAGGCGTTCAGCGACGGCGTGCTCGCCATCATCATCACGATCATGGTGCTCGAACTGCGCGACCCGAAGGGCAATGACCTCGCGGCGCTGGTGGACGCGGCAGGCGTTGGCCTGCTCAGCTACCTGCTCAGCTTCGTCTACGTGGGCATCTACTGGACCAACCACCACCACATGTTCCAGCTCACCAGCCGCGTCACCGGCGGCGTGCTGTGGGCTAACCTCGCCCTGCTGTTCTGCCTGTCGCTGTTCCCGTACACCACCAAGTGGGTGGAGGTCAGCCATTACGCGCGCACCCCGGCGGTCGTCTACGGGCTGAACCTGCTCGCGGCCGCGATCGCCTACTACATCCTGCAGTCCGTGATCATCCGCAGCCAGGGCAAGGACTCGCCGCTGCGCAACGCGATCGGCCGGGACCTCAAGGGCAGGCTCTCGCCGGTCGCCTACGTCATCGGCTGCCTCGCGGCCCTGGTCGGGGACAGCGGCACCGGGGCTGGCCGCTGGGGCATGTGGATCGCGGTCGCGTGCTACGTCGGCGTCGCCGCCGCGTGGGTTATCCCCGACCGCCGCATCGAGACGGTCATCGCGGCCAGCCTGGTACCCGGCGAACCTGACGACGAGCCCGGCGAGTCCGCCGGGGCGTTACGCTCCCGCTGACCCGAGGGCGGGCTCGGCCTCCGGGTCATGGGCGTAGATCCAGCCGTTCGCCGCGAGCGGGTCCACGTCGGTGAACGACGCGTCGCGGGCCCGCTGCCCCGGCCCGTCCGGCAGGTGGTTGACGTGCGCGCGGGCGTGGCTCACTTCCTGCAGCCGGGTGGTGCGCGGTATGCGCAGCTCCTGGTAGCGGGCCAGCGCGGCGGCCGGGTCCGACGGCGCGGCGGCGAGGCAGCGGGCGAGCACCGCGGCGTCCTCGATCGCCTGGGCGGCGCCCTGGGCGAAGAACGGGAACATCGGGTGCGCGGCGTCGCCGAGCAGCGTCACCGTGCCCTTGCTCCACCGGGTGAGCGGCGCGCGGTCGAGCAGCGCCCAGCGCCCCGGCGTCTCCGCCGCGCGGATCAGCCCGGTGAGCCGCGCGTCCCAGCCGTCGAACTCGGCGAGGAACTCCTCGACCGTCGCGGTCGCGGTCCACGACTCGGTGGTGTAGCCGCCGGCCGGCGCGAAGGCGACCAGGTTGACCAGCCTGCCCGCGGAGATCGGGTAGTGCACGAGGTGGTGATCCGGTCCGAGCCACAGGGTGTGCGCCGCACGACGGGCGAACGCCGGCGCCTTCTCCGCGGGGACCAGCGCGCGGAACGCGCACAGCCCCGAGTACGTCGCCGGGGCCGGCTCGGTCAGCGCGGCGCGGACCATCGAGTGAATGCCGTCCGCGCCGATCACCACGTCCGCCCCGGCGGTCTCGCCGTCGGCGAAGCGCAGCCGGTGCCGCTCGCCGTCGCGGTCCAGGCCCACGCAGCGCTTACCGAGCCGTACGTCCTCATCCGGCACCGCCCGGCTGACCGCGTCCAGCAGGTCGGCGCGGTGCGCGGTGTAGGTCCGCTCGCCGTAAAGCGCCGCGCACCTGGTCGCCAGGTCCTCCGCGGACAGCACCCGGCCGTCCTGCCAGCGGCGGAACTCCCAGCCGGTCTCGAGCGGCACCGCCCGCTCCTCGAGCACGGACAGCACGCCGAGGGCCCGCAGCAGCCGGGCCGCGTTCGGCGCGACGACAACGCCCGCGCCCACCTCGCCAAGCCGCCCCGCCTGCTCGTACACGGTGGCGCGCAGCCCGGCCCGGCGCAGGAACCCGGCCGCGGCCAGCCCGCCGATGCCGCCCCCGATGATCGCGATCTCGCCCATATCAGGCGTCGAGTACCCCGGGCACCACCGGCGGCAGGGTCGACCACGGGAAGTTGATCCACGCCTCGGTGCGCTTCCACACGTAGTCGCACTTCACCAGCGAGGCCGGCTTCTCGTACACCACGGCACAGCGCGCCTCGGCCACGTGCTCGGCGACGAAGTTCCGCACCAGCTCAAGGGTCTTGCCCGTGTCGGCCACGTCGTCGGCGATCAGCACCTTCTTCTGCGAGAAGTCGACCGCGGACGGCACCGGGGGCAGCATCACCGGCATGTCGAGCGTGGAGCCGACCCCGTTGTAGAACTCGACGTTCATCAGGTGCAGGTTCTTCACCGACAGCGCGTAGCCGAGCGCGCCCGCGACGAACATCCCGCCGCGCGCGATCGCCAGGATCAGGTCGGGCCGGAACCCGTCGCCCGCGATCACCTGCGCGAGTTCCTGCGCGGCGTCGCCAAAGGTCTCCCAGGTCAGCGTTTCCCGCTCGAGCTCCATAGCCGGTGACCCTACCGGTCAGCCAGCACGGACGGCGAGGTGGCGTCGTAGTCCGCCAGCCAGGCCGCGCCGCGCCCGTCGGTGTCGCGCCGGTTCAGCCGCTTCCGCACTGAGATCGCCACGTCCCGCCGGATGGCGGCCCACCGGGACGTCAGGTGGTTGGACACGCCGCGCGCCCGCGCGGTCAGCACCACCTGCGACGCCCGCGGGCGCCGCACCCGCTCGTAGGCGGCGAGCGCCGCGGCCGGGTCGGTTGCGAAGCGGCGATCGGCGAGCGCGTTCGCGAGCACCGCCCCGTCCTCAAGCGCCTGGCACGCGCCTTGTCCCAGGTAGGGCAGCATCGGGTGCGCCGCGTCGCCGAGCAGCGAGACCCGCCCCGACGTCCACCGGGGGATCGGGTCCCGGTCGTACAGCGCCCACTTGTACCAGGTGTCGCCCGCCTCGAACAGCCGCAGCAGCGACGGGTGCCAGGCGGCGTACCGCTCGGTGACCTCGGACCGCTCGCACCGCGTCACCCAGGACTCGTGCCGGTAGGTGTCGTCGTCGTGGTGGGCGACCACGTTGATCAGCTCCTCGCCGCGCAGCGGGTACAGCACGATCGTGCCGTGCGGCCCGAGCCACTGCCCGAGGTCCGCCGCCACGTCGGCCAGCGCGTCGCCGCGCACCGCCGCGGTCGGGATCACCGACCGGTAGCAGATCTTCCCGGTGAACCGCGGCGCGCCCGGCCCGAACAGCGCGGTGCGCACGGCGGAGTGGATCCCGTCCGCGCCGATGATCACGTCCGCCTCGGCTTCGGTTCCGTCGGCGAACCGCGCGACCGCCGTGTCCCCGTCGCCGTCCACCGCGACGCACCGCTTGCCGAGCGTCACCAGGCCGTCAGGCAGCGCGGCGGCGAGCACGTCGAGCAGGTCGGCCCGGTGCACGGTGGCCGGCTCGATGCCCTGCACCTCCGCGAACCGCACCCGGCTGGTCTTGGAAATCAGCCGCCCGGTGATCCCGTCCCTGGTGACCGCGTACTCCGAGCGCCCGGCGACCTTCCGCACCCCGTCCTCGACGCCGATGAACCGAAGCACCCGCATCGCATTGGGCTGCAGCGCGACCCCGGCCCCGATCTCCTTCAGCTCGCCCGCCGCCTCGTAGACCGACACCTCGGCCCCGGCTCGCAGCAGCGCGTTCGCCGCCGTCAGCCCGCCGATGCCGCCGCCGATGATCGCCACACGTGTCATGCGCCCATCTTCTCCCGGTTCCGCACGGGCCTCAATCGGGCGAGGCGACTGAAATCGCCGCCGCCGGTTGTCACGGACCCAGCCAGAATCAGCCAGAACGACGGCGTGCCCCCGCTCCGCTCGCCCTTTCCGCCCTGTGTTCGCGGGGTGAAACCCGTCACCCAGGGTAATAAGCACGTCGTGAGCGAGCTGAAAGTCGGTCCCGTCCTGCCGGTCAATCCCGGACTGTGCGCCGTGTGCCTGCATGCCTCGGTCAAGGGCACCAACCGGGGGACGGCGTACCTGCGGTGCACCCGCGCGGCCTGGGACGCCAGCCTGGTCAAGTACCCGCGGCTGCCGGTCATCGGCTGCGTCGGCTTCGAGCCAGCGGACAGCGACGACCTCGTGCAGGCCGACGGCGACTGAGGCCGCCGAAGGCAAGGTCGCGCCCGGGATGATCCGGCCGGGATGATCCGGCCGGGATGATCCGGCCGGGATGATCCGCCCGGGATGATCCGCCCGGGATGATCCGGCCGGGCCCCTCCTATTGCTGTTGACTGAGTCAAGGATTATCGTTGACCCAGTCAACGACCTGGAGGTGCCCCAATGTCCAGCCCGGCTGTCGCCGCTCCTCGCCCCGCGGGCCCGACGCAGGCCCAGGTGGCCCAGGTCCGCGCGTTCAACCGCTTCTACACCAACGTCATCGGCGTGCTGCACGACATGTACCTGGACACGCCGCACACCCTCACCGAGAGCAGGCTGCTGTTCGAGGTCGCGCGCCTAGGCACGGTGGAGGTGTCCTGGCTGCGCCAGGCGCTGGACATCGACCCCGGGTACCTGAGCCGGGTGCTCGGCCGCTTCGAGTCCGACGGCCTGGTGACCAGGCACCGGTCGGCGGCCGACGCGCGGCGCCAGGAGATCCGCGCCACCGAGGCAGGCCGCGCCGCCGTCGCCGAACTCGACGAGCGGGCGGCCAGCCAGATCGGCGACCTGCTCAGCGGCGTCGACTGCCGCCCGGTGCTCGACGCCATGCAGCTGATCACCCAGGCACTGGGCCGGGTGCCGGGCGCCGGCCCGTCCGGCGATCCGGCCGGCGACACCGGGCCCAAGGTCAGGCTGCGCCCGCTGGAGATCGGCGACCTGGGCTGGATCCTGCGGCGGCACGGCGAGCTGTACGCCGAGGAATTCGGCTGGGACGCCACCTTCGAGGGGTTCTGCGCGCAGATCGTCGCCGGGTACGTGACCCTGCGCGACCGCTACCCGGGCCGCGCCGCCGCCTGGATCGCCGAGGTTGACGGCGTGCCCGCCGGCTCGGTCTGCTGCGTCCCCGACCTCCCCGACCTCCCCGCTGCCCACGGCGCCCCCAGCGGCCCCGACCTCCTCGATCTCCCCGCTGCCCACGGCGCCCCCAGCGGCCCCGACCTCCTCGACCTCCCCGGCGGCCCCCAGCTCCCCGGCGGGCGCGGCGTCCCCGACGGCGGGACGACGGCCAGGCTGCGCCTGCTCCTCGTGGAGCCCCGGGCGCGCGGCCGGCAGCTCGGCGCCCGGCTCGTCGACCGGTGCCTGGACTTCGCCCGCGCG
>Ga0070714_100002353_pt1 | contig 13905 bp, 8 predicted proteins | sample LARL83metaG_FD_65450 | JGI IMG/M metagenome (GOLD analysis project Ga0070714, IMG submission 65450) | Corn, switchgrass and miscanthus rhizosphere microbial communities from Kellogg Biological Station, Michigan, USA - LAR L8-3 metaG | ecosystem: Host-associated > Plants > Roots > Rhizosphere ...
CGGCGTTGCACTACCCGTGGATGGCGGCGCGCGCTATCGGGCTGTTGTCGATCAGCGGTGGGCGTGCGGTGGCCGGGCCGGCGTTGGCGGGCTGGCGTCGCGCTGCCGGCGAGGAGGTGTTGGCGGGCTGGTCGCGTGGGTTGGCGGCGGTGCTGGCAGAGACGTTCGTCGATGACGGCGATGGGGCGGAGTCCCTGGAGATCGGTCGGCTGGTGCTGACGGTGTTGGCCACCGATCCGCCGCCGGTGGGTGCGGATCTGCTGAGGGCGATCACGTACACGATCATCCATGCGGATTACGGTCTCCATGAGGTCTTCCATCGTGGTGCTGGTGTGCGCGACCGGGCGGAGGTGGCGCTGGAGCTGCTGGCGGCGTTCGGTGCCGTGGCCGGCGAGGGCGAGCGGTGGGGTATCACCCCGCTGGGTCGTTGGGCTCTGGCGCGCATCGGTGGTCCGGGCTTCGCGCTGCCCGAGCCGGTGGGAGTCCGGGTTCCGGCCGATGGTGTGTGCCAGCTCAAGATCACGTTGCAGTATGTGCGGCCGGTGTGCTGGCGTCGGGTGCTGGTGCCGGCGTCGGCGACGCTGGGTGATCTGCATGACGTGATACAGGTCGCGTTCGTCTGGGATGAGGATCATCTTCATGCGTTCACCATCGGTCGGCGGCAGTACGGCGATCCGGGTTTCGACATGGAGTACGACGAGGACAAGATCACGCTGGCCGCGGCGTTCGCCCGGGCGCGCAAGCCGATCTCGTACGTGTACGACTTCGGTGACAGCTGGCAGCACGAGATCGTGCTGGAGCAGGTCGTGGAGCCGGATCCGGCCGTGACGTATCCGGTGTGTGTGGCGGGGCGCGGGGATGCCCCGGTTGAGGACTGTGGCGAGGATGAGATTGCCTGGATTTCCTTTGATCAGGCCGGGATCAACGCTCGGCTCGCCCGGTTGGGTGGCGATGTGCGGCAGGTCGAGGCGCGGCTGCGGGATGACATCGAGATCATCTTGACCGATGCCTATGGGGAGGCGGAGGAGATGACCGCGTTCCAGACCGTGCTGGCGGAGGAGATCGATTTCCCGGTACCCGCGACCCTGCTGGGTCAGCCGGTGATCGTGACGGAGCTGACCGAGGACGATGCCACGCTGGAGTTGCGTGCGCGGTGCCGGGGGAAGGCCGGGAACGGTGTGGTCAGTTTCGCTGACCTGGAATTTCGGTCGGGCACGGTCGAGGCCTGGCTGCACGCTGCCTACCTGAGTTATCTCGGTCGGCAGTATCCGGTGGTGACGCCACCGCCCGGCTGGGACGGCCTGGGCCATTGGCAGTCGTGAGTGTGACTGCTTCGCCCGGCGCTCACGAGGTCCTCGGCAACGCGGAGCGGTGACGATCGAACCCCTTGGAGCACAAGGAAATGGCGGCCAGTCCGTCGAGCCGCGGATTCCTCACCGCCATCAGTTTGTCGGTTTCATGCGCGCGCCGCCTGGAGCGACCTGGAGCAAGGGGCGGGTCAACGGTAGTGAGCTGCAGTGAACAGTAGTGGTTGCAACATGTTTGACCTGCGTGTACTGTAAAGTCGCAGGTGGGGATGATTGTCCTAACAGGACTCGCAGTGTGGGGGTCAAGAGGCCCCAACTTCGCTCCCTAACTTCGCATACGATACGGCCCTTGACCTGGGCGAATAGGGCTGGAGGACGATCTTGTTCCTGTCCAGATTGAACCGTGACTGTGCGCGATCTGGAGCAAATCTGGAGCAGTGCGATCAACGCGGCGAAGTGGTCATCTGAGGTGCTTCAGAAGTTCGGTAGGACGGCGGCCTGAACTGGTACTTCTGCCCTGTCGCCGAGGGCGTTCCTACGGTTCGCGGTCGACCGCAGCCTACTGACCCAAGCATCGGGACGTTTCTACTTCCACCACCCACTCCTGCGCGACCACCTCGCGCACTGTGACCCGATCAGGCTCGGGTCATTGGTCGAGGAGCGGCTGGAGCAGGAGCAACAGGCCGAAACGCCGCCACTGCGGTACCGGTGAGGGCTTGCCCCCACCGGTACGAAACCCGCTCGATCGTCAGGTCACCCCAACGTCACGTGGATGGCAAGCAACTCCGCGGGTCGCCCCCGTCCGCGAAATTGGGGCTGTTCGCAACCCTCTTCAACTCACCCCAGGTTATGGGCCCGACTTGGCCATCGGGGGAGATGCGGTCGCACCGTTGAAACTCGATGACCGCCGTCTCGGTCATCGATCCGAACGAGCTGTCCTCAGCGAGCGGGTCATCATCCAGCGAGAAGTTCAGATAGCACTGCAGCTGCTTGACAGCGACACCGGAACTGCCCGGGCCGAGAGGAGGCCGATTAGGCGTGAAATTGCAGACGTCGGCCGGCTTGAGCACACCGGCGTGATCAGTGGACGCCGCACTTGCCGTTCCAGGGGCCGCCATCCCCAGGCTGAGTACCAGGAATCCAGTGGCAACGCCTACGAATATCCGATTCCGCATTATTGATCCTTTACTGTTCGGTGAGTCCGCCTCGGTGCGTGATTCTTTCCGTCTCATATCGCCAATACGCGGGTGGCCCACGCGTCCCGCACCACGTTGTTCGGCCACCACGGAAGGATGCGGTCGGCGACTGGCAACGCGGGTGGAAGCCCGACGGGAACTCTCACCGGAATTTGAACTTCAATCGCCGTCAGTTCAGGTTGCCGCCACCCAGCGTCCTGTGGTTGGGTGTCATTCGGGGGTCGCGATGGGTAAGCTGGATTTCCGTCTATTGGGCGCCGTCGAGGTACACAGCGACGGGGCAATGATCGACCTGGGTCGCGCCAACACCGCGAAGGTTCGGTGTCTGCTGGCCGCCCTGCTCCGTAACCCCGGCGCCCTCGTGCCCACGGACACGCTGCTGGACCGGGTATGGGGACCACAGCCGCCCAGTTCGGCGGTGCGCTACAAGTACATCGCCTGGCTACGCGCCGCACTCGCGCCGCTGGGCGTGGCGGTGGACAGCCGGGACAATGGCTATGTCCTGGTCGTCGCGGCGGAATCGGTCGACGCGCACCGCTTCGAGCGACTGGCCGAGCAGGCTCGCAGGTCGGCCGGAGCGGGACGAGTGCAGGAGGCGGTCGAGACCGCCGGGCGCGCGTTGGACCTGTGGCGGGGGCCGGCGTTGTCCGGGTTGCCCGGGCTGTGGGCACACACGTATCGGGATCACCTGGAGCGGCGACGACGGGACACCGTGGCCACATGGGCAACGGGCATGCTCACCGAGGGCGATCCAGCGGTCGTCGCCGACGAACTGGCCGGCTGGCACACCGACCACCCCACCGACGAGGCGATCGCCGCGGCACTGATGCACGCGCTGCACGGCACCGGCCGCACCAGCGACGCCCTCGCGTGCTACCACGCCACCCAGCAACACCTGCAAGCCGACCTGGCCGCCGAACCGGGCCCGGACCTGACCGCCCTGTACCACCAACTCCGGTCCGGCACACCAGCGACAGAAGCCCTTGCCCCACACCCACCCGCGCTGACGCCCGACGACCAGCAGACGAAATCGACCACGACCGTGCCACGGCAGTTGCCCGCCGCCCCAGCACGGTTCTCCGGCCGGACGTCCGAACTCGCCGCGCTCAGCGACATACTGGATACCACGGCCCAGGCTTGCCCCACCATGGCGATTGCCGCCATCACGGGCACCGGGGGGATCGGGAAGACCTGGCTGGCCTTGCACTGGGCGCACCAACATCTCGACGAGTTTCCGGACGGCCAGCTGTTCATCGACCTGCAAGGATTCGCACCGGTTGGGAAACCGCTCCCACGGCAGGTCGCGGTTCAACACCTCCTGGAAGGACTCGGGATCAGCCCCGACCGAATCCCGGCCGTCCTGAGCGCGCAGGCCGCGCTGTACCGCAGCACGATCGCCGGCAAACGCATGTTGATCGTATTGGACAACGCCGCCGACACCGCCCAGATCACACCGCTGCTACCCGGCAGCCCCACGTGCACTGTGCTGATCACCAGCCGCCGGTACCTGTCCAGCCTGATCACCCACCACAACACCCAACCGCTCCGGTTGGACGTGCTCACCGAGGACGAGGCCCGTACCCTGCTACGCGCCCGGTTGGGTGCCGACCGGGTCGCCGCCGAGGCCGACGCCATCGCGGCACTGCTGGCCTGGTGCGGTGGGCTCCCCCTGGCACTGGGCATCGTGACCGGACGCGCACTGGCACACCCGAACTTCGCCCTGTCCGTGCTGGCCGCCGAGATCAGCGACAACACCAGGACACTGGTCACGCTCGATGACCGGGATGCCGCGGCCAGCCTGCCAGCCGTCGTGTCCTGGTCCGTGCGAGCGTTGACCACCGACCAGGCCCAACTGTTCGCCTTGTTGGGCCTCGCGCCCGGCCCGGACATCGGCCTGCCCGCCGCCGCCTCCCTCGCCGACCTCCCCGTCGATCAAACTCGGGCGATGCTGCGGGAGTTGGAGCACGCATCCCTGGTGCAACAGCACCTACCCGGCCGGTATCGCATGCACGACCTGATCCGGCTCTACGCCACCCACACCGCCCACCACGACCTGGCCCCTGACATGCGGGAGACGGCATTGCAGCGGGTGATCGACTTCTACACCCACACCGCCCACACCGCCGACCACCTCCTGGACCCGCACCGTCACCCCATCCCACTGAGCCCGCCCGCCCTCGGCGTGCGCCCCCACCCACTGGCCGATCTCCCCGCCGCATTGGCCTGGTTCGACACCGAACACCACAACCTCCTGGCCGCCCAACACGCCGCCGCCCGCAACGCCTGGCACATCACCGTCTGGCAGCTGGCCTGGGCGCTGAACACCTTCCACTACCGGCACGGACACCGCCACGACCGGCCCACCACCTGGCAAGCCGCACTCGACGCCGCCATCCACCTACCCGACCCCACCCCCCGCATCCGCGCCCACCGCAACCTCGGCGACACCTACGGCGAACAAGGCCGCTACGACGACGCGATCAGACACCTGCACCAATCCCTCACACTGGCCGAACACCACGACCACGTTCCCGAACAGGCTCACACCCACTGGATCCTCGCCGAGGTATGGGAGCAACGCGGCGACGACCGCAGAGCCCTGCGGCACGCCACCCACAGCCTCGACCTCTACCGCACCCTCAACCTGCCCATCCATGAAGCCAACCTGCTCAACGCCGTCGGCTGGTGCGCGGCCCGACTAGGCGAGTACGACACCGCACGCACCCACTGCCAGGCCGCCCTCGCCCTGCACCAACACCACAACAACCCCAACAGCGAGGCGGCCACTCTGGACAGCCTGGGCTACATCGCTTACCACACCGGCCAGCACCGCCAGGCCATCGACCACTACCAGCAAGCCTTGATCCTGTTACGCGCCCACGGCAACAACTCCCACGCCGCCGACACCCTCGACCACCTCGGCCACCCGCACATCGCGCTCGGCGAGCACGAGCAGGCCCGCGTGGTGTGGCAGCAAGCGCTGCGGCTGTACCAGGAACAGGGCCGCGACACCGACGCCGCCCGCGTGCAACAGCAACTCGACACCGTCAACGAACAGTCGACCAGCGACCAGTCGGGCGGCCTGCTGTATCGGGACAGTACGTAAGCCACGTGAGTGATTCGCTAACGTCGATCTCAGATGCCCCGATTGTCAGACGCCCCCCCGGCTGGGCCGGTCGCGCGGCGAAAGGGATAATTCCATGAGACGCGCACGATCTGTTCTGTTACTCGCCGCCCTCACGCTGGCCTGCGGCGTGACGATGGTGGCGCCGGGTGTGGCAAATGCCGCCTTCCTCCTGGCTCTAGATTTCTGGTGACTCAACAATGATGGCATCCCCGACGTGGCGATACTCAATCCGGCATTTACCACGCCGTGCACGGTGACCCCGGAACCCGGCACGGTCCCGGTACGTTCGGGCCGCCGACGGTGTACACGTTCACGCCACCGCCGACGGCTTCTGCCGAACATCGGCGCCGGCGTGAAGGTCGGCACCCGACACCAGCCTCGACCTGGTCGTCACGTGGCAGGCCGTGGACGTCCCGGACCTGTTGGTCCTGCGCAACGGGGACTTCCAGCCGGCCGGCGATTTCGGCGGCATCATCGAACCCGATTTCATCCGAACCGCCGACCTCAACGGCGACGGCCGCCAGGACCTGATTCTCAGCAGGGTAACCAGGTCACCACGCTGGCGACGTTCTTCAACAATGCGGACGGGAACACAGGCCGGCACAGCACACAACCTGTGCTGCGACGGCACCGGTCACCAATAGGGCTCCAGCCAACCAACTCCGCATCGGCGACCACCTACGAGCTTGGCCGGCACTGTTCGTCCAGAACGGACAGCGCCGGCCGCAGCATGAGAACCCGAACCGTCGCCAGCATCTTGCGCTGGCGCTTCCACAGTCAGTCTCGATCAGGTTGCTGGCGAGTCGATGAGTTGAGCACGCCACATGTCGAACTTGGAACTGTCCCAGGACATCGCTGTGAACCGTTCATGTTCGGTGCCGCGCCACGGAACATGGTCGCCTGCGGACTCCAATGTCAGACCGTCTGCAGGCGTGACAAGCGTACCGATCTCCTGTGCGGCGATCGAATCAGCGGCCAGCTTCCCGACAATCGTCTCCACGTCGCGTTCGCGTACCACCGCGACGAGCCCCCAGTCACCCCAAGTCTGGGCCAGGTCGAACGGGCGGACGCCAGACTGCTCGCACACCTTCGTCAGAACCGAGTCCAGTCGCAGGTCGGTGTGTATGCTCGCGCCGAGCTGATTGGTCTCGCAGATCGTCCGCACAGTGGTGTACAACCCGTCGGATACGTCCATCGCGGCACGAGCGATGCCGCTCTCCGCGAGCAGGCGCCCCGCCGACAGTTGCGCTGTCGGGTGGTGTGCTCGGTGTCGGACCGCGGCGGTTTCCGCTGTTGACAGCCGTGCCTGGCCGTGGACGAGCAACGCGTACGCCCAGAGGTAACCAGGTGAGCCGACCAACAGCAGCCGGTCGCCGGCAACTCCGCCACGTCGGCCGAGTCTTCTGTTCGGGGCGCACTGGCCGATCGCGGTCGCGGAGAGCTGCAGCGTGTCGCCGTCCCGCAGATCGCCGCCGACCACGGCGGTGTGGTGGTGCGCGGCGCATGCGTCCACCCCGTCAAGCAGTCGTCGAAAATCCCGAACCGTCGTCTGCCTCGGTAGCGTGTAGTTGACTACCAACCCCAGCGGCGTCGCGCCGGCCGCCGCAAGGTCCGAGAGGTTGACGGTGACGAGCAGCCAACCGGTGTGGAAAGGATCCTGCTCGCCCAACCTGTCCACCAATGGCGCCGGGCAGTTGTCGGTCGTGGCGACCAGTTCGCCTCCGTCGAATCGGACCCGGGGGAGGACGGCACAGTCGTCGCCGAAACCCGGCGTGTCCCCGTATCGGGGTCGAAGCAGCTGGGCGAAGATTTCCCGCTCACCCAGATCGGTGAGGCGCAGCTCATCGGACGCCGTGTCACCCGACACGGTCGGCCAATCGCGACGCAGTGACAACGTGATCATTGGCGTAGTTGTGCGGCAGCATGTCGTAGGGCGCAGAGCTGCCGGTGCACGCGAACAGCATCAGATTGCAGATTCGGATACCCGGACGGAGCAGGACGGCATGCTGGAGATGGTTCACGATCTCCAGCGTGAGGATGGCGCCGCGGCTGCGGCCGAATCCCGGGCTCACCTGCCCGCTCAACACCACGGTGATCCCAAGCCGCGCAAAGTCGCTTGTACCATCCACCAACCCCGCCAGTCGTTCCGACAGTCCAATGCGTTCCAGCGTCGGCGCGAGTAGGACCTCGCCGGGTTCCACGCGCAGCCGACCTTGATCGTCCAGTTGCTTGGCCCGCAACTCCGGGTAGCTGGACCGATCGGCGACGTCGACCACATCGACGGACACCAAGCTGAATGCTTCGGCACCCAGCCGGAGGCTGATGGCCGCAGGACGTATCAACGTCGGTTCGTAGGGGTCGACCCGGAGGTCGCCACACAACAAGGCTTCGTTGATCTCCCGATCGGTGAGCACCCCCTGTTCGGTCATGTCCGGGAGCGCCCTTCGCGATCGATGGTGGCGGCCACGGACTTGACCAACCAGGTGAAGTCCGATTCGGTCAGTTCGCCGTTGGGCTGGTCCGCGCTGCGTCCCGGGATGCAGTACACGACCGTCGACGACGAGCGGTGCGGGCCCTGGACCACGAGAGTCGCGGTCAGTCCGCTGCCGATCGGCTCTACCGTGTGCACGACCGTGGTATCGCACGAGTAGACCTGTCCACGGCTCACATGGGGTGATGCGATCCGGGTCAACCGTGCCGCACCATCAGGTAGCAAGCCGGACGGACCGGCCACGTCGCCTCCGTACCGATACCGGTCGTACGGCTTTCCGCCCTGTTCCGTTTCCCGGTACTCCGCCATATGCAGTCCATCCCCGGCGATCACGGTCGAGGCGAACTCCCAACGATGGCTGTGCGGGTTCGACTCGCCGGCCGGTTGTCCGGCCGGCACGACTGGCCATACGTGCAGTCTGATGCGGAATTCGGGCTCGCGCGAGACGTGCAGTACGAGCTTGGCGAAGCCGTTGGGATGCCAGTACGACCGGCGAGCCAGGTCACGGACGGTCAGATCGTTCTGGCAAAGGCCATCCAGCCAGGCGGCGACGGCGTCGTGGCTACGTGCCGCGTGCCCTACGGCGGCGCGCAACCCTGCGATCTCGGCCGGACCGGGTCGCAGCAGTTCCGCCATGTCCGTGCAAAGACTCTGGCCGCCAAGCTTGGCGGCCAGCATAGAGGTTGAGTCCCTCATCGTTCCTTTTCCTCGGGCGGGCTCAGTGGTGGCTCCGCTATGGCGCGAGTCGCGACGTTCAGGGCCGTGACCGCGTCGAGGGTCATCCAGATCGGCAGATCGCCGTTGCCCCAAGCCCACAGGCCCAGTCCGGAGTCGTAGCGCTCCCACAGCGTCCGCAGTGCACGGTGCAGACGGCTGAGTGGTACCTGTGGTGCGGCAGCCAGGGCTTGGATGACCCAAGCAGAGGTGAAGTGACGGATCATCACCCGTGTGGTGCCGTCACCGTCTGGACGTGGCCTGATCAGTTCCTCGACCACGCCGTCGTCAACGTGGACACGGTCGGTCAGCCATTGTGTGGCCTGCCCCACCGCTTCGTGAATGTCGTCTCGTTCCCCGTAATACCGCAGTACTTCCTGCAGCGACACGACCGCGCGTGCTGTGTGTACCGCGGAGGGTTGAGGCAGCACGAGGCCGGCCTCGTTCTTCTCGGGCCACAGCAGCGTTTCACCGAAGGCGAGCCGGGTGGCGAGCAGGTCGTCGATCAACTGCACGGTCAGCGGCGCGTCCGGCCGGAGTCGGACGACGGTCTGCAGCACAGTGGCAAGAAGGTAGGTGCGGGTGCGACTGAGTTGATCAAGGGAGCGCTCGCTCAGTGCAATGGCCTCATCCAGAGACAGCGGTGCGCCGAGCCGGAAAAGAGCGTCCAACACGGCTGCGGTGATCTCGGGTCGGCTGGTGCCCGATCGACCCAGCCACTGGCCGTCGGGCGATCGCATGCGGAGCAGGCTGGCGGCCAGGGCGTCGAGTTCTATGTAGGGTTCGCCGACGACCAACATTGCCCGGATGCCGTAGGCGGTGCTCAGTGCCGTCTGATGCTGTTGTTGCTGTAGGTTGTGTCGCCATCCGGTCGGTCGGCCGTGTTCGTCGCGAATGACGTGATCGACCAGGCCGCGGCCCACCTGGTGAAACACGTGTAACAGCGACTGTTGTCCCGCCGCGAAATTTGCGTTCGCAATGCTCCGTGTGGCCCGATCACGTCGGGACCGTACTGCCTCGGCCAGGTTGAACAGTGCGTTCCCGGCCCGAAAGTGATCATCGAGCTGCCGAGCGTTCTGTGCCGACGGTAGGTACTTACCGGTTTCCCACTGCGTGAGGTTCGCCCTGCTCACCCCGATCGCCGCCGCGCTCTGCTCCTGAGTCTCGCCTCGCTGGCGCCGGACCCGTCTCAATTCGCGACCGAAATCGGCCGACGTCGTCACCTCAGCCTCGCTGTCTACCACTTGGTGCACCACCGATGTAGGATCGATGCCAGCAGCTGACATACTTCCTACCTACCTCGTGTAGGCAAATGTAGGGGGTGTTCGGATGTTCGCGACTTGGGAAGCCTACAGCACGATTCGGTCTTCGGCGATCACCCGTAAGAAACGTCGCCGGCGAGTCGCCGAGAGCTGGACATGCGACCCAGGCCGGGCACGACGGACGAGCCCAACGGGCACCGCACGGGTGCCGGTCACGGCGTATCTGGCCGAGCGGCCACGACGCAGCAGCCAACAGGTACAGGACCTCCGCCGTCGATCCGCCTGCGACAGTTCCGGCAGATCTGGCCACGGGCGTCCGGTCAATCCACGCAGTGCGAAGCCTTTGGGGGCACAGCGATGGAACGCAACAGCCCACTGGAACGACGTTCAAGACTGATCCGCTGTCTTCTTGGACGGCTGGAGAGTTGGCTTTTCGCCGATGAGGACCTCAGGGCGACGGCCCGTGGGTGGACGGTCCGCCGTACTCGGAGCGGCCTCGGTCGGCTGTATCGCGATCCACGATGGGACCAGTTGTCGCGATCTTGGCCTGTTTCGGTTGATGACGAGATGAGCCCCGAATCCACCTCCGTCGGGGAGCCAAGACGATGAGCCGCCGGAAGACGGGAAACCAGATGGCTGAGCTGGCCAGGGAACTGAGCCAGCCCAGGCGCGGCAATCCGGTGCTCGCGCTGTATCGGTGGCGCTACGAGGTAGCCACCGCGATCATCGTGCCGATCACGTTGATCTCACTCGACCGCGCAGTTGGTCCACTGTGGTTGGTCGTGATCTTGTTTTGCCTTGCCAGTAGCATCTTCCACTGGCCAGCTGCCCGACGGTTCACGTTGGCACGGGTACGCGCAGTCATCGTCCAGCACCGATTACGGACGGCGTTCGCGCGGGCCAGAGTCACCACGCTCGACGGTCGGCGTCCCGCGATCCTGTGGGTCTGGCCACGGGGGTCCGAGTTGCGGGTTCTACTCGCTTGTCCTGCCGGCGTCGACATCTCTCTCATTAGAGAGCATCGAAATGTGCTGGCCTCGGCGTGCTTCGCCAGCACTGTCGCGGTAGACCGCCATCCCCGGTTCGCGCACCTGGTTGTGCTGACCCTGCGCTCCGCGCGATCGTAGATCGGCCCGGCTTGGTTGACTGGGGAGACGAACCGGCGGCACTCGTCGATCAAGGTGGGTGGCGGTGTGTCGGAATTCGCGGTCACGACGATCGACGCCCCGTGTCCGATGGCCGTGATCAGCCTGCCACGCCGCCGGACACCGGGCGCGGTGCCGGCACGGTGTTTTTGTGCGTTGGCAAGGAACGGGAAAGCGACCTCGATGTTCGGTGTCCAGCAAATCGACTGGAAGGTCAGGGTTTCACACCTGGTGCCCTGTCCTGGGTACGTGGACGCGATTCGAGCTGGGCGGCGGTCGGTTGTGCGAGTAGAGGTATTGCCCGAGCCAGTTCACAGGCGGCGTTCAACCGCCTATCTTCTTGGCACCCTGCCGAAGGATTCTCTCCTGCCCGATCTTGCGCGTCTTCGGTTGGACTGGAGTAAGAAGACATCAGAAGAGGTCTATGCTGCCGTTAGGGCCCCCATGATAACGCTACGCGTTGATCGGCACCGGTTTGGCGTGTTCGCAGCGGCCGCAGACCAGGACAGTCCGGTGCGTTTGCCGCCCGCTCTGCGGACCGTTGGCTCGCTCCCGATCCAACGGCCGCGGCCCCCAGTCCGACGTACCCACCACCCGTTCATGCCAGTCGCCTGATCGGTTGGTCGATGGGGTGGCCTCACAGGGAACTTTCGCTGCGTCCCCGCGCCGCGCAGATCCGACCGTCCGCCTCAGTCGTCCGCATCCTGCGTCGCCGGTGCGGATGTCCCGGCCTCCGCGTGCTCGGTGTATGTCAGCACGTCATCCTCCGCAGGCTCTGACGCGCTCGTCGATTCCGCATCGGCGGCGAACTCGTCGGTGATGACGTCGAACCGCCTGCGCACCTGCTCCGCGGCCTCCATATGGCCGGTGACCTCGATGTCCATGGCCACCCGGGCGGCGAACTGTGCTCGCTGTTCGTCGTCGAGGTTCAGCGCGCCCATCAGCGCCGTCACCACGTCGACCGCCGACCGGCTGCCGTTGAACAGCCCGAAGTCCAACGTGTACGGCTGACCGGCACCGTCGGAACCGATCGTCGCGAAACGCGACCGCTCCGCCTCGGCGGCCTGCAGCACCGACGGCGGCAGAAGATGACGGAACAGCTCGGGTACGTCCTCGTCCTTGGCGGCGGCCGTCAGCCGGGCCATCGTGCCGATGAGGTTCACGGCACCGTTGATGTCCGTCTCGTTCCTGGACAACCACCACACCAACGCACTGCCGGTGCTCTTGAGCACGTCCTCGGCCAGGTATCGGCGCCGGTCGCACTCGTACCGGCGCTCGTGTTCCCACACCGCCTTGTTCTTGCGGATGTTCGACAGCGTGCGCAGCCGCGCGGCGTCGTCGTCCAGCAAGGCTGTCCGCACCTGGTCTGCCCACGCCTCGACGCGCCTGGACGGATCGGCTTCGACCACGCCGAGGACCTCGTTGAGGCGATGCTGCAACCGGATCACCATGTCGGGTGGTTCGGCCGCCGCCACTCGCGCGGCGCGCCTGATGATCGCGTCGGTCGCCAGTGCGTTGGGCCGGACGTGCGGGGTCGTCATCGGGACGCCGGTCGAGCGCCAGTAGATCACCGCGTGGAAGATGAACTCATAGTCAGGCCATGCGCTCGCCAGGTTGACGCCCTCGATGATCGCCGTCTGCACGACCTGCTGAGGTTCCGGGACGACCGGCGGTGGCAGGACGATGGTCTGTTCCGAAACGGGCCGCCGATCGCCCCGGCTGAGGGCAAGAGACACCAACGTACCGACGGCACAACAGACCAGAAAGACAACGATCGTGACCCACGCCGGCCACATCAGGCCCACACCGACCACGATCAGCACAATCGTGCTCGCGGCCACGATGGCGGCGACAATCTTGTTCCGGGACGTCATCGGACAGATTCCTCACTGCGGCTGTGTCGTGGACCGGCGGCGGGCCTGATGCCCTGTGCCTGGTCGATGCGGTTGGTCAAGTCGAGTGCGATACGACCGCGGGCCGGCCGGTCGGCGCCCAGCTCACGGGTCCAGTCGCGGGCAACGACATACAGGCGCCCGGATCCGACGCCCGGTGTGGCGCAGGCACGGGCCAGTACGTCCAGCCAGTGCTCCGCGAACCGGCCGTGCTGGACCGAGTTCAGCCACTCGCGTGCCAGTTCGGCCCAGAACTCCGACGGCCGCTCGAACAGCACGTACCGCCACCCCAGGATGAGCTGGGCACGGATCGTCTCGTCCGCGAGCAACGCGACGCCGTGTGGTGGGGCCAGTTCGCGGGGATGCGCCACCGTGCGGAACAGTTCGAAGTCCGCGGCCCAGCCGGCGATCCTGATGCCCGCCACCACCCGCTCCACCAGGAGCCGGAATTCCTGCGGATCTCGGTGTACCAGCCGCAGCAGGGCATCCTCCGCCGCCGCTCGGACGTCGTCGGTCTGGCGTCGCACGAAGTGGTGCAGTCGTACCAACGCCTGGGACGGATGGGTCGACGCGATCACGTCGGCGCACAGTGCCACGGCCAGATGCGCCGCGCCCGCGTCGAGCCGAGGAAGCCGCGTCGACCAGTCGTAGACCAGCCGCCGGAACCGAGGGCCATGGCGTCGGTGACCCAGACCACGCTCCAGTGCCACGGCCGCCGCGGGCAGTGATCGTGACCGGTCCGAACTCGGCTTGATCCACGCTTCGACCAGC
>Ga0070714_100002356_pt1 | contig 13893 bp, 11 predicted proteins | sample LARL83metaG_FD_65450 | JGI IMG/M metagenome (GOLD analysis project Ga0070714, IMG submission 65450) | Corn, switchgrass and miscanthus rhizosphere microbial communities from Kellogg Biological Station, Michigan, USA - LAR L8-3 metaG | ecosystem: Host-associated > Plants > Roots > Rhizosphere ...
CCGGCGCGCGGGTGATCAGCTACGACCGGCCCGGCTACGGCGGCTCGGACCGGCACCGCGGCCGGGCCGTGGCCGATGCTCCCGGTGATGTTGCCGCCATCGCTGACCATCTGGGTATCGGGCGGTTCTCGGTCTATGGCGTCTCCGGTGGCGGCCCGCACGCCCTGGCGGTGGCCGCGCTGCTGGGCGACCGGGTCATCCGGGCCGCTTGCATCGTGGGTGTGGCGCCGTTCGATGCGCTGGGGGATGAGTTCTTCACCGGGATGGACCCGGAGAACGTCAGGGAATGGGGGTGGGCGCTGGCGGGCGAGGAGCGCCTGGCCGCTGAGCTGCCAGCCGCAGACCGGCGGTTGCGGGAACAAGTGACCGCTGACCCGGCGAGCGTGCTCGGCAGCTTTGACCTGCCCGAGGCAGACCGGGAGGTCCTGGGCCGCGCGGACCTGGCCGCGGTCATCCGCGAAGCCGCTGCTGAGCAGACCCGCAACGGGATCTGGGGCTGGGCCGATGATGCCCTCGCCTTTGTCTCCCCGTGGGGGTTCGATCCCGCCGCCATAGCCGTGCCCACCCTGGTCTGGTACGGGACACAAGATGTCCTGAGCCCCCCGCGCCACGGCGAGTGGATCGCCCGGACGGTGCCCGGCGCAGTCGTCAGGCTGAACAACCTGGGGCACATGGGAGATCCGGACGCTGACCTGGTTGAGCGCCTGGCCTGGCTGACGAGCCCAGACACCGATCAGCGGTAACGCATGGTCTGTTACGGACTGGCCTTACCGGCGCTCACCTTCAGCCGTCAGGACGGCGGCGCTCGCGGAGGATCCCGCGGCAGCGGATGACCACGGCCTGCCGGTCGGCCGCGGCATCCCGCCCCTCCAGCGGGCTGCTTTCCAGCACGTCGCGGACGACCCGCTCAGCTGCGGCCTGGTCGCGGACGAGAAGAGCGGCGAGCCGCACGAGACTTTCGCGATTGTCACCGCGGGCATCAGCCACGTAGCCGAGCCTACGCCGCCCGGCGCGGGCGCCGGGCTGGCCTGTCCTGTCAGGCCGGCAATCAGCCGGCAAGCAGCGCGTCGACCGCCTTGATGGACTGCGCCGTACTCTCGTGCAGCAGGGCGTGGATGCCGAGTTCACAGGCCCCTTTGACGTTCTCGGGACGGTCATCAAGGAAGACGACCTCCCCGGGCGAGACAGCGAGCCGGTCGCACAGCAGCCGGTAGACCCTCGGGTCGGGCTTGGCGAAGCCAGCTTCGCAGGAGTAGATGATGACGTCCACTAGCTGCTCGAACCCGAAACGCGCCTGGTACTCGCGGCGTGCTCCGTCGATCGCGTTGCTCAGGATCGCGGTGGAGCAGCGCGGCCGCAGGCTGGCCACGTAGGCGGCGAGTTCGGCGTCCAGCTCGCCGCACATTTGCGCCAGGAACTCGTGGGCCTGCGCTGCCGACAGCCCGAGCGCAGTGGACAGCCCGGCCTTGAACTGCGCCTCGCTCAGGCGGCCGGTAAAAGCCAGTTCATCGGGCTCCACGCTAGCCAGCGCCTGGCCGAACTCCGCCTGCGTCATGCCGAGCCGTTCCGGCCACGTTTCCTCGAAGTCGCTGAAGTGGCGGACCCGCGTGAGCACGCCGCCAACGTCGAACGCCACGGCCCTTATCCGCACGTCCTAACCATCCCATGGGGTTCGAGTCCCCTTAGCCCCACCAGGCAGAGCTCATGGTGGCCGCAGGTAGCTTCACTAGCTGGCGGTCAGGAGCGCAGAGACTACGCTCGCCGCCAGCGGGGCCAGAACGCCGAACGCCGTGGCCAGGACACGGCCGGCGCTGGCCTGGGTGGCCAGCAGCGCGTCGAGATCGTCGCGTGCCTGGAACCAGTCGTGCGCGGGCCGGCCGTCCTCGGGAACGGGGTGGAGGGTGTCGCGCAGCTCGGACGCACGCTCCTGCCAGGCGACGTACGCCGGCACAAAGATCAGGGCGGTGATGGCGGTCAGCACCCCGCCGTAGGTGAGAAGCCGGAGAGCGGGGACGTGCGCGGCCGGGGTGCCGTCGGCGATGACCGCGGCGCGCAGGGCGCCGAGCGCCAGCAGGCCCACGGTGATCGCGGCGGCAAATGTGGTGAGGAAGCGCAGCATGGCGGCCCGCAGCCAGGCCAGCTCGGCGATGAGCCCGCCCGCCTTGCCTGCGCTCACGGCCGGGGCTGTTTCCCTGGCCAGCGCCGACAGGCGGGTCTGGACGAGCAGGAGCCCGGCGAACGACGGGGTGATGAACACCCCGGCGATCACGTTGACCCCGATGATGCGCCCGGTGTCCAGCCACAGGGGGATGGTTCCTACCGCGCGCGGCCCGAAGAGCTGCACCAGCGCTCCCAGCACCGGCCAGGAGGCCACGGCAAGGGCGGTCGCGCGCCGTCCAGTGGTCCGGGCGAGCAGCAGGAACGCGGGCAACGAGGCGATCCCCAGGGCCGCAGCGGTGCCGACTTCCGCGGCGTAGATCCAGACCCATACGTCGAACTGCGGCAGCGCCGCGAAGCTCCGGCTCGCCTGCGTATGACCGGACCCAAGCCGCAGGAGAAGGAGCGTGAGCCCCGCGGAGACCAGCGCTGCGATCAGGGGCGCTCGGCCGGAGACCGCGGGGGCTTTGTCACCTGCCTGCAATCACGACACCTCGATCTTGCCGGACTGCCGGGGCGTCCCGGGCCCCGGCAGCAACGACGTCGTGACTAGAACGGGCTGGTGCCAGCCACGGCCAGCGCCCGGGACAGCACGAACGGGTCGGCCTGGTTGAACAGCCACGGACGCCCGAACCAGAGGAAGCCGTCGCAGTACTTCTTCGCCAGCGGCACGTCCCCGGCCGGCAGGTGCCACTTGGCTAGGCCCACCTTGTTCGTCGGCGGGATGCCCAGGGTCACGCACCGGGTCTCGGCCTTGCTCCGGCAGGTCTGGGCGTTGTCGAAGTTGCCGCCTGGGTGCTTGGCGAAGTACTGCAGGAACGTGAACGGCTTGCCGTTGTCGGCGGTGTCGATGACGAAGTGCTTGTTCCTGACGCCGGCCCGGTTGAGCCCGGCCACGACCTTGGCCCCGTAGGCGATCTCGGACGCGGTCGAGTCGTAGTGCGTCGCGTCGAGGGCGAAGCCGCGGGCGAGGGCCTGGCCGGAGGCCTTGAGCAGGTGCACGGCCTGCGCCACGGTCGGCCAGTCGGCCGCGCCCACGTCGATGTAGACGGCGGTGTTGCTGAGCTTGCCGAACTGGCGGGCGGCGTAGGCCACCAGGTTCTGGGCCCAGTGCGAGCCGTGCGGCACCTTGACGGCGATCGGGAGGTCGGGCTGCAGGATCATCGCGACGTGCGTGCTGCCGATGGCCTGCGCCGCGTTGTTGATCCAGGTCTTGTAGCTCGCGATCTCGGCCTGGGTGGGCAGCCGCTTGGTGGCCTCGCCCTCCCACGGGACGAGCCGGAAGATCGCCATCTGGACGAGCACGTTCGGCTTGCCGCCGGTCACGTTGCTGATGTACTGGTGCAGGACCGAGGAGATCTTGTCGTCCGGGATCCAGGGGCCGAACCAGCGCACCCGTGGCTTGAAGGCGATCTTGCCCAGCAGCGTCTTGTCGTTGCCCGTCGCCTTGTCGTAGGCATTGAACACCGGGTCTATGGATGCGTCGGTGTAGTTGCCCCACGTGATGTTGGCCAACGGGTTGGACGGATTCGGATTGGCGGCCGGCCGGGCCGCGGAGCGCTGCTGGCCGGCCGCGCCGACCGCGCCGGCCGGTGCCGCGAGCAGCAGCGCGCCCAGCGCGGTGGCCGCAACGGCCGCCAGACCGGCCCGCAGCGTGCGAGTAGAGATGGCGCCTGTCATGTTCCCCCCTGGCCTGTCCACGTCCCTGACGAGATGCAGACGCTTAAGACCGCACCACTGAATGGCGCTGACGCCCAACTCTAACCAAAACGACTCGGAGCGCCAGGCCCGCCGGGCAGAGAATGCGTATCAGGCGACGAGTGGGGGACATCGATCGCGGTGACGCTGCCGACTTTTGTGGTGATCGAGGCGATGAAGGCGGGAACGGTGAGCCTTCGTCACTACCTCGATGCGCACCCCGACGTCTACGTCTGGCGCGGCGAGCCATTCAGCGAGCCGAACTTCTTCATAGCGGAGCAGCTTGTCAGCTGGTCTGTTCCTGGCGGCGCCGGGTGACGCGCAGGTCGTGACGGGTCAGCGCGACCGCGGCGACAGTGGCCACGGCAAGCACGGCGACGATCAGCCATTCGGCACTGCCGTTGCCGCCGTCGGGGTCGAACCCGAACACGCCCTCGATCCAGTCCGGCCACACGGCCGTCAGGATCGTCGCCGCCCCGAGGAGGGCCGAGAGAACAATTTCGATCCGCACCCTGAGCACCACAGATACCTCTCCTATCGTCGGCCGGCCGGTCAGGTCTTTTCGCGCCTACGCTTGCTGCCGGGCACGCTCGGTCACGTCCGCCAGCCGCGCCAGCACCTGCTCCAGCTGGGCCTGAAGCTGGTCCGTCAGTTCCACCGCGGGGGCGTTCGGCGGTGCCGCCGCGGCCACGTGGCGCAGGCCCACCAGGCGGGTGTCCAGGGCCGCCCGGGAGACGAAGATCGATTCCATGCCGCCACCGCCCGCGACCAGGTCCGACTCCACCGCTTCCAGCTCCTGCCGCAGCTGGCGGCCGGGCTCGCTGTCGTCCAGCTCCGAGCGCGCCCGCCGCGCCCGGTTCACGCCGTCGTACAGGCCGGACAGCAGACGCCAGAGCCGCAGCTCGAGCTCATACTGGGCGGTAGCCTGCTCGGGCGTGTACGGGCTGCGCGGATCGGCGGCGATCTCGAACCCGGCCTCGGCCGCCTGCTCGCCCAGCTCTACGCGCACCATGTAGCGACCCGGCGCCACCGCCGGACCCAGGTTGGCAGCGTTCTCCTCGTCGTCCGGCGGATCGATCTCGATCTGGGTGCCGCGCCCGTGCTTGCCGTCCCAGACGAAGCGGTTCAGGCCCTCCCGCCGCGGCGGCACCGGGTCGGTGGGCTTCCCTTTGACTGGCTTGCGGTCCTCGTCTCCCGGCCGCGCAGTCAGCGTCCTGACCTCCTGGCCGGCGGAATCGAGGAACGTGAGCCGCAGCTCGGTATCGCCGGGATCCCGGAGCCGGTACAGCACCGCCACCCCGTCGGTGCTGTTCTGGCCAGCCCCCACCGGTACGTCTACCTTCTCGGTCCGGCCCGGGCGCTGCTGCTTGTCGTAGGCCACCACCACCGGTCCCAGCAGGGAGTAGGAGCGGCGCGCCTCGCCCTTCGAGGGAAACCCGTGGTCAGTGAACCAGCGGACCTGCCGCCGGGGCTCGTACAAGTGCAGCGGCGCGGCGTCCAGTTCCGGCCGGTGCTGGCGCAGCGCGGGCAGATCCTCCAGGACCCAGACCGAGCGGCCGTGGGTGGCCACCACCAGGTCATCGCCGTGGAAGACGAAGTCGTGGACCGGGACCCGCGGCAGCTTGCCGCGGCAGCGCTGCCAGCTTGCCCCGTCGTCGAAGGAGACCAGCAGGCCCAGCTCGGTGCCGCACAGGAGCAGGCCGCGCCGGGCGGGGTCCGCGCGCAGCACGTGGCAGTACTCGTCCTCGTCCAGGCCGTGGTCCAGCCGCTCCCAGCTGGCGCCGAAGTCCCGCGTCCGCCACAGATAGGGACGGAAGTCGTCCAGCTTGTGCGCCTCGGCGGCCACGTAGGCGGTGCCGGCCTCGTGCGGCGAGGCGTCGATCATGCGCACCGTCGCCCAGCGGGGCAGGTCGGGCGGGGTGATCTCGGTCCAGGTCCCGCCGCCGTCGCGGGTCAGGTGAATCCGGCCGTCGTCGGTGCCGGCCCAGAGCTGGCCCGGCGCAAGCGGCGACTCGGCCAGCGCGAAGACGGTGCAGTAGTACTCGGCGCCGCTGTTGTCGGGGGTCAGCCCGCCCGAGGAGCGGAGCTTGTCCGCGTCGGCGTACGTGAGGTCGGGGCTGATCGGTTCCCAGGTCTGGCCTTCGTCGGTGGACCGGAAGACGTGGTTGCCGGCCTGGTAGAGGACGTTCGGATCGTGCGGGGACAGCATGATCGGCGAGGTCCAGTTGAAGTGGTAGCGGGCCTCGCCCGCCGTCGCCGTTTCCTCCGGCCAGACCATGATCGGGCGGCTCTCGCCGGTGCTCTGATCGTGGCGCGTGATGTGGCCCTTGAAGCTCCCGGCGAAGACGATGTCGGGGTTATCGGGCCGGACCGCGATGTAGCCGCTCTCGCCGCCGCCCACATGGGTCAGGTCCATCTGGAGGATGGCCCCCCAGCGGGAGTGGCTGGGGAAGGCGATGGTGGTGTTGTCCTGCTGGGCGGCGTAGATGCGGTAAGGCTCGCGATTGTCGGTGGTGACGTGGTAGAGCTCGGCGGTGGGCTGGTTGTAGAGCGAGGACCAGCTCGCGCCGCCATCCAGCGTCACGTTTGCGCCGCCGTCGTCGCCCAGGATCATGCGCCGGGTGTCGGCAGGGTCGATCCACAGGTCGTGGCAGTCGCCGTGCTGGACCGGGAAGGGGGAGAAGGTTTTGCCCCCGTCCGGTGAGCGCCAGCACTCCTGGTTGAGCGACCACACCGTCTCCGCATCGACCGGATCGGCGATGACGCGGCTGTAGTACCAGGCCCGCCGGCGCAGGTCCTCCTGCTCGGACAGGCGCTCCCAGTGGTCCCCGAAGTCGTCGGACCGGAATACAGCGCCGTCCTCGGCCTCGACGATGCACCAGACCCGGCCCGGCTGGGCCCCGGACGCGGTCACGCCGGCCCGGCCAATGACGCCCTTGGGCAGGCCCGGCCGCCGGCTCAGGTCCTCCCAGGTATCGCCACCGTCGGTGGACCGCCACAGGCCACTCCCCGGCCCGCCGCTGTCCAGGCGCCACGGCAGCCGGCGCCCCTGCCACAGCGTTGCGTAGAGGATCCGCGGGTTGCGCGGGTCGAGGCACAGGTCAGCGGCCCCCGCGTCGTCGCCGCCGGGCAGGACCAGCTCCCAGCTGCCGCCGCCGTCGCGCGTGCGGTAGACGCCGCGCTCGGGGTTGGGGCCGTGGGCGTGACCGAGGGCGGCAACGTAGACGGTGCCGGAGTCGGCCGGATCGACGCGCACGCTGGCGATGTGGCGGGTCGCCGCCAGGCCCACGTGGTCCCAGGTCAGCCCCCCGTTCACCGAGCGGTAGACGCCATCGCCGGAGGAGGCGTTATTGCGGATCGTGCTTTCCCCCATGCCCACGTACAGCACGCTCGGCTCGGAGGGAGCCAGCGCAATCGCGCCCACGGCGGCCCGGCGGAAAAACCCGTCGGACAGGTTGCGCCAGGTGGCACCCGCGTCGGTCGTGCCCCAGACACCGCCGCCGGACGAGCCGAAGTAGAAGGTGGAGCGCTCCCAGGGATGACCCGCAACGGCCACGACCCGGCCGCCGCGGTGAGGCCCGACCAGACGCCACGACAACTGATCAAGGAATCCGCTCATCAGGCCACAGTAGCGAGGCAGATTCTGCCGCTGCGATCAAGGTGTGATCACGGACGACGGCGGCACGCAGATCCGGTCGCGTCCGTCAGAGCCGGGCCCGTCCAGATGCCCGGCCCGGATCAGCCCGGCCGGGCGTGTCATCCGATCGGGCGTCATGACGGTGCACCCCCGGCCCGGGATGCTAGATGTGCGAAGCCCGCGCTCTGATGCGGCCGTGGCGCATGTGCTCCTGGGGGGGACGCATGCTCCTGGGGGGGGGCTTGGGTGCTCCGGGCTGGTTCTCAGCCCGGGGCGCCCAAGGGTTTCTCAGCCCGGGGTGCCGAAGGGGGGATCGGCTGCGGCGCGGGCGAATGATTTGTAGGACATGATCTCACCCGGCTTGATCACGCCGTCCTCGATCGCGCGGGCGAGCAGCGCATCCTTGCTGGGCGCGGTCCGCCCGGTAGCCGCGTACTTGGCCCGTGCGCGGTTGATGTACTGCCGGACCGTGTTCTCGGTGATGGACATGCGCCGCCCGACGGACGCTTTCGACATGCCCTGGAACCACAGCAGCAGCGCCTGCTGCTCCTGCTGCGACAGCGCGGGCCGGGCCGGGCGCTGGTCGGCAAGCATCGCCTTGGCCTGCGAGCGGGTCACGTACGGCCGGTCGGCGGCCGCCGCGAGCACCGCCTCCACCAGGTGGTCGCGGCCCTCCTCCTTGGACACGTAGGCGTGCGCGCCGCTGTCCAGCGTCTCCATCACGATCGACGGCTCGGAATGTCCTGAGAAGGCCACCACCCGGTACCCGGCCGCCACCAGCCCGGGGATCTGCCTGGTGACCAGCTCGCCGGACAGCTCCAGGTCCAGAATGACCACGTCGGCCGGCGGTATCTGCCCGCTGCGGAGCCCGGCCAGGTCACGCGCCGTCTGCACCAGACGTACCCGCTGGCCGGGATCGGAGCGGATCCAGGACGCCACACCCTCGGTGACGACGGGATGGTCTTCGACGATCGCTGCTGTCACGGGCTGGTCCATCGCGCCTCCGCCCAGAGCATGGCTCCGTCTTGCTGCTGTTCGATGGAGACCCCGTCGCCGATCGCGGGCAGCAGAACGAACGCCCCGGTATCGGCGACGAAGCTGACGGCGATTCCGGCGGCGACCGCCGCCAGGGTGATCCGCACCCGGCTGCGCGCGGCCGTCAGGATCGCGATCGCAGCGTCGGTGATCACCCGCCGGGCCGGGCCGGGCACCGGGGGCAGCGGCCCGGCCGTCTCGATCTCGACGGCAACCCCGCGCCGCTCGGCCATATCCGCACTCGCGTGAAGTTCGTGCACCAGCGGTCCGGATACCTCATCGCCCTCGGCCAGCAGCCGGCGCAGCCGGGCCGCCTGCACCGCGCACCTGATGCGGACCTGCTCGTCGCCCGGGTCAGCGGCCCCCGCGGCCAGTTCGGCCACCAGCGGGACGGCGCTTTCCTGCAGCGCCAGCCAGCGGGCGTGCCGGGCGGCCTGGACGATCTCCGCGGTGGCGGCTCGCTCACGCGCGGCATGCTCGTTCTGCGCTGCCGTGGCGGCCTGGCCGGCGGCCAGCCTCAGGGCCCTGACCGCAGCGGCGACGGCCACCTGGGCGCCGGTCGACCAGGCCAGCAGGGCGAGGAACCCGGCTAGGTCAGTGCGGTGCAGCCCGTCCCACACCAGGACGCCCAGGATCGCCGCAGCCTCGGCCGCGAGGAACCACGCCAGCTCGATGAACCGGCGGCGGAACAGGACGAGCACGCCGATCCAGCCGGCACTGCCCCAGGCCCAGTTGACCGCCAGCATGTCACTGGCCGGGCTGGCCGCGGCCGCGGCGGTGCTGGCGGCCAGCGTGATCACGGCCACCGTCCAGGCCGGGCGCCAGCCGGGCACATCCCGCAGCACCAGGACCGAGCCGGCGACCACAGCCAGCGCCATGACCAGCCACATGGCGGCCTGGAAGGCCAGCGAATCGTAGGCCGACCGGTTATGCAGCAGCTGCCCGCCCGCTCCGGCCAGATGCCAGCCCGCGACCAGGGACACGACGGCGACGGTGAAGGCCCGCTGATAGCGGCCGGACATCAGGGCCGTGGGCTGCGCGACGCTCATGCCGGCCAGCTCACGGTGACGGTCGTGCCCGCGCCGGGGCGGCTGACGATCGCGGCCCGGCCGCCGGCCGCCAGCATGCGGCCGGTGATCGACTCGCGGATGCCCCGGCGGGAGGGCGGGATAGCGTCCGGGTTGAACCCGCGGCCGCAGTCGGTGATCTTGATGACCGCCCAGCCCGCACCGCCAGCCACGCTCACTTCCGCCTGGCCGGTCCCGGCGTGCTGCCTGACGTTGCGCAGCGCCTCGCCGACGCAGGACACGAGCTGATCTGCGACCGGAGACGGCACGGTGACCGGGGCGAGCTCGAGCCGCACGGCCAGGTCCCCGCGGCCGGCCATGGCCAGCTCCAGCTCCGGTCTCAGATCAGTCAGCGGCGCCTGCCCGTTCGCCACGGCCGGGGCATCGGCAAGTCCCTGCAGAACGCGCAGGTCCCTGGCGGCCTGCGCGGTGAGCGCCGGCGACGGTTCGGCAAACGCGCCGGCCGCGACCATCGTCAGGGTCGACAAAATGGTGTCGTGCAGCTGGCGGTGCTGCTCTCGCTGGTCGGCGCGCCGCGCCTCCTCGGCCCGGATCTTCCGCTCTGTCTCCAGGCCAGCGGCCACGACCTCGTCAGCCTGCCGTGCGCCGCCGCGAATCACCGCCACCAGCACGGCGGCGACGATCGCCTCCACCACCAGCAGCCAGGCATCCGCGGGGTGGCCGGCGCCGATCCCGTAGGCGGCGACCACGATCGCGGCGGCGGGGAGCCCGAACCACGGCCGCAGCGCGAGTTGCAGGATGTACACCGACGTGCAGGCCAGGGGCAGTGTCCAGGTCGTGTCATCCGTGATCAGTACGGCCGGGACCAGATGCTGCTGCGCCAGCAGCAGCGCCGAGATAACCACAGCGTCGGCCAGGACGACCGGCGCCGTCAGCCCGGACCGCCGGACCAGCCAGGTGAACAGCGCCGACCAGAGGCATAGCCCGGTCAGCACGGGGCCCAGCCACTGGACGGATATCTGCCCCACCCCGGCCAGCACGGCGACGCCGGTAAACAAGAGCGCGCTGCCGAGGCGCAGGCCGATCGCGTACCAGCCGGCCAGCCGGTTCAGGGCCTGGTCGGATGGCCCTGCCACCCGCGGGCGACGAGCCAGCCTGCGGCGGCCCGCGGAAGGCCGGATCTGCCCCCAAACCGGACCGGCTGCCGATTCCACTGAACCAGTATGGCGCCAGGATCAGGTAATGGAACGGCTACTTTCCGACATTTAGACGTGCCGGACGATGAGCGGTGGCTTCGGCTACGTCCCGCGCGATCGGCCACGCCGTCGCTGGACGCGGCGTCCACTCCCGGTTTTGGTGCCTGCGCGGACGGCGGGATACAGGAGCCGAACGCCATTGTTCTGCGGTGGATTTCCGGCCTGCATAATCGTCGTCATAAAGCCGGCTGGGAAGCCCGCGCCGGCCGCTGAGCGAACAGCACCCGGCGGGCGGTCCGGGTGACTACCTGCGGACGCGGAAGCGGAGGATGGTGACGCCGTCCGCCTGCGTGCTGCCGAGCGGCTCCAGGTCTATCCTCGCGAGACCCGGGGCGGAGAACCGGACGCCGTCGCCGAGCAGCACCGGCAGGACATACACCTGGATCTCGTCCACGAGCCCCCGCTGCAGGCACTGACTGGCCACGTCGGCGCCGAGGATCTCCAGGTTCCGGCCGCCCGCGGCCGCCAGCGCCGTGGCGACCGCCGCCCCGATGTCACCGCTGAGGTACGTGACACCCGGCTCCGGCGGGTCCGGCGGCTTGTGGGTGAGGACGAAGATGGGCCCGTCAAAGGGGTAGCCCTCGCCTCTCGAATCTGTCCCCTGGTCCTGGTCGGCTTCCATCCTGCGGCCAACCTCTGTGGTCCGCCGGCCGACCAGCATGGCGCCGGTAGCCGCCGCGGCCTCGGTCAGCCAGGGCGCGTCGTTCGCGATGAAATCGAAGATCCAGTCCATCGCGTCACCGGGTGCGGCAATGAAGCCGTCCAGCGACATCGACCTGTTCACGACCACCTTGCCGCTCATCTCACGACCTCCCATCCGCCGGACCCGGGGTAACTGCAGGGCGACCATCAGGCAGACCCGGCGACCGCCGGGAACTAACCGGTGAAGCCGCCGGACACGCTGGCTTCACCGGATGGTTCCGGTCTCTTAACCCATAACGGGTGATGCCGCTCCGGACGGCGCGTGGTGAAGTCGTGCTATCGCCGTCATAGTGCAGGAACTGGGGGCTGAGGATGGCCGGCACCACCACCGATCCCGACAGTGAACACAGGGCAGCCCTCGGGCGCCGCTACCTGATCCGGTTCGAGGAAGACACACTCCGGCAGCGGCCGCTGTGGATCCGGCTCATCATCGAGTTCGTGGGGACATTCGTCCTGGTCACGGTCGCGGCGGGATCCGGGGTGATCAACAACTACGCGGGCGGCGGCCCGATCAGCCGGACCGCCGCGGTTATCGCGCCCGGCGCGGTCGTCATGGCCATGATCTACGCGTGGGGCCCGCTGTCCGGGCTGCACATCAACCCGGCGGTGACGGCAGCTTTCGCCGGCCGCGGCGTGTTCCCGAAGGCGTGGGTGATTCCGTACTGGGTGGTTCAGCTGGTCGGGGCGATCTGCGCCGCCCTGTTCCTGCAGCTCATGTTCGGCAATGTGGACAAGGGCGGGAATTACCCGATCGCCACCAAGGGCGGCGACTGGAGGTCGATGGTGATGGAGGCCGTGCTGACCGCGATCCTGGTCAGCATCATCCTCAACACCGCCACCGGCAGCCGGAGCATCGGCCACAACGCCGCCATCGCGGTCGGCTCCACCGTTGCCCTGCTCGGCTTGTTCGCCAGCCCGATCAGCGGCGCCTCGATGAACCCGGCCCGCACCCTCGGGCCGGACATCGTCAGCACCAACTTCACGGGCTGGTGGGTCTATATCGTCGGGCCGATCGTCGGCGCGGCCGTCGCTGTCTGCATCATCGGACTGGTGCGAGGCCGGCCGAACGATGACGAAATCGACGCCGCCGAGGGCGACGCCCTGCCGCTCCTCCGCAGGATGTCCGGCAACAGCAGCTGATCAGGGCCGTTCAGGCCCGGGACGCCGGTGCGGCCAGCTCGGTCAGGAGCTGGGCGATGCCGTCGGCGTCGAACACCTGCGGGTCGTGGCCCACGCCGATCTCCCGGTAGGGCCACCCCGCGTCCCGTGCACGGGCGGCGGACGCGGCCACTGGATCGCCGCCGGCCTGCTCGGCCCATTCGTCGGCCGTGCAGCGCACAAACGCCCGCGGAACAGACTCCAGCGCGCCGGTGAGGCCGATGGGCTCGGTGAAGGTGGCCGCCGGATGGGCGCGGATCCGGCTGCGATAGTCCTGCCGGACCGCCTCGGGCACCGAGCCGGCCGGGATCAGCGCATCGAAGAGCCCCGGCGGCATCGGCATCCGCCAGGCCGGCCCGTGCTCGGCGATGCCGTCGCGGACCAGCGCGGCGAACCCGGCCGGGAACAGGTCAAGGGCCGGCCGGCCGGGAACGGGGACAAGCCCGTCGATGTACACCAGCAGCCGGACCCTGTCCGCCGCGCGGCCGGCCGCCCCGGTGGCGGGCAGCCCGCCGTAGCTGGCGGCGCACAGCACCACGTCCCGCAGGCGCTCGAACTCCAGAACCGCAACGATGTCGTCGATGTGCGTGCCCAGGCCGACCGGTTCGCGCGGCGATAGATGGGCGCGCTCACCCATCCCGGTAAGGGTCGGCGTGAAGACGCGGTGCCCGTGCTCGCGCAGGAGGCCGGCCACCGGTGACCACTCCCACCCGCCGCCCCAGGCGCCGTGGACGATGACGAACGTCGCCATGCGGCCGGAGTGTAGCGGCCTGACCTTCAGCGGAGCTGACCGCCGAGGCCCGGGCCGGCCGACAGCAGGCGGCGGACGGCCCGGACATCCGGGCCGAACCGGGCCAGGTGCGCGACCAGGTCGTCAGCCGCCGCCGAGAGCGCCTCGCCGGTCACCGGGCCGAGCGCGTCGAGGATGAACAGTGCCGTGGTGGTGTCCTCGCGCAGCTGGGTGCGGCGGGCCTGGCGCCAGTTCCAGCGCCGGCAGGTCACGCCCGCCTCGTCGCACCACACCACCTCGCCGGGATCCGGGTACTCGGTGACCGCGACGCCGTCGGCCGCGGTGCCGAACGGCTCCGTTCCGGTGGCGCGGATCAGGCGCGGTGCGCCGGCGTAGCTAGTGAGGTCTTCCCCGCCGAGCGGTATCTGGTGCAGCACCGAGACCGCGTTGTACAGGTCGGTGAGCCGGTTCACGCGGGGCAGCCCGGATCCG
>Ga0070714_100002357_pt1 | contig 13893 bp, 9 predicted proteins | sample LARL83metaG_FD_65450 | JGI IMG/M metagenome (GOLD analysis project Ga0070714, IMG submission 65450) | Corn, switchgrass and miscanthus rhizosphere microbial communities from Kellogg Biological Station, Michigan, USA - LAR L8-3 metaG | ecosystem: Host-associated > Plants > Roots > Rhizosphere ...
CCGCAGCGGACGCGGCCTTCGCCGCCGAGATGGGCCTGCTGCGCGGGCGGGGCAGTTCCATCGGGCCGATGGTTCCCTTCCGGCCGCTGACCGAGGCGTTGATGTCCCTGCTGCGCAACAGCGAGCCGATTGACGTCCGCGAGCTTGGCCCTTACCTTCCCGTCCTCGCCCGGCTCATCCCCGACCTCGGACCGCCTCCGGTGGTGGAAGACGGCGGGTCCCTGGTCATGATCGCCGAGGCGGTGCTGCGCCTGATCGGGCTCGTCGGCCGTGGCCGGGGGTGCCTGCTGATCCTCGATGACCTACAGGACGCCGACGCCGAAACCCTGGGCGTGGTGGATTACCTGGCTAGTAACCTCGACCGGCAGCCCGCGGTGCTGCTTGCCTCCGTGCGCACGGGCTCCTCTCCCGCGCTCGCGCTAGCCCGGTCGGCCGCCCAGCGCGGCTCTGGCCTCCTGGTCGAGTTGCATCGGCTCGGCCAGGCCGACGTGCGTAAGCTGGTCGGCTCATGTCTGGGAGACGACGTCCGCGAGATCCCCCTTGAGGTGATCGACCACCTCTGGGCCGCCAGCGCCGGGATCCCGTTGCTAGCCGAGGAGGTACTCAACGCGCTGCGCACCAGCGGGCTGCTGGTGCGGGAGGACGGTGCCTGGCGGGTAACCGGCCAGTTGCGAGCCCGGCCGCCGGCCACGCTCACCCTGACCATGGCCGGACAACTCGAGCGCATCGGCCAGCGAGGCCGTGAACTGCTCTCGGTGGCCGCCATCTTGGGCCAGCGGTTCCCCCTTGCCGTCGTTCAGGCGGCGACCGGAATGAGCCAGCGGGAACTGCTGACCGCGCTGCACGGGGACATCGCGGTGCATTTCGTGGCACCAGACGAGGAGACCCCTGACTGGTACGCCTTCCAGCACCCGCTCGTCGGCGAGTCGATCCTGACCCTGCTGGACACCGACGAACGGAGCCTGCGGAGCCGGCAGGCGGCGCTGGCGGTGGAAGCAATTTACCCCGGGCTACCAGGCGAATGGTGCCAGGCCTCGGCAACGCTCCACCTGCAAGCGGGCGATCGCAGCCGGGCCGGGCGGCTTTTCGCTGAGGCCGGCCGGCGTGCCCTGGCCCAGGGAGCCGCGAACTCCGCCGTCACCCTGCTCGACAAGGCGCTCGATCTGCTCAGCGGCTCCGAAGACGCGCAGGAGCGGGCCGATGTGTTCGCTAGCGTCCTGTACGCGCTAGCCGAAGCCGGCCTGGTGGAGCGGGCGGTCACGTCCGCGGGCGAACTCGAGCGGCTGGCGGGCGCGCTGAACCCGGGTATCCGCGCGCAACTTCATACCAGGCTCGCCTGGGCCGCCGCCGTCGCCGGCCGCTCCGCCGATGGCCTCCTGCAGGTGGATATAGCGCGCAAGCTGCTCGGACCCGATGCCAGCGCGCACGATACCGCGCCCATCGATGTCGTCGCCGCCCACCTCGCGCTCGACGTGCCGGGCCCTGGGCAGGTGCAGGCGGCAGAAACCCTGGCCAGGCGGGCGGCCGAAGCAGCCGAGGGCGCGCGGCTGCCCATCGTGGCCTGCCAGGCGTGGCAGGTTCTGGCTGCGCTGAGCCGGTCCCGCGACCCGGATGAGGCGACCGCGTGCCTTGAGCGGGCACGGCACATCGCGGTGCGGAACGAACTGCCGATCGAGGAGATTCACACGCTGATCAGGCTGGGCAATGACGACGCGCTGCGCGACGGCAGCCTCGACCGCCTGCGGCAGGCCCAGCGCGAGGCGTCGGCGGTCGGCGCGGTGACGTCCCGCTACCAGGCGGAAGCCAGCATCGCCCTCCAGTTGATACTGCAAGGCAAGTTCGCGGAGGCCACCGCGATCATCGATCAAGTACTCGCCGCCACCACGCGGCTGCGGCTACTTGAGACCACCCAGTACACGTTCCTGCTGCGGGCGATCCTCTACGCGCACCGGGGCAGGCGGGCGGACATGACGGCCGCGCTGTCCGATCTCCGGCTCTGGGAGGGCGATCATCCGCAGCACACCCCCCGGGTACATGGCCTGGCCCGAGCCTGGTGCGCGCTGCTTGAGGAGAACCGGCCGCTGGCCCTGCGGGAGCTCGGATTCGCGCTCACGGCCGAGGAGGAGAACCCGACCATCTTCCAGCTCACCGGGCGGTACGGCGTGCACCTGCTCCTGTGCGTGCTCGAGGGGACGGCGGGACCGCCCGAGTACCAGGCCATTACCGCGGCACCGGTCAGCCGGCTGCGGTGGGACAGGCAGTTCGCCCTTTTCGCGGGAGCCGTTCTGGACGGTCGCGCGGGTCGCGGCACAGCGGCCTCGGCGGCGGTGACCGAGGCGATGCGGGTGGGCGCGCCTTACCCGACCGGGTGCCGGCTGGGGCTGCGGCTAGTGAGCGAGGCCGCGATCGCGGATGGCTGGGGATCCCCGGCCGACTGGTTGCGAGATTGCGAGAAGTACTTCTTCGAGAGTGACGTGCCCGCCGTCGCCAGCGCCTGCCGGGGCATGATGCGCCGGGTCGGCCTGACCGTCGCTCAGCGACGCGCGGGCGCCGGCGACATTCCGCTCGCGCTCCGCTCGGGCGGTGTCACCGTTCGCGAGTACGAGATCCTGCGGCTGGTGGCCCAGCGGCTAAGCAACCGCGAAATCGCCACGCGGCTGCACCTATCGCCGCGAACGGTGGAGAAGCATGTCGCCAGCCTCATGGCAAAGACCGGCCAGCCCGACCGGATCGAGCTGGGGAAGCTCGGGTAGGCACGGGTCTAGGTAGCAGTACCCAGATTCCATGGCACGCAGTTGCCGTCGTACGTAGTAACCCGCGGTCCTGGCGCCGACGAAGTACCCCCAAGGTCGCTTCACTCGCTGAGAGCGGATCAGCCTGCCCCTGACGAAGCAAACGAATCCGGCGGAGCGGAGAGCCGCGCGCGGAAAATGTGGGGGTTGCCACCCGATGCGCCGATCGCGCCGACGGCCTTGCATAGGAGGCAGAGACGGTCTGAGCAGGAGGGGCGGTGGCCGATCAGGTGCCTACGAAGTATCCCCACACTGGACCTCGCCAGTTCGCGGATGATGACGTGAGGTCAGCCGGTTCTTGCCCGGTATGCGGAGCGTCTCTCGCCGTCGCGCCGGGTCTGGAACCGCGGTCGATGGCCGACGCCTTGCTTCTCACCCACCGTGAACGGGTTGTCTTTCGGCTGCTCGGCTTCGGTTACGACAATCGGTCGATCGCTCGCGAGCTTGAGATCAGCGAGCGGACGGTCAAGCGCCACGTCACCTGCATACTCGCGAAGCTCGAACTCGAATCCCGGCTGCAGGCGGGGCTCGCCGCGCTCGTTATCTCATCTTCGCCGGCCGCGGACGCTTATTGGCCCAAAGGTCGCATGGATTTACTGCCGGGCAGCGGACGATGCTATTGATGAACGCAAATTCCAAGGTCCTGGAGGGACGCATGGCCTTTGACGCACTGGCCACGCTCAGGCAGGCTGGCAACTTGGTGGATTTGCTTACCCCGGAACAGCAGGCTGTCCTCGCCCAGCTCACCGAAGAAGAGGTGACGGTACTCAACTCAGTCAAGGAACGCCTCGATGCCGTTTCCGATGCAGACGTCGAAGGGCAGTCTCTCACCATCAAACTAGCGTGAGATGACGGGACCCCATGAAATGCGCTTCCTGCGGTGCGAAAGTTAGTGCGGCCGACCGCTTCTGCGCCGGTTGCGGTGCACCGCTTGAATCGCGCGTTCGTCAAGAAAGTCGTAAGCGGGTATCTGTCCTTTTCCTCGACATCGTCGGCTCCACCGCGCTGGCGGAACAGCTCGACCCCGAGCCATTGCGGCTGATCATGGACCGGTATTTCGCTGCCTGCGCGGCCGCCATCGGTGACCATGGCGGAGCGGTGGAGAAATTCATCGGTGACGCCGTCCTGGCTGTCTTCGGCGCCGCCGCGACCCACGAGGACGATGCCGCTCGCGCGACCAGGGCCGCGGTCAGCGCGCTGCGCCGGCTCCGTGAGCTCAGCGCGGAATTCGACGCCAAATACGGGGTCAACCTGGAGGCCCGGTGCGGCATATGCACGGGCGATGTGATCGTGATCATGCCGCCGGGCGGAGACTTCCGCGTCGTCGGGGACGCCGTCAACACAGCCAGCCGACTCCAGACCGCCGCCGGTCCCGGCGAGATCTTGGTGAACGAGGACACCGCGGTCATGATCCGCCGCGCGATCGGCATCGAGCCGATCGCGCCGCTAACGCTGAAGGGCAAGGCGCGCCCGGTCCCGGCGTGGCGCGTCACCGACACCGCGACAGCGGCCGGGAACGGGCACCCGCCTGCCCACCCGTTCATCGGCCGGGCCGATGAACTGGAGGAACTGGCCCACACATTCCGGCGAGCACGGCGATTGCGGCAGGCCTGCCTGGTCACGGTCATCGGGCCGCCGGGGATCGGCAAGTCGCGCCTCGCGCGGGAGTTCATCGACTCGCTGCCGACGGATGAGGTGACCGTCCTGTCGGGAAGCTGCTCGGCCTACGGCAAGGGCATCACCTATCAGCCGCTGGCGGAGATGCTCAGGTCCTATCCGGGTGGGTGGGCCGCCCTGGCGGAGCTCCTCGGCGACGGCTCGAGCTCCGCCAGTGCTGCCGCACGAGCATTGTCAACGATTGTCGGCGAAGAGGGTGCAGAGCCGGTCAGCATCGCCGGCGTTGAGGACATCTCCTGGGCCACATCGCACCTACTCGAGGTGCTCGGCCGGGTCCGCCCCGTCATCATGATCTGGGAGAACCTGCACTGGTCGGAGGAGACCCTGCTCAACCTGATCGATCACGTCGCGACCTGGCTGGCCGATGTGCCCGTGCTCCTGGTGTGCCTGGCCAGGAACGAGCTGCTTGAGTCCCGACCGTCCTGGGGCGGCGGAAAAGCGTGCGCGATGACGCTGGAGCTGGGCCCGCTGACCTTCGAGCAGAGCGCGGCCCTGGTCAGCGAGCTGGCAATGCCGGGCGAGGTGTATCCGCAGGAGTCACCGGACATGTACCTGCGAGTCGCGGAGCGGTGTGACGGCAATCCGCTCTTCGCCGAGTTGATCTTGGATGTCTTCGCGGAGACGTCCGTCACGGCGCCTATACCGCCCACGATCGCGGCGCTCCTCGGCGCGCGGCTTGACCAGATTCCCGGCCAGGAACGCAGGCTGCTTGAACTGGCCGGCGTCATCGGCCGTGAGTTCACGCCCGCGGTACTGGCGGAGATGGCCGCGGCCGACGGCATTGGCGCCGCTGAGGCGGAAACACTGACGGCCCGGCTCATACAGCGGCGTATCCTACGGCGCTCCGCGGCCGGCGCGCTTGCGTTCGCGCAGTCCTTGCTGCACGAGATCACCAACGATTTCACCCCCAAGCGGCGCCGCCAGCAGTGGCACGACTTCCTGGCTCGCTGGCTCGCGAGCCACGAGCGCGACCCCATGGAGGTGGCCTACCACGTCGAGGCCTCGCTCACGCTGCGCAAGCAGCTCTGGCCGGGCGACCCCGGGCTCCCCGAGCTGGCGTCGACTGCGGCGGGAACGCTGATCGCCGAAGGCATGAACGCCCTCGAGCGGCACGACTTCCCGGCCGCGGTCGCGCTGCTTGACCGCGGCCGGGCGCTGGTACCCCCCGGTGACCCGAGGCACACCGGGCTGGCGCTGCACATCAGCGACTCCGGCCTGGCGCTCTGGGACGCCGAGCTTCCGCTGGCGGCGCTGACGGTCGCCGAGACCGCGCTCCCGCTTGACCGCCGCAACACGGCCACCTGTGCCATCCAGCGTCGCATCGTCGCGCTGCGGCTCGGGCTGTCGCCGCCGGCCCAAGTGGCGGCGGACGCGAGGATGATCGAGGCAAGCCTCGAAAGCGACCAGGAAGACAACCTCAGCTGGTGCCGGCTGCACCAGCTTCAGGCCTACTTGCACCTGGTCAGTGAGCGGGCCGCCGCCGCGGACGCGTCGCTGCGCCTCGGCCTGGCGCGGGCCCGAGCCATGGGCGACGGGTACGAGGAGGAGCGGCTGCTGTGCGCCAGTTGCGAGCTGGCGCGGTGGGCACCGCGACCGGTGGCGGCCGGGCTCGAGCTGTGCGCCGCGCTTGACCGCCGGTTCGCCAACAACCGCGCCCTGCTGGTGCCTGTCCTGCTGACGCGCTCCCATCTGACCGCGATCGCAGGCGACCTCGATGGGGCGCGGCGCATCCTGGCCACGGCGCGCGACTATGTCGGCGACCTTCACCTCGACCTCGCGCACGCGGCGGTCATGGAGCTCTCCGGGCTCTTGGAATCGCTGTCGGGCGCGCACGACAAGGCGGAAAGACACCTCCGGCAGAGCCTCAACGTGCTGCGCTCGGCCCGCAGCGCCCCTGACACCCAGAACACCGAGGTCGCGATCGCGCGCGAGCTCTTCGAACAAGGCCAGGTAGCGGCGGCCGGGCGGGCTCTGGACGAGATCGCGCTGGGGGATGAGACGGTCAGCCTGCGCGCGCGGATCGCGGCCGGAGCGCTGCACGCCAGGATCGCGTCTGCGCGGGGGCGGCACGGCGAGGCCGTCGCCGCGGCCAGAAGAGCGCAAGCGCTGAGCGCGGACATCGATGACCTGTGCCTCACTGGCGACACGCTGTTCGACCTCGCGGTAGTCCTGTCGAGCGCCGGAATGGCGGCGGAAGCCGCCACCGAAAGCGGGCAGGCGCTACGGAAGTTCGACGCCAAGGGGGCAACGCTGCTGGCCGGGCGGGTGCGCGCATGGCGAGCAGGCCTCGCCCGGGCGCCGGGAACGGCGTCCGAATGACCAGCTCCCCGCCCTGGCGCAGGCCACCCCGGGCCCACTTTCCCGGCGTGCCGGCCTGGGGCATGCCGGTTCACGTGCTGCCCGGTGAGCGATTCGACTCCTGTGTTACGGATCGGATCACCCGGGAATGGGCCTGGGGGGGCGCAGACGGTTCCGGAATCCGGGTCTGTGTGCTCGACAGCGGTGTGGACGGCGACCATCCGCTGGTCGGCGGGGTGGACGGCGCATTCGAGGTAGTGCCGAGCGCTGACGGCAGCCTGACCGTCAAGCCGACCGTGGCCGACGACTCGGCCGGACACGGAACCGCGTGCGCGAGCCTGATCCGGTCGGTCGCGCCGCACGTGTCGCTCACGTCGGTCCGCGTCCTCACCCAGGGCAAGCATGGCACCGGCGACGCGCTGCTGACCGGCCTGAGCTGGGCCATCGACGCTGGCTTCGATGCCATCAACATGAGCCTGTCAACGACGAAGACCCAGTTCTGCGCGGCGCTGCGCGAGCTTGCGGACAAGGCCTACTTCCGGCGCTGCATCATCGTCGCGTCCGCGCACAACATGCCGGTGCAGAGCTACCCGTGGCCGTTCGCGTCCGTGATCTCGGTCGCCAGTCACGACGGCACCGACCCGATGACCTTTTACTACAACCCAGCGCCGCCGGTCGACTTTTACGCTCGCGGTGTCAGGGTCCCGGTTGCCTGGCCGGGCGGCCGAGAGGTCCTCACCACCGGGAACAGCTTCGCCGCCCCGCACATCACCGCCATCTGCGCGCTCATCCTCAGCAAGCACCGCCTGCTTACGCCCTTTCAGCTCAAGTCCGTCCTTTACCTGACCGCTGAGAACGTATCTAGTCCAGAAGGAGAGGAACATGTCGCTGTTTGATGTGCAAGCACCGCCATCCTCGCCGCCGACAGACTCCGACATCACCCGGCGGAGGCTTCTCCAGTCCATTGTCGAAATGGTCCGAGGCATCTTCGGCGCGGCTGCCGCCTCGGTCTTCCTCCTCGAGCAGGAGACCGGAGACCTGGTCTTCGAGGCCGTCGCGGGCGAGGGCGAGGCCCTCCTGCCGGGGACCAGGTTCCCAAGCGGCACCGGAGTCGTCGGCTGGACCGCGCAATGCGGTCAGCCGCTCGTGGTCGACGATGTTTCCGATAGCCCACTGTTCTCCCGAGAAGCAGCCGAATCAACCGGCTACGTTCCCCGCAGCATCATGGCGGCACCGCTGTTCCATGACGGCGACTGCATCGGCGTGCTCGAGGTGCTGGACCGGGACAGCCGTCAGCGCTCCGATCTCCACGATCTGGACGCGCTGGGGATGCTGGCCACCGAGATCGCGGCCGTACTGGAACTGCTGGTCCGCGTCCGGCCGACGCGAGACGACGAGCCGCAGAACGCGCTGCTTGACATGCCGCTGCTGCGACGAGTGGCTGAACGGCTGCCAGCGGCAACCGAGCAGGTGAGAGCCACGGTGGCGAAGCTTCTGGTGATGGCGGATGAGCTGCTCGCCAATGGTCATAGCGATGCCGAGGCCAATGTGATCCGTGCCTGAAATCGAGAGCTTCGTCAGCCAACTGGCAGCGCGTGACCGAGTTTTCGATGTACGTCCACGGCGCGATCCCCCGCCGGAGAACCGGACGGGCCGAACGCTCAGGGCGTCGGCCAGCCGGCCACTGCCCAGCGTCCTGCTGCTCAGCCGCTCGTGCGATAGCGAGCTCGATACCGTTCAGGATCTGCTGGCCAGGGCGGCGGTCCCGGTAGAACGCGTCAATTCGGATGAGCTGGCAACCCGGAACTTGCTCATAGACCCAACGGACAAAACCATTCGCCTGAACGAACGCTGGCTGGCTCCTACCGTCACCTGGCTACGGCATTTCTCGGTGCAGGCGATCGACGGAGGCTCAATCGGTCCGGCACCCGAACTGTTTCTCCGCGCTTCCTGGCGCGCCGCGGCCGACCAGCTAGCGGCCATCTCAGGAACATCGATTCTGCCGCAGCGACCGCCCCTCCTCGCGCAGCTGATGCTCGCCCAGCGCAATCAGATATCCGTACCGCGAACGATTGTTACCACCGACCTCAGCCACGCCCGCCGGGCTTTCAGCTGCCCAAGACTGGTCATCAAGGCCGTGGAACAGCATTTTGTCGAGGCCGAGCCGGGCCGGCTGACCGGAATCTTCCCTACCGTGGTCGAGCGGCGCGACCTTCCTGGCGGTCTCGGTCCCCCGGTCGTGGTGCAGGAATATGTCGAGCACGACGCGGAGCTGCGGGTGTATTACGCAGCTGGGCGGATTACGGCGTACGCAGTCGGCAAGGACTCCCCGGCCGGCCCATGGACTGACCCCGACGGGGTCCGGGTCCGGCCGGTGGAATGCCCGGCTGCGGTCGCGGCGGCCACTCGCCTGCTCGCTTCCGCGATGGCGCTCCGCTTCGGTGCGTTCGACTTCCTCATCCGCGGCGGTACACCGGTCTTCCTCGAGGTCAACCCCGACGGTGACTGGCGGTGGGCGGAGCGGAGGTCACGCACGACGCTGGTCTCGCTGGCGGCGGCCCGCATGCTGACCGAGTTCCACTATGAGACGCGGCAAGCTATGCCGCTCACCGTAGACCACGGCATCAAGCCGCTCAACCTGCTGGCATTCTTGTCCCGACCCAGCTGTCGGGTGGTGTTAGCGCCCCGGCCAGCTGGCCAGGCCTGGCTCACCCGCGCCGCCCTGGCCAAGCCCTGCCCGTAACCGTTCCCCGTCGCACGTGAGGCCGGCGGCCTGCGTGTAGCGGACGGGGATCGGGTCGGAGAGCTCGCCGACGAAGCCGGTGCGGGGGCCCGCGATGAAGCCGATGAGGCACCAGCCGCCGGCAGCGTCGCGGACCAGGCGAGGAGCGTAAAGGCCGGGGCAATGGACCGGGCGGGCCAGCGTCATGTCCCAGGGGCCGGTGACGGACGGGCCCGGGACCACCCAGATGGGATCGTCGCCCGGATTGGTGCAGAACAGCAGCAGCGGCTGGCCGTCGACGACGACGGTCTGCGGGACCTCTAGGTGGCCGAAGCCGGCCGGGCCGGTGAGCGGGGGGCATACCGCCCAGTCAAGCAGGTCGGCCGAGCGGGCGTGGCCGATGACGCCGCGGCCGGCGGCCGGGCCGTGGCTGGCCCGGGCGGTGATGAGCATGTGCCAGCCGTCGCCAGCCGGATCGGGGAACACCCAGGGATCCCGCCAGGCCTCCTCGGGCCAGTCTGTCCGGCTGAGCCGCTCATACCAGGTGGGGTTGGCCTCGACCAGCGGCTTGCTGCCGTGCCGGTGCCAGCTGATGAGGTCATCGGACACGGCCAGGCCGATCCGCTGAATGAGGCCGTCGTCGGCCCGGCTGATGCCGGTGTAGAACAGGTACCAGCGGCGGTCCGGGCCACGGACCACGCTGCCGGTCCAGGTGGCCAGGTCGTCCCAGGCCGGGGCGTCAGCGGGCACCAGGGCGTCGGCGACGAGCTGCCAGTCGCGCAGGTCGGCGGAGACCGCGTGGCCGATTGAGGCGCGCAGGTGCCGGCGGTCGGGGTCAAGCAGGGCCCGCGAGGCGCGCAGGAAGAACGCGTGCTGGCGGCCCTCGTCGTCGGCGGTGTACCAGCTGTCCCAGACCCAGTGGTCCGGCAAGCGCAGCATGCTTTCACTCTCCCTTGGCAGGCAGCGGGCCCTTGATCGGCAGTCGCCGCGGCGACATACGGGCAGGTCTGCGGCTGGCCCGCTCAGCCGGACGGAGCGGCGATCGACGCGCGGGCGATGAGTGGCATCGGCACCACGCGCGGGCCGCCGTCGCCCGGGTCGGAGAGCAGCAGTTCGACGGCCAGGCGGCCCATCGGCTCGTGCGGCAGTGCGGCGGTGGTCAGCCCCGGCCGCAGCCAGGAGGCGATGGGATCGTCGTCGAAGGAGACGACGGAGACGTCACCGGGCACGGCGAGCCCGGCGTCGGCGACCGCCTGGTAGGCGCCGAAGGCCAGCCGGTCGTTCATGCAGACGATCCCGGTCGGCCGGCGCCGGCCGCGGAGCAGCTGCCCGGTCACGTCGTAGCCGTCCTCGGGATCCCAGTTCTCGGTTGGCCCGGCGCCGATCAGGCGGACCCGGTGCTCGGCCAGGGCCCGGCGGACGCCGCGCAGCCGGGGTGTGGCCGCGATGGACCGCACCGGATCCCGTTCCACCGCCATGTTCCGGCCGACCAGAGCGATCCGGCGGTGGCCGGCCCGCAGCAGCGCGGTGGCGGCCTGGTAGGCGGCGCCCTCGTCGTCGGGCAGCACGGAGGTCAGGCCGTCGGTTGACGTGGCGTTGAGCAGCACGGCCGGCCGGGTCAGCACCGCGGCGGGCACGGTGAGGCGGCGGGTGAACATCGCCGCGTACACGAAGCCGTCCACCTGACGGTCCAGCATCGCCTCGATCGCCTGCTGCTCGACGTCCTTGTCCCCCTGGGTCTCGGCGATCAGCAGCACGTGCCCGTGCTCGCGGGCCGCGTCCAGCGCCCCGCGGATCATCCCGCCGGCGAACCGGGTGGTGGCGACCACGTCGGAGATGAAGCCGAGCGTCGCGGTCTTGCGGGTGCGCAGTGACCGGGCCGCGATGTTCGGCCGGTAGCCCAGTTCCTCGGCGGCGGCCAGCACGCGCTGGTGCGCCTCCTCCGACAGCCGGGTGCCCGGCTGCCGGTTGAGCACCAGCGAGGCCGCGGTCACCGACAGCCCGGCCCGCTCGGCCACGTCCGCCAGCGTCACCCTGCGCCGCGTCATGCATCCTCCAACAGCTACCTGAGCCCGACATTACGATTCCCCGCCACCTGCAGCGCAACATCTTGACACGGCGCGCGACCCGGACATACTGTCTGCTAAATCCTTTTAGCAGACCTTACACGATGAACTGGTGGAAGTCGACTACTGGTTCCAGCCGGATGAGCAGCGAAAACGTCCGGTTTGCGATGGCGAGCGCGGCTACCCGGTGAGAGGACGCGACGATGCGACGCCTTATTCTGCAGCGCCTTCTGCTCTCGATCCCGCTGCCGTTCGTGGTATCGGGGATGACCTTCCTGCTGACCGCCCTCACCCCCGGTGACCTGGCCAGGTCCATCCTCGGCGGCAACGCAACCCAGGAGCAGGTCGACTCGCTGCGCCACCAGCTCGGCCTGGATGAGCCGCTCGCGGCGCGGTACTGGCAGTGGCTGGACGCGGCGCTGCACGGCAACCTCGGCGTGTCGCCGACGATGAGCGAGCCGGTCACCACCGTGCTTGACACCCGGCTCGGCGTCACGCTCAGCCTGGTGATCGGCTCAACGCTGGTCGCCGCGGCGGCGGGCCTGCTGCTCGGCACGGTCGCCGCGGTGCGCGGCGGCGTCCTCGGGCGGCTGCTCGACGTCGTGTCCCTGATCGGCCTGGCGCTGCCCAACTTCTGGCTGGCGCTGATGCTGATCAGCTGGTTCGCGGTGGACCTGCGGCTGTTCCCGGTCTCCGGGTACGTGCCGCCAGGCGGCGGCCTCAACAACTGGGCGACCAGCCTGGTGCTGCCCGTGGTGACCCTCGCCGCCCCGGGCGTGGCGGTCATCGCGCGGCAGACCCGAGACTCCATGCTCAGCACCGTCCAGCGGCCGTTCATGCGGACGCTGCGAGCGGCCGGCCTGCCGGAAAGGTCACTGCTGCTGCGGCACGCGCTGCGGAACGCCGCGATCCCGGTCCTCACCGTGATCGGGGTGGTCTTCGTCGGCGCGCTGTCCGGCACCGTCATCGCCGAGGTCGTGTTCGCGCTTCCCGGTCTGGGCAGCGAGGCGGTCAACGCCACGACGGTGCACGACGTGCCGGTGATCCAGGGCGTCGCGCTGTACTTCACGGTGCTGGTGATCGCGGTCAACCTGGTGATCGACATCGCCTACGGCTGGCTCGACCCCCGGGTGCGCGTGTCATGACCGCCGGTCCCGCATCACCGTCCCCGGCGCCGGCGGCCCAGCCGCCCGCCGCCCAGCCCGCCGCGGCGCCCGCCTCGGCCGGATTTGTCCGCGAGGTGCTGCGCCGCCCGGCCGCGGCCGCGGCGGTGGTGTTCCTGCTGCTCCTGGCCCTCGCGTGCATCGTCGCACCGCTGATCGCGCCGTACGGCCCGCTCGACCAGGACCTGGGCAACGTGCTGTCCGGGCCGGGCGGGCGGCACCTGCTCGGCACCGATACGCTCGGCCGCGACGTGCTGAGCCGCCTGCTGTTCGGCGGCCGCCGGTCGATGCTGTCGATTGTGGAGGCCGTCGCGGCCGTGCTGCTGCTCGGAGTCCCCCTGGGCGTGATCGCCGGGTACGCCGGAGGCTGGACCGACCGGACGATCACCCGGGTCGCGGAGGTGTTCGTCGCCGTCCCCGCGATCATCCTGGTGCTGGTCACCCTGGCCCTCATCCCGCAGAACGAGGACGCGGCCATGCTGGCGCTCGGGGTGCTCGGCGCGCCCGGCGTGCTGCGCGTCGTCCGCGGGGCGACGCTGCAGGTCCGCGGCGACCTTTACATCGCCGCCGCCCGGGTCTCCGGCGTGTCGCACACCCGGATCATCGCCCGGCACGTGCTACCGCGGATCAAGGGGCCGGTCATCGTCCAGGCCTCGCTGTTCGCCTCGGCCGCGCTGCTGTTCGAGACCGGCCTGGGGTTCCTCGGCCTGGCCACCAACCCGCTCGAGCCCACCTGGGGCGGCATGGTCGCCGAGGCGTTTACCGTAATCACCAGGGACAGCTGGCTGCTCTACCCGTCCGGCGCGACGATCGCGCTCTGCATCCTGGCGTTCGGCGTGCTCGGCGACGCGATCAGGGACGCGGCGGCGACCGCCGACGGGACCGAGCGGCCGGCCCGCGCCCAGCGCCGGGCCCGGCGCTCGCCCGCCGTCGCGGGGCTGGCCCGGCCCGCCGCCGCGCCATCCCCGGTGCCCGCGGCCCCCGCGGTACCGGACGCGGTCCTCGATGTGGCCGGCCTCACGGTCACCGTGGCCACCCCCGACGGCGACCGGGTCCTGGTCGACGACGTCCGCCTGTCGGTGGCGCCCGGCGAGACGGTCGGCCTGCTCGGCGAGTCGGGCTGCGGCAAGAGCATCACCGCCCTGGCGATCCTCCGGCTGCTCCCGCCCGCGGTG
>Ga0070714_100002358_pt1 | contig 13891 bp, 14 predicted proteins | sample LARL83metaG_FD_65450 | JGI IMG/M metagenome (GOLD analysis project Ga0070714, IMG submission 65450) | Corn, switchgrass and miscanthus rhizosphere microbial communities from Kellogg Biological Station, Michigan, USA - LAR L8-3 metaG | ecosystem: Host-associated > Plants > Roots > Rhizosphere ...
ATTGCACCTGCTGGGGGCCTGCACCGGCCTGCTCAGTATCATCGCGCTCATCATGAACTATGTATGCAAGGGCGAGCACGGCGAGCTCATTGACAGCCACCACAACTGGATGATCCGCACCTTCTGGTACACGGTGCTCGGCTTCGTGATATGTGCCGTGCTGTTCATCACGGTCATCGGCATCCCGCTCGCCTGGCTCGGCGGCTTCGCCCTCTGGCTCTGGTACATCTACCGCCACATAAGAGGTCTCATCGATCTGGCGGAGAACAAGCCCATGTCCGCCACGGCGTGGGTGTGATTCATTCGGCGTCCACTACTGGAAGCCCCACACCAGTTTGACGCTGACAGTGTTGCCTGCCTGGGTCTTCCCGCCCTGTAGCACGTTCGGGTTCAGAGTCGAGCCGTGGTTCCAGATCACGTAAAAGATCCGGTTCGGCTCGATGTACCACTGCAGGATGGCGTTCTCCGAGCCGGTGCGGCTGATGTTGTCGTACTGGGTCAGCGTCTCCAGCGTGAGGTCCGGCGTGAAGGAATAGTTGAGATATAGGGTCGCCGTCCTCAGCACACCGCTCCCCTGTGGGGCCTGGATCCATATCCATCCCGGCTGGAAGTTGACGTTGAAGTGACCGCCGGGCGCCGCCCAGGCGAGGGTTGGGAACAAGGCCTGGAAGTGCGCGTCGTAGAGTTGGCCGTTCTGGCTGAACCAGGTAAATACAAAGGGGTTCGCGGTCGGCGTGCTCATGCTCGCCTGGAGCGTGTCTGTGTGATAGTTGCCGGCTGGGAACGTCACGTTCGGCAGGATGGCGTAGGGCGCGGCCAGTACGTCATCGAAGACGAGTGGTTCGAGGTTCCAGTGCCAGCCGCCCTGAGTGGTGAACTGCACCAGGTTGAAGTGCCAGTGGTTGTTCTGCATCCGGTCGTCGAGGCCCGTGGCGTAATACCAGCTGCCTCCCTCGAAGAACTGCCGCACCCAACCTAAGTCGCCGTCCGCGGCCGGGCGCGGCTGCCAGGTGAGGCTCAGGTTCACCTGTTTGGTGCCGGGTTGCTGGATGAAGCCGATCCCGGGATCCAGGGCTGAACCGAACAGGTTGTAGCTGAGATTGGCGGACCAGAGGTCATTGGGGTATTCCGCGTCGAAACCGTAGCCGTCCGGCGTACCTGCGGGCAGGCCGTCGCCCGAGGAGCGTGCCGCCCAGCCGGACAGATTGAGGTTCTTGTCCCCCTGGAAAGTGGAAGTGCTCCAGGTGCTGTCGAAGCTGGTAAGGGTGTTATCCGTCGCGCCGAGCGGATCGCCGTGGGTGACGAGCGCGCCCACGCGCCACTGACTGTCGACGTTGTAGATGGCCCGCCCGGCGAACAGGTTGGTGCCATTGGAGACATCCGTGCCCGCCATCTGGGTATCGAGCATCCCCAAGGTCCAGTCGTCGGAGTGCCCGATCAGCTTCAGGCCCTCGTCCACCGGCACCACCTCGCCGTCCACGATGCCGATGCTGTGGGAATAGAAGGGGATGAAGCTCTGCCCCAGGTTATGGCTGTAGGTGAAGACGTTGGCGCCGTCCAGGAAGAACGCCCGGGTCTCTGGGACGGACTGCGGGTAGGGCGAGGCGGCTACGTTCAGGGCATTGGCCGGCGCTTCGGAGAAGTCTGTGTGATAGGTGAAGAGGCCCGCGAGCGCCGGAGTGAAGTCATATTTGAGGTCGAAGCCGGTCCAGCTTCCGGTGTCGTGCTTGGTATCGCTGTACTGCGCCACCGCATATGGGTCGAACTCGAAGCCTGAGCCCTGAGTCAGGCCCTGCATACCCTTCAGCCGGCCTTCCCGTTGCAGGTTGGTGGCAGTGGCATCGAGACTGATCCCCGACCAGGCGAGGGTCATGAGTTCCCGCGGCACATATCGGCTAACGTTCATGCCCCACACGGCATTGCCGCTGCTGAACTGCAGGCTGCGGGTATCGATACGGACCTCCGCGGTCCACCCGTCGGCTCTGCGTTGCACCACCGCATCCCAATAGCCGTTCCAGCTGAAGTCCACGGTGGGGGTGTTGCTGGTCGGGTTGCTGAACCCGGGCGATATCAGCCCATCAGCTCTGGCGCCGCCGGCGTTAACTTGGAACACGTAGGCGAGCTTCTTCTGGCCGAAGCTGTCCAACACCATCATCACATTATCGTCAGCGGATTGGTCCGCGTCCCGCTGCAGAGTATGGATGCCGATCCGGGAAGGATCCGGATCACTGCAGCTGATGGCGAGGTACACATAGTGTTCATCGCGCAGCATGCGGACGGTGGTCTTGTAGGGCGTAGGCTTCCCAGGGTGCGGGCTCTGTTGGCTCAGGGTGATCTCCGGTGCCGATTGCCAAAACGGCTTGCTGAGATCGTCATCGAGGGCGATGGTGGCGCCGTTCAGATTGCCGACCTGCACCTGGGCGCCGTCGTCCGCGACTGCCGCACTGCAGCAGGCGAGCGTGGCGAGCAGTAATGCGGTCCGCCGCGGGCTGCTCACAATGCGCCCTGGTTCACGCTGCGCCGCGTCATGTGATCTTCCTCTAACAGACGCCAGGTCTTGCCACCGTCCTTGGATTGCTCGTCGCGGAACACGAAGGAACCGGAGCGGATTTCGTTGAACGACCAGCGGTTGTCCCGCCCCTGACTCAAGTCATGGGTCAGGATCACGATCCGGTCTTGCCCCACCGCATTGCCGGTGAACCGCGCCACCGAGACGTTCTCCGGATCGATGAAAGTGGCGTACCAGGTCCCGGACTTGGGGTCGACGAAGTGCAGGGTCGAATAGATCTCCCGCTCCTTGCGGCCGTCCCGGGATTCGACGGTCCAGATGTCCTGGACCGCGCGTCCGTCCATGACCCAGGCGGCGGTGTATTCACCCTTTTGGTGCGTAACCTTCCCGTCCTTCGAGATGAAGCTGTAGTCGATGTCCCAGGTCCCCACGAGGCGGTCCAAGGTCTGTGCGGCATCGGCCGATGACGGATGCGGGCCCGAGGCCTGCAGTTCTTGGATCATGTCGGAATCGGTCCCGGTGTCGGCGTTCGCCCGGGGCATGAAGATGAGAAATGCCGCCGACCAGACTGCTATCCGCAGTATGGAAGTGAGTGTCGCCATGTCAGTCCTCCCTCGGCTCTGTGCCGTTTGATGTCGGGGCACAGAGTAGGCGGAAGGGTGACGTCGCTGAGCACCGCTCGCTGCGCATTGAGGACCGTTCGCTGCATCCGGTGGTCGGGACCTGCCTGCCCGCGTAAAGTAACTGCCATGACCACGTCCCTGCACAGCCAGTCCTCGACCAGATGGCTCTGGATCACCGCGATCTGGTCCGCAGTCGGCTTATGCGATGCCAGCCAGACGGTGCTATTCATGCATGCGCTGGACGCGCATCTTTCGCGGCCGACGATGTTTGTGTGTGAATTGGTGTCATGGTTGCCCTGGGCGCTCGCGACACCCTTCATCATCCGCGTGGCGCGGAGGCATCCCCTAAGCCGCGACACCTTCCTGTGGACGTTTGGCGTGCATCTCGCGACCTTCGTCGCCGTGAGCCTCGCGGCCGAGACATGGTTCGCGACCCTGCAGATGCTGTATAACCCCTGGAACTACGCACAGCCGCCCACCTTCGGGGGCGCGCTGCGCACCTCATTCCCCTACCAGATGCCGTTCTTCCTGTTCGTGTATTCGCTCATGTTGGTCGTGATCTACGTGCTGGACTCGCGGGATCGTATGGCGCGACAGATGGCTGAGACCGCCAGGCTCAAGCAGGAGTTGTCAGGGGCGCAGCTCGCGGCCCTGCGCCGGCAGATGGAGCCGCACTTCATCTACAACACGCTCAATTCCATAGCCGGGCTGGTGCGTGATCGCAGCAACGACGCGGCGGTCAACATGCTCGTGGGTCTGAGCGAATTCATGCGCCGCGCGACCGAGGATTCCCACCGCGCAGAGGTGAACCTGGCGGAAGAGGTCGAATACCTGCAACGCTATCTCGACATCCAGAAGATGCGCTTCGGGGATCGTCTCCATGCCAGCGTGGATATCCCCGCCGGGCTCATGGGTGCGCAGGTCCCCAATCTGCTGTTGCAGCCTTTGGTGGAGAACGCCATCAAGCATGGCATCGCGAAGCGCGTCGCCGGGGGAGTAGTCCGCATCTCCGGAGCGAGTGAAGGCGGCAAGCTTTGTTTGCGCGTCTACAACGATGGTCCGAGCGTTCCAATCGATTTGCAGGCGACGCGCACCGGCGTGGGGATAGGGAACCTGCGCACGCGTTTGCAGATATTGCATGGAAGCGAGTCCGACCTGCAGCTCATGCGGACGGATACCGGTGGCGTCGAAGTCGTGGTGATCCTGCCTCTACGGGTAGTGTGAATGGGCGTCAACGATGGCCAAGTAGCGCCCCTGAAAGTGCTGGTCGTCGACGACGAACCACTGGCGCGACGCAACGTGATCCTGTTGCTTCGCGGTGACCCGGATATCGGATCAGTCAGCGAATGCGGCTCGGGATCGGAGGCTATCGAGACGATCAGGCAATCGAAACCGGATTTGTTGTTTCTCGACGTCCAAATGCCCGAGTGCGGGGGTTTTGACGTGCTCGAGATGCTCGGTAGTGAGGTGCCATCGGCGGTCATCTTCGTGACTGCCCACGACCACTATGCGCTGCGGGCCTTCGAAGCTGGAGCGCTCGACTACCTGATGAAGCCCTTCGACGATGCGCGTTTCGCCCGCGCGCTCGATCGCGCGAAGCGGCGGCTGGCGCAGGCCTCACTCCGGGGTTCGCAGCCGCTGCAGCGGCTCGTGGTCAAGAACAAGGACCAGGTCATCTTCGTGGAAGTCGCGGACATCGACTGGATCGACGCGGCGGGATATTACGCCTGCCTTCACGTGGGCAAGGACACTCACATCCTGCGCCGGAGCCTGTCCGACCTGGAGCAGGATCTGGGGGACGACAGGTTCCTGCGCATCCACCGTTCGGTCATCCTGAACCTGGACCGGGTGCATGGGCTGGAGCGTCAGGCGGGTGGCGAGTACGAAGTGATTCTGAAAACCAAGGTTCGATTGCAGTTGAGCCGGCGTTTCCGTAAGCGCTTTCTGGAGCGCCTGGATGGAACGGCAAGTCGTGACTGACGTCAAATCGGCGGAATAAAAGCAAAGGCCGGCACTACTGCCGGCCTTTTGGACCAGGGTCTGGAAGACCTCAGGACGCGGCTTTCAGTCGTCCCATCTCTGCCAGCACCAGCGCGATGCGCTCCACCGCCCAATCGATCTGTTCGCGGGTGATGACCAGAGGCGGTGCGAGCCGCACCACGGTCTCGTGGGTCTCCTTGCTCAGGATGCCCTTGGCCATGAGTCGCTCACAGACCTCGCGGGCACGGGCCAGCTTGGGGTCGATCTCGATGCCGACGAAGAGCCCCTTACCGCGCAGGCTCTTTATGAGTGGTGATTTGAGCCCCGAGAGCTTCTCCAAGAGGTAGCCGCCCAATTCCGCGGAGCGCTCCGCGAGCTTCTCCTCCTCCAGCACCTTGAGCGCTTCCAGGCCCACCGCCGCAGCCAGCGGGTTGCCGCCGAAGGTGCTGCCGTGGTCTCCCGGATGGAACACGTCCATCACTTCGCGCCTTGCCAGGAACGCGGACACCGGCAGCAGTCCGCCGCCCAGCGCTTTCCCCAGGATCAGGCCGTCCGGCTGCACGCCCTCGTGCTGGCAGGCCAGCAACTTGCCCGTGCGGCCGAGGCCGGTCTGGATCTCATCGGCGATGAGCAGCACGTTCTCGCGCTTGCAGATCTCGGCAGCCTGCTTGAGGTAGCCGGCGGGCGGTACCACGATGCCGGCCTCGCCCTGGATCGGTTCCACCAGGAAAGCGGCGGTGTTGGGCGTGATGGCTTTTGCGAGCGCGTCCGCATCGCCATAGGGGATGAGCTTCATGCCGCTCGGGAAGGGGCCGAAGCCGTCCTTGTATTGCGCTTCGCTCGACATCGCCACGATGGCGATGGTGCGACCGTGGAAGTTGCCGGTGCAGACGATGATCTCCGCCTTGTCGGCGGGTACGCCCTTGACCTTGTAGGCCCATTTGCGTGCGGCCTTCAGCGCGGTCTCGACTGCTTCGGCGCCGGTGTTCATGGGCAACGCCATATCCATGCCGGTCATGCCGCAAAGCCGCTTAAGGAAGGCACCCAACTTCTCGCTGTGGAAAGCGCGCGAGCAGATGGCGAGCGTGCCCGCCTGCTCCGTGAGCGCCTTCACCAGCTTCGGGTGCGCATGGCCGTGGCTCACGGCGGAGTAGGCGCTCATCATGTCCAGGTACTTGTTACCTGCGTCGTCCCACACGTGCACGCCCTCGCCGCGCACCAACACCACCGGCAGCGGGTGGTAGTTGTGGGCGCAATATTGGTCTTCCAGTTCGATGGTCTTGTTCATGGGGCGGCCTTAAGCGCGGTGTGTGCGGGAAAACGACTATTATACCGGCCCACCCATGCCGGCTTTAACCCCCTAAATCCCGTCAAATCGTGACCGAAGCACACCACAACGCGCCCTGCAGCTTCCCCGGCCCCGCCGGAGACATCGAAGGGTTGCTGGATGATCCACAGTCAGCGCCGCTTGCCGTCGCCGTGGCCTGCCATCCGCATCCATTGCAAGGTGGTGCCATGCAGAACAAGGTCACCTACATGCTGGCGCGCGCCTTCAACGACATGGGCGCCGTGAGTCTGCGCTTCAACTTCCGCGGCGTGGGCAAGAGTACCGGCAAATTCGACAACGGCGTGGGCGAGACCGACGATGCGCTCGCGGCGATCGACTGGCTCACGGCCCGGCATCCGGGCCTGCCGCTCTGGCTCGGTGGATTCTCCTTCGGTGCCTACGTCGCGCTGCGCGCCCAGAGCCGGCGGCCGGTGGCGAGGCTCGTCACCGTCGCGCCGGCGGTGGAGCGGTTCCAGACGGAAGATATCGTTTTGCCGGGCTGTCCCTGGCTGCTGGTGCAGGGCGACGCGGACGACGTGGTCTCCCCGCGGGCCGTGCTGGCTTGGGCGCAGGCTCTGAAGTCGCCGCCCAGGATCGAGGTGATGGCTGGCGCCGGGCACTTCTTCCACGGCCGCCTGAACGAGCTGCGAGAGTCCGTGGTGGCGGCTTTTAAGGGCTAAATGCCCTTGTCCGGCAGCGCCGTGGCCCGTTTGTTAGACTTGTCTCTTCCAATCCGAATCCAGGGGTATCTTATGCGTCGTCTCCTATTGGCTTGCGGCTTGCTCGCGCTCAGCGGCGCCGCCTTCGCAGACAATCACATCAGCATCCCAGGCCTGTCGCAGACGAATTTCGATGGGCTCTCCCAGGATCTGGGTGCGGTCACCGACTACAAGCAGATGCAGGGAGCCTCTTCCGAGGGCATCACCGGCTTCGACCTCGGGCTGAACTTCGGTGACACCCAGGTGAGCCACAAGGATGCCTGGGATGCGGCCACCAACAGCAGCATCTCGAACCTGCCCTTCGCCGACGTGTCGGTGTCCAAGGGTCTGCCGTTTGGCATCGATCTCGGTGCCATGTACAGCTTCGTGCCCAGCTCGAACATCAAGCTCTACGGCGTCGAAGGACGCTACGCCATCATCGACGGCGGCATCGCCGAGCCCGCTGTGGGATTGCGGCTGGCCTACACGCATCTGACCGGCGTGGACGCCTTGAGCTTCCACACCGCCAGCCTCGGCGTATCCGTCTCCAAGGGCTTCGGCCCGGTCACGCCCTATGCAGGGGTGGGCGAGGTGTGGACCAACAGCTCTCCGGATGCCTCCACGGGCCTCAAGGACGCCAACTCCAGCAACGCCGAGTTCTTCGCCGGTCTGACCTTCAACCTCGGCGTGCATCTCGGCCTGGAATACGACCACCTCGCCGGCAACAGCACCTACACGCTCAAGCTGGGTTTCGGCTTCTGACGACGTCTGGCGCTGTCCGCCGCAGCCGCGGCGGACGGCCTTCGTTCCCTCACTACATCGCAAGACACCGCCATGTTCTCTTCGCTGGTCACCTTCCTGGAAAAACATCTCGCAGCGCCGGACGCGAAGCCGCCGTCGGTGGCCCACGACGAGTTGCGGGTGGCCGCGGCGGCCTTAATGGTGGAGATGTGCAGGGCGGATTTCGACGAAGCGGAGGTGGAGTTGGACCTGGCCCGCAAGCTCCTCACCGAGCGTTATGGGCTGGAGGCGGCGGATGCGGCCGAGCTCGTCAAGGCGGCACAGAAGGAATCGGACCATTCTGCCTCGCTGTTCCGCTTCACCCATCTCGTGAACCAGCATTTCCAGCCGGCTGAGAAGCTGGAACTCATGTCCATGCTCTGGGACGTGGCTTACGCGGATGGACGCCTCGACAAGCACGAGGACGCGCTCATGCACAAGCTTGCGGATCTCCTGTACGTGCCGCTGAAAGACCTGATCCGGGAGAAGGAAGCGGCAAAGAAGCGCGAGAAATCGAGAGAGAGATAGAGACTGCCGGCAGGGAAGCCGGCCTCCGAACTTCAAGGACCATCCAAGTGCCGGAGCCGTGCCTCCCGGGCACGGCTCCGGTCCGGGATGGCTTACTTCACCATGTCCTTGAGGCCCTTCAAGGCCTGGACCTTGACCACGTTCCGGGCGGGCTTCGCCTTGAAGATGGTCTTCTCACCCGTGAAGGGGTTGATGCCCTCGCGCTCCTTGGTGGCCGGCTTGCGCACGACCTTGATCTTCATGAGGCCGGGGACCACGTACAGGCCCGGGCCCTTCTTGCCCAGGCTCTTGCCGATGAGGCTGCCCAGGTTTTCGAAGATCGACGCCACTTGCTTGCGGCTCAGGCCGGTCGCGTGGGCCAGGTAGGCATAGGTCTCAGACTTGGTGAACGGCTTGTCGGCATTGACGGCCGGGGCCTTGGCGGCCTTGGCAGCGACTTTGGCGACAGCCTTTTTCTTTGCAGCCATTTAGGTCTCCTCTTGGATGGCTAGAAGCGTGGACACGCGCGAAATCTAGCACATGGCAGAGCTATATGCGCGGGTTTTTTCCGGGAAAAACACGGTTTTTTTTGGCGGGCGAGCGTTTCACCCTAGGAAAACAGGCTCTCCGGCGCCACCCGGGCTCCCGTGACCCGCACCCGCTTCAGGCGTCCGGCTTCGCCCCGCATGATTTCGACCCTTGTTTTGCTGGTGCGGAAGCATTCGGCCAGGAATATGCGCAGTGCCTCGTTGGCGCGTCCGTCGATCGCGGGAGCTTTCAGCCTGACCTTGAGCACGCCGCCTTCGACCCCCACCAAGGCGTCGCCTCTGGCGCCCGGCTGCACCTTCACGGTGAGGATCAGTGCCTCGCCTTCGGCGCGCCAGAAGACCGCGGGATCGGTCTGCATCGTCGCCGGGCCCGCTTCAGATGCCCATGAAGGGCCAGATGCGCGGGATGAAGAAATAGACCACCACCTGCAGGATCAGCAGCAGCACCAGCGGCGAGAAGTCCAGGCCGCTGAAGGGCGGCAGCACCCGTCGCACCGGCCGGAGCAGCGGCGCGTTCACCGGCCGGATCATGCCGTCCATGGGGCTGCGTCCCTGGTTGAACCAGCTCATCAGTACCTCCACCAGGATGGTGAAGAAATACAGGTTCACCAGGACGTAGAGGAGTTTGATGGCGGTCCACATGAGCAGGAAGCCGGGGCCGTAGGCGAGGTTGTAACCGACGCGGTTGGCGAGCCAGGTGACCAAGAGCACGTTACCCAACTGCAGCACCACCGCCAGCACCACCGACGCGAGGTCGATGCGGTGCCAGGGGCGGACCATACGCCGCAGCGGCAGCAGCAGCGGGTTGGTGAGCTTCATCATGGCCTGGGCCAGGGGATTGTAGAAATCGGCGCGCGCCTGCTGCATCAGGAAGCGCAGCAGCACCGCCGCGGTGTAGAGCCCGAGTACAGTGTTGATGATGAACACCAGCGCGTGTATCGAATTCTCCATCATGTCTCTTCCTCGGCGGATTCCCGGGATAATTGCCGGCCCCGGTCGCGGGCCGCAGTGAGCGCCTTCTTCACCAGCACGGCGAACCTGCCTTCCTCGAACACCTGTATCGCCGCGGCCGTGGTGCCGTGGGGCGAGGTGACTTGCGCACGCAAGTCAGGCGGCGCCATTCCAGATTCGATGGCCATCTTCGCGGCGCCAAAGGCGGTCTGCAGGGTCAGGCTGCGGGCGGCCGCGGCCGGCAGGCCGAGCTCCAGGGCTGCGGCCTCCATGCACTCCATCAACAGGAAGAAATAGGCCGGACCGCTGCCGGAGAGCGCGGTGACGGCATCCATCAACGACTCATCTTCGATCCAGAGCGCGGTACCCACCGCTTCCATGAGCTCCTGCGCCACCTGCTTCTGCTCGGCGCTAACCCTGGAGGAAGCCCACAGCGCCGCCGCGCCCGCGCCCAGAAGCGCCGGCGTATTGGGCATGGCCCGCACGAGGGCGGTCCCGCCACCCAGCCAGCGGTCCAGGTCGGCGGTGGTGATGCCCGCCGCGATGGATACCACCAGCGGCTTGCCGGCCTGCAGCGCCGCTGCCACGCCGCGGGCGGCTGCCTGTATCACCTGGGGCTTCACCGCAAACACCACCACGTCTGCGTCCCGCACCGCTGCGGGGCCGTCGGCACTCATGCGTACCGGCATGCGCTTGGCCATCAGCGCGCGTTGTTCGGGATTCGGTTCAGAGACGCTGATGCGACCCGGTTTGCAGCCTTTCTCGATCAGCCCACCCACCAGGCTGCGAGCCATGTTGCCGCCGCCGATGAAAGCGATGCGCAGGTCAGTCAGCAATGGAGGCTCCGTACGGGATTTATATTAAGTGCAAGGATACTGCAATGCGGGAGAGAAGGTGGTTTTGCGGCGCAGGGATGCGCCGCACGCAAAGCAAGTGCTTTAGCGCTTGCTTTGGCGGAGGTGAGTCCGGGCCTGTACCGGACTCGCCGAGCCTGAAAGACCCAAGGAAGGGTTTTTCAGGCTAACTCAGGATTGGCAGATCGTCCTCCAACCAGCAACCGATGTTCAGCCGCTTTTAGTCGGACGCTTCCCGAATATGGCAGTACCTATCCTGACGATCGTGGCACCTTCGAGAACAGCAGCTTCCAGATCATCGGACATGCCCATGGAGAGCGTGTCCAGGTCGTGTCCGTGCCGCTTAAGATCGTCCAGCAGTTCACGCAGCATGCGGAACGGTTTGCGCTGTGCCTCCATGTCTTCGGCCGGGGCCGGGATAGCCATGAGGCCCCGTAACTTCAGATTGGGCAGGCCCGCCACCGCATCCGCCAGTCCCGCGAGTCGCTCCGGTGTCACGCCACCCTTGCTGGATTCGCCGGATACGTTCACCTGCAGGCAGACTTGCAGGGCCGGCGTGCCGGCGGGGCGCTGCTCCGAGAGGCGTCTCGCGATGGATTCCCGGTCCAGGGTGTGCATCCATTGGAAGCTGGCCGCCACCTCGCGGCTCTTGTTGGATTGCAGGGCGCCGATGAAATGCCACACCGCCCGGCGCCCGGCGAACGCGCCGAGTTTGGGCTGGGCGTCCTGCAGATAGTTCTCGCCGAAATCAACCTGGCCCTGGTCCCACGCGGATTCCAGCGCGGCCAGCGGCTGGGCCTTGCTCACCGCCATGAGCCGCACCGTCCCGGGATCACGACCGGCATGCGTGGCCGCGGCGGCGATGCGCGCCCGCACCGCGGCGAGGTTGTGGGCTATGTCTTGCAGGATGGAGTCCTCATGGGGGCCAAGGCCCGGCGGGATAGCTATGTATGTAAAACGAGTCCGTTATACTCTAGCCCACCTGTCCGCCTTAAGGGGCGGCGGGGGCCCGCGACGGCGGGGGGTGGTCCAGGGACGTTTTCCAGGGGAGTGACATGGCAGCTGACATCTCGCAACTGCTCGCCTTCGGCGTCAAGAATAAAGCCTCCGACCTGCACCTCTCGGCCGGTGTGCCGCCCATGATCCGCGTGGACGGCGACGTGCGCCGCATCAACATGCCGCCGCTGGAGCACAAGGACGTACACGACATGGTGTACGACATCATGAACGACAAGCAGCGCAAGGACTACGAAGAGTTCCTCGAGTGCGACTTCTCGTTCGAGATCCCCAACCTGGCGCGCTTCCGCGTCAACGCCTTCAACCAGAACCGCGGCGCCGGTGCCGTGTTCCGCACCATCCCCTCGAAGATCCTCTCCCTGGAGGACCTGAACGCGCCCGCCATCTTCAAGGATATCTCCGACAACCCGCGCGGCATCGTGCTGGTGACCGGCCCCACGGGCTCAGGGAAGTCCACCACGCTCGCCGGCATGATCAACTACAAAAACGAGACCGAGTTCGGTCACATCCTCACCATCGAGGACCCCATCGAGTTCGTGCACGAGTCCAAGAAGTGCCTCATCAACCAGCGCGAGGTGCATCGCGACACCCTGGGGTTCAACGAGGCGCTGCGCTCGGCGCTGCGAGAGGATCCGGACGTGATCCTGGTGGGTGAGATGCGCGACCTGGAGACCATCCGCCTGGCGCTGTCCGGCGCCGAGACCGGCCACCTGGTGTTCGGCACGCTGCACACCAGCTCCGCCGCCAAGACCATCGACCGCATCGTGGACGTGTTCCCGGCCGCCGAGAAGGACATGGTGCGCTCCATGATCTCGGAATCGTTGCGCGCGGTGATCTCGCAGTCCCTGCTGAAGAAGATCGGCGGCGGTCGCGTCGCGGCCCACGAGATCATGATCGGTACCGGCGCCATCCGTAACCTGATCCGTGAGAACAAGATCGCTCAGATGTACTCGGCCATCCAGACCGGCCAGCAGCACGGCATGCAGACCCTGGACCAGTGTCTGCAGGACCTGGTACGCAAGGGCATCGTCACCAAGGATGAAGCGCGCGGCAAGGCGACCCAGAAGGAACTCTTTACCTGAGCGCACCCTTAAAGGGGGAGGCGTGGAGCTCTAGACGATGGAAAGAGACCAAGCGATAAAATTCATGCAGGACCTGTTGCGCGCCATGATCGGCCGCAAGGGTTCTGACCTCTTCATCACCGCCGGCTTCCCGCCAGCCATGAAGGTGGACGGGCAGATCACGCCGGTCACCGACAAGCCCCTGACCCCGGACCAGGCGGCGATGCTGGTGCGCGCCATCATGAACGACCGGCAGACCAAGGAGTTCGACGCCTCCAAGGAATGCAACTTCGCCATCAACCCGCCGGGTATCGGTCGTTTCCGCGTCAACGCCTTCGTGCAGCAAGGGCGCGCGGGTGCGGTGCTGCGTACCATCACCACCGAGATCCCCGACTTCGACAAGATGGGCCTGCCGCCCATCCTGAAGGAAGTGGTGATGTCCAAGCGCGGCCTCGTCATCATGGTGGGCGGCACCGGTTCCGGTAAGTCCACCTCCCTCGCCGCGATGCTGGGCTACCGCAACAAGAACACCAAGGGTCACATCATCACCATCGAGGATCCCATCGAGTACGTGCACCCGCACTTAGGCTGCCTCATCACCCAGCGCGAAGTGGGCGTGGACACGGATTCCTGGGAGATCGCCCTCAAGAACACCCTGCGCCAGGCGCCGGACGTGATCCTCATCGGTGAGATCCGCGACCGCGAGACCATGGAGCACGCGGTGCAGTTCGCCGAGACCGGCCACCTCTGCCTCTCGACCCTGCATGCCAACAGCGCCAACCAGGCCCTGGACCGCATCGTCAACCTGTTCCCCGAGGAGCGCCGCCACCAGCTGCTGATGGACCTCTCGCTCAACATCAAGGGCATCGTATCCCAGCGCCTCATCAAGAAGCCGGACGGCAAGGGCCGCGTCGCGGCGCTGGAGATCCTGCTCAACTCGCCCTTGATCTCCGACCTGATCTTCAAGGGCGAGATCGCCCAGATCAAGGAGATCATGTCCAAGTCCACCCAGCTCGGCATGCAGACCTTCGACCAG
>Ga0070714_100002363_pt1 | contig 13878 bp, 12 predicted proteins | sample LARL83metaG_FD_65450 | JGI IMG/M metagenome (GOLD analysis project Ga0070714, IMG submission 65450) | Corn, switchgrass and miscanthus rhizosphere microbial communities from Kellogg Biological Station, Michigan, USA - LAR L8-3 metaG | ecosystem: Host-associated > Plants > Roots > Rhizosphere ...
CCATGCGCCGCCCCACCTCCGAGACCGCCGGCTCCATGCCGGGGATCACGCCGCGGATCTCGGTGCCGCTCATGTTGGAGCCGTTCGCCAGCATGGCCTGGTCATCCACGTAGGGCGCGGCGCCGGTCACCTCAGGCAGCTCCCGGGCGTCGCGGCTCACCGCCGGCCAGTCCGAGAGCTTGTTGTCGAAGCCGGAGATGGTGGCGTCCGAGGTCATGTTGAGGATGCGGTCCCGCAACTCGTCCTGGAAGCCGTTCATCACCGAGAGCACCGTGATCAATGCCATTACGCCGATGGCGATGGAGACCAGCGACATGCCGGAGATGAAGGAGATGAACTGGTTGCGGCGCTTGGCGCGGAAGTAGCGCAGGCCGACGAACAGGGGGAAGGGTCTAAACATAGACGCGCATTATAGGGGTAGGCTCAAGGCAAACGGACCGGCACCGGGCGATAAAGCACCGCCTCCTCGGGGCTCATGCGTGCCGCATAGGCCAGCACCTCCACCCCCGCTGCCATGGCTTCCCGCAGGGTGCGGCCATAGGTGGGATCGATGCTGTCCGCGGGCCGCACCTCGATGACGTCATCCCGTTGCACGCAGAAACACAGCGCGGCCCGGTGGCCGGACCGCACCTTCTCCATCAACTCCCGCAGGTGCCGGCTTGCCCGCTCGCTGACTGCATCGGGAAACAGAGCTATGCCGTGCTGCACCGCCGCGGTCACGTTCTTCACTTCCAGGTAACAGTCCGGCCGCTCGGCATGACCCTGGAGAAGAAAATCCACCCGGAAGCCCTCGCCGGCCATCACCTCGCCCTTGAGAGCGCCATAGCCGTGTAGTTCCCGGATGACCCCGTCGCGGATGCCTTCCCGCACCAAGGCGTTGGTACGGCCGGTATGGATGCCCACCAGCACCCCCGGCAGGGCTTCCACCAGTTCCCAGGTCCAGGCGTATTTGCGCTCGGGGTTAGCGGCCCGGCTCATCCAGATCCGCATACCCGGATCCATGCAGCCCAACATGCCGCCGGTGTTGGGGCAGTGGATGGTGAGCGCCGTGCCGTCCGGCAGGGTCACGTCCGCCAGGAAGCGCTTGTAGCGACGCAGCAGCAGGGCTTCCTGCAGAGGCAGGTCGAAACGCATGGCTTGATGAGCCTATATGTCAAGAAAGCAAGCTAAGTCGATGCCCGAGATGGCTTTTTACAATGCTATAGTTAAGTCCTGCCATCCGGGGGAGATTGTGACATGCGCCGTCCTGTCCTGAGCTTGGGCTTAGCAGCCCTCTCGCTATCCTGCGTGCTGCCCGTATTCGCCTCCGATGCGCCGGCCGCAGACTCCACGGCCGCGCCCACCGCCGTGACCGGTCCTGCCCCTGATGCCGCGCCTTCCGCTTCCACCCAGACCGCAGCCACCCCGGCCACCGCCGCTGCAGCGACCGCCAGCACGGCTCCTGCGACCAGTACCGCTTCGGCACCTGCGATGGCTTCTGCGGCCGCTCCGGCCCAGGCCGCAGCACCGGCCGCGGCTTCGGCGACCGCGCCTGCTCCCGCGGAGACTCCGGCTGCCACCCAGACCGTCCACACCCTGCCTGCTCCGACGTCGCAGCCCAGCGGCATGAACGTGCCGGTGCGCGGCATGAACATGGCCAACGTCGAGCACATCTTCGGTACGCCGGTGCAGAAATACGACGCCGTCGGCAAGCCCCCCATCACCCGTTGGGACTACCAGGACTACGTGGTGTACTTCGAATACAATATGGTCCTGCATACGGTGATGAAGAACCAGCCCAACGGCTGAGTCACCGTCCGGACCAACCGCCGCGTGAGCGGTGCCGCTGACGAGAGCGGTACCTCACGCGGTTTGTTTTATCAGGGCTGAGTGAAGATGACAGCGCAGTACAAGTTGCCCCCGGAATGGGCCGCTCAGAGCGGCGTGATGCTCACCTGGCCCCGCTCCGACGTGGAGTGGAACCCGGACTACGCCTCCGCGGAGCGCTGCCACACCGCCATCGCCAAGGAGATCAGCCTGCGGGAGCCGGTCGTGATCACCTGCATGGACGCGGGCCACGCCGAGCGCATCCGCGGCTACGTGAAGGCCGCCGGCGGCCGCGTGGACCGGCTGCACATCTTCACCTTCCCCTCCAACGACGCCTGGGCCCGGGACCACGGCCCCATCACCGTCGAGAAGGACGGCGAGCTGGTGCTCCTGGACTTCATCTTCAACGGTTGGGGCGAGAAGTATCCCCACGTGGAAGACAACCGCCTGAGCCGCCGCCTGTATGAAGCCGGCGCCTTCGGCGCGCTGCCCATGGAGAGCATCGAGCTGGTGCTGGAAGGCGGCAGCATCGAAGTGGACGGCGAAGGCACCCTGCTCACCACCGAGAGCTGTCTGCTGAACAGGAACCGCAACCCAAAGCTCAAGCGCGCCGAGATCGAGGCGCTGCTGCACAAGTATCTGGGTGTGGACCGCATCCTATGGCTGAAGCACGGTGCCATCGACGGCGATGACACCGACGGACACATCGACACCCTGGCGCGGCTCTGCGACGCCAAGACCATCGCCTACCAGGCTTGTGAAGACGCCGGCGACCCCCATTACAAGGGGCTGAAGGCCATGCAGGACGAACTGAAGGCGCTGCGCCGCAAGGACGGCCAGCCGTACAAGCTGGTGTCCCTGCCCTGGCCCCAGGCGGTCATCGACCACACCGGCCGCCGGCTGCCGGCGACTTATGCCAACTTCCTCATCGTGGACGGTGCGGTGTTGGTGCCGACCTATAATGATGCGGCGGACGGCCCGGCGCTGAAGGCCCTGGAGGGCTGCTTCCCGGGCCGCGAGATCGTGGGCGTGCCCTGCCGCTCACTGATCCACCAGTACGGCAGCCTGCACTGCGTGACCATGCAGTTCCCCCGCGGTGTGGTGCCGCAGAAGGTATAAGCGAAGATGAGCACATCCAAGTCCCTAAAGGTCGGTCTGGTGCAGCAGCGCTGCACCGACGACCGTGCCGCCAACCTCAAGGAGAGCATCAAGGGCATCCGTGAGGCGGCGTCCAAGGGCGCGAAGCTGGTGCTGCTGCAGGAGCTGCACACCGGACCCTATTTCTGCCAGACGGAGGACACCAAGGTGTTCGACCTGGCCGAGAGCATCCCGGGCCCCTCCACCCAGGAGCTGGGCGCCGTGGCCAAGGAGCTGGGCGTGGTCATCGTCGCGTCGCTCTTCGAGCGCCGTGCGCCGGGCCTCTACCACAACACCGCCGCGGTGCTGGAGAAGGACGGCACGCTCGCCGGCATCTATCGCAAGATGCACATCCCGGATGATCCGGCTTACTACGAGAAGTTCTACTTCACTCCCGGCGATATAGGTTTCCAGCCCATCCAGACGTCCGTCGGCAAGCTCGGGGTGCTGGTGTGCTGGGACCAGTGGTATCCGGAAGGCGCGCGCATGATGGCGCTCGCCGGCGCGGACCTGCTGCTCTATCCCACCGCCATCGGCTGGGTGTCGGCCGATGACAAGGCCGAACAAGGACGCCAGCGGGACGCCTGGATCACCATCCAGCGCGCCCATGCGGTGGCCAACGGCCTGCCGGTGCTGGTGTGCAACCGCATCGGCCACGAGAAGGACCCCTCTGGCGCCACTGACGGCATCGACTTCTGGGGTTCCAGCTTCGTGACCGGCCCTCAGGGCGAGATCCTGGCCGAGGCAGATAGCTCCTCTCCGACGGTGCTGGTGACGGATGTGGACCTCAGCCGTTCCGAGGCGGTGCGTCGCATCTGGCCCTACCTGCGGGACCGCCGCATCGACGCTTACAGCGACCTCACGAAACGTTATAGGGATTGAGTCCATTCTCATCCTTACTGATGCCTGCCACGCCCCACGTACTCGCTCCTGAGAACCTGAATCTCACGCGCCCCTCGCAACGCTGGGGCCAGCTCTACGGCAGCGCCACGGGTCTGGCGCTGGCGGAAGCGGCACTGGGCATGCAGGCGCCACTGCTGGCGGTGACCCAGAGCGCCCGGGACACGGAGCGACTCACCGCCGAACTCAAGTTCTATCTCGGCAAGCATGAACTCCCGGTACTCTCGCTCCCGGACTGGGAGACATTGCCCTACGACCTCTTCTCGCCCCACCAGGACATCATCTCCGAGCGCCTGACGACCCTGGCCGCATTGCCGAACCTGAAACGCGGCATCGTGGTGGTGGCCGCCGCGACGCTGATGCAGCGCCTGGCCCCACCTGCCTTCGTGGTGGGCGGCACGCTGATGCTCAAGGTGGGCGCGCGCCTGGACCCGGACGGACTGCGGCATCAATTCAGTTCCGCCGGCTATGCCTCCGTGACCCAGGTGATGGAGCACGGCGAGTTCGCGGTGCGCGGCTCGCTGCTGGACGTGTTCCCCATGGGCTCGCCGGTGCCCTACCGCATCGACCTCTTCGACGACGAGATCGAGACTATCCGGATCTTCGATCCCGAGACCCAGCTCTCGAAAGAGAGCCTCACGGAACTGAGCCTCCTGCCCGCGAAGGAGTATCCGCTGGACGAGGCAGGCATCCGCGCCTTCCGCCAGCGCTACCGGGCCCGCATCGAGGGCGATCCCCAGCGCAGCGTCATCTACCGGGATGTGTCCAACGGCATCGCCATCGGCGGAGTGGAGTATTACCTGCCGCTGTTCTTCGATGAGACCTCGGACTTCTTCCAGTACCTGCCGAGAGAAAGCACCGTGGCCTTCGTGGACGACATGGAGACCGCACTGCAACAGGCCTGGACCCAGATCCAGGAGCGCTACGAGCAACGCCGCCATGACATCGAAAGGCCGCTCCTGAAACCGGAAGACGTGTGGCTGGAACCCAAGGCGGTCCAGGAAGCCGCGGCGCGTTACAACTGCATCGGCATCCAGCCTTTCGAGCTGCTGGATGCCCAGGGCGTGAACTTCCCCACCGCGGCGCCGACCCATCTCCGGGTGGACGTGCGGGCGCCGGAACCAGCAGAGAAGCTGGTGGCGTTCCTCAAGGGCTTCAGGGGCCGCGTGCTGTTTGCTGCCGAATCCGCTGGGCGCCGCGAGTATCTGAACGACCTTCTGGGCAAGCACCGGATCAAACCTGTGGCTTTGGAGGGCTGGGGCGAGTTCCTGGCGAGCGACGAGCCCTTGGGCATCTGCATCGCGCCCCTGGAGCGCGGTCTCAACCTGCCGGACGCGGGACTGGTGGTACTCACGGAAGAACAGCTCTTCGGTGAGCGGGCGCGCCAGAAGACCCGCCGCGTCAGCCGCCGCAATCCGGAAGACATCATCCGTGACCTCACCGACCTGGCGGCCGGGGCGCCGGTGGTGCATGAGCAGCATGGCGTCGGCCGCTACCTCGGGCTCGAGACCCTGGACATGGGCGGTTTCGAGACGGAGTTCCTTCGGCTGGAGTACGCCGGCGGCGACAAGCTCTACGTGCCGGTATCCTCCCTGCATCTCATCAGCCGCTACAGCGGCAGCTCACCCGAGACCGCACCCCTGCACAAGCTTGGCAGCGGCGACTGGGACAAGGCCAGGCGCAAGGCCGCGGAACAGGCTCGGGACGTGGCGGCCGAGCTGCTGGACCTCTATGCACGCCGCGCGGCGCGCGAGGGCCACTCCTTCAAGTTCAACCTCGGGGAATACCAGGCCTTCGCCGAGTCCTTCCCCTTCGATGAGACCCCTGACCAGGCGCTGGCCATCACCAACGTCATCCAGGACATGACCGACGGCAAGTCCATGGACCGGGTGGTCTGCGGCGACGTGGGCTTCGGCAAGACCGAAGTGGCATTGCGGGCGGCCTACGTCGCGGTACAGGGCGGCAAGCAGGTGGCAGTGCTGGTGCCCACCACGCTGCTGGCCCAGCAACATGCCCAGACCTTCCAGGATCGCTTCGCCGACCAACCGGTTCGCATCGAGGTGCTGTCGCGCTTCCGCACCGGCAAGCAGCAGGATGCGGCGCTCAAGGCGCTCGCCGAAGGCAAGGTGGAGATCGTCATCGGCACCCACGCGCTGCTGCGCCCCGAAGTGAAGTTCAAGGACTTGGGGCTGGTGATCGTGGACGAGGAGCATCGTTTCGGCGTGCAGCACAAGGAGCGCCTCAAGCAGCTCCGAGCCGAGGTCGACATCCTCACCCTCACTGCCACGCCCATCCCCCGTACCCTGAACATGGCCATGGCGGGCTTGAGGGAGCTCTCCATCATCGCCACCCCACCTGAGGAACGCTTGGCGGTGAAGACCTTCGTCAGTGAATGGCAGGACGGCCTGGTGCAAGAGGCCTGCCTGCGCGAGGTCAAGCGCGGCGGCCAGGTCTACTTCGTCCACAACAGCGTGGAGACCATCGAGAAGATGGCGGCGGATCTCGCCAAGCTGGTGCCAGGCGCCGAGATCCGCGTGGCCCACGGCCAGATGCGGGAGCGGGACCTGGAACAGGTGATGCTCGACTTCTATCATCGCCGCTTCAACATCCTGGTGTGCACCACCATCGTGGAGAGCGGCATCGATGTCCCCACCGCCAATACCATCATCATCCACCGTGCCGACAAGTTCGGCCTGGCGCAGCTGCACCAGCTGCGTGGCCGGGTGGGCCGCTCCCACCACCGCGCCTACGCCTACCTCATCATCCCACCCCGCAACCTGCTCACGGGCGACGCCATGAAGCGGCTGGAGGCCATCGAGTCCCTGGAAGAGTTGGGCGCCGGCTTCACCCTGGCCACCCATGACCTGGAGATCCGGGGCGCCGGCGAGCTGCTGGGCGATGAGCAGAGCGGCCAGATCCAGGAGGTGGGCTTCTCCCTCTACTCGGAGCTGCTGGAGCGGGCCGTGAAGACTTTGAAGGCCGGCAAGCAGGTGGACATCGATGCGCCCCTGGACCATGGACCTGAGATTGACCTGCATATCCCGGCACTGCTCACCACCGACTACATGCCCGACGTGCACCTGCGCTTGACGCTCTACAAGCGCATCGCCAGCTGCCGCAGCACCGCGGAGCTGGAGGAGTTGCAGTTGGAGATGATCGACCGCTTCGGTCTGCTGCCCGCCCAGGCCAAGAACCTGTTCCGCGTGGCGGAGCTGAAACTCAAGGCGGCGCCGCTCAACATCCGCAAGATCGAGGCGGGTCCCGCCGGCGGACGCATCCATTTCGGTCCGGACACGCCGGTGGAACCCATCACCGTGATCCGCCTTGTGCAGACCAAGCCCAACACCTATCGGCTGGACGGCCAGGACCGGCTGCGCTTCACCATGGACCTGGAAGACCGGGAGGAACGCTTCATGCAGGTGGAAAGCCTGCTCGCGCGCCTCGCCAGCGCATCTGCGGCATAATGGACTTAAGTCTCCGACCGGACCTCCCCATGAAGATCTTCGCCGCCGCCAGCCTCCTGACCCTGCTCTCCGTGAGCGCAACCAGCGGCGCGGCACCCGCCACCACGGCCGCGGTGGCGCCGGCAGCCAACTGGTATAACGTGGAAGTCATCGTGTTCCGGGTCCTGGACCCAAACGCGGGCAGCGGCGAGACCTGGCCGGTGGATCCCGGCATGCCGGATTGGAATGCGGCGCTGCCGCTGAACCCGCCGAACTCCGTGGGACCCGCGGTGCCCTACCAGACCCTATCCCCGGTCTCCGAGCAGTTGAGCGAGGCCTGGAACCGGCTGCGCCGCTCCAAGGGCTATGAGCCCCTGCTGCATGTGACGTGGACCCAGCCGGCCCTGGAGCGGGAGAGTGCACCAGCGGTGCGCATCGGTGTGCCGCCGCAGGCGGCGGTACCGTCCGCCGCTACGGCGGCGACACCGGCTCCAGCCGCGGCCACCCGCGCAGGGACCGAGAGCCTGAAACCCACCCAGGTCTATGGGGATGCCAAGCTCAGCACCACCGGCCCTTACCTGCACTTCGACGTGGACCTGGTGCTGCAGGGTCCGCCGGCGAAGCAGGCCATGCCCTCCGCTGCGACCTTGAGTTCCGCGCTGCCGGCGCCGGCGGCAAGCACGGGCGCCGCGCCGGCCCCGGCCTACCAGCTCTACCGCCTGCGCCATGACATGCGGGTGAACGGCGGCAAGCTCGCGTACTTCGATCACCCCCTGTTCGGCGCCATCGTGCTGGTGACGCCAGTACGACACTGACCGCCCGCTTTTTGCCCCCGCCGGCGTTCGACTAAGTCCCGCTTTACACCCCACGGGTGTTTTCTCGATTGCGATGCAGCGCGTGACGCGTGCAAGCTGCGCTCATGCCGCTTCCCTGTCGCTCGCTTTGGGGAAATGGCGACCAGGCAAGGAATGCCAACATGAAATCCTATCCGCATGCTGCATGGATCCGCAGACGGACACTTAGTCTCGCCCACACGCTCGTCATCGCTGCGATCGCTCTCGTCTGCGCGCCCGCCTGGGCCGCTCCGGGCAACACCGCCTGGACCAGTATCTACAATCCAGGAGGGGAACCTGAGTCGGTCAAGCCGGGTCCACGTGGGGGACTTGAGCTGGCGACAGTGATGCGGGTGTCCGGGAACATCGCTTACGCCGCGATCTCGGGTCCATACAACGGTGAGCCCAGCAGCCACGCGGACATACACCTGCGCGCCTTCGACATCCCGACCGGGCGCATGCTCTGGGAAGACGTCTGGACAGCATTGGGCCCGTTGAACAATGGCGTCTCGGATATCGCGGCAAGCGGTGGCAGAGTATTCATCGTCGCCGTGCGCGGGGTGTCTGGCGACCTCGAATCCTCCGAATGGGCGGTCCGGGCCTATGCGGGAAGCAGCGGTACGGTGCTGTGGGCGGACCATTGCCCGGTCGGGAGTGCCGATAGGGTACTCGCGACCCCAATCTGGGTATACGTCGCAGGCGCTTGCACCACCGGGTCCACACAACTGGTCAGGGTGCGCGCCTACGCGGCAGCGACCGGCAAGTTACGCTGGGAGACCCAGATCCCAGCCCTGAACAGAGTCTCCGCCATCGCACTTTCCGGTGACAAATTACTGGTGACTGGTCTCGTGGAAAGCACTGCCGGCGAGTCCCTGCTGGTGCGTGCTTATGGCGTAACCCGCGGTAACTTATTGTGGCAACGCATACCCCAGACGCCGCACGGAACCTTTGTCGGCGTGAGCTCGGCCTTGCTGACCGCCAACAGCGGCACCGCTTATCTTGCATGGTCGGCAACCAATGGCCAGGCGGCCGTCATCGCCTACTACACCGGCACGGGCCGTCTGCGCTGGCAGAGCTATGTCGACGACCAGATCTCCGCGCTGGCGCTCACCCAGGGGTGGCTGTATGTAGCAAAGACGGGTGGCCAATCCATGGTGAGCGCCTACGACGCTAGCAGCGGCCTGCTGCGCTGGCAGGATCACCCGGGCACCCCCGCCGCACCCTTCACAGCCTCAGCGCTGGCTGTCGGAGGCAATCAGCTATTCGTCGGGGGCAGCGCGTTCCATCCGCTCCATGAGACTGACACCAACTTCCTGGTACGCGCCTATACCCTGAGTGGCAAGCTACTCTGGGCGGACGATGTCCCCACCTCGGCTGGCGCGAATGTCGAGAACATAGGCTGGAGTGGCGGCTTCACCGTGACGAGCGGTACCGGCTTCTACGCCCCTCCGCCCCAGCTTTCGATATTCTGGCAGGTGCAGGGCAACCTCGCCCCTGCCCGGAACCACGCATCGTTCAGTTCTCCCTGAGGACCTCTTTCACCCGGGATCCAGCTCGAAGGACCTTGAGGAATGCTGCTCCAGAGCCTGTATCGCCTGGCGCCATTCCGGACCGGAGCGCAACTCATCCCACGAATAAGTCTCCCTGCCGTGGAGCCGCGTTAGCCGCCAGAGGCTACGCGGGTCCGGCTTGGTCTTGAGCCCGTCCAGGATGGCGACGACACCCGCTCGGTTGTTGCACACCGGCAGCATGTCGCAACCCGCCGCGAGCGCCGCCACGGCGCGATCCAGGTAGTCGCCGGCCTTCTCCGCGCCGCGCATGCTGAGGTCATCGCAGAACACGGCGCCCTCGAAGCGCAGGCCCTTGCGCAGCTCATCCTGTATCCAGCGCTGCGACAGGCTCGCGGGATCCTTGTCCACCTGCTCGTAGACCACGTGAGCCATCATCACCGAGGGCAGGTCAAGGTTCACCAGTTTCCGGTAGGGCAGCATGTCCTTGTGGTGGATGGTCTCCAGCGGACGCGGGTCCACCGGCAGCATCAGGTGCGAATCCCCCTGCACATAGCCGTGGCCGGGGAAATGCTTGGCGCAGGCCGCCATGCCGGCACGGCGCATACCGAGTATCCAGGCTCGCGTGAGCTCAGCCACCACCTGCGCATCGCCGTGAAAAGCCCGGTCGCCGATGACGCTGCTGGCGCCGAAGTCCAGGTCCACCACCGGCGCGAAGCTCAAGTCCACGTCCGAAGCACGCAGTTCCGCCGCCAGCAGCCAACCGCAGAGTTCCGTGAACTTTAGGGCTTGCTGGGGATCCTTGTCGTAGAGCTGGCCGTAGAGCCGCGCCGGCGGGAGCTGGGTGAAACCTTCCCGGAAGCGCTGCACTCGCCCACCCTCGTGGTCAACGGTCACCAGCAGGCGCGGTTCCCGAAGGGCATGGATGTCTTTCACCAACGCCTCGAGCTGCGCCCTGTCTTTATAGTTGCGCGTGAAGAGGATGACACCGCCCACCAGGGGATGGCGCAGCAACTCCCGGTCTTCCACATCGAGGGTCAGACCCGCCACATCCACCAGTAAGGGACCGAGACTCACGCGCTACTCCTGATCGAAGACCGCCATGGATTCCACATGGGCGGTATGGGGGAACATGTCCAATACGCCGGCCTGGGTCAGCCGCCAACCCTGGTCCGCCAGGAGCCGGGCATCCCGTGCCAGGGTGGCCGGATGGCAGGACACGTATACGATACGGCGCGCCTTGAGGTGCGGGAACTGCGCGATGATCTCGCGGGCCCCGGCCCGGGGCGGGTCCAACAGGATACGGGCGTACTGCCGCTTGGCCCAGGGCCCGTGCTGCTTCTCGTCGAAGAGGTTAGCCAGCTCGAAGCTGGCGTTGGCGATGCCGTTGTTCTCCGCATTCTGCCTGGCCCGCGCCACCAGGCCCGCCTCGCCTTCCACGCCCACCACGGATCTGGCGCGCCGCGCCAGCGGCAAGGTGAAGTTGCCCAGACCCGAGAACAGGTCCAGCACATCTTCGTCCGGCTGTGGATCGAGCGCATCCAGCGCCAACTGCACCAGACGGCGGTTCATCTCGCCGTTGACCTGGATAAAATCCGCCGGCTGGAAAGCAATCGTCACATCCGACTCCGGCAGCCGATAGTGCAACTCCGCCAGCACGCCTTCGCCTTGGAGAATGATGCGGAGATTGTGCTGCGTGCCGAAGGCCGCGAGCTTGCTTCTATCCGCCTCGCTGGGTGGCGCCATGACGCGCATCACCAGCACCACGCCATCATCCCCCACCGCCACCTCCAGCTGAGGGATCTTGTCCGGGATGCTGAGGCCGCCGAGGAGCTCCGAGAGCCTGTCTATCAGGCCGCCTACGCGGGGGTCCAGGACATGGCATTGGCGGACATCGGTGACCCTGTGCCGGTGGCGTTCCGTGAACCCCACCAGCACCTTGCCGCCCGGGTCCCGATAAGCGGAAAGCCTGGCGCGACGCCGGTAACCCCATATCGGGCCGAGCAACGGCGGAGCCACCGTCTCGGGCCGCAGGCCGCCAATCCGTTCCAAGTTGTCCAATAAGGTCTGCTGCTTGGCGGCCACCTGGGCTTCGGGTGCCAGGTGTTGCAAGGCACAACCGCCGCAGATGCCGAAATGTCCGCAGCGGGGCTGCGCCCGCTGCGGGGAGGCCTGCAACACCTCCGTCACCTGGGCCTCGTCATATTCGCGGCGGCGCCTGAGGATGCGGAAACGTACGCTCTCACCGGGCAGGGCGTCCTCGATGAACATGGCCTTGCCGGCGAGCCGCGCGATGCCGCGGCCGTCATGGGACAGGGCCGTAATCTCCACCGCGGTATCCGGCGCCGGCAGCGGCGCGTTGCGGGCCCTCACCCGACGGGTGGCCATGCGGCCAGGAACTCGTCGAGGTGGGGCTTGGCGGCCTTCTTCAGCGTCTCACGCACCACCGCACACTCGCGGCGGTACTCCTCGTCGCCCAAGTTGCCCCGCAACAGCTCGAAGCGCAGGAACAGCAGGTAGGTGTTGAGGGCGTCGGTCTCACAATAGTCGCGGATACCCGCCAGGTTACCCCGCAGCCAGTTCTCCCATACGTGGCTGCCGTGCATGCCGAGCTTGCCGGGGAAGCCGCAGAGCTGGGCCATCTCGTCCAGCGGCACGCCGGCACGGCCCTGGAACATGCCCAGCACGTCCATGAGGTCGGTATGGCGCCAGTGGTAGCGGGAGATATAGTTGTTCCACTTGTAGGACTGGTCGCCGTCGCCCATCTCCCAGAAGCGCGGCGCCGAGAGGCCGTGGCGCAGTGCCCGGTAGTTGAGCACCGGCAGGTCGAAGCCCGAGCCGTTCCAGGACACCAGGTCAGGGCTGAACTTCTCGATGCCCTCGAAGAAGCGCGCCACGATCTCCTTCTCGTCCGACTCGACGCTGCCCAGGGTCCAGACCTTGAAGCCGTCCCGGTTGCGCAGCGCGATGGACACGGCCGCGACCCGGTGCAGGTGCAGGGGCAGGAACTCGCTGCCGCCGGTGTCCTGGCGCCGCTTCTGGAACATGGCACGACCCACGTCCTCGTCGGAGAGGCCGTCCAGGCCGTGCAGGCGGCGTCCGGCATCCAGGTCAGGGATGGTCTCGATGTCGAAGGCGAGGATGTTCATGGCGCCCAGTCTAACAAACCGGTGCTTTTGACCCGGATGGCGAAAAACCTCACCATGGCTCCGGCACCAAGGGGGGATCAGCATGGCCCAGGGCGACAGCGGACTCGGCGAAGCGCTCGCCGCATTGCCAGCGGAGATACGCCAGATGCTGGCGGAAGACCTGCCGGTGGACCTGCAACGCTGCAGGGATGGTTTCGCGGGACAGCGCTGGGGCGAACTGCGGGAGTATGTGCACCGCATCAAAGGCACCGCCTCTTTCTGTCGCCTCGAGGATCTGAAGCGGATCTGCGTGCGCATCGAGGAAGGCTTGGCGGCGGACATCCCGCCTCCGGCCTCGGACATGGACGAGCTGGCTCACCAGGCGGTCCGGGTGGTGGCGGGCCTTGGCGCCTGAGGACTGCCGGGGGCCAGCCCCCTGCAAGGTAAAATCATATTCTGTAAACTGCTGGGACGTGGCCTTTTGGGGCCACTTAGGGAATCTTGTCACATCGAACCAATAAGGGAGTGTACTCATGGCTGCCAAGAAACCAGTCTCTGCCGCCAGCTTCAAGAAGCGCGCCCAGGCCCGCGCCAAGAAGGCTGCTAGCAGCGCCAACAAGCGCGCCCAGCACTATGCCAAGGGCGATAAGCTCATGAAGCAAGTCTCCAAGACCTTGCAGAACATCGCCAATAGCCACCCCAACCCCAAGGCCAAGAAGCAGGCAAAGATGGCTCTGAAGAAGCTCGGTGAGGCCCATGATGCCTTCGGTAACGCCGGCATGTGCGCAGAATCGACTTTCAACGGCGGCGAATGATGCCTGCCGAATAGCAACTAGAAGCTTGTCCAAAACTACAGGTCCTAAACATGGAGCACGCCTGGCAGTACTTCTGCTCGGCGTGCTCTATGGCTTTGGGGAGCCGGCGCACGCTGCCGCGCGTTTCCGACACATCACCATGGAGAACGGCCTGTCTGCGAACCTAGTCTTCACAGTGATACAGGACAAGAGCGGCTACATCTGGCTAAGCACGGAGAACGGGCTGAACCGGTATGACGGGTACAACTTCAAGGTATTCCGGCACAATCCAAATGATCCGAACAGTCCGTCAGGCGCGTTGGCTCGGG
>Ga0070714_100002364_pt1 | contig 13875 bp, 11 predicted proteins | sample LARL83metaG_FD_65450 | JGI IMG/M metagenome (GOLD analysis project Ga0070714, IMG submission 65450) | Corn, switchgrass and miscanthus rhizosphere microbial communities from Kellogg Biological Station, Michigan, USA - LAR L8-3 metaG | ecosystem: Host-associated > Plants > Roots > Rhizosphere ...
CGCCATCGGCGCCCTCGTGCAACACCGCCACGCGGTCGAACGCGGCCTGCCGCGCGGCCTCGATCAGCAGAAACGCCCACCGCTCGTCGGCCGGGTCGTCCGGCAGGCCAATCGCATCGGCGATCCAGGCACTCGCAAGCGCGAGGTAGCCCTGGGAGTTCGGGGGCGCGGTCCACAGCCTTCGGCCGAACGCCGCGACCGTGAGCGCCTCGGTCCAGTCCGCGTTCCCTCGCACGAGATCGTCCTCGGTGAATTCGCCGCGTCCAAGCGTCAGGAGCTCCCGTCCGGCAGCTCCCTCGTAGAAGCCGGCGCGTCCGAACTCCACGATGGCTCTGATCGCGCGCGCAACCCCCGGCACCCTTAGCCGACGACCTCGAACAAGGGGCTCTGCCTGCCCGAACGCGAGCCGTCGCACGCCGTCCTGGAGCGCAGCTGACTCCTCGGCGAGCGTGGGCGAGACCGGGAAGCCTTCGTCGGCGAGGCGGTGCGCCGGCGTCAGGACATCGGACAAGCCAAGAGAGCCGAAGCGTTCGTGCAGCGACATGAAGCCGTCGACGCAGCCGGGCACGGTCACGACGCGGATGTCGTGCTGGAACGGCATCGCAGTGACGCCGGCCGCGCGGAAGCGATCCGGGTCGGCGCCTGTGCCCGCTCGTCCCGACGCGTTCAGGGCGATCGGCTCCTCACCCGGTCGGGCCACCACTGCGAAGAGGTCGCCGCCCAACCCGCACATGTGCGGCGAGGTCACCGCCATCGCGGCGCCGGCGGCGATCACGGCGTCGATGGCGTTGCCTCCCCGGTCGAGCATCGCGACTCCGGCGCTGGCAGCAAGGTGACTGGCGGCCGCCACAGCTCCGCCGGGGGAGAACCGGGTGAGCATCGTCATTGGAGCACCGTCGAGAGGAACCCCCGAGTCCGTTCCTCTCGCGGCTCATCGAGTCGTTCGTCCGTCCGGCCGATCTCCATGATCTGACCCGCGTTCATCATCACCACGCGGTCTCCGACCCGCGCACCGGCTTCATCGCACGTGCACGGGCAAAGGACACGCGTTGCTGCTGCTGGCGTATGCCGGGTGTTGACGTATTTCCACCAAGACTCTCCTCCCGGGATCCGGCGTCGGGGACTGGCCCGTCGTGCCTAACCATCCGAGCCGTGCCAAAACGTTTCGGCAGGATCGAGAAGCTACTGCCGCCGCGGGGTGCTGTCAAGCCGCTCTCGGCGTCTCCCGCGTCTGCGCACAGGTCCCGGATGCTGAGACGGGGCGGACGGCAACGCTTGACTGCTACAGCTGCTCGCGGTAGGCTGCCGAAAGGTTTCGGCGCCGGCTGCGGTCGAGGGTCGACCGTCCAGAGGAGAGATATGGATACGTCAGTGACCCGTCGCGAGCTCATCGGCCACGCGGCGAGAGGTTCCATTGCGGTCGCGGGCGCAGGCAGCCTGCTGTCTGCGTGCGGAAGTGGGTCGGGCAGTACTCCGGCGACCACAACGACGAATGTCAAGGCGCGCCGGGGGGGAACTCTCACGGTTGGGCTCACCGGGGGGTCGAGCTCGGACACCCTGGATCCGAACAAGCTGACGACCAACCCCGATTTCGGGCGGACTGCCGCTCTGTATGACGGCATGGTGTGGGCCCAGGCCGATGGGCAGCCGGCTCTCCGGGTTGCTGAGGAGATGTCGCCTTTGAACAAGGATGCGAGTCGGTGGGCGATCCGGCTGCGTAAGGGTGTCCGCTTTCACGATGGACGAGAGGCGACAGCGGATGATCTCATCTACTCGACCAAGCGCTGTCTGAAGCCGACCCCCGGGGTCAGCGCGAGCGTCCTCACTGGCCTGCGTCTCAACGAGCTGCGCAAGCTCGACAAACATACCGTCGAGCTCACGTTCGATCACCCCTACACGACGTTCGTTGCCGCCATCGGTGGCACGTCGAACATCTATCTGCTCCCGGAGGACTTCGATCCGAAGCATCCGATCGGGACCGGACCATTCAAGTTCGAGAGCTTCACCCCTGGCCAGCGGAGCGTCTTCACGCGGTGGGACGAGTATTGGAACCAGTTTGAGCCGTATGTGGACCAGCTGGTGTTGCTCGACTACAGCGACGAGACCAGCCAGATCAACGCGCTCCTGTCGGGCCAGGTTGACGCTGTCAACCAGCTCTCCGCGGACGTGCTGGCGACCGTGACCGGCGGCGGTAAGAAGGTCCTCATCTCCCCGGGCGGGGGGTACAACCCGTTCACGATGCGCGTCGACCAGGCGCCGTTCACCGATGTGCGGGTGAGGCGCGCGTTTCAGTTGATGGTCAACCGCCCAAAGATGCTCGAGGTCGTGTTCGCCGGTCACGGTGTGATCGGTAACGACATATTCGGGATTTGGGACCCCGAATACGATCACTCTCTGCCCCAGCGCGTACAGGACATCGAGCAGGCCAAGCACCTGCTGAAGGCCGCTGGCCACGAGAACATGACGATCGAGCTCGTCACCGGCGACATCGCCCAAGGCGTCATTCAGATGGCACAGTTGTTCGTGCAGCATGCCGCGCAGGCCGGAGTGACGGTTCATCTAAATCAGATCACTCCGACCGAGTACTTCGGTCCGAATTACCTGAAGTGGACGTTCGCACAGGACTTCTGGTACGCCGCTCCCTATCTCGCGCAAGTGCCCCTGAGCTCGCTGCCGAACTCTCCCTACAACGAAACCCATTTCAACAATCCGCGCTTCAACAAGCTGTTCGCTGAGGCAAACGCGACCACCGACAAGACCAAGCAGACCGAGATCGTGCACGCGATGCAGACGATTCAGTATGACGAGGGCGGTTTCATCCTCCCGTTCTTCGCGCCGGTCATCGACGGATTCTCGCCACAGGTGCAGGGAATGGTGCCGTCTAAGACAGGGAGCTCGTTCAATATGTGGAGCTTCCAGCAACTGTCACTGTCCGCCTGAGCGGTCCGGAGCGATGAGGACAATGCGGATACAGCTGTGACCGCTGTCGCAGCGAAGCCACGCGCGGCCGAGCGGCTGCGAACCTTCAAGCGGAAGCACCCGGTGTTCCGTTTGGTCGTCGTCCGGTTGTTGATTGGAGTGCTGACGCTGTGGCTCGTATCGGTCGTGATCTTCGCCGCGACCCAGGCGCTGCCCGGGAACGCGGCGTACGCGGTGCTCGGACGCAGCGCGACGCCCGCCCGGCTGCACGCCTATGAGGTGCAGCTCCACCTCAACCGACCGGTGATCGACCAATACGGCAGCTGGATCGGGGGTGTGCTGCACGGACGCTTCGGCACGTCGTTGGCCAACGGTGAGTCGGTTTCGGCGCTGATCGGCCCGCGGCTTGTCAACTCGGCCGTGCTGGTGGCGCTCTCCGGCGTCATCAGCGTGCTCGTTGCCGTGATCCTCGGCATCCTGACGGCGGCAAAGCGCGACACGTGGTTTGACCACACTGCGTCGGCCCTTGCGCTGGCCGTGATCGCGCTGCCTGAGTTCGTGGTCGCGATCGCTCTGGTGATCCTGTTCGCGGTGCTTGTGCTCCACGCGCTGCCCGCGGTGTCCCAGATCCCTCCCGGCGGCTATCCGTGGCAGTACCCCAACGAACTGATCCTGCCGGTGGCGACCCTGGTCATCGTGATCGGCCCGTACGCGTTCCGGATCACGCGTGGCGCCATGATCGATGCACTGGAGTCAGACCATGTGGAGATGGCGCGGTTGAAGGGCCTCTCGTCGCGACGTGTCCTGTTCGTGCACGCGTTCCCCAGTGCGATCCCCCCGGTCATCCAGGTGGTCGGCCTCAGTCTGCTGTATCTCGCCGGCGGCATCGTCGTCGTGGAGTACGTCTTCAACTATCCCGGCGTTGGTGCTGCGCTCGTCGACGCGGTATCCAATCGCGACATCCCGACGATCCAGTTCCTCGTCCTCGCTCTTGCCACCTTCTACGTGGTGGTGAACATCGGCACCGATGTCATCGCCCTGCTGGCGTCGCCGCGGCGGAGAGCGCCGCAATGAACGTCTCCTGGGGATGGGTCTCGCTACTGGCCCGGGCCGCCAGGACGCGGAGGGGCGCGATTGGACTGACGGTGACTGGCGCGGTCGTGCTTCTGGCGATCATCGGTCCGTTCATCGCTCCCCATTCCCCGACCGTCTCGCAGACGGCTCCGTTCGCGCCGCCGTCCGGTGCCTATCCGCTCGGCAGCGACGGTATCGGGCGCGATGTGCTCAGTCGGGTGCTCGCCGGCGGATGGCTGCTGCTCGGCGTGGCCGCCGCGTCAACACTGCTCGGTGTCGGGGCGGGGTTGCTGATCGGCATCTTCGCTGCGTATCGGGGCGGGATCGTCGACAGCATGCTGATGCGCATCGTCGACGTCCTGTTGGCTTTCCCGCCGCTGGTCTTCGCGCTCCTGATCGTGAGCGTCCTCGGTCGGCACGTGTGGCTGCTCCTCATCGCGGTCAGCATCTCGCACACGCCGCAGGTCGCCCGGGTCGTGAGGGCGGCCGCGCTCGATGTCTCGGCGCGGGACTTCGTGCGCGCGGTCGAACTCCTCGGCACTCCGTCGCGCCGCGTGATGACGGGAGAGATCTTGCCGAACCTCCTGTCGGTGGTGATGGTGGAACTCGGCCTGCGGTTCACGTTCGCGATCCTGCTGATCGCGAGCCTGAGCTTCCTCAGCTTCGGCATCCAGCCACCTGCGGCGGACTGGGGACTCATGATCAATGAGAATCGGATCGGCCTGACCGTCAATCCGTGGGGCGTCCTGGTACCGGTCGTCCTGATCGCGGTGCTCACGATCGGGCTCAACACGTTCACCGACGCGATCGCGCGCGCCTCACTTGGCCTGGAGCGGCCGCCCGAGCAGATGGACCTGGTGGCGACAGGAATCGTGTCGGAGGCGACGCTGTGAGTCAGACCGACGGCGCCGAGTCGTCGCCGATGCTCACTGGTGCTGAGGATCGGGGGCAGTTGCGGCCGGCCGGCGAGGATCCTGCCCTGGTGTCGGTCGAGCGGCTGCGCGTCACGCTGACCGGGAGCGAGATCGACATCGTCGATGAGGTCTCCTTCACGCTGCATCGTGGCGAGGTGCTCGGACTGGTTGGCGAGTCGGGATCCGGCAAGACCACGGTCGCGCTGGCGCTCATGGGTCACACCCGCAGCGGACTCGCGATCGGCGGTGGACGCGTGATCTTCGACGGTCGCGATCTGCTGACCCTCGGCTCGGAACTCGGGGCGCTTCGAGGTACGCGCATCGCCTATGTCGCCCAGGATCCAACGAGCGCCTTGACGCCGACGCTGAGGATCAGGACGCAGCTCCGCGAAGTCTTCACAACCCACGGAACAGAGCGTCTCGGAGGCATGAGCGCCGAAGACCGCATCGCCGAGCTGCTGTCCGAGGTCGGGCTGGACCGGGTCGGGCACGTCCTCGAGGCCTTTCCCCACCAGTTGTCCGGGGGGCAGCAACAGCGGGTCATGCTCGCGATGGCCTTCGCCTGTCGACCGGACCTGATCATCCTCGACGAACCGACGACCGGATTGGATGTGACCACGCAGCGGCAGGTCCTCGACGCCATCCGCGCGATGTGCCACAGCTACCGCGTTGCGGCGGTGTACGTGAGCCACGATCTCGCGGTGGTCAGCGAGCTGGCCGACCGAGTGGGTGTCATGTATGCCGGCCGGTTGGTCGAGCTGGGGGCGACGCGGAGCGTGTTCACCGCGCCGGGCCACCCGTATACGCGCGCGCTCGTGCGTGCTATTCCCTCGCCCACGCGCGCGCACGTGCTGGTCGGGCTGGAAGGGCAGCCGCCGCGTCCGGGCCATCGACCCGCGGGCTGCTTCTTCGCCGATCGTTGCGAGTTCTCGGTGCAAGCCTGTCGGCTCCGCATGCCCGACGCCATGTCCCTGGACGGCGAGCGTCACTGGGCGAGGTGCGTGCGCTCAACGGAGATCGTCGAGCTTCCGGCGTTCGCCGAACTGCCCGAGCGAGAGCTTCGGGCGACGTCCCAGGATCTGGCGGGGCTGCTTGCAGTCAGGGGTCTCTCGGCCGGCTATGGCGGCACTCCGATCCTCAGAGACATCAGCTTTGCCGTGCAGCCGAGAACCTGTCTTGCCGTCGTCGGTGAATCGGGTGCGGGAAAGACGACGCTTGCGCGCTGCATCGTCGGTCTTCACAGCGGTTGGCAGGGAACGATCGAATTCAACGGGACATCACTCGCTCAGGACCGACGCGATCGCGGCCGCGACATAGCCAGGCGGATGCAGTACATCTTCCAGAACCCATACACGGCCTTGAATCCCCGCAAGACCGTCGGGCAACTCGTCGAGCAGCCGCTGCGAGAACTATTTTCCCTCTCGCGCAAGGAGCGCGCCGATAGACGGGAGCGAGCGCTGGACGCCGCTGCTCTGAGCCGGAGTTTTAGCGGCATGTTTCCCGATCAGCTCTCAGGAGGAGAACGCCAGCGTGTCGCCATCGCGCGTGCGCTCGTCGTCAATCCCGATCTGCTGGTCTGTGACGAGGTGACCTCTGCGCTGGATGTCTCGGTGCAGGCCGCGATCGTCGAGTTGCTCGATGATCTGAAGCGAACGCGCGGAGTGTCAGTGGTCCTGATCACCCATAACCTGGCACTTGTCCGTAGCCTTGCGGATGACGTTGTGATCCTACGCGAGGGCGTGATGGTCGAGCAGGGTGCGACTGTGCTCGATCAGCCTCGGGAGGAATACACCGCGACGCTGCTTCGCAATGTCCCGGACCTGTCCATCACGAGCTGAGAGCGCACGACTGTGACCCAGCTCGGTAGCAGCGGGATCGACGTCTCTGAGGTATGCCTCGGGGGAAACGTCTTTGGGTGGACGGCGGATGAGGCCGAGTCACATCGTCTGCTTGATCGCTTTGTGGAGGCGGGAGGTAATTTCGTCGATACCGCGGATGTCTACTCGCGCTGGGCCGATGGCAACACGGGAGGCGAGTCCGAGAGGGTGATCGGCCGGTGGCTGCGTGGGCGAGGGCGGCGCGATGACGTTGTCGTTGCGACGAAGGTCGGTCAGCTTGGGGGATTCGAGGGGCTGTCGGCCCAGAACATCGCGCGCGCCGCCGATGCCTCGCTGCGCCGTCTCGCGACGGATTACATCGACCTCTACTACGCGCACATCGATGATCGAGACGTGCCACTCGAGGAGACGCTTGGTGCCTTCGAGCAACTCGTGACGGCCGGGAAGGTCCGCTGCATCGGCGCCTCGAATTATTCTGCGCCGCGGCTGTCGGAGGCGCTGGCGATCGCCAATGACCGCCGCTGGACGTCCTACTCGGTGGTGCAGACTCATTACAACCTGGTTCATCGGCACGAGTTCGAGGATGAGCTCGCTGACCTGTGCGACCAGGAGCGCATCCTGTGCGTCGCATACTCCGCGCTTGCCGACGGCTTCCTCACCGGGAAGTACCGACGCGGATCGCCACCACCAACGTCTGCGCGCGCCGAAGACGTCCAGCCGTATCTGACCGCCGAGCACGACGCCGCGCTTGCGGCGCTGGACGAGGTTGCGAGCAACCATCGGGTCGCGGTGGCCGCCGTCGCGCTCGCCTGGCTTGCGGCTCACGTCGGCGTGGTGCCCCTCGCGAGCGCGCGAACGACCGATCAGCTCGAGGAGATCCTGCAGGCCCGAGGGCTGCAACTGTCTGACGCGGAGATCGAGCTACTCGACTCTCAAACAGCCGGATTAGCGCATACGTAGGCGTTCACTCGGTGGGGTGGAACACCCGGCGCGACCGGTCAACGGATCCGCGGTGGCAAGAAATGGCGACCAAAGGTGGTGTACAGGTGAAGAGTGCTCAGCCGGCAGTGGCGCGGAGCAGGCGTATGGCGGACCGCGTGATCCTCGGGGCGTCGATCGCGACGCTCGACCCTGAGCGGCCTCACGCGACCGCGGTGGCGTTCCGAGACGGAGTGATCGTGGCAGTCGGCGACGCGGCCGACGTGCAGCAGGAATGCGACGCGAGGACGGAGCGCATCGACGGAGCGGAGATGGTGGTGACGCCCGGGTTAGTAGACGCGCATATCCACCCGTTCTGGGTCGACACTGTGGCCGGAGTCGATTTGTCGGAATGCACGACGCTGGCCGAGGCGCGGGACACGCTCGCGCGGGAACGTGCCCGATCTGGTGACGGTGCATGGGTGCAGGGTTGGGGCCTGGACTACGCGGTGTTCAAGGACGCGCGGATCGACGGCGCCTCAATTGACGAGGCGGTCGGAGGCAACCCAGCGCTCGTGAAGTTCTTCGACGGGCACACCGCCGTGGCAAGCCGGACGGCGTTGCAACTTGCGGGGATCACCGAGCCAATCACGCTCGAGGGCTCGGCCGAGGTCGTCGTGGACGAGAATGGACGACCGACGGGCGAACTACGTGAGGAAGGCGCGATATCGCTCGTCCTCGCGGTCATCCCCCCTCTCACGGACGCAGAGCGCTACGACCGAGTGGTCGAGGTGCAGCGGACGCTGAACAGCTTGGGCCTTACGGCGGTGCACGTGATGGACGGCAACCCGGGGACATTCGATCTGCTGCGTGAGCTCGAGGCCGCCGGAGATCTCACGACGCGTGCCGTGGTGTCGTTTTGGCAGTCTCCTGAAACGCCCCCCGAGGAGCTTGAGACTCGCCTGGCGCTCCGCGGAGAACATGGCCGTCTCTGGCGGGGCGGCGTCGCCAAGTTCTTCCTCGACGGGGTGGTCGAAACGGGCACAGCCTGGCTCATGGAGCCGGATAGCCACGGGGCCGGGACACAACCCTTCTGGGAGGACCCCGAGCGTTATGCGCAGACCGTCGGCAGGTATGCGGCCGCCGGCTTTCAGTGCGTGACGCACGCGATCGGTGACCGCGCGGTGCGTGAAGCGCTCAACGTCTACAAGGCCGTGGGAGCGGCCGACGGCATCATGCATCGGATCGAGCACATCGAGACGCTGCAGGACTCCGAGCTGCCACGGTTCGCGGCCGAGGGCGTGGTCGCCTCACAACAGCCGATTCACCTGAAATGGCGCCAGCCGGATGCCGGGGATGAGTGGACGGCCCGCCTCGGACCAGAACGGGTCGCTCGCGCGTGGCGGTTTGGTGACCTCCTGGCGAGCGGCGCCACCCTCGCCCTCGGATCGGATTGGCCTGTCGCCCCGTGCGACCCACGGCTCGGCATGGCGTGGGCAAGGCTGCGCAGGCGTCCCGGCGACCGGGACGGGGTTGTCTTCGAGCCCGGCCAGCGGCTGACCGGCGCTCAGGCACTGGCCGCGTATACGGCCGGCAACGCCAAGGCCGTTGGCGAGTCGGGAGTCGCCGGCAGGATCGCAGTCGGCTTCCGCGCCGATCTCACGGGCTTTGCCGAGGACCCAGTCGCCTGCGATGCAGATACGATGCCCGAGTTGCCCGTCCGCCTGACTGTCGTGGACGGACGCGCCGTTCACGTCGGTCCCGGCACGACGTGAGCTGAGGCGCCATCGACGAGGTTGTGTCCGCACAGCGGTAGGTTCCGGCAGAGCGATGACCAAGAGGCCCACCATCCGCGATGTCGCCCGAGAGGCCGGGGTGGCGATCGTCACCGTCTCGGATGCGCTCAACGGCAAAGGGCGAGTGGATCCCGCCACGCGCGAACGCGTCGTGGAGGTGGCCCGGCGATTGGGCTACCAGGCGAACCGCCACGCGCGTGGGCTGCGCTCCGGCCGTTCGCGGGCTCTCGGGCTGGTGCTGCCGGTGCGCGGCGACGCGCGCTCGGACGAGGCGCTCAGCCTGGACTTCTACATGCGCCTCGCGGGCGCCGCGGCGTCGGCCGCGTTCGCCCATCAGCAGGCGCTGATGCTGCTGCCGCCCAAGCTCACGAAGGCCGATCTTCGAGGTCTGGCGCTCGACGGTGGGATCATCGTCGATCCCGGGTTCCGCGATCCGCGCGTGGACCTGTTCGAGGAGGTCGGCCTTCCGGTCGTGACGATCGAGCGCGACCTGGGACACGAGGGCGTCGCGTTCGTCGCCTGCAGGACTGACGAGATCACGCGCGCAATTCTCGATCATCTCGCCGATCGCGGGGCGCAGCGGATCGCGCTGCTCCTCCCGCGCGACGAGTGGGCGTGGGCGTCGGAGACGCTCGCCGCGTACGAGGCCTGGATATCGGAGCATCGGCGGCCGAAGATCGTTGTGCGAGCGGCGATGGTCCATGGGGAGCGCAGAGCCCACGAGGCGACGCTCCGCCTACTGGCCCGGCGCTCGCCCCCGGACGCGATTCTCGTGCTCGCCGCGCGCTTCATCCGCGGCGTGCTGCGCGCGGCGCACGAGGCGGGTCGCGCGGTGCCCGAATCACTCATGCTGGCCGCGGGGGTCGACGGCGTCCACGCACGTGAGGGCGATCCGCCGGTGACGGCGTGGGACCTTCATCCCGAGCGCCAGGCGGAGGAGGCAATCGAGATGCTACTCGAACGCCTGGGTGGCGACACGTCAACCACAAGCCGTTACGTCGCCGCGACGCCACATCTCCGCGCCTCGACTGGCTGCTGAATCAGGCGCCGATGCGGATGAGCTTCTTGTTGACACACTCGTCGATCCCATAGCGACCGAGCTCGGCGACGCCTCGAGCGGCGCTACCGGGCATACGATGGCCGGCTATGAGAACTCAAGCTGAGGGCGGATGTGCATGCGGCACCATCCGCTACCGCCTGTCGTCGGAGCCGCTGTTCGTTCATTGCTGCCATTGCCTGAACTGTCAGCGTCAGACCGGCAGCGCGTTCGTCATCAACCTCTTGATCGAGACCGAGCGTGTCGAGATCCTCGCCGGCAAGCCGCGACCGGTCGACGTACCGCGAGACCATGGCAGCGCGCAGCGGATCTTCCGTTGCCCACGCTGCCAGGTCGCGGTCTTCAGCGAGTACAGCCGCCCCGGCGTGTGGTTTGTGCGCGGGGGCACGCTTGACGACCCGGCCGGCGTCACCCCGGACGTTCATATCTACACGCGCTCGAAGGTCGGTTGGGTCACCATCCCGGACGGAGTTCCGGCATTTGAGATCTACTACGACCCAGGCCAGTATTGGCCCGGCGACAGCCTTCGACGACTCGAGGCAATCCGTTTGCCTCGGTCTCAGTGAGCAGATACCCCACGGCGCGGCAGGCTAGGTCGCCAGTGTCTGGCGGTGCTCCTCGATCTGGCGCAGCACTCCCGCGGTGTCAAACCAGGCCTGCTCTCGCGCGATCAGGCCGTCGCGCAGGTCGAAGACATGCAGCATCCGAAAGCTGACCGGCGCCCCGCCACCCTCGACGCCGAGGAAGGCCCCCTCCACGTGGCCGCTGGCGATGGCTTCGTCGACGACGTGCTCGGCGTCGCCGAAACGCAGCACGGACTCGATATGCAGATCAGGGATGGCCGCCATGATCCCCTCGTACATGCCGGAGGTGGCCGCCTTTCCCTGCACCGGGCATCCCGGGTTGCCGACGTCGTCCCAGATCACGTCGTCGGTGTAGGTGTCGAGCGTCGCGGGCACGTCATGCGCGTTCTCGGCGGCGAAATGCCGCTCGATGATGTCCATCTCTCACTCCGTTGATCGCGGTAACAGGCTCCGTCCAGCACCGCCCCCGTGCGATGCAGCCGCGTAGCAAAGCAGACGGAGCGGGTTTGCAAGATGACCAGGGGCGGCGTACCGTTGACGGCTGCGGCTCCAGGCCGCTGGAGCTGCGTTCTACGAGCGCGACCGGTCGCCCGTCCGCGGGCGACCTTGAAGGGGGGTCTGATGGGTGGCTTCGTGTTGGGGGCTCGGGGTCGCGGGTCCCGCCTGGCAAAGGCCCTGTGCGGGCTCGTCATCTGGGCTGCGGCGTGTGCGGCGCTCCCGTCGGCCGCCCGGGCGGACTTCACGTTGAGCTTGTCGCTTGACCAGTCCGCAGGCACAACGGCCGGGAGCGGCCCGGTGATCGGCTTCGACGAAAAGTTCGCGTCGACCACCGGCGACGGTCTCAAGAGCGACACAGTTCAGATGCCGCCCGGCCTGCTCGGAAACGAAAGCATTGCCGGTGGGGCGTGTCTGCGCTCCAGCAGCCCGAACCCTGCGTGCCAGGTCGGCAGCGGGACGATCAGCCTGGCGGGCGGTGGCTCGGCGTCGTTCACCTTGGACCTGGTCAAGGCCCCGAACCCAGCCGACATCGGCGGCTTAGCCGTCGTGGTCGGGGGCGGGGCGCTGGCCACCGGGGATGTGACGCTGGGCGCCAGCGGGGTCGCCGTGACATTCTCGAATCTCGCCCCCCAGATCACCGAAACCACCCTCAGCTTCACGGATCTGCGCTTGCCCAGTAGCTGCCCGACCCCGGCGGCCAACGTGACGTTGACCGCCGTCTCTCAGGCCGGCACATCGGCGACGGCCACAGCGCCGCTCACGGTCACCGGTTGCCGCGGGCTGCCCTACGCTCCGACGCTGGCCGTCTCGGAGGCCACGGACGCCAACGACACGGGCGCGACTCTGGGCGTCGATATCAGGCAGGCCGCGAACGAGGCGGCCACCAAGACGATCGTGCTCAAGCTCCCGACCGGCCTCCGGGTCAACCCCGCGACTGACGGCCCGTGCCTGGCGGGCGCGGGCGCCGGCTGTGTGGTCGGCACCGCTACGGCGACCTCACCGCTGGCGCCGATCAAGCTCACCGGCACCGTGACGCTGGGCGGCTCGGCGACGGCGCCGACGGTCACCGTGTCGTTCCCGGCGCCGTTCGCGATCGCGCTCGTCGGTGACGTGAGCCTCGCCGCGGGCACAGTGACGATCAACAACGTGCCCGACCTGCCGTTGAGCGACCTGAGCCTGACGATCACCGGACCGGACCGGCACAAGGCGTTCACCACCACGTGCGCACCGTCCAGCGCGACCGGGACGTTCACGTCTCAGGGCGGGGTGACGAAGACGGTGACCTCGCAGGTGACGCTCACCCACTGTGTCGTCAGTCCGACCGCGACCGGCTCGACCGGCGGTCTGGCCACCGGTCATCCGAAACTCCGCATCAGGGTGCGCCAGGGTCTGGGCGCGGCCAAGATCGCGTCCCTCGCAATCGCGCTGCCGGCGGGACTGAAGTTCGCCCGCTCGGATGTCACGACGAGCACGACATGCGGCGCGCAGCGCTCCAAGAACAAGTGCCCCACGACGACCGCGGTCAAGGGCCTCGGAGTCTCCGGCGCCGGCGTGAAGTCGGTCACCCTGAAGGCCGGCAAGCTCGTCCTCGTGCTGAAGAAGGCCGCCGGGAGCGTGACGCTCAGCCTGAGGGGCCCGCTCCTGACCGAGACCGGGTCACTGCAGAGCAGCGTCAAGAGGCATCGGGTCAGGAGCGTCAAGGTGACGCTCAAGGTCACCGACGCCAAGCGCACGACCGCGTCCGTCCCCGTGGAGCTCGACGCCCACTAGATCGGCGGCACAGGCTATCGCCGAGCCGCAGCAGGATATGTTGCGTGAGCTGTGAGTGCCGAACCCGCCAACCTGTCCGAGGCGCTCATAGAGCACCTCGCCGACGCCGTGATCTTCGCTGACCGTGACGGGGTGATCCGGCTCTGGAACGCGGGGGCGCAGGCAGTCTTCGGCTACGCGCCGGACGAGGTCATCGGCCAACGCCTCGACCTGCTCATCCCCGAGCGCCTGCGCGCCGGCCACTGGACGGGATTCGATGCCGCGATCGCCACCGGCACGATGAAGCACGGCCGTGAATCGATGACCACGCGTTCGATGCACAAGGACGGGACCGACCTTTATGTCGATCTGAGCTTCGCGCTGGTCAGGGACGCCGCTGGCCAGGTGCTCGGGGCGGTGGCGGTCGCTCGTGACATCACCGGCCGCTTCCGCGCCGAGAAGGAAACGCGGCGCCGGATCGCGGAGTTGGAGGAGCAGGTCAGCGCCCTGACGCGAGGCGCTTGACGC